>MWVX01000840.1_pt1 | contig 10112 bp, 10 predicted proteins | sample 1047311 | NCBI WGS metagenome assembly MWVX01 (sample SAMN06349984, study PRJNA376086) | soil metagenome | isolation source: MtG-4 sample Antarctic (ecotone) soil | place: Antarctica | collected 2015-01-13
AACCGACTTCAATTTTGACTTATGACCAAATCCGATTTAAGAAAACAATTTTTTGTATTTATTTCTATGGCGAGCATTCTTATCGCCTCCTTGATTTTACTGAAGTTTATTGAAGATCCCGTCAAAAGTTATTACTCCGCGTTTTTTACATCGGTCAGTCAGGATCAGGTAGATGTCGCTATTGCTTTACTCTACAATTTTTTTCGGATCGTTAATATAGTTTTGTGGCTTATATTGGTCATCACTTTTGTCCGTTTTATCAATGCTCTGCTGTTTGAAACTCTTTTAAGAAAAACCAGCTCTTACGAAATTTCAGCTCTGGTCAGAAATATTTTTACAATCATCATTTGCCTGGTTGCCTTTTTTGTTATTCTTCAAACGCAATATGAGGGCGCATACGAAAAACTCGCCCCGATATTTACCGGTTCGGCGATTATCGGCGTCGTCATCGGTCTGGCGCTGCAGGATACTTTGGGAAATCTGTTTGCCGGTCTCGCAATGCAAGCCGACCAACCGTTTCAAATCGGCGATGTCGTAGCGATTGAGGGTAAAGGATCGGGAGTAATCGAAAATATTTCCTGGCGCGGAATGAAAATCCGCACTTTTCAAAACAAATTGCTGATAATCAGCAACAGCGTTTTGGGAAAGGAAGCGATTGAGGTTGCGCCGCGCGACAACTTGAACGCCCGTCTCGTTTTCTTCAACACGCTTTACGCCAATTCGCCGGCGAAGACCGCTCAGGTGATCCGCGAAGTTGTCCGGCAGGTTGAAAATGTTTCGCCGAAAATGCGCCCGATTGTCCGTGTCAGAAACCTAGGCGACAACGGTATCGATTGGGAAATTAAATACTGGATTGAAGATTATTCAAAGTTTAACGATACCGACGCCCTTGTTCGCCAGCGTATCTGGTATGCCTTCCAGCGCGAGAAAATCGAGTTTGCATATCCGACGCGCACTCTCCATATCGAAACCAAAATGCAGGAGAATGCTTTTGTCGAAACGACCAACGAGATTTTTGAACGCCTCAGCAACGTGCCGATTTTCGCGCCGCTGTCGGACGAAGAAACCAGACAGCTTGCCGAATCGAGTTCAAACAGAGTTTTTGCGCCCGGTGAACTTATCGTTAGGCAGGGACAGCAAGGCAAATCAATGTTTGTCATTCACCGCGGCTCGGTTTTTGTTCAGATAAAAGAAGAGGGAGCGACAAAAAACATCCGAAAACTTCACGAAGGGGACTTTTTCGGTGAAATGGGACTTTTTACGGGTGAACCGCGTTCCGCGACGGTTGTAGTCGAAGATGAAACCGAGGTTCTGGAAATCAGCAACCTATGTCTCAAGCCGATTCTTGAAAGAAATCCTGAACTGGTGCAGAGTTTTAGTCAACTGATTGACGAACGTCGGGCATTTTTGGAAACACTAAATACTGAAAACAATGATGATGTGGAAAAAATTAATAAGGCGGGAGTGTTTGATTCGATAAAAAAATTCTTTGGTTTAGGCGATTAATCCTTCGCAACTTGTAAAAAATCGCGAGTCAAAGTTAACTTTGACTCGCGATTTTTGATTTGAAGCAATTTTTAATAAATTGTAAAACTATATTGAACTTGTTTGGTTACCGTATAAGGCACGCCATTCTTCTTGGCAGGTTCAAATTTAATTGAGCGCGCGGCGGCAATCGCTTGTTCAGTTAAACCGTAAGACAAGCCGCTCACTGGAGAAATGCCCGCAATTTGTCCGCTGGCGGAAAAAGTTACGCGCAACGTAACTGTTCCCTGCACTTGGTTTTGTCGAGCCTGGTCGGTATAATTAGCGCGCGGCTTGGCAAGAATTTTGACGCCTTCGGTAACGCCAACCGGTTCAGGTTTTTTCGGCGGTGGAGGCGGAGGCGAAGTTGCCACACGTCTTCCTTCATCACCAGCACCCGTTCCGCCACCGTTTCCAGTTCCGCGTCCACTGCCGCTTCCCGATCCGATTCCTGAACCTTCGCCGGTTCCGCGTCCGCTTCCCTGACCGGTTCCGGTCCCGGAACCTTGCCCGCCGCCCGAACCTGTACCGTCAGACGACAGCGTATATTTTGAATTCGGGTCGCCGTACGCTTCTTCAGTGGCTTTTCGCTTGATATTCCCTTGCGTTGAAGCAATTTGTTTTAACTCAAAATTATCTTTTTGCGGAATTGTTTTGGTTGGCGCGAGCAAAGGTTCTTCTGTTTGTGTCGCTAGTCTTCCTTTTGAAGTAGGCGTCTCTTCCTTTCGACCGCCGCCGCCACCGCCGCCAGCATCTTTGTCATTTTTTGGCTTCGGCTTTTCTTCAACTTCCATCGGTGGTTCATCAACTACCGGAACAAAAGCGAACATTCCGCCGTCATCGATGGCGCCGATAAACAGGTCTTTGGCAAAAAGTGAGTAAACAACGCCGCCGAGACAGAGCGTAATCATAAAAAACATCGAACCGAGCAGCAAAAGATTGCGCTGTTTGACGTTCTTTTCTTCCATCACGGTCACGCGAAATCCGTCATCTTTAACCGATACCGGCGCGCTGACAATTTTTGGAGAATCGTAAGTTGATGCGTAATAATCATCACCGTTTCCACTGCCCGCCGCCGCTTTTTTTACCTTAAGATTTTCGACCTCCGGTGCGATTGCCGAACTTTCCAAAGCATTATCAGTAAAACTTTCAGTCTTATTTTCGGAGGTGAAAGTTTGTGATTCCTTTGTGGAAAAAGGCACGACATTTAAACTGGGTGGTGATTCAACTACCGGAGAATTTTCAAAAGAATTTGCTGAAGGCGTTTGATCTTCAAAATTTGAAGTCTCCGGAGCGCTTCCCGTTGTTTCTTCAATTAGCCCCGTTTGCCCTACCATCGGATTCATTTCAAACGCCGACATAGCTTGCCCGCAATTCGGGCAAAACCCGAATTTCTCGGCAAAGCTTTCGTCACAAGCGGCACAATATTTTACAATTTTTCCCATCTTTCTAACCTCACAAACTTAATGCTTTAATTTTGTTTTTTGATAAAGCCTCGAACAAATGTTCATTCATCTGGAATTATTATAACGTGTTTTCTTTAGATGTTAAGCAACACTTAAACTTCAGCAACTCTACACCCGTTAAAATATAACAAATTGATAGATGCTTCTAAGGTTTGACGCGATGCCTGATGCAATCTAAAATTTTCTTTGCGGAGCGCATCTTTACGCAAATTGATAAAACAATGTTTTGACAACTGTTTGACAACTAAAATCCTGAAATCGAGCAACTAACAGTTTGCGCTTCTACACTTTATAATATAAATACGATGAATATTAAACACCTTCCGTCAAAATTTACGACATTATTTGCTTTTTTGTTCCTAACCGCTTTGTTGTCATTCGGGCAAACGGTAAAAGTTCAAAGTCCGCGTCAGGAAAAACTTCTTAACGGATTAAAAACACTCGTCTGGAGCGAGCCAAGCGCAGATAAAGTCGCAGTTAAAATTCGCATCCACAACGGTTCGGCGTTCGACCCGCAAAACAAGGAAGGCGTGATGGCGTTGCTGGCAGAAGTTTTGTTCCCAAATGAAACCGTTAAAGAATTTTTTCGCGAAGATTTGGGCGGAAGTTTAGAAATCAGCAGCAATTATGACTACGTTCAAATCAACGCCACGGCAAAAACCGACCAGTTTTTAACGATGCTCGAAACTGTCGCCAACGCCGTTACGAATCCGCAGATTGATAAAGAAACGACTCAGAAAGTTCGCGCCGCGCAAATTGAAAAAGTTAAGGAATTAGAAAAAAACCCGGCGTATATTGCCGACCGTGCTGCTGCCAAGCGCCTCTTCGGTGATTTTCCGTACGGCAGAGCGCAAATGGGAATCGCCGAATCGCTTGCAAAAATTGACTTTGCCGATTTACTTTTTGCCAAAGAAAGGTTTTTAACTTCCGACAATGCCACAGTGGCAATCAGCGGAAACGTCAAACCGGAATTAGCTTTGCGCGCAATCCGCCGTTATTTTGGTTCGTGGATCAAAGCGGATAAAAAAGTTCCGGCAACTTTTCGCCAGCCCGATTCGCCTGACACAACTGTCCTGACGAGCAAATCTCTTGATGAAAATCGAAGCGAGCTGCGAATTGCTTTTCGCGGATTAGCCCGAAACGACAAAGATTTTTGGGCTTCGAACGTTCTGACCAATATTTTGAAAAAGCGGCACAACGGCGAAGTTCGTCAAGAAGCGCGATTACTGCACGGCATATTATTATTAGGTGTCTCCGCGCAGGACATTGTAGAGCCGTCGCAAGCAACTAAAGTAATGATCGATTCATATTTTAACCAGCCAATCAAAGAAGTTGAATTTGTTGCGGCTAAAAACGAATTATTGGCTGAGATAAATAAAAAAGATGTCGCAGAAATTTGGTTAGACGTTGCTACATACAAACTCGATTCGGTTAAAGCGGAATTACAAGCGGCGCAGAGCACAACCGTCGCAGATGTCAATAGATTAATTGAACGATTTAAAAAAGAACCGATGGTAACGGTTTTGATGCTGCGAAACAAACCGACGATGACAAGTTCAAACAATTAAAAAAATTTTAATGTTAAACGAAAAGACCGCTGAAGAACGAAAACACGCCAGAGCTGTACGTGAAATGTTTTCAGGTATTGCTCCACAATACGATTTCCTCAATCATTTCCTTTCACTCAACATTGACAAGCGTTGGCGCAGACTGGTCGCGCAAAAACTGGAAAACATTTTAGAAAATCCAAACGCGCTCATTTTAGATGTGGCTTGCGGAACCGGCGATTTGGCATTTGAACTGCAAAACTCCGGCAAAGCAAAAGTTATCGGGACGGATTTTTGCCGCCCGATGCTCAAAGTAGCCTTTGATAAAAACAAAAAAAACAACTCGGTAATTCCATTTTTGGAAGCCGACGGAATGAATTTGTCTTTTGCCGACAATACTTTCGACGCCGTAACAATCGCTTTTGGTCTGCGAAACTTTTCCAACTGGCAGAATGGTTTAGAAGAACTTTTTAGGATTTTGAAGAAAAACGGAAAACTTGTCGTTTTAGAATTTTCCACCCCTGTTCTTCCCGGCTTTCGGCAAGTGTTTCAGTTTTATTTTTCACACATTCTGCCGCGCGTCGGCGGCGCGGTCAGCGGTTCGCGTGGGGCATACGAGTACCTTCCCGATTCGGTTTCTAAGTTTCCCGACCAGAGAAATCTTGTTGGGATGATGCGAGAAAACGGCTTTTCCGATGTAGAATATAAAAATCTGACCGGCGGAATTGCGGCTATTCATACGGGCACAAAAAAATAATCTCACGCATTTGCCGGAAATGATAATGTCCGCATAAAATCTACTGCAACTCGAATGAAATACAAAGTACTTAATTTTCTTCGCCAATTCGCTCTTCTGCTCCTTGTTGTGTGGACGGTTGTCTCGCTTGTCACGCTTCTTATCGAACTTGTTCCCGGCGACCCCGCAACGGCGATTTTAGGCGAACAGGCGACGCCTGAACAAATTGCCAATTTTAATGAAAAACACGGGCTCGATAAACCGGCATTTTTCTTTTCCTACACCGGCGAAAAAGGTTTTGTCTGGAGCGGTACGGATAATCGTTATTCTGATTATTGGACGGGACTCATAAAAGGTGATTTAGGAAAATCATTCCGCACCGACCGTCCGGTTTTGGATATGATTCTGGAGCGGTATGCCTCAACTATCAAACTCGCGCTGGCGGCAATGCTGGTTGCCATCGCCATCGCTTTGCCGCTCGGAGTTCTTGCCGGAACAAATAAAAATACACTGATTGATAATTCTTCATCATTCGTCGCACTGCTCGGCATAAGCCTTCCGACTTTTGTAATTGGACCATTTCTGGTTTATATTTTTGCGGTCAAACTCGGTTGGTTTTCCCCGACTGGAAGCTCAAATCCCGAAGATATTATTCTGCCAGCCGTGACTTTAGGCGCGGCACTTTCGGCGATTTTAACCAGAATGGTGCGCTCCTCCGTAATCGAAGAACTAGGCGAAGATTACGTCAGAACAGCCCGCGCAAAAGGCTTGAGCGAGCGAACGGTCGTTTATAAGCACGTGCTCAAAAACGGCTTGATTCCGGTCGTCACAATTTTGGGGTTGCAACTGGGCGTTTTGCTGGCGGGCGCGATTATCACCGAGAAAATTTTTAGCTGGCAAGGTTTAGGCTTGCTTCTGCTCGAAGACGGCATCGGCAAACGCGATTATCGCCTCGTGCAAGGCTGCGTTCTCGTCATCAGCGTCACGTATATTTTGGCAAACTCATTGACCGACTTAGTTTATCGCTGGCTCGACCCAAGGATTAGATTGTCATAAAATTAAATGGATGAAAGATAAATACGTTAATAAATTAGAAAACGGTGCGTATCGAATCGCTGACACACGAGTTTCGCTTGATTCGATTGTTTACGCTTATAAGCGCGGCGAGTTGGCTGAAGCGATTGGGCAAAGTTTTCCCTCTCTAACATTAGGGCAAGTTCACGGCGCAATTGCTTTTTATCTTTCCAACCGCGAAATGATTGACGAGTATCTTCGGCAAGGCGAAATCGAATACGTTAAAATGCGGCAGCAGTGGCGTTCAAAAGATCCTGAATTTTATGCCCGTTTTGAAAAAATGCGCGAGAAAATGAAACAAAAAGTTTAAACTGCGATGAAAGTTTCTTTTCAAGCTGACAATGACCTTAACCAGAGAATTGTCGCCGCGCTTCTGCGAGTTGAACCGACGATAGACTTCCAAACTGCGATTGAATTAAAACTTCACGGTTTAGATGATGCGTCGGTTTTGGCTTTGTCGGCTTTTGAAGGTAGAGTTTTGGTTTCACATGATCAAAGCACAATGCCAATTCATTTCTCCAAATACATTTCGGAAAATATAAGCATGGGAGTTTTGATTGTTCCACAAACTTTATCTCTGGAAACGGTTACTGAAGAAATTTTGATGGTTTGGTCTGCCTCCGAAGCAGACGAATGGATTAACCGAATTTCATATATTCCGCTTTAATTCTAATGAATCGTTTAACCTATATTGGAATCGCCATTGCCGCATTATTTATTTTGACGGCGATTTTTGCCTCATTTATCGCGACGCAAGATGTAACCGCACAGAATTTGGCGATGCGTTATGCCTCGCCGTCCGCCGCGCATTGGTTTGGAACTGACGCTCTGGGACGCGATGTTTTTTCGCGGGTCGTTTTCGGGGCGAGGATTTCGCTGCAAGTCGGAATTATTGTCGTTGTTGTGTCTTCGGTAATCGGCACTTTCATCGGTGCGGTGGCGGGTTTTTATGGGGGTTGGGTCGATAAAATTTTATCCGGTTATATTTTCAATGTTTTCCTCGCATTTCCCGGTTTGCTGCTTGCCATCGCGCTCGTCGCTTTTCTCGGTGCGGGACTCGGCAAATTAATTCTCGCGCTGTGCATCATCGGCTGGGTCGGCTATGCTCGCGTGATGCGCGGACAAGTTTTAAAAGTGCGTGAATATGATTTTGTGCAGGCGGCACGTGCGCTCGGCGCAAGCAACGGGCGCATTTTATTTACGCACATTTTACCGAATGCGATTCAACCTTTGATTGTCCAGGCAAGTCTCGGGATGGCGGGCGCGGTTTTGTCCGAGGCGTCTCTCTCGTTTTTGGGTCTGGGAATTCCGCCGCCGGCGCCGTCCTGGGGGACGATGATTGAGGAAGGTCGCGGTTTTGATATTCTTTATAACGCTCCGCACGTTTTATTGTTTCCGGGCGTTGCAATTGCCTTAACCGTTCTCGCCTTTAACTTTATCGGTGACGGTCTGAGAGAATATCTTGATCCGAAACAAAGAAAAAGATAACTTTTAACTATCTAAATTTTTATTGAGCATTTAAATAAAGTTAGATTCATTTGAAATTAAAGCGTGTGTCAGTAGCCCGACCATCAGGGAGGGCTTTACACCCGAAGCCCGCGCTCACGCCTGGGCTACTGACACAATCTAATTTTTGTTGGTTGCTAAGAATGTCAGTAGCCCATTTGAAATAATGTTTTTAAAGCAGTTAGTTTAATTATTGTGTCATCAATTTCTATTCAAAACCTTTCAAAAGTTTATCCGCCATCGTTTCCCCGTTTGAAAAAGTTTCTTCATCTTGCCATAAAACCCTCGATCGAAGCTTTGCGAGACGTGTCTTTTGATATTCGAGAAGGTGAAATTTTTGGACTTATCGGGCGAAACGGCGCAGGAAAAACAACTCTGACAAAAATCATTGCGACACTTGTGCAGCCGAGCGGCGGACAAGTTTTCGTCGAAGGCTTCGATACAGTAGCTGATGAAGTAAAAGTGCGCTCTATGATTGGTTTGGCAACCGCCGAAGAGAGAAGCTTTTACTGGCGCCTAACTTCGCTGCAAAATTTAATGTTTTTTGCCAGGCTCTACGGAATAAAAGACGAGGCTGCGCGTCAAAGAATTGTTGAACTCTTTGAACAATTAGATTTAAACGATTTAACAGATCGCAATTTCTCTGAGCTTTCGACCGGAAATAAACAGCGTCTCGCCGTTGCGCGCGCGCTTATTCCAAATCCGCCGATTCTTCTGCTTGATGAACCGACACGCTCGCTCGACCCTCTGGCGGCGGGGAAAATGCGTGAACTCATTTTATCGCTTAAAGGTATTTCTATCCTTTTGACATCGCACAACTTAAATGAGGTTGAAGAACTTTGTAACCGCGTCGCCATAATTTCACGCGGAGAGATTCGCGCTGTCGAGACGCCTGAGAAATTGCGGCTTTTTCATAAACAAACTCAAACCGTAAAAATAAATTTTACAAATCCTTGTGAAAAAGAATTAAAGCCGATTTTAGCCGACTATTTAGAGGATTTTACGATCGAATCAAAAAAAGATTTTTTGGAACTCGAATTTTCACGCGAAGCCTCTGACGATTTGCTCGGAAAAACAGTTTCCCTCCTAAATGAAAATGGCGCGAAAATTCTGGATATTACGACTGAAAAGGCAACGCTTCTCGATGTGCTGGAAAGTTATGAATAATTTTTTTCCTAAAACTTTGATATTCAACTTAATAATCTAATAAATATTTATTAGATTATACCTCTGGCAGTTAACTCCCGCTCTAAATCGATAACATTTTCCAAATGCAAAGTTTGGAAACCGCATTCCGCCGCCGCTTTTGTATTTTTTTCGCGGTCGTCAATAAATAAACATTGTTCACCCGAAGTTTGTGTAATCAGCAAAACTTTGTTGTAAATTTCTAAATTGGGTTTTGTAATGCCGATAAAACAGGAACTGAAAAAATTTGTAAAATATTGTTTTAAGCCGAATTTGTTGATCCGAAATTGATTTAACTCAAGCGATTCGTTATTCAAGGCTGAAAGACAAAATTTTTTTTCTACAGATAACTTGCTTAAAATATTCAGAGAACTCTGGTGAGCCTTAGATTGACTTTCGAGAAATTCCACAAATTCAGTTTTTGAAAATTCACGATCTTGATAAAAGATTACTTCGTCTAAATAATCTACCAGCGAAGTTTTCCCAATTTCAAAATCTTCAAAAACTCGCTTGTGTCTTGTTTCGCTCGTTTGAAAGTCATAATTAAAATGCTTGGCGGCAAGCTCTCGCGATACGTGGTCCCAAGCGTTTGTCAGACAAACCCCGCCTAAATCAAAAAACAAATGGGTGATTTTCGTCATAATTTATATTTTTATAAATAGTTTTATACCAGTTCGACTGTTTCACCGTATTGCGGCACAGACACGTTCCAGCCGAATCTGTCCCGAATATGTCCAGCCATCGCTTCGGCGGCTTCCGGTTCACCGTGAGTGGTGAAAACCATTTTCGGCGTGGTTTTTAAGCCTTCAAGCCAGCGCAAAACCGCCTTCCAATCAGCGTGAGCCGAGAAACCTTCGATTCGCTCAACGCGGCAACGGACGGGAATCCATTCTTTCATAATTTTGACTTCCCTTTCGCCGTCTAAAATTCGGCGCCCTGTGGTTCCCGCCGCTTGGTAACCGACGAAAACCAAAGTTGCATCCTCGTTCGGCAAAACGCGCATCGCGTGATGCAGAACGCGTCCGCCGGTCATCATACCTGAGGCGGAAATTATAACGCGCGTTCCGCGTTCGT
>MWVX01000841.1_pt1 | contig 10110 bp, 12 predicted proteins | sample 1047311 | NCBI WGS metagenome assembly MWVX01 (sample SAMN06349984, study PRJNA376086) | soil metagenome | isolation source: MtG-4 sample Antarctic (ecotone) soil | place: Antarctica | collected 2015-01-13
GAGACCAGATACAGACATCATAGTTCCGGCCCCAGATATTTCATGACTGTTTTTGCCATCACTTTATGTCCTTCGGGATTCGGGTGAATTCCATCCGGAAGATTGAGCGAGGGTTTCCCTGCTACATCCTGAAGAATGAATGGGATGAATTTTAATTTATGTTTTTCAGCGAGATCGGGAAAAAGACTGTTGAATTGACCGGTGTAAACTTTTCCGAAATTAGGAGGAAGTTTCATTCCCGCCAGGATGACCTGTATGCCTGAAGCCTTTGCTTTTTCGATCACAGCATTAAGATTCTTGACGGTTTCCTCAGTCTTCACACCACGAAGTCCATCATTGGCACCCAATGCAAGAATCATTATGTCGGGTTTTGCCCGGAGATACCAATCAAGCCTCTTCATTGCGCTGGCAGAAGTTGAACCAGAGACACCGCCGTTGATCACCTTAATGTCAGGATGCTTTTTCCTGAGCTCCTGCTCGATGAGATACGGATAGGCCTCTTCCTTTGCGAGCCGATAACCCTCAGTCAGGGAATCTCCCATTATCAGGATAGTTTTCGAGAACGCAGAAACTGAAAGGAAAGCGGCGAGCAAGATGAAATTCATGCGCGGTCCTTAAAATACTTTTTATACAAGGCTGGTCTTACAGCAAATGCTGACCATAGAAGCGGTTTGATAGCAGCTTCCAGGAAAGCAGGACTGCACTCAAAATAAATGTCATCAATAATGCGGGAATGCTTTTCATTGAGCTTAACTACCCAATGGACATGGCGCCACCTGGAAAGAGGCCAGGGCAGAATTTTTCCTTCATCAATAAATGACCATGCCCGGTTTGAACCTTCTTCATGAGTCACAACACTTACCCATTTTGTAGAGAGAATGGATGGCATGTTGATCTCAAGATGAATTTCATTACCTTTATGGACACCATCAAAGCGCCGGATGGTGAACCCCACTCCCGGAGGCTTCAGTGCAGAAAATAACTTCTCATTAAAGTTTTCCTTCACCGTCTCAAAAGGAGAGGCAACGGTTGTTTCAAAATAAATTTTCATTTTTTCTTTTTCAGTTCTTCCACATCAACTTTGAGTTTTGCGATTTCCATCTTCATCTCAGAGATCATACCGTGGAGTCGGTTGATCTCTGCAACATTAGCATCTATTCTTTCCCATTTGTTCTTCCCATCCAGACTGTCATTCTTAAAATATTTCTGATCTTCTGGTTTCAGGTAACCGTAGTTGTCCTGAGCGATAGCTGAAAAACTAATGAGACTCAGGACGATAAAAAATCTGAAACGCATGAGAATCCCCTTTTTGATTATCATAGGAGGAAACTCACTCCTTGCACACTTCCCGACCACGATCATCAACTAATTCTGAGTTGCCTTCTCCAATACCTGATGTTTTAATAGCTCATGCACAAAATTGCTTGCGTTTTTTCTTTCCGGGAATCCGACTGGGTTAGCTGCCAGAAAATCGTTTTTAATCTCCATAAGGCTTATGAAGGCATTTCCGGAATCAAAATTAAGAACTTTGATTACGGTCAGGAATCTTATGGCTTAGGTCTTATGAAGCTCTCGGAAGATATCTTTGATCTTCAACCTGACACCATTGTCATCATGGATCATAAGCCTCACCCGATTTTTTTCCTCAAACTTCTTATTCCGAATTATCAGGGCAAACCAAAGCCACGGATTCTCTTTCATGTTTTTGGAGATTTCACTATCTACTATCAGCAGTGGCAGGAACTGGGCAAGCTGATGAAAGATTTCGAAGTTGAATTCGTGGTTGCCTCTGACCGTCAGAAGCTTCTCATTGATCAGTTTCTGACTTCACCACATGAATCGAAAGTCTGTCCCTTTCCGGTTAAGTCTGAAGATTTTTATTTCTTACCTGAAGAAAGAAAACAGCAGCGACTTGATTGGGGATTAACTGAGAAAGATATTATCTTCACATTTACCGGAAGAATTTCCCGGCAGAAAAGAACTCACCTTCTTCTGAAAGCTTTTGACGAAGCGCTAAGAAGAGAGAATTCAGCTAACTCTCATCTTTTCATTTACGGTCAGGCAGACCATTTAGGCGATAATTTTCTGGGTGTCTGGGAAAATGAGAATGAATATTTCCGGAAGATCCACCGAATCTACATGGAGCTCCCGGAGAGCAGCCGCTCACGAATTCATTTCATGGGTAATGTTCCCAATTCCGAGCTGCGTCCTGTTTATGCTGGAGCTGACTATCTGATTAATCTTTCCGTTCACAATGATGAAGATTACGGAATGAGTGTCGCGGAAGCACAAATGACCGGATTACCATCCATCCTCACTGACTGGGGAGGGCTTGCTTCTTTTGAGCACCCTGAACTCCCTGAAGCCACTAGATTTCTCAGTGTGCGCATCGGGATTAAATCAAAAGTTGTTTCATCTGCAGAAGCCGTCCAGGCCATTGGCCTTGCTATGAAATCTCCACGAAAAATAAACCGTGAAAAGCTTATCGCTCTTTCTCGCGAGCGGTTTTCCGTCTCCGCAGCGACTCAGATTCTTTCGCGCATCCTTGGAGAAGCTTCACCAAAGTTTATTTCACTCTCTGAATTTCATAGTTTGATTTCCAGAAGACAGGAATTCGGAAAACGCACTTACACAACCAAAGATCTAAAGATTCACCCAATTTATCGCAGGATCTATTCAGCTTATGTCAGAAATTCTTAGGGCCGCTTTCGACAAGCCGCGCGCTATAAATCAGAATAAACATCACGGCATGGTTAACAAGGGCCATTGGCCGAAATATATCTGGGAGTTCTATCCAATTGCCCAGGATTATTACCACGAGTTCAATCCCTATTATGTTCACCTGCTTTATAATAATAAGGTTATTCCTGAGTTAAGAATTTTTACGGTTAGAGATGGAGCTTTCGCTTTCGCCGATTTCCTTTTGAAAAACATAAAGGACATTCCGAAGTGGAGAACTCATTTCCTCATTCCTTCTGAATATGCTCCCCTCGTTCCGGATATAGTGAAGCCCCAATTTCTTTCTTATTCGACTTCCCAGACAATAAAGCCTGATATCCGCAAGGCTAAAAAAGTTACGATTTTTTCACTCATGTGCGATCAATATTATGGTAGTTATGAAAAGATCCAGGAAAAACTTCTCGTTCTGAAGGACCTGCCATCTGATGTGCAGATTGAAGTCTGTATTGTCCAAAGAAAAAATCCCTTTCATATTGAAGAGAAAGAAAACTTTCATTATATCCACATCCCTGAGCTCATCCGCAAAGCCGCAGGTAATCGCGAGATTCATTGGATTAGAATGCGTGACCTGATGGAAAAGTCAGTTCTCCGTGATAATTATCTTGTAGACCTGATGGAAGGAAATCTGATGACATGTGACAGCTATCTGCACTTCTGGTTCCTGTCTCGCGGCGGAATGATAAATACTCTTCCTGAATGGGACAAAAAAGAAACTCTTTTCGATCTTGATATTAGTTTCGGACAGAAGCTCCATGTGAGACCTTTGCCCGAAGTAACTTCTCAATTTACTGATTTGATTTTTTTGTCAAAAACTATCAAGGGTGATCTTCTGACCTATCCGAATTTTCACACTGAAATAAAACAGATTATCGGGACCTGAAAGCCTTTCTCAGGATTATTTTGAATTTATCAATGGCCGATAACTTATGAGAAACGACTTTCCCCAGATAATCGTCGAATGAAATCGGAATATCACGTCCCCCGTTTTTAAGATTTCTTGTCTGAAAGAGGATAGGCGTTAAAACACGGTTCATCGCCCAAAGGTAATGACAGACAAGTTTTCCATCCAGGTAGATCACGATAATGTCGAAGCGTTTTAAATTCTGGTAACCAACCTCAGTCACAATTCTGTCCCCAACTTTAATAAGCGGGGTCATGGAATCAGTAACAATTACACCTTTGAAGAATGGCTGCCTTTTAAAATTCTCAAAGTCTTCACGACTTATTTCCATTTGTATCCCCCCCGCTCGAGAAGAAATCCTGTCCCGTAGAGAAACACAATGAGGTAGTGGAGAAACGCCACTACCGGAAAATGAAAGAACTTGTTCCGCCCTGAAGAAAGTCCCATGCTTACGAATAGGGTAATGAGCGTATAAACCTTCGCGAGTTCAAAGAAAATTTCCAGATCTATGAACACTATCAGGTGAAGGAGTACAAAGAGCGAAGGAAGCCAGAACATAATTCCACTTCCATTAAAACTCCTGAGAAGTCTTGATCGCCAATAACCTGCCCCTAAAGTCGGCCGCAACAGACCGCCCAATGTTTTCCTTCGGAAGTGACCAACCTTAAGTTTGGGATGATAAAACATCCGGCGATGTTCTTTTTCAAGCGCCTGCAGAAGGAAGTTTTCTTCTGCTCTCCTGAAATCTTCAGGAAAGGGATGATCCATGAGGATCTCTCTTCTGATCCAGAGATTGCACGATGTGAGCTTCTCCTCTGTTGCAGGGACAATTGAATTTCCCAGCGACTTATGGCGTGCAAATGTTATACCGGTGCAGAGTGGTGATGAGAGGGCAATCGCCACACTATCCTGAAAGTAAGACATCGGATGTGCCGGCCCATCAGGGCCCCCGATCACTTCATAGTGAGGATCACTAAGAAGATTTTTCACTGAATCCCAATATCCCGCTGTCCAATATGAATCATCGTCAATCAGATGGACCCAGTCGCCGGAGGTCATGAGTAAGGCCTTGTTCCTGGCCGCTCCTGGAGAAAGCTGAACATCACTTGCTCCCAATTGCACAGCACCAGGATAAGTAGAAAGATAATTTTGAAAACTTTCGGTGAGGGGGAGACCGTTAGCAAAAAGCACAAGTTCAAAAGGAAGTCCTGGTCTCAGGGACTCGAGACATTTTATTAGCAGTTCTTCCCGCCCATGAGTTATGATTAAAACACTAAATGAAACCACGAGGATCCTTTGGCCTTCTACCTGGATTTTCATAATCATATCATTCTTGTTAAGGGCGCTCCAGCTTCTGTGGAGGAAAAACTCCGCTCTGAGTTTCATTATTTCCTGTCACCTGATAGTTATCCCCATCTAACCCTTGAACTAAGTGCCGGCATTCTTCCCCTGACTCCATCCCTGCCCATTGAAAAGATCCATGAGACCTGTCTTGTTTATCGACTCGGGAAAAGAAAGTATGTCGACTACTTTGGTGAGGCATTGACTATTGTCGATGATGACTCCAAAACGATTTCGATTACGAGTGCTTCTGAAGAAAGGCTCTTTGAACTCGCCTTTCTGACAATCCATTCCCGCGCTGGTGATTTTCTGGACCGCGCCGGCTTCAGTCGTATTCATGCCATGGCGGTTTCTTATAAAAATGTGAACGCTGTGGTGATGCTTCCATCTAAAGGCGGGAAGAGCACACTTCTCACTCACCTTCTGGAAAATCCTGATATCAAGATAATTGCAGATGACATGCCCCTGATTGATCGCCAGGGCCGGATCCTTCCCTTCCCTACAAAGATCAGCATGATCGAGAAACCGGAATCCGGGGAATTGGCAAAGCTCAAGTGGAATGAATTCATGCGGGCCCACTACCCGCCGAAATGGACTGCATCGCTTTCTGCAATTCCAGAACGCCTGGAAATTTCTCCTGAAAAGAACCCGATACTCCTGATTCAGGGTATTCGTCTTTCTCATGGTGAGTCTCTTATAACGCCAGCGACGAAATGGCAGATGATTTCTCCCATCATGGAGCATATGATTATCGGGCGGGGACTTCCTCAGATTATTGAAATTTTTCTCGATTCAAAATTCAGGGATATATTCAAAATGGCAATACATGCGATCTTGCGCAGCTGGTGTGCCTTGAGACTTTTATTAAATTCACAAACTTTTACATTTTATATAGGCCATGACAAATCTTACAATGCCCAGCTTCTCCTCAATCTCCTTAGCGAACACGAGAGTTAAGTACGCTCTCTTTATCCTCGCTTATTTAATCGCTGCTTGCCTCTACTGGCCGAGCTTCGCAGGACTTCCCATCTGGGATGATGTTACGTTCATATTCCATGATCCGGTTATGACGGGACCTTTTCCATATATAGAAATATGGAAAAATTTTACATGGCCTCTCAGCGTAACACTTCAAAAATCTATCTATAGTCTTGCCAAAAATAATTACCCTGTTTATCACGCAATAAATTTCGTTCTCCATGCCTTCAATTCGTGGCTCGTTTATCGACTCCTTCGACTTGTCCGGGTCAGCCTCTCTCTCAGCTTTGCGGGATTTTTATTTTTCCTCATCCATCCTGCTTCTGTTCTGGCAGTTGCGTGGATGATCCAGTTCAAAACTCTTCTTTGTTTTTCATTCTCCATCGGCTCTCTCATTTTGTTTATTCGGGCGAGGAAGAAGAGAGAATATGCTTTATCAATTTTTCTTTTTCTTTTATCAATCCTCTCAAAGAGCTCTGCTCTTCCACTGCCCCTTGTTTTGATATTCCTTCTTGGGAAATCATGGAAGACTAAGAAAGTGCTCTGGATTATCCCTTATTTTATCCTTAGTATCGCGGGATACTATCGCCTCACTAACAGTCATATCGCGGTAGCAGCGATGAAACATGCAACGAAGGAAACCCAGAAGATAGTAGAGACAGTAGAGCCAGTAAGGACAGTAGAGCCAGTAAGGACAGTAGAGCCAGTAAGGTCAGTAGAGCCAGTAAAGTCAGTAGAGCCAGTAAAGTCAGTAGAGCCAGTAAAGTCAGTAGAGCCAGTAAAGTCAGTAGAGACAGCTGAAATATTTAAGCCTGTGCCTGATGAACCTCTGGTCATGCAAAAAAAAGATTTTGTTCCACCTGAGGTTATTTATGAGAAACCTAAGAAATGGGATTCACCGGTAGAGCCGACTATTACCAATGAGGATGACCCGAAAATCAAGGCACACGCCAGAATCATTGTGAAAACTATGTACTATTATTTTTGGCAGGCCTACGTACCGGTAGATAATGCTCCGGTGAAGGGTCTTAACCCTTTCCCACCATCAGTTCAGGATTATATTCACTTATTCTTTCTTGTTGTTTTAATTGCTGCCACCTGGAAAATGAATCTTCTTCCACCGCTCATTGGTGCGCATGTATTTCTTCTTCCTTATTTCGGGATCATTCCGGCCCCCTATATGAACATCACCTGGGTTAGTGATCAGCATCTCTATCTTGCTCTCCCCTGCTTTCTGATATTCATCTTATCCGTAACGGAGAAGATTAAAGGGAAATGGATCATTCCAGTTTTCTCAATCATGCTCATCTTTTTTGCCTGGAAAACTCATGAGGCCTCAAAGTTTTTCAAGAACAATTTTACTTTTTATGAAGCAAGTATTCAGTCGAACTTTAATAACATCCCATTGGTCTATAACCTCTCAGTTCTTTATGTACAGGATGGTAGAAAAGATCAGGCCGTAGTTCTTATGGGTTCAATCATTGAAACGAGCAAGGAAGAGCCCTACTTAAAGGACAATCGCTTTTTTCCTTTCATTCTGGATCTTAATTCCGAGCTTGGTAAGGAATGAAAATTTCCATCTGTGGTTTGGGTCACATCGGGCTCCCACTGGCACATGTTCTATCAAAAAAGGGACATGAGGTAGCAGGTACTAAAAGAGAAATGACTTCTATTCAGGGAATAAGAGTTGAAGTGCTTCGGCCTCCGATGACGCCATCACCTTCCATTCTTGCCTGTGACGTTCTCATTGTGAACATTCCTCCTTTTCCGGGACAGGAGGCCTGGTTTTCAAGCTGGGACCTTTCAAACACTGGAAAAATTATTTTTGTGAGCTCAACTTCAGTTCTGCGCGAGAGTCCGAATCAGTTGATTCTGAAAGAAGAGGAAACGTGGGTTAAAAATTCCGGAATTCCCTGGCTCATTCTGAGACCCGCGGGACTTATCGGTGATCTTCGTCATCCAGGAAAATCTCTTTCCGGCAAAAAAGGTATCAAAGGCAGGTTTCATCCGGTGAATCTCGTTCATCATGATGATGTGATTGGCTTCATTTCAACAGCAATCGAAAAAGAGATTGCAGGCATTGAGATTAATCTCGTCTCAGATGAGCATCGTTCAAAAGAAGATTTTTATTCTGAGTATTGTATGAAAAATAATCTTCCGCTTCCGGAATTTGACCAGACAGACATGAGCTCAGGAAAGATTATTTCGAGTGAGCTCATGAAAAAATACTACAAGGCCTTATAGATCTCTGTAATTTCTTTTTCCGAAAGAAGAGATCCGTCGATATTCTTCTCTTTTAAGAATTCGGGATTGTACATCTTCGACATGGCCCGCTCACCACCATCACACATGAAAGTTATGATCCGCTGGCCTTTACCACCACGAAGAGCCGTATTAAATGCACCAGCGAGATTGAGCATGGAAGACATTCCCATGACGAGCCCTTCTTTCTCACGAATAAACATCGCAAGATTGGTGAGTTTCTGATCATCAATCGTGTAACAACGGTCCTGTTGGACAAGTTTATAGTTTTCCACAAGACGGGTAATCCCCACTCCCTCAGTCATCGTATACTGACCGTCAGAATCGAATTCACCGCGATTAAAATAATTAACAATCCCTGAACCCACTGGATCCGGAATAACGATCTGAATCTTTGGATTTTTTTCTTTCATATAGCGTGAGACACCGGCAGCAGTTCCACCAGAGCCCGATGCCACGATTACGGCATCAATCTTTCCTTCCATCTGCTCATACATTTCAGGCGCAGTGGTGAGATAGTGCGAGAGATAGTTATCTGGATTATCAAATTGGTTTGCCCACCAGTAATCAGGACGGCTCTGACCGATTTTTCTCCCCACTTTAAAGAAGTGGCGCTCATCAGAATAAGCACAAGCGGCAGTCTCGACAATTTCCGCTCCATAAAGCTTTAAGACCTTATGCTTTTCAACTGCCATCCCTTCCGGCATGACGACAATAACTTTATGCCCCAGCGCCTGACCAACCATCGCGAGCCCAATTCCGGTATTACCCGCAGTCCCTTCAACAATTGTCATTCCTGGTTTCAGGATCCCGTTAGCAATAGCTTCAACCACCATATGCATGGCGGGGCGATCTTTAATCGTCCCGCCAGGATTGAGGTTTTCACACTTCATGAAGATCTCGCAGCCAGAGATGGCGCTCAAAGACTGGATCTTGATGATTGGAGTATTACCAATCGCCTGCAGAAGTCCGGTACTTTTGAGCTTCGTTCGAAGATCCATGATTTCAATTCCTTCAATTCTGGGGTACGTTTTTACCAAGAGTTTATACTAGAAAAGGTCCCCAATGTCTCTAAAACTTGCGCAGTATTTCCACACAGATAGGTTCAAAACGGCCACGATTGTCATGGACGTGAACGGAGTCCGAACTTCGATCGAAGAACTCATCTCACTTATGTACCCACAACGGGGCTGCCGCGGCACAATTACTGAGGAAGTTCTTAATAAGTCTGTGACCGACCTGAAAAGTCGCCTGGAAATTTACATAAGCTCAGTCACAAATCTCAACCCGAATATCAAAGGCCATGAAGCACGGATCACTGAAGATTTTCTGAATGCTATTCCTGAGATCGCACGCCTCGCAGATACTGATGTGGAAGCTGCATTCAGCGGCGATCCTGCTGCGTATTCCAAGGAAGAAATCATCATCACCTATCCGGGGTTTTACGCAACTTGTGTCTATCGTCTGGCACACAAGCTCCATAAACTTGATGTCCCCCTCATTCCTCGCCTGATGACTGAATACGCTCATGAAAAAACCGGAATCGATATTCATCCAGGGGCAAAGATCGGCGAGAATTTCTTCATCGATCACGGTACGGGTGTTGTCATCGGTGAAACAAGTATCATCGGCAAGAACGTAAAAATTTATCAGGGTGTCACTCTCGGTGCTCTGTCCGTGAAAAAGAAACTCCAGTCGGTAAAACGCCATCCGACAATTGAAAGCGATGTCGTGATATACGCCAACTCAACTATCCTGGGTGGTGACACAATAATCGGTCAGGGATCTGTGATCGGTGGGAACACCTGGCTTACAGAAAGTGTTGCGCCTATGTCTGTCATCGGAAAAAAATAATGGAAATCGATGCAAAAAAAATCTCTGACTGGCAA
>MWVX01000842.1_pt1 | contig 10106 bp, 3 predicted proteins | sample 1047311 | NCBI WGS metagenome assembly MWVX01 (sample SAMN06349984, study PRJNA376086) | soil metagenome | isolation source: MtG-4 sample Antarctic (ecotone) soil | place: Antarctica | collected 2015-01-13
CGGTTAATGTGTCAAGGCCATGGTCAATTGTCGTGCGCATTATAAGTAAATTTTTTAATGGCAGTTGGGGCAATTCAGTTTGCAGACTACCGTCGATCACTCTGAAACCTCCCTGGTTTATTTCGTATTGCAAGCCTGTACCCTTTACCGTCCATTTTTCCAAAGGCAAATTGATGATTCCCTTGTAATCATTCCAGGTAATATTATTTTGAACAACTTTGATTTGGCCTGCCGGCATAGTATTAGTGCCCACCAATGGTATTTGTAGATTTACATTGGCATTAATAAAAAAGCCTTCGTTGTTTAAATAAGAACCTGAACCCAATGACGCACTAAAGTTGTGTACACTAAAACTGCTTTTATTGTATAAAGCGCCTAGCCCAAAATTATTGACAGGAACATAACAAGCAGAGGCCCCAAACACAGAAGATGGTTTTGCGATAATGCTTATTGGTTTTTTAGCTGACTGTTCCAGTAAAAATTTACCATTATAATTATAGCTGAAATTAAAAGAAGAAAGCTCAGAAGTGACGAAGCCGTTTATACTGCCACAACCTTGTTTATTGATAACAGTTAATTTTTCAAGTTTGCCTTCCTCTACCGTACCGACCACTTCACATGCAAACTGATTGAATGCTGTGACTTTAAATGCTGTCGCCTCAAGAGTTATACTATTCTTGACTGGTACAATTTTATTGTTTTCAGATTTTTCCACTACAACCTCAATATCTTTAAATGGCAAAGTTGCATTGTAGGACGTCGGTTTAAAAGTGGTGTTAACAGGTATTTTTACAAATGCTCCCGATATCCTGATCTTATTATCCCTGTTTGATACTGCATCATTAATTTCAACTGGTAACCCCCATATTTCTGCAATTACATTTAACTGAACGAGGTCAAAATCTGCATTGCCTTTTCCGTTTAATCCCTGAACACTTTGTACCTGCCGCAAATAAGCCGGCGATCCGCTTTTTACTGCATACACTTTTACAGGAAGCTGCAGATAAGCATCAACATTTTGCATCCAGGTACCCTGATTAATTGCTCCCTCCAACGAATATTTGCCCTCATCATTTGTATAAGTTTCGTTTTGTATTTCACCATCTTCATTTATTCCACTTATTGTGTACACCCTTGCATTTTTTATCGGCTGCTTTGTTTTAGAATCCCTGATAACACCAGTGATAAGTTGGCCTTTTATCAATTTAATAGTTATAATTTTTGATTTTTTACTTATCGGTATTTCCAGGTATTCATCATACGTTACATAACCCTGTGAAACAGTACGCACCCGAAATTCATCTGATGGACTTGCCAGCGCTATTTCATTTGTTATACCAGTAATGCTGCTGCCTGCATAGCAAATCTCTAAACTCGTACCTACAGAAGTACAGCTTTGCGTAATTATTTTATTATTTTCATCAACAATTTTAAATTGTACCCGGTGTAATTTTTCTTTTACTACAACTTTACCCGCTTTATTGCCTTCAATATTAGTGATCAAGGTGTAATCCTGCCCTATCGTTTTATACAATGTTTCAGGAAAATAATTATCAACTACCGGAATTATTTCAATAGAATTAAAACCTCCCTGGCAATTATCAATAACATAATATCCGTTACTTGTTGTTTTTACATAAGGGCCTTGTCCAACCCTTACATTACAAATTACAGGCTCGCCTTTTTCATTTACTACATAACCCGCAATTCTTCCGGTGCCCTCCATTGGTTGTTCTACTTGAGCAGGAAAGCGCTCTCCATATAACAGCAATTGCTTTTCAACAACTTCAAGATCTATATAGCCGGGTTTTGATAGTACAATGGTGCGTAACGGACCAACAACTTTTGTTTTATCGCCCTGAATTTCCGTTTTTATACTAAGATTAGTAAGGTGCAGGTAACCGTTCACGTCAGTTTTATAATATTCAATCGTAGAAGTCGCGCCATTATATTCGGTTATAGCAACGCTTACATTTGCTATACCTATTGGTTTTCCGGCTTGTTTTGAAACTATTGCCCTCAAATAAATTTCAGGATTTTTTGGCTCAAGTTCCATAACGGGTAATACCTCAGTAATTACTTTAAAGTCGGTATTAAAAACCCGATCATCAATCCTCATTCCGTTTAATTCAATAGTATTATCATCTATTTTATATTCCTTTTTTTTGTAAGTCAAAGAGCCCTCAAAAACAGACTCCATAGCCTGTATCACATGTGTGTGAATACCTATTAGATTTTTAAAATGGGCTGTTCCAAATTTATCAGTTTTGGTAATATCTACAACAGGTACTTTACCTCCTACATAGGCACTTTTATCAGTGTAACTTTCACTGTGAGCTTCTATGGGCATAATAGAAAGATCATCGGTAAGATCATTTGCCTGGTTCAGTTTCGGGTTGGCTACATCTCCATTTAGCTTCCATTGTTTATGTACATCCAGCACGTGTACGGGGTATCCCACCATAGGTATTCCGGCCTTTTGAGCCTGGTCTACAACCTTAGTGGTTGTTTTTAAAGTAATATCCGCATTATAGGCTTTTACAAAAACCACATCATCAGGCAGGGTAATAGTTTTTCCTTTTTGGGGAAACAACATTACATCAGGGCTGCAGAAATAATTATATTCATTTTCAGTTACTATGCGGATAACCCCAAAATAATAAACGCCTTTTTTGAGATCTTGTCCTACATAGCCGAGTTTATAATCATTGGTAAAAGAGAAAGTAAATGTACCATTAGCTTTTGTTTTAGTATCCCCAACTTCCTGTTCTGCTTTTATTTTTTTGCCATCCAATAAAACATAAAATCCAATTGTATACTCAGATTTGTCTTTTACTTCTTTTAATTCTTCATATGTAACCGGGCTTTGACTTTTACTCTCCAGCAGCATATATTTGAAATAGAGTTTTACATTTTTTAAGACTCTCGTATTATCATCTTTATTAAACCTGTTGTTGGCTATATAATCAGGATACGGTTCATCATTTGGAACAAGAGTATTGCTTGATAGCCCGCCCGGCATTTGTACTTTTTTGATTTTTGTAGCAGCGGGAAAAGCAAAAGGGCTGTTTTTAGGTAACTCATTTTCATTTTTATACCGGTAAAATAATTTCCCTTTTATAGTAGATGTAATTATTGGCTCCGGTTTTTTTATGCAGGGATTATTATCTGGGTCGGTAGTTTTCTTTCCCTCTGTATCAAAACCTGCCCTGTTGATAAGAGTAGTTATTTCTGTAGAAGTATTTTCGTCTTTTTTATATTCTATAACAAGCTTGCCGGTTTTAATATCTGTTTTTACAGAAAGTATTCCTCTTTGTTCTTTTAGGATAGACTCTACATTTTGTTTCCCTTCTTCACAATTAATATTTGTTTGTATGGTGATGGTTGTAGTTGAATAATCAGGTTCAGTTTTTTTGCAAGGATTGTTTTGCGGATCTGATGTTTTGCTTTTATCAGCATCAAAGCCTGCCTGGTTAATCACCTGCATTATTTTTTCTAAAGAAATTATGTTTTTGTTGTATTCAACCTTTACCCGGGCTGTGTTAAGATCCAATTCTGCAGTAAGCACTCCCTTTTGTTCTTTTAACCTTGTCTCTACTTTTTCTTTACCCAATTCACAGGTAATATTTGTTCTTATAATGCTGTTGGTTGTCTGTTCTTCCGGTTCAGGTTTTTTACAGGGATTTTTATCGGGCGTAGTTGATTTTTTTCGATCGGCATCAAATCCTGCGCTGTTAATAATTCTGTTGATCACTTCAGCAGTAATATCAGCTTTGTTGTATTCCATTACCAGCTTACCGCTTCTGGTATCTGCTGTGGCGCTTATAACACCAGTCTGTTCTTTTAAAAGAGATTCTATTTTTTGTTTACCCTCAGCACAAATAATATTTGTTTGGATGGTGATGTTGGTTGTCTGTTCTTCCGGTTCAGGTTTTTTACAGGGATTTTTATCGGGCGAAGTTGATTTTTTTCGATCGGCATCAAAGCCGGCGCTGTTGATGATCCTGGAAATCACTTCTGCACTTATGTCAGCTTTGTTGTATTCCATTACCAGCTTTCCGCTCCTGATGTCTGCTGTGGCGCCGATTACACCATTCTGTTCTTTTAAAAGTGATTCTACTTTTTGTTTTCCTTCTGTACAATTAATGTTTGTTAGTATGGTAATTTTGGTTGTCTGTTCTTCGGTTTCGGGTTTGTTTAAACAGGGATTTGATGCCGACTTGGTTGTTCGTTTACCGGCTGCATCAAACCCATTGTCTAAAATAGTTTCAATAATATCTACATAGGGAGTACCGTCACTGCTGTAATCAAGTTTTAAATCACCGGTTCTTAAATTAATACTTACACCAAAAACACCATCAAGCTCTTTTAGCGCAGCAGTCACCTTCCTTTTTCCTTCTTCGCAATTAATATTGGTTTTTATGATGGTACCCGATTCATTTGTTGTGGGAATTGTTGTGACTGGTTCTGAATTCTTTATTTTAGCGTACGTGTATTCGTAAGTTCGGTTTGAATTGAGGGCTGTGTATGAAAGCAGAGTAATCAGACCATTTTCATTTTTTCTTGCGGTAATTTCAGGTTCACTTCCAAACGCTATTCTTCCTAAAAAATCCGGATGCCTAAATCCACCCATGAAATTGTCAGGATGAGGTTCAAGTTGTCGATTTGTTTGTTTTAAAGTTGTAACTGAAGTGCTTAATTGCGAAGCTGCATCATAAGTCCCTTCATAATAACCTCCCTGTTCAGTGTATAAAGTTATACGACTGTCTTTTGTACTTGCCGGTGTAGATCTGTTTGTAATTTGCTGACTTCCATAAATTGTTTTATCGGTGTAGCGATATGTAAATGTTGCCGTCTCCCTGTTACCTCTTATTTTTTTTACTTCTGTTATTCTCCCCTCATTATCATATTTCACCGTTACATCTGACTTTGCACCTTCAAGGGTATAATTAACTATGTAAGAAGAAGGATTTCCTTTTCTATCAAAAGTAAAATTGGAAATAATAATGTTTACTGCACCTGCAACAGAGAGGTATTTTACATTTTCTATGCGACCGTCGTTGGTATAGGCGTATTCAAAAACATATTTTTGGCCGTTTGCGTCTGTACGAATTTTTTTTATTACCCGCCAATCGTCGGTAAGCCTTTGGGCAGTAACCGAAGTGCAATACAATATTGCCGTGATCAAAAACATACAAATGGATAGATGGCGCATAATTTTACAGATTAAGTTATTTAGCAGTTTTAGTTTTACATGGATGGATGCTGAATTTTAAAGATCTTTTTTTATTCCTGATTCCATTTTCGTTTATTATGTTTAAAAATTGAAAAGGGATTTTTCCCCGGAACCACTGCTGATTTATCAGGCATATTCAACTTTGCATCCCTCAATCTTATCACATTATCACTTACAGTTACATTGCTTCCTAATCCTCCTTACTGGTGCAGCTGCGCCTTTTTTCCGGATTTTTGCAACAATTTTTTCTTTATTTTTAATCAAAAGTTTATATCGCCTTGCTTCTGCTAAACAAATAGAATATTATTCAGAATATAATAAACATAGAATCGACAAAAGGAAGTTTTAAATCGACGAAGGCAATTATTATAAGGTTTTTAAAACCTCATAGGTTTAATCGTCACTTAAAAACGCCTATTACTTTACAAATACTGCATTAGCACCCGCATCATTAGCACCGTTGGTTAAATCAATAGCCACGCCGTTTTTCCAGACTTTTGCAATATATTTCCCCAGCTTTTTTTCCTCGCCTGCCACATAAACATCCTCGCCCGAAACATAAACCGAAAAAGCTTCTGCTTTACGAGTATAGTTAGTTAATGCAGTAGACACACCATTCTTCCAGACTATTGCAGAATACCAATCCCCCCCTGTATAGACTCCGATATTTTCAGATCCTGCCACATAAACATCGGTACCGGAAACATAAACTGAACCTGGATAGCAACCTTTAGAATTGGGTGATAAGGAAGTAGCCACGCCGTTTTTCCAAACTTTCGCAATATTCGTAAGTCCTCCGTTTCTTTCATATCCCGCTACGTAAACATCGGTAGAGGAAACATAAACCGATTTGGCTTGGGCACTGTAAGTAATACTGGGATGGCCATTATATGAACCGTTTGTTAATGAAGTAGCAACCCCGTTCTTCCAAACTTTTGCCACAGATTGCGGCCCCGTTTTCTCATATCCGGCTACATACACATCGATGCCCGACACAAACACCGAATAAGCAATGGCATCATTAGAACCGTTTGTTAATGAAACAGCCACGCCGTTTTTCCAAACTTTTGCAACAGATTTTGTCCCGTTAGATTCATACCCTGCTACATACACATTGGTGCCCGAAACATAAACCGAATTTGCACGGGCATCATTAGGGCCTTTTGTTAACGTAGTAGCCACGCCATTTTTCCAAACTTTTGCAACAAATTTTTCTCCTTTTTTTTCATAACCCGCTGCATACACATCGGTGCCCGATACAAATACTGAATTAGCTTGGGCATCATTAGAACCGTTTGCTAATGAAGTAGCCACACCGTTTTTCCAAACTTTTGCAACGTCTTTAGTCCCGTTTTTCTCATATCCGGCTACATACACTTCTTTATCCCCATAAGGATTTACTTCAACTTTAGTTTCCGGCACAGTGGAAACCGGTTTTTCCGCTTTTATTTTTCTAAAAAAATATTCAGCTACGAGAGATCTATCGTCTTCCAAGTACAGTTTTAACCAATAAGCATATTGATCTTTTAGGAGAACATTTGTAAGGTCGTAGGAATAGGTTTGCCCTTTTTTGGTGTAAGTATTCGTATATACTTTGCCTTTGCGTACAGCCAATTCCTCCGGTGTATAAGTACTAAATTCTGCTACTGTTACCGGGGCATTGGTTTCAAAGCTCAGGATATTTGTCGTTTCATCCAGCTTCGCTGTAAAGGTGTATTTATCTTTGTATTCAGTCTCAATACCCCCGACATTTGAATATTTTTTTTGGGCAAATGCCGGTGATATCAGCAGAATAAACAATGGCAAAAAAAGGATTCTTTTCATTTGATTTGTGTTTAGATTTAATTATTTAATCGTAATAGTTATTTTTTATGATGGTTAATTTTAAAATTCATATAATTTATTTATTCTCTAAATGTTGATGAGTAAATATAACAGGAATAAATCATGACACTAAACCCTTATCGCTGAACGTACAGATAAAATCGACGAACGAAAATTAGCTGCAGCGCATCTTACAATTTTAAATCTGGTTTAATTTTTTTTATAATGTCTCTACTTTACGTTCATCGATTTTAAACTGCCGTTGGTCGGTTATTTTTTTTTGAGTAAAAAAAGAAGTAAATATTTGTGCTAGCAAGAATTTTAAGCAGACAATGCCTTTTAAAGACTGTTGAAAATTTTAATTTATACAGTATAAAAAAAATATTTTGAAAAAGTCAATAATCCTCGCTTTTGCATGCCTGGGTATTACATGCTTAGCTAAAGGGCAAACCCAAAATGTAAGAATGCCATCCACCCCTGTAGTTACGGGTAAAGTTCAGGTAATAAAACCCCTGCCTCAAAAAAAGTTTTATGTTGTAAAAGCCAGCCGCACTACAACCAATTATAACAGTAATACCCGTGTAAGCGTATGGATGGATTACACGGATAACGTTCCTGTTTTAAAATGGGAAGCTTCTGCACCGATCATAAAAATTATCATGAACTTTAAAAATGGTTCAAACAGCACCTGGGTATCAAAGGAAGGAGAAACTTCAGGATATTTTATGATAAATTCGGGTGCTTATGCGAACAAAGGCAGATACCTGATAGAATTTTATGAGAAAGGACACACAGAAAAATATATTTGGGTTGCATTGGTTGAACAATCAACATTGCCCGTACAATAAGCACTGTGTATTGATTTAGGAAATATCCGGGACTGAGGTAGTAATTAATGTTCCCACCGGTGTATTAGAGGAGATCTCAATATCAGCGTGTATTAGCTCTGCCATTTCTTTTACAATGGTTAGCCCCAGCCCGCTCTGGTTGCTGTTTACAGCCATGGAAGGTTCATTAAAAATTCGCCTTATACGTTCCGGCATACCGGCACCTTCATCAGAAATTAATATTTGTGTGCTGTTATTTTGTTGTCGTGCGTTTATAGTTATGGTGCTGTTTTCGGGGGAATAAGTAATGGCATTCTGCAACAGGTTACGAATAATAATTGTAATAATATTTTTATCAGTTTGCATAGTTATTAAAGGATCTATACTTTCCGATATTTTTATTTTCTTTTTCTCCAGTTGCGTATGTAAGAGATCATCAATCTGGTGTATGCATTGAGATGCATACACTGTTTCTTTAGTAAGTGTGAAATGCTGCATTTGTGTTTTACTCCAGATCAACAGGTCTTCCATGGTTTCCAACACAACACCTGCCGCAACACTTATTTGTTCATTATACTTTCGTTTTTCATCTTCGTTAAAGATATCAGGGTTTGTTTTTTGAAGATCCAGAAATTGGTAAACCTGGCTGATGGGATTTCTTAGATCATGACTGATAATACTGAAGAGCTTTGCTTTTGTGATATTTGCTTTTTCAAGATTTTCATTCAGCACATTCATCTCCTCATTCTTTGTCTCTAACAGCCTGCTGCTTTTTTGTTTGTTTCTATACATCATTATGCCTGATGAAATAATGCCGAGCAGTAAAATAAATGCGATGATAAAAAATATCCGTTGGCGATTAGCATTTTTAATTTCCAAATTATTTATAATACTTTCTGCAGAAAGAACGTTTATCTTTTCCTGTTTATTCTTGTTTTGATATTGAGCCTCCATTTCAGCAAGGTTCGAAGCTATTTTACCCTGTGTGAGAGAATCGGAAACCATTATATACTTGTTAAAATAAACGCCTGCATCTCCGCTATTTGATAATATTGCCACAGCAGTTAGGGATCTTAACAGATCAGCATATTGTTCTTTGTTGTATATGGCTGAACCCAGCTCTGCAATTTTATAGTATTTTGCCGCTTGCCCGTAATCGTTCAGGCTTTTATAATAATCGCCATAAGAAGCATTCACTGCAGATGTGAGTATTTCTTTGTTGTCTAGCTTAGATTGTTTATCTGCCTTATCAATATATGATTTAGCCAGCTCATAATCTTTTGTTTTTAATGCAAGGGTAGCCATTTCTAAATTAGAAGAAACCAGCTCTGACCATTTACCCGGTGATTTTTCGGCGGTTTGTAACAGCAGATTATAGTATTTTAATGCTTCGGATTGGTTATTTAACTGCACATAGCTTCTTACAAATTTCCCATAAGCAGTAATATCAACAATCAATGATAAATTTAAATTTTGCTTTACTTCTTCGAGGTATTGCAGCGCTTTTTCAGGCTGCTTAAGGTAAAGATATATTTCTGCCACCATCATTAATTTGGTGCCATAATCTAGTTTCTTTTTTAGAATTTTAGTTGTATCTGCTACCGGTTTATGCAGTTCGGCACTTTTTAAAAAATTACTTAAAGCAATATTGTAATAGAACTTTTGTTGCTGATAATACAGCCCTAAATTATAATAAATGTCACTTTTGTTTTTCAAGGTGTCAACACTTTCGGTAATCTGCTCCAGTTTTTTTACCGCCTCATCTGCCTTTGCCTGCAACCCCATGTAATGATAAATTGAAACAAGATGGCCCAGGGGTTTTGTACTTTTTTCTACAAGTTTTGCCTTTGTGGCTTCGGTGTAGGCCAGTTCTAAATTATCTTTGGCACCTTTAAAATCCTGCTTATAATAATAGCCTGTGCCTATAGCCTGGTGAAATGCAAATCTATATTCATGATCTTTTGCATTGGCAATTGCAAGCCCTGCGGTGCCTTCTTTAATTAATTGGTCAAAGGTTTCCGGCTTTCCGGTAAAAGCAGCAAGGATATTTTCGCACTCAGCCTTTTTTTTATCTAATAAAACGAAGTGATCCTTTGATTGTGCTGCACAAAAGAAAGAGAAAAACAAAAAGCTAAAAAATATAATTGTTCTTTGCATAGGCTAATTTTATATTTTCCATTGCGCCGTTTCTGTTCTGAATGTTTTGCCTATTGGCAGGC
>MWVX01000843.1_pt1 | contig 10082 bp, 8 predicted proteins | sample 1047311 | NCBI WGS metagenome assembly MWVX01 (sample SAMN06349984, study PRJNA376086) | soil metagenome | isolation source: MtG-4 sample Antarctic (ecotone) soil | place: Antarctica | collected 2015-01-13
GACGGTAATATCAGAATTTGGAATGTTGCGACGAGACAGGTTGAGCGCACTTTAAGCGGGCATACAAATTCACTTTACAAAGCCGTCAGAAATTCTCAATTTGAAGCGTGATGATATTTCGCTTGAACAGAATTGCTTGCAAGTTCAGGAAGGAAAGACAAAGAATGCCCGGCGAAAGTTACCGCTTTCAATCGAAAGCCGAAGGGTTTTAGAATATCGCCTACAGACAGTAGAAGGTGAAAGCCTTTTTCCAAACACTAAAGTTACCTATCTTGACCAGCTTCATACAAAAGCACTCAAGGCTTTAGGCATAAAACCTTTTACGGATGAACATTTCGTGCTGTACTCGCTGCGGCATTGCTTTGCCTCACGGCACACGGAAAATCAAACCGATATGATAACATTGTCCGAATTGCTTGGACACGGAGACTTAAAGACTTTGAAGCGATACGCTCATCCAAGTTTTGAGCATAAAAGCCAGGCTATTAAACGAGTGGAAAAATTAAATGCAAAAGCAGTCTAAAACGGTAAATTTACGGCAAATAGCTACATTATCGGATACAGGCGGTTAGTTTTTATTCATAATTCGCCAGTAAATAACTGATAATTATAGACTTAATAGGGATAGGAAATAACTCTGATATGAATGTTTACATACCAACCTTTCGCCCGCAAATCGGCAACTTCCGCCAGCGTAACATCAAATGTTAACGGACCGATTGCACCGTTCGTACCGCTGAGCGTGCCGAAATTGAAACGCACCGGAGTATTAACGCCGACCGGACCGTTGATGTGGATGTGCCCGGCTTGTGCCGATGATGTTAAACCGCTGTAGGTGCAGGTGACGGTGAAACTGGTTTCGGCAGTATTAAGTACGATTTGACACAAGCCTTTTCCGGGGGAACCGCGGTCGGGAACTTCCTGCGGTCCCGTAACACTCGCTACGAATCGTTGTTGTGCCGAGGCGTTTGCCGAAAAAACAAAAGCCGACACGCATATTGCTAATATCAAAAATAATTTTCTTTGCATTTCGCTATCACTCCTTTTTCATTAAAAAAAATTGCGTACCGATTGAAATTGGGGGCGGAATTAAAACGTCCGTTTTAAAAAGGAAAAAGAGAACTTTCTTTCTGCGGCGGTTGTGTGCCTGAATTCTAAGGACTTCAGATTTGAATGTCAATGTTTTTTTGATTTAGGGAGTGTCTAAATGAGCGTTGGCAGGTTTTGAGCTAGGTATGCCGGATATTTCGGGTAACATCTTTTCTTGAGTTGTCGTTCATTATAAAAATAAACAAACAACTCGACCGCTCTTGCCAAAGCTTTGAAACAACGAGAGAAACAACGCGACGAACGTCCTAATCTTGCTAAGTAATGCCGCAAATCAGCATTGCCGCCTTCGACCGAATAGGTTTGACTCTTGTCTTTAAGCATCTGGTGATTGCCCCAATAGCTCAAGTCCTGATAAATCAGAAAACCGTCCGTGTAATAATTCTCCGCTGGCGGCGCGCTGTCAATTACCGATTGCAATATCTCTAAAGTTCTTTCGGCGCAAACCGCCCAGCCCACTATCGTATGCCTGGTTCGCTCAACCGCCGTTACAATATACGCTCTGTTTTTTTCTCGCCGACAAAACTCCACAACTCGTCCATCTCGATTGTTTGCGTCTTTTTGGGCACAGCGGCGCTCTGTTTTATCTTTTCGTGATACGCAGTAACCCAATTAACCACTGATTGGTGATTGACACCAAGCAATCTGCCGATGCGCCGAAAGTTATTTCCCTCGACATACATTCTGACCGCCTTTTCCCGCACTTCTTTCGAATAACCGTGCGGCTTTGGCTCAATTGTATAGGTTCCACCGCAGTCTCGACACAGCATTCTTTGCGTTCCCGAACGATTTCTACCTGTTTTTATTTGCCGCTCATTAGTTTCACAACTTGGACATTCTTGATTCATTTGCCAAAAATATCATACCAACGCCTATTTAGTCACTCCCTTGATTTACTCAATTCTAAAGATCTAAAAAATCAATTCTCGATTTGCGTTATTAGTAAATAAATTCAAACTTGTGTGTAATCGGTCAGCGAAGTTTTGTCGCCCAAAACCGCGCCACTCCCGACGACCGCGTTTCTGCCGATATGACAACTGCGACCGATGACGGCGTTGTGGATGTTTGCCGCGCTGGAAATGCGTGTGTGCGCCCAAATGACCGAATTTTCAACGACGGCTTTTTCTTCAATGTGCACGCCTTGTCCGATGACCGAATTGATCACCCGCGCATTCGGTTTGATGACGCAGTCTCGATCGATAATCGAGTTTTTATCAACAACGGCGGTGGTGGCGATGTCGGAGTCAGCAGATTTTTCCGTTTTGGAATCTTTTATCCGACCGCTCAAAAAATCCTGGTGGGCTTGCAGATAACTTTGGGGGTTGCCGATGTCGCGCCAGTAATTTCGCTTCATGACAAACGCAAAAAAAGATTTTTTATGTTCGAGCAGACTGGGAAAGACATTATATTCAAACGAACAATTCTCATTTTCAGGAATCAAGTCTAAAACGCTCGGCTCTAAAATATAAATTCCGGCGTTGATATTGTTCGTCGTTAAACCTGAAATTTCTTCCGGCTTCGGCTTTTCACGAAAGCGCAAAACTTTGTGTTCTTCGTCGGTTTCAACCAAACCATACGCGGAAGGATTTTCAACCGGCGTTAAAACAATGGTCGCTTCCGCGCCTTTTTCCCGGTGAAAATTAATAACTTCGGAAATGTCCAAATCGGTTAAAACGTCCCCGTTAAAAACAACGGTTGTTTCACGAATCCGGTCGGAGGCAAATTTATACGCGCCGCCCGTACCCATCGGAAAAGGCTCGGTGACATAACGAAGGTTGACGCCATACTCCGAGCCGTCGCCGAGAAGCTGCTCGATTTTGTCCGGCAGATAGCTGAGTGAAAGCGTAATATCTTTAATGCCTGCCAGCCTGAGAATCTCAATCTGAAACAATAAAAACGGACGATTCAGAAGTGGAACAATCGGTTTGGGCGTATAAACCGTCAGAGGTCGAAGCCGTGTGCCTTTCCCGCCCGCTAAAATTAGTGCTTGCATAAATTTGTTTTCAACATATAAGACTAAAAAAAATGCTGCTAAAAATCAAAGAGACGATAAATGCAGGACGGATGCAAAAGTTTTGACATACTCAAAAATTTGAAAACAAGTTTATGCATTGCTTTTGCGGAACATTCGGGTAAAAATTGTCTGGCTTCCTCGCTGAAAAATTATTTATGAATATAATTGTTTCAAACAAAAAGTCACAATCAAGGTAGATATAAATGTTAAAAACACGCCTTTTAATAATAATTTGTTCGTTACTTTTGTGCATTTCGGTGCGGTCTGAAACGCTGCCGAAGCCTACGCGTGAATTTCGTGCCGTATGGATTGCCACGGTTGCAAATATCGATTTTCCGACCAAAAAGACTTTGAGCGTTGAGGAACAAAAAGCCGAACTGATTCGCGATTTAGATTTGGCACGGCAGCTTCGTCTCAACGCCGTCGTTTTTCAAGTCCGACCGATGTGCGACGCGCTCTACGATTCAAAAATTGAGCCCTGGTCAGAATTTTTGACCGGCGCGATGGGGAAACCGCAGAGCTTTGACCCGCTCCAATTTGTAATCGAAGAAGCGCACCGGCGCGGTATTCTCGTCCACGCCTGGTTTAATCCGTATCGCGCTTTTCATCCGTCAGCGAAAACCGTTTCCGAAAATCATATCTCGAAACGCCGCCCGGATTTGGTCAGAAAATACGGTAAATATTTGTGGCTCGACCCGAGCGACCGAGAAGTGCAGAAATATTCTCTGAGCGTCATTTTGGATGTCGTCAGGCGGTACGATGTCGACGGCATCCACTTTGACGATTATTTTTATCCGTACCCCGAAAAGGACGCGGATGGAAACAAGATAGAATTTCCCGACGACGCGAATTGGCGGAAGTACAAAAACGCCGGCGGAAAATTGACCCGCGACGATTGGCGGCGCAAAAACGTCGATGATTTTATCGAAAGTGTCGGACGCGAAAGCAAGCGTATAAAACCCTTTGTTTTATATGGCATATCGCCTTTCGGCATCTGGCAGCCCGTTCCCGAAAAAAATATTAAAGGCTTAAACGCTTTCACTGAACTCTACGCCGACGCGAAGAAGTGGCTGCAAAACGGAACAATTGATTATTTGGCGCCGCAGCTTTATTGGGAAACGGCGCGAAAAGAGCAGAGTTTTCCGGTTCTGCTCGAATGGTGGCAAAGCCAAAACGTAAAAAATCGTCATCTCTGGACGGGAATTGCGCCGTACCGCATCGGTTCAAATACGAATTACACAGCCGCCGAAATCATTAATCAAATCGAAACGACGCGCCGTCTGCAACCGACCGCCGGCAACATCAAATTTAGTTTCAAATCTGTGCGCAACGATTTGGGCAATCTGCAGCAGCTTTTGAAATCGGGTGTTTATAAAAACGACGCAATCGTTCCTGCGTCAAATTGGATAAAAACGAAAAAGCCCGCCGCGCCGAAAATCGAAATAAAAAAAGACGCGAGTCAATTAAAAATCAATTGGCGCGAGCAGGGAAAAGTCAAAGCATTTTGGTTCGTCGTTTACGCTAAAGACAGAAACGGCTGGAGTCATTCGATTCTGCCCCGTTCAACAAAAAGCATCGCGCTTTCGGCGACGCGGCAAATTTCGCAAATCGTCGTGACCGGCGTTGATCGATTAGGAAATGAATCTTTAGCGAGGCATACAATTTTGAAGCGGTAGCTTTTGACTTTATTCAATTTCCAGACGAGTTCGCTCTTCCCAAAATAAAGTAACAATCATCTGAATCAAATTAGTTTCGTGTGAAAACAGGCGGACGCGGAAAGCCCTTCTGCCAGCCTTTCTATTTTCTTTTATAATTATTTTAGAAGCTGTTTGAAAACTCAAGATTTTGCCCGCGAAACACACGAAACAGACGAAAAAAGAGGAAAACTATTTTGATTTTATTTGAATTTTCAAATATCTGCGGCAGAGATTCCAAAAACTGTTTTTTCCATTTGGAAATCTAGTTTGGATGAACTCCAAATTGTTTGGAAATCTCGTTGATTGTTAATCTGCCTTTGACCGCTTCCAAAGCAACTTTGGCTTTAAAATCTGCCTGATAGTTTTTTCGGTTTTTAGTGGCTGTCATAATGTTATTTTTACCGGTAATTTTATCATCTTTTTCCACCTTAACACCTGTCCAGTTTTGGGGGTTCATTATAGTGGACAGTGGCAGGCAAACTTATGTTAATGTTTTTTATCCAACTCTTGGAGGCGAAAAAAATATAGTTTTGCAGTTCTTTCACGTTGAGAATTTTATTAAACGAGGTCGGGTGCAAGCAGACGGAAGGATTTTGCTCGGAACAATGGGAGAAAATGGTGGTTTTCCTTATCCTGGTAAAAAAAAGGGGTTATCACTATCATATTAACGCTTGGAAATAGGTGTGGAGGATTAGATGATAGGGGAAATCCAGTTTTCAGAAAAAATGGGAAACCTGTAGGTCCTGCTCCAGATACCTCACCAATCAAACAAGGTGGATTTAGAAGCCGACAAATACATTTAATAAAATGAAAGAAATTTTTCGTTTGAATTATGATAAATGATGAAATTTTATTGAAAATAAAATTTTTGTCATAAATTTTGCATCGGTGGTGTTTTAACTTTAGAAAGTAGTTATCTAAATGACCGAAAGCGTAACAATGATAATGGACGCGACGTCGCGAGGTGAAGCAGCAGCGGCGAGAGCAGAAACAATCGTTTTCGACGAAGCATTTGCGCTTCACCATCGAACCGTATTTCGCACGGCGCGCTCGGTCGTGCGCGATGAAGGTCTTGCCGAAGACGTAACTCAGGAAGTTTTCTTGCGTCTTTACAGCAATTTAAGCGCAATCGAAACGGATGAAATGCTGCGCCCGTGGCTCATTCGAGTTGCGCTTAACGTTGCGCGAAACACTTTGCGCGGAAATATTAGAGCAAACACTCGCGAAGAAAACTACGTCAAAGAAACAGACGAAGCAACTGATTTTACGGCAGAAACCGATTATGAACAGCGCCAGCGAGCAAAAGAAGTTCACCGGTCTTTGAGCTTGATCAAGGAGCCTCTGCGAAGTTGTTTAGTATTGAGGCAACAAGGTTTGTCTTATAGAGAAATTGCCGAGAGTCTCTCGCTGAACGAAACCAGCATCGGGACTTTTATTGCTCGTGCCCGACAGGAATTTGTACGGCATTACGGAAAGATTGGAAAGGAAACATTATGAACGATAAATGTTTTGACATTGGAACGATTCAGGCATTTTTGGATGGCGAGCTCGCTGCCGATGTATTGGAAGGCGTCTCGCTCCACGTTGCTTCGTGCGATGACTGCGCAGTTTTTCTGGCAGAGGCAGAAGAAGAAAGCGCAATTGCCTTTTCAGCCCTCGACCGGGAATTTAACACACTCGTTCCGACGCAGCGTCTATGGACAAAAATCAATGATTCGATTCAAAAAGAAGAAAAGACCTTTTGGCAAACAGTCGCGGCTTTCTTTTCAAATCAAACAACTGTCGCTTTTGCCGGTATGCTGATCGTGTTTAGTATTTTTTTGGCAATGATAAATCTAGAAAGCAGTGACAATGCGGTGGATGTGACAAAAAATATTCCAAGTGACCAAAGTTTAGCTGTTCCGACTGTTGATTTAGGCATTCCTGTGTTGCCGATCAAGCAAGATTCGCTGCTCGCGCAAAATAATAAAAAAACGGATATTGAGAAAGCTGCGCTAATTGCAAGTAATAAAACTGATTATAGCATCATAAAAACCACTTTCGTTAAAAAAGAGATTTCACCGCCGCGCATTGTTAATTCACCAAAAGCAAAACCGGAAGTTTCTAGTCCCGCGCCAAGCGAAAATGTTCCGGGCGAAGACAGTTATATCAGAACAATCGCAACTTTAGAGAAAACGGTTGACAGCCGAAAAGATGAAGTGTTGAATTATTCGGCGCGATTCGCTTTTGAAAGAGATTTAGCAGTGAATGACGATGCGATTAAAAAAATGAAGGCGGAAGTTCGAAAGAATCCGAAAGACGAAGCAGCAAAAGAAATTCTTCGCGCCTCGTACCAAAACAAAATTGATTTGCTCAATTCAGTAGCTGATAAAACAGAGTTGATGGCAAGCTTGAAATAAGAAATGAAACTGCACACACAAACACACAAAGCCGTATCGAAGAGCAAAACGTTTTTAGTTTTGTTTACTTTGACATTGCTTTTTTCGGTTAATAATACTTTTGCGCAAACTGTGAAAGTTTCCAGAAGTGCCAGTAGAATTCCGGCTGAAAAATCAATTTCGGTGGACGCGAAAATATATATCTCAATGTGTGTTGCTGAAGGTAAAGTTAAGATTAACGGTTGGGAACGCAATGAAATTCGCGCTTTTGTCAGAGAAGGCAGTGCGGTTGGGTTTGAGGTAAGGAAAAGAAACGAACAAACAAAAAATCCTTTATGGGTGGAAGTTGTCGGTTATGAAACGACAAATAACAAAAGTAACGACGCTGATGAGTGTCTTTCCGGTAGAGAGATTGAACTTGACGTTCCACGCAACTCTACCGTCGATATCAAAGGTAGCGCTAGCGAGACAGCTATCAACTCGGTAAACAAAGCACGAATTAAATATGAAAGCGGCGACATTTTTTTGAATAATGTCGCGCGGGGAATCGAGGCTTTAACTTTTGAAGGCGACGTAACGGTTGAAAATTCAAGCGGAGCGATGAATTTAACAACCACAACAGGAAATATTGTCGCGTTTAATGTTAATCCGAAAGAAATCGGAGATATCTTCAAATCAAAAACGACCAGCGGCGCGATTACGCTTCAACAACTTGAATACGGACAAACCGAAGCAAATTCAAGTTCCGGCTCAATCAGATTTACCGGCAAAGTTCAAAACGGCGGACAATATAATTTCCGCACCTCAAACGGTTCGATTACACTTTCCATTCCACAAAATTCGTCGGGTAAATTAGATGCTTCATTCGGTTTTGGCGCGTTTGATTCCGAGTTACCTCTGAAAAACCAAGTTAGAACAAACATTTCAAAATCTCAAAGCCTGACGGCACTGTTCGGTAGCGGTGATGCGACACTTAAATTAGAAACTTTTAGCGGCGCGATCCGTATAAAAAGACAATAAGCTTCCTTAGTTATTTTGAAAAATATCAGCGTATCGATTCTCCTTTTGCTCTACTTAAAACTAATATTCCATCCTGCTAATTTATAAAACCACTGCTAATGTTTATAATAAAAATTTCAGCAAAGTTTTGCCGGTAAAATTCTATTTGTCAAACTTATTTGCTTCTCAAACGTAGAAACTCATATTAGCCAAAAAGAAGCGGATAAATTTTGCAAAATTATATGAACGTTGGAAACGTAATCGGGCAAATTCTCGATAACAAGTACAAAATTGAAAGAGAATTAGGCAAAGGCGGAATGGGAACCGTCTACCTGGCGACACACGTCGGCACGGAACGCCCGGTTGCCGTCAAAGTTATTGCGCCGGAATTTATGCAGCGCGCCGAATTTGTTGAAAGATTCAGGCGGGAAGCACGTGCGGCGGGACGGCTCCGGCATCCGAATGTCGTTAACGTTACGGACTTCGGCTTTTCCAGAACCGACCGGGGGGAAGTTGCTTATCTGGTAATGGAATACCTGGACGGCTGCACGCTTGGAGAAGTGCTCGAAGAAGAAAAACGATTGCCTCTGTCGTGGTCGATAGACATTCTTGAACAAGTTTGCTCGGCAGTTCAGGAAGCGCACGAACAGGGAATTATTCACCGTGACTTAAAGCCCGACAATATTTGGCTGGAACCGAATCAGCGCGGCGGTCATACGGTCAAGGTTTTGGATTTTGGGATTGCCAAACTTGAGGAATCTCAAAATTTAGGCTCAGAAAATATAGGCACGCAATTGCCTGTCCTAGCCAACACCGCGCAAACTCACCAAACTGACGGAAGAAAAACATTTTTCGACGATGCCCAAATTATAACTTTTGCGGAGAAACAACCTAAAACCGTCATTTCTGAATCGGCGACCGTCGCGCAGATTTTTGAACCTAAAAGTGTAAATTCCGAAGCCGGAACGCTCGTGCAGCCGGTTGAAATTGATTTGGAAAAAGGCACGGCAATCTTGCCCGCTGGTAAAATGCAAATTTCTTCCGAAATTGAAAATGCCGGAACAAAACTTATATCCGAACTGGTTGGAACAAACGAGCGCCAACCAAAATCTGCATTGACAAGTGAGCTAACGCACGTCGGCGCGATTTTAGGAACACCCCTTTATATGTCGCCCGAGCAATGCCGCGGTGAACGACTCGACGCGCGTTCGGATATCTACTCGCTCGGAGTGATTGCTTACCAGATGCTTTCGGGCAACACGCCGTTTACGGGAAATTTCACCGATGTGATGACGGCGCACAAGGAAACCGAACCGCCGCCGCTCGAAGCCAAAAAAATTCCCAAAAAAGTAAAACAGGTAATCAGTTCCGCTCTTGCCAAAAATGCGGAAGACCGCCCGCTGACGGCACAGATTTTTGCCAGCAAGATTCGCGCGCAATCGGAAGGCATCGGCACATTGCTCCGACGCGCTTTGGAAATTTACAGCCAACATTTGCCGAAATTTTTAGGTTTGGCGATTTTGCTTTACTTGCCGTTTATCGTTTTTACAATTTTGAAAGTAACGGTTACTTCGCTGTATGCGGGCGAAGCGATTAGCCGTAATACGAGTTCGTGGCTGAGCGGTATTTTAACGCTCGGCACGACGTTTGTCGGAATTTTTTGCGGACATTTTATTACTGGAACCACGACTTGGACTGTAACTCAAATTCTGGCGATGCCGCTGCGTCCGGTTAAATTGCGTCCGGCTTTAGAGGCGGCACGAAAAAAATGGAAAACCTTTGCCGGAACGGGACTGGTAAGCACGATTTTAGTTTTTCTCGGCTTGCTCATTTGTTTAATCGGCTTTCCTATTCTTTACGTTTGGTTTGCTTTGGTCTCGTCCGTCG
>MWVX01000845.1_pt1 | contig 10075 bp, 7 predicted proteins | sample 1047311 | NCBI WGS metagenome assembly MWVX01 (sample SAMN06349984, study PRJNA376086) | soil metagenome | isolation source: MtG-4 sample Antarctic (ecotone) soil | place: Antarctica | collected 2015-01-13
ATTTGCAGGCCTGTTTTTTACATACCTGTATCGCAGACTTCCATTAAAACCAATATTATTTTGATAGCTTAAGCCACCGGTACTCGTAACCGTGGGTGCCAATGGAATGTAGTCCTCTCCTTTCGGGGTATGTAAATCTGCACACTGTGAAATCAATTGATAAAAGCAGGATACAGGTAGAGGGAGGGCAGTTTAATAATTTCAGGGCATTAGGTATGCTTAACCTGTTGCCAAAATCAAATACAAAACAAAACGCTTATATAGCTTCAGAATTTCTTTATTTTGACGGCCCTTTTGAAAGCCCTCAGAACTTTAAGCGGTTTAATATTTTTGGTAAATACAATGCAAGTGTTGGAAGAAATACACAGCTAAGTTTTTTTACATCCGCCTTTAGCAGTAAGTGGAATGCTTCCGGACAAATACCTGAAAGAGCTGTTGAAACAGGTTTGATTAAAAGGTTTGGCGCTATTGATGATACGGAAGGCGGTAATACACATCGTTATAATATAAGTGCCGGAACAACTACAGGTTTTGATAATGGCAATCTTTTGGAAACACAATTATTTTATTCACGATATAATTTTGAGTTGTACTCTAACTTTACTTTTTTTCTTGAGGATGATGTTAATGGTGACCAGATACGCCAGGTAGATGAACGAGATATTATTGGGTTAAATACTAAATATATTATTAACCGGTATAAAGGTGAGGCTAAATTTAAAACAACTTTAGGCTTAAATTTCAGGGCCGACCAAACATATGACACGGAGCTATCTCACACAAAAGAACGCAATGTTACATTAGAGCAAATACAATTAGGTGATATAAGCGAAAGCAACACGGGCATTTTTTTAGATCAAAAAATAGAACAAAAAAAATGGCTGATAAATGTAGGCGCCCGTTTGGACTATTTACATTTCAAATACAAGGATAAATTAATTGCAGATCAAAAACCTTCGCAGGGTAAAGCGATTGTGAGTCCTAAATTTAACCTGCAATACACCGTGAATCCTGCGGTTCAATTATACCTCAAAGCAGGCAAAGGCTTTCATTCAAATGATACAAGAGTAGTAGTGGCCAATGATGGTAAAGAAATTTTACCTGCTGCTTATGGATCTGATTTGGGTATGATTTTACACCCGGCAAAAAAATTACTCCTTAACGCAGCCGTTTGGTATTTATATCTCAGGCAGGAATTTGTTTATGTTGGTGATGCAGGTATTACAGAACCAAGTGGAAAAACCAGGAGAGTGGGTGCAGATTTTTCAGGCAGGTATCAGTTTACTTCTCATCTTTTTGCTGATGCAAATATTAACCTGGCAAGGGGCAGATTTACAGAAAGCCCGAAAGGAGAGGACTACATTCCATTGGCACCCACGGTTACGAGTACCGGTGGCTTAAGCTATCAAAATAATATTGGTTTTAATGGAAGTCTGCGATACAGGTATGTAAAAAACAGGCCTGCAAATGAAAACAATACTGTTACTGCAAAAGGATATTTTATTACTGATGCGTCAATCAATTACAGTAAGCCAAGATTTGAATTGGGTTTTGTAATAGAAAATCTTTTTGATACAAAATGGAATGAAGCACAATTTGATACAGAGTCAAGATTAAAGAACGAACCGGCGCCTGTTTCAGAATTACATTTTACACCGGGTGTTCCTTTTTTTGCAAAAATTAAAGCTGCTTTATTTTTTTGATTTACTTTACCTATGCCCTTTACAAAATCAAAAAAATTTAAAGGCATGCTGTTTTTTTTAATGGCGTGTTTTATAGTCTCACCTGTACATGCGCATGAGATCAACTATGTTTTGGAAAATGCCCCGGTAGGAAATGTGATATGGTTTTATTTGAAGCTGGGATTCGAGCATATACTTCCCTTAGGATTAGATCATATATTATTTGTAGTTTGTTTATGCCTTTTAAATAATAAGTTTACAACGGTGTTGTGGCAGGCAACCGCATTTACGGTCGCACACTCAATTACACTAGCGCTGAGTATGCAAAATATTATCGTGCTGCCTGCTGAAATTGTTGAACCCATCATTGCTTTGTCTATATTTTTTGTAGCTGTTGAAAATCTTTTGCTCGACAAATTAAAACCCTGGCGGATCATTCTTGTATTTCTTTTTGGGTTGATACATGGTATAGGATTCGCTTCTGTATTAAGTGAGATAGGATTGCCGCGGGATAAATTCTTAACCTCTATTCTATCTTTTAATATAGGAGTGGAGCTTGGGCAAATAGCAGTGATCGCCATTGTATTCGGATTACTCATTTTGCCTTTTGGTAAAAAGCCCTGGTATAAAAAAAGGATAGTTTACCCTGTTTCCATTTTGATAGCCCTCATTGCAGCCTACTGGACGGTGGAAAGGATGTTGTGAGTTTGATGAGTACTGCAGAATTCAATTCCGCTATTTGTGGATACCAAAGATGCATTTCACGGATTATTATTTACAAAACCAACAATGGATTGATTTTATAACAAGTGCACAGGAGCGCCAGCTACAGCATGAGTTCATATATAGGAACTCAAAGAAGAACAATTTAAGCAACCGGTTTTTCAAATGTTATTGCATATTTTTAATCATGGCAGTTATCACCGCGGCCAGTTGGTGAATATGTTGAGGCAATTAGGTATTGATAAAATTCCTCAAACTGATTTTATTGTTTGGAGCAGGAAGAAGTGATTCGCTTCTGATTAAATATGACGATGCTAACTTGAAAAAGAAGGACCATGATGCAAAAAATAAATAGACTATTAAATACGAGGAACATCATTGTTTCATTCATTGTAATAGCAGTGTTGGGCTACTTTGTTTTTTCAAAATTAAAAAAGGGCTTTTACAAAAAAAATGATCCCCCGAAAATCCATCAATCGATTGCTGTACTTCCATTTGAGAATAGGAGTGATGAGCCCGACAGGGAATATTTTAGTGACGGCTTTGCTGAAGGCATTCTTAATGCATTAGCTCGGTTGAAGGGCTTGAAAGTATGTGCCAGAACGTCTTCATTTAAGTTCAGAGGGAAGAATATTGATTTAAAAAAAATAGGTAAAGACCTTGCGGTGGGTACAATTTTAAAGGGAAGTGTACTACGAGAAGGAGACCGGGTTCGAATTACTGCGCAACTAATTAATGTAGAAGATAACCTTCATTTGTGGTCGGAACAGTATGATGAAAACTTAGATGATATTTATGCCCTTCAGGATAAAATTGCAAGTGCAATTGCAAAAAAATTAGAGATAACATTTTTTGAGAACGAGCGTCGCGTCACCGGTAAAAAGCCTTCACCAATTAAAGAGGCTTACGAATTATATTTAAAAGGCCGTGCATCCTGGAACCTGCGAACTCCACCAGAACTTAAAAAAGGAATTGATTTTTTCCAACAGGCCATCACACTTGACCCATCCTATGCTTTGGCTTATTCCGGAGTAGCAGACTGTTATACAGCTTTGGGTTATGGAAGTTTTTTGGCACCAAAGGATGCTTTTCCAAAAGCCTTACAAGCTGCAATTAAAGCGCTGGAACTGGATTCGACATTATCGGAATCCCATGCTTCGCTTGGCTATTACCGATTTTATTATGACTGGGATTGGGCAGCAGCGGAACAGGAATTCCGAAATGCTTTGGCGTTAAATTCAAACTATGAAATAAGTTACAACTGGTATGGCTATTACTTAACAGCTATGAAAAGGTATGATGAAGCCAAAATCATCTTACAAAAAGCGGCAGAGCTTGACCCGCTTTCCGTTCCCATAAAAACGGACATAGGTTTTAGTTTTTATTATAGCGGGGAGTATGACAAGGCTATTGAACAATTGCAAACTTCTCTTCAAATAAATCCCCAATTTGGACTTGCCCATTTATGGCTTGGAAGGTCATACCAAGAAAAGAAAATGTATGCAAAAGCAATTAACGGTTATAAAAATACACTGCACACTATGGTTAACTGGCCGGTTGCCCTGGCAGCTATCGGTAATGTGTATGGTGTAAGTGGTGAAAAAGAAAAAGCGAGAGAAATATTAGATACATTAAGCTCGTTAAGGTCAAAAAAATTTGTGACCTCCTATGGAGTTGCGTTAGTGTTTGCAGGTTTGGATGAAAATGAAAAAGCGTTCCTATGGCTCAACAAAGCTTATGATGAACGTTCCCATTGGCTGGTGTGGCTCAAAACAGATCCCCGATGGGCTCCGCTTCATTCCGATAGAAGATTTACTGAGTTAGTAAATAGAGTTGGATTACCTAAGTAAAAAAGTCACATAATTTTATTGCTAAAAGAAAAACTGGTATTGCAAGATGAATTGTTCCTTCCGGGAAGATTCCAGTATCAAATTGTTACCTGCTAAAGTAAACAGTGGCCTGTTTTGATAATCAAGAGATATTTTACTTGTATTTCCTTTGATGAACCAGTTAGTGCCCAGGTTAAATACAGTCATTTGTTTATCGAGTCGATCATAGTTAGCAGTTTGCAATGTTGCATAAGGCATTAGTGTGCCTTTGCCTTTTCCAAGCAAATCTTTTTTTAACAGATAACCGAGTTGTGAATATATAACATGCCCGGTACCATACATGGGAAAAGCATTCCCATAGCTTCCAGCAAAATAGGTTGATGATGCACCAGGCCCATCAGCCGGGTTCATTGCACCAACATAGCGCAGATAACCAGGACCGTATTGAGTGTTAAAATATCCGAAGTATGCATTCAGTGCAGATTCCTTTTTTTTATTTAATGGGGCATCGTAAAAGGCTGCGATTGACCACATGTTCAATGGATGGTAGTCTGCTGAAACTCCTCCATTTGAGCTGGACCATGTTGCATTCTTTTGGGTAATGAACCCGCCTTCGAGATTTAATACTTTTTTCTTTCCATAATAAGTGCCCGGCATAAAAGGGACAATATGTGGTTCACGGTCGAAAAAATTCCAAATGAACAGGCCCTGGTATTGTTTATGATTACCTCTTTGTAAAAAATTTGCGTTTGGTGAGAGTGGAAATCCGGTTGGTGATAGAGGTGGGAGAGTTGTTCCGCTGGTATTAATTGGGAATGGATTTCCAAATGCAAGACGGTAATCAAGTTTTCCCACCTGGCCCCGTGCATACAAACTAAGTTTGCGTCCCGCCTGATCGGTTAAATCAAAAGTTGGCAATGTAAAAATGGGCACATCCGTCGATACTATATTGGGAAGTTGTGGTTGAGTGAATCGCGATAGTCCGCTAAGAATTGTGAGGCCACCCCCAAAAGTCAAAGCCTCGCTTCCTTTCTTAACCCTGTATTCACCCAAAGCATCTTGAATGAATGGGGTAAATTTTCTCGGTGAAAGATAGTTGAAGTTGTCCTGTCCAAAGTGCAGATAAAAAAAAGTGTGATCAGTAAGCTGCCCGAAAAATTGAAACCTAACTCTTCTTATACCGATATCAAATGTTTGATTGGCTGGCTCGTTAACAACAGTAGTTCGGGGATTGCTCTCATTGTGCCGAAACCAAAGCTGACCGAGAACAGTAAATTTGAGATAATGGCTACCATCCTCATTCAGCTTTAATCGTAGCTCGTCAATGTCTTTTTTTTTCGCACTTTCCTGTGCCGCGGCTTGCAAACTTATAGTTACTAAATAAAAAATCATACAAACACTGGCACATTTCATCGTCATGTGAAAATATTTTTCGTGAAGTTTAGCAACTAAAAAAATTCTTTTCATTTTTGGTGCCTGGATGTGTTCGGTATTTAAATAAACTTACAATATTCCTGCTTACAATATTCATGCGACTGAGTACTTTGTAAGTTTTAGATGGTGGGTTGTATTTTATATACTTCCAATTAATTGATCATTCCCACCAATTACCCAACGACGAGACTAACTACTCAGTTCTATTAAATAAGTAAAATTATTAATCAGAATTTGCATGATTACGCGGGGTTTCAAACCCTTTTTTATGAAGTATCTTTAAATTAAGCCTAAGCCATATCAAACTATGCCGGGTTCTTTTCCATACTCAAGCATCAATTTAAAATACAAAAGATTTATCTTTTTATATGCTCTTTATGCTTTAGCCCTATTGTTGCCTTTGTTTGTTGGACATGCTACTTCTGCACAACGGGCAAAAATTGATGGCCTGAAAAAACAATTGTCTTCTCTTCGTGATAGTGCCCGCGTAAATTGTTTGAATACTTTAAGTTTAGCCTATTCCTATTTAAATAGTGATACAGCAAATTTTTACGCCCAGGAAGCCTATACTGCAGCATCTGCAATTAATTACCTCCGGGGCATGGCGATGTCTTTAAATAATAAGGCCCGCATTGCAGGTCATGGGCTTCACGACTTTCCACTCCAGGAAAAAATCAGCCTTCAAATCATACAACTCTATAAAAATGGAAAAGATGAAAAACTATTAGCAGAAATATATATGAACCTGGCCCTGTCTCTTTTCTGCCAAAGTCATTTTGATCGTTCAGCAGAAGCTTGCAATACTGTGATTCAGCATGCCCGAAAAATAAATGATAAAAAAAGCTGGGGTGAAGCACTTGCTATGTTAGGCTCAATCAGCTTTGAAAGGGGTAATTATGAACTAGCCTTTGAATATTTTAATGAGAGCCTTGGAATGTTTAAAAATATTCGTGATACATATAATACTGCGATCCTGCTAACAAAAGTCGGTGATCTGTATCGCCTGGCGGGCGATCATAAAACAGCATTAAATTTCTATTCTGAAAGTCTAAAATATCCAAAAGAACTTTCGCTGGAATGGTACCCTTTAGTTGACCTTGGGGATACCTATTATTCGCTTGCAGATTACGATTCTGCATTTTACGATCAGGAGAAGTACATGCAAACTATCAAATCATTAACTATTAGAAGCAATTATATAACTTATCCCAGGATCCGTACTGCTGAAATGCTTATTGCATCTAAAGAATATGATAAGGCACTGACCTTACTTATCGAGGATTTAAAAATTTCAAGGAAAAATAATGATAGAAATAGAGTAATGCGTTTGTTACTTAATATCGGAAGGGCTTATGAAGGAAAGAAAGATTATGAAAAAGCATTTTATTACACCAGGGATCTTCTGCAAAATGCTGTAAAGCACAATGCAAAACAATATATCAGGGACGGCTATAGATTAATGACAAACTTTTATGATCAGCTTCGCCAGGTTGACAGCGCTAATTTCTATTACCGGAAATATACTTACATGAAGGATTCAGTGGCAATGGACGATTTCAGTAAAAAGCTGGCTATCTATAAGGCAGCCACAGAAAATGAAAAAAAACAGAATGAAATAGCATTGCTCAACCAAGAGAAATTAATCAGTGAGCAGCAATTAGACCTCAGTGAACAAAAATTAAAAGGGGAATTGTTTGTAAAAAATATTCTTATAAGTGGTGTTTTTATTTTAGTGTTACTTGGTTTTATTGTTTTCAGAAATATTACATTGAAACGAAAAAATGAATCACATCGCCATGAAATTGTACAAAAAGAGTTAATCCTGCAGAAGCTGGAAAGCGAAAGAACAAAAAGCGAATTACAACAGCAAGCCACTGAGTTGGAAATGCAGGCCCTGCGGGCTCAGATGAATCCTCACTTTATTTTTAACTCGCTAAATTCTATAAACCGTTTTATACTGCTAAATAATAAGCTGCAGGCATCTGAATATCTTACCAAATTTTCAAAATTAGTAAGGCTGATATTACAAAACTCCCAATCTTCTTTGATACCATTGGAAAGCGAACTGGAGGCATTGCAGTTATATCTTGAATTAGAAGCGGTAAGGTTTGATCATCATTTTGTTTTTAATATCCGTATTAATGGAGATATAGATACCCCGGCTATAAAAGTCCCGCCGCTTATCATTCAGCCGTATGCAGAAAATGCGATTTGGCACGGATTGATGCATAAGGAAGAAAAAGGTCATCTGCAGATTGAATTATCCGAAGAAGAAGACAGGCTGTGTTGCAAAATTGTTGACGATGGCGTTGGAAGAAAAAAAGCCGGTGAACTAAAAAGTAAATCTGCATCTGCTCACAAATCAATGGGTATGCAAATAACTGCAAACAGGATTGCCATGCTTCAAAAAAGCGAACAAGTAGAGACACAAATAAAAATTACTGACCTTGTATTACCCGATGGTAGCCCAGCAGGAACGGAAGTACTTTTGAAAATTCCTATATACTATGATTAAAGCCATCATAATTGATGATGAGATTCATTGCCTGGAAACGTTAAGTATCCTGCTTAAAGAATTTTGTCCTGCAGTTCAGTTGCTTGAGCAATGCCGCTCTGCGAAAACAGGATTGGAAGCTATTGAGAAGTTTAAACCTGGACTGGTATTTCTTGATATTGAAATGCCATTGATGAATGGGTTTGAATTATTAGAACAATTTTCTGAAATTCCTTTTGCCATCATTTTTACTACCGGTTATGATCAGTATGCAATAAAGGCTATCCGCTTTAGTGCATTGGATTATTTACTAAAACCTATTGATCCGAAAGAATTAGTAAGTGCGGTAAAAAAAGTTCAGGAAGAACGGCATTTGCCGCTGGCCGAACAATTTCAGATGTTGTTGAAACAAATAAATGGTAAAAATAGTGGATTTAATAAGATTGCTGTCCCTACATCAGAAGGTTTTGAGTTGATACCTACCGACCAGGTTTTGTATTTTGAAGCCAACGATAATTACACTCACCTTTTCCTGAAAAGTAAAAATAAAATTGTTGCCTGCCGTACATTGAAAGAAATGGAAGAACAAATACAGGATTTCAACTTCTTTCTCAGGGTCCATAATTCGTATATGATTAATTTAAACGAAGTCACAAAATATGTTCGGGGCGAAGGTGGTTATCTTGTCATGAGCGATGGTTCTTCTGTAAATGTTTCCCGCAGCCGCAAACATGCCTTATTGAAATTTTTCTGAAACATTTTTTGTCAACTACCCTTTCATTATGTCACCTGCTCAGGGGGGCTGACAAAACGTTTATCGACATGATATTTTTAAATAGTTATTCATCATTATCATTAACTATTTAAATTTTTAAAAATGAAAAAATCGATCTCCCAGTTATTAATTATGCTATTTAGCTTTACTACGATTGCCTTTACTATCAGCAGTTGCAAAAAAGATGTCGATCAAAAACAGCAACAGCAGGAGGAGCAAATTATTTCTAAATCTAACGATGGGTCAGCTAACGCAAATTCCAATTTCAATCTCGAAGTGAATCTTAAGGGCGAAGGAAACCGCTCGGGACATATTCATTTCCGTCAGGATAGAGATGCTGCTAAAATTATCACATTAGATATCAAAGTGCATCATCTTGAACCAAACCATGGATACCTGCTTCAGCGGGCGGTAGATACTAATCTTGATGGAAATTGTACGAGTACGTCCTGGCTTACGCTTGGTTATGGATTAACTCCACACGCTATACAAACGGATGAAAAAGGAAACGGCCAGGATGAATTATGGCGCGATGTATCAATGGTAGCATCAGGTGCCACTTTTGACATCCATTTCCAGGTAATTGATGCTGTTACGAGGGAAGTTGTTCTAACAAGTGGTTGCTACCAGTACACAGTTAGATAGAAATCTTTCCTTGATCATTGATTTAACCTCCAAGCTTAAAGCTGGAGGTTTTTAATTGAAATTATCTTCTGCATTTTGTTTATTGAAACCAGCTTTATTTCATATTGGTGCCAGCAGCGAATAAATTACGGTGTCGTAAAACTTTCCGTCAAAAAAATAATTCTCTTTAAAGTATCCTTCTTTGACAAATTTGTTACGTTCTAAAAGGCTTATGGATGGTGTGTTTTTCGGATCTACATCTGCTTCTATGCTGTGAAGTTTTACTTCTTTAAATCCATAATTTATAACTACAGATAATGCTTCCTGCATAATTCCTTTTCCTTGAAAATCACGATGCAATAAATACCCGATCTCGGCCCGGTAGTGTTCTTTTTTTATTTGCCAAAAACCAATAGTTCCAATCAATTGAGCATTTTCTTTAAAAGTAATTTCCCAGGTAATTCCGTTACCACTGGTTTCGGTATCAGCAATTATTTGATTTAACTGTAAAGCA
>MWVX01000846.1_pt1 | contig 10074 bp, 3 predicted proteins | sample 1047311 | NCBI WGS metagenome assembly MWVX01 (sample SAMN06349984, study PRJNA376086) | soil metagenome | isolation source: MtG-4 sample Antarctic (ecotone) soil | place: Antarctica | collected 2015-01-13
CCGCAGCATCATGTATGCGTAAAAAAGCGCCATGACCGGCAGTTATATAAAAATTGTATTGGCCATCTTCAGGGATTTTTATATATCCTTCAAAAAGAATGATTGCATTTTTATTAATGCCAGACACATTTGCTGAAGGGGCTTTTGTAATTCCACCCGCTGTTGATTTTAAAGTAGCCGTATTAGGAACCCAGGGGAAGGCGCCTTTAAACGCTTTCCATTTTACGCCAGGTTGCACCTTAGTTTTAGTAACCGCAGGTACAAACGCCTCATCGTACGGACGTGGTACATCAGCTTGTGGTCTGCGCACCTGCAGCACTCTTTCTTTCATCTTACTTTGAAGATTTTTCATTGCAGGATCACCGGCAAGATTTTTTGTTTCCTGCGGATCTTTTACTACATCATAAATTTCAAAGTCATCGTTAGCAGATTTTATATCATAGCGAACACCTACAATATTGCCAAACCGTATCAACTGCATTTGATTGCGCAGCCTGTTGCGGTGCTGCGGATCAAACTCTTTAAAATCCGGTGTGGACTCTTTTTCCGCATACTCTATATACACAAGGCTATTTGTTTGCTTTCCGGTACGTGTGAGAGAAGGTAAAAGCGATACGCCATCCGAACTGGCGGGTGCAGGCACACCTGCCGCGGCGGTAAATGTAGGTAACCAGTCGTGAGCCCCGCTGGGGTTTGTTACTACGCTGTTTGCCGGAATATGTCCCTGCCAGTAAACAATGGCAGGCATGCGAACGCCGCCTTCCCAGCAATCCCGCTTCACCCCATCAAAAGGTCCGAAACTGTTAAAAAATTCAGGTGTTATTTTTTCAGGAAGATAAGATTCAAGAGAAGGGCCATTATCGGAGGTAAATACCACCAGCGTATTATCATCAATATGAAGGTCTTTTAATAGCTGCATCAAATCGCCAACTTCACTATCAATCCGTGTTACAGATGTAGCGTATCTTTTATGAACATCTTTCCAGGGCACTTCCTGCGTTGAAGCATTTTTATCGTTATCATAAGTGGCATTTGCATAATCAGGATGAATCCATGAATCCACTTTCCCAGAAGCCGTGTTTATCATGCGCCCCGGTTCTCCCAACCATTGTAAACCTCCTTTTAAGCCACCACCTTTTGGATATGCTTGTGTAGGTAATTCTAATGCAGCATGTGGTGTTTCATATGATAGGTAGATAAAAAAAGGTTTGTCCGCAGCATTCTCTTTTTTAAAATCAATGATCCATTTTTTTGTCCGGGCAGTCCATAGGTCGCCAGTGTAACATTTGTCTAGCTGATCGGTGATGTCTGTTCGGTTATCCCATACTTGTTTTTTTCCACGGACCACACCTTCTTTAGGATAATGTTCATGTCCATCGGCATGACGGATAGAACCGAAATAATAATTGAAGCCACGGTTTAGGGGATGCGCTGTCCATTCATCCGTTTTGTCCCACCTCTTGTCGCCCTGCAAACCCCATTTACCAAATGCGGCTGTTGTATAACCTGCCTTCTGAAGGGTGGAAGCCATCGTGTAATTATCTTCCAGCGCTTTATCAAATTGGTTGTCGCGAACATTGGCATGTCCCTGGCTTTTGCCCGATAAAAGCGATGAACGGGCAGGTGCGCAAACCGGCGCCCCGCAGTAGTGTTGCGTAAGCCGGGCTCCCTGCTGGGCAAGCCGGTCAAGGTTAGGCGTAAACATCCAGGGTTCGCTTCTGTCGTTCCTTCTTTTTCGTTCGTTTTGAAAAAAAATGCCCACATCTCCGTAACCTAAATCATCGGTAAGTATAAAAATGATATTTGGCTTTTTTGGCTTTTGTTCAGCACGGTTATTTTGTGCTGCTACAGATGTCGCATAAAAAATAGTTAGCGATAGAAATAATATAATTTTCATAAAATGCCGGTCATGCGGGGATGTGAATTTCATTTTCTCAGGTTCAAAAGTTGCTTTTTTAGTTTTCTGTATTCAATTTAAATCTTGATGGAACTTTCGTACAACAGGCAGGTTTGTTAGCCTTTGCTTTACTGTTTTTTTCTGTAATGGCTGCGGGAACGTGAAATGAGGATGCGTTTACTAAGCTGATAGTGGTCTCCTCATTGAGAGCAAACGCATCCATCTTTTTTGCTGCTGGTTGTTCACACGAAAAAGAGATGATGGCAACGAAAGCCATTGTTAGTCTTATAATTATCATCGTAAATATTTTAGTTAACAAGGCTGTTTCCGTTTTCAGTTTTATTCGCAGTGATGTCTTTACTTTTATAACCCCGCCGGGTTCCCCCTGATTCAATATTTTTCAATAGCTCCTTCAGCCTTTTAGCTTCTGCGGGATACTTATGTATTACATTATGCTTCTCTGCCTTATCGTTTTTTAAATTGAATAATTGTCCGGTTGTTGACAGTCCTGTTGCTACATCTTTGTCTTTGAGCCATACCGGCGTTGGTTTTGTTTGCGGGGCTATGTATTTCCAGTTGCCGTCCCGCACTGCCAGTGTAAATGCTTCTTCCAGCATTGTTTGTCGCCCGGTAGCTGATTCTCCTAATAATGCAGGCAGCATATTATAACTATCCGGCGCTTCAATTGTGTTTAATTGCTGACCTGTAAGCTTTGCGAAGGAGGCATAAAAATCAACCTGGTTTATTAATGCGCTGCTAATACCCGGTTTTATTTTTGATTGCCAATAGATAATTGTGGGTACCCGTGTGCCTCCTTCGTAGGCACTGTATTTACCGCCATTAAATGGTCCCGAAGGTTTATGGCTGCCTACTAAAGTTTCGGAGTTGTCATCATATCCGTCATTTAAAATGGGACCATTATCGCTAGTGAAAATGACCAGTGTGTTTTTGGTAAGCCCTAACTTTTCCAGCGCCTTCATTAATTGGCCGGTAGTCCAGTCCATTTGCACAATATCGTCACCTCTTCTGCCCATTGATGTTTTGCCTTTGAACATGGGATGAGGGTCGCGGGGCACATGAATATCGGAAAGAGAAAAATATAGAAAGAAGGGTTTGTTTTTATTATCTGTAATGAAGGTTGTGGCTTTTTTCAACAACACATCGGGAAAGTCTTCGTCCTTCCACCGGGCAGTCTTACCACCGCTCATAAAACCAATACGGCTGATACCATTTACGATGGTGTTGCTATGCTGTGTGTCTGCGTTCATTTTCAAAAGTCCGGGATGATCAAGTCCTGTAGGATCGTTACCAACAATATGATTATAGTTTACAGTAATGGGATCATTAGCATCTAAGTTTACGACGCGACCATTTTCAACAAATACGCAAGGCACACGGTCTTGTGTAGCGGGAATAAGAAATGAATAATTAAAACCTATTTCGTTGGGTCCCGGTTTAATTTCGGTGTTCCAGTTAATTATTCCATCACCCAAACCAAGATGCCACTTACCAACGACACCGGTTGTGTAACCTGCCTTTTGCAACATGCCGGGTAAAGTAGGCGTACCGGGACGTATCAATAAGGGAGCATCGCCGGGAAGTATAGCTGCATTGTTTCTAAAAGCGTAGCTGCCAGTAAGAAGGGAAAACCTTGATGGTGTGCAGGTGGCAGCAGTGCTATGTGCGTCAGTAAACTTTACTCCATTCTTTGCAAGCTTATCTATGTTTGGCGTTTTTACACTTGTAGCACTATAGCAGCTAAGGTCGCCGTAACCTAAATCATCCGTGTAAATAATAATAATATTCGGTTTTGAGGGTGCTGCCCTTTGCGCAAGCGATGGTGTTGTAAATGCAATAAGGGCGGTAATCAATAAGAATGGTTTCGTCATTTATAATTATTAATAGTGTTCTTCCTTTTAGTTTATTCATAGTACCTGATTGCTTACTACTTTTTTGTAAGCACACCGTCTTTCACACATCTAAAGCCTAAATTATTACTACCGCTTTTCACTTCGCCATTACCCCTGCTGCCGGATTTATACCGTATGCAATACTCATCGCTGCAAATAAATGAACCGCCCCGCTGAACTCTTTTTATGCTGCCCGGCTCTTGCGGATCGTAACTATCCGGCGGACCTTTGGGATTGATTGAAGGACTGTTTTTATAATAGTCCGCCCGTTAAAAATCGCTGCACCATTCCCATACATTGCCGTCCATATCGTATAAGCCAAAGGCATTTGGGGGGAAAGATTTTACCGGGGATATTCCGTCAAATCCGTCTTCCACTGTGTTTTTATCAGGGAACTCGCCCTGGTATATATTAGCCACCCACTTGTCATTTGGCTTTAGCTCATTGCCCCAATAATACGTTTGTTTACCACGTCCCGCTTGTGCCGCATATTCCCACTCCGCTTCGGTTGGCAGCCTTTTGCCTGCCCACTTTGCATAGGCCACTGCATCTTCATAGCTAATATGCACAACAGGGTCATTTGGCTTTTCATCTATCGTACTATTAGCCCCAAAAGGTTGTTTCCAGCTTGCGCCTGCTATATATTTCCACCATTGTAAGGGGTCGTGTAACGATACTTTATGAGAAGGCGGAGAAAAAACACCTGAGCCAGGAACTAAACTTTCAGGTGGTACGCCAGGATAATCTTTGGGCTCCAATACCTGCTCCGCAACCGTTTTATAATTGGTTGCTTTTATAAACTTTTCGAATTCAGCATTTGTTATTTCGTGTTCATCCATATAAAAGCCATTTACAGTAACCGAATGCACCGGTTGTGCATCAGCAAAAAGGGGGTCGTTCGTTCCCATTTCGAATGTGCCTCCCGGTATCCAAACCATCTTTGCCGGGATGGTATCTATGCGCCTTTGTTCTTCTTTAACTTCTTCGTCCGCGGTTTGATTGTTTGTGCCGGCAGTGCAGGAAAATAAGCTTGCAAGCAAAGCTCCACGCACAACATCCCTCACATTTTTTTTCCAAATCATTATTGCTTCCTCTTGAAAGATTTTATCGCTGCACTATTTAAAAATTATCCGGGCTTCTCAAATTGCCAAAATCAATATCCCGGATTTTGCACCAGGTTTCTGTTAAGGGATAATTCTGTTAGTGGAATGGGAAACCACACACGATAAGGCGCCCAGTTAGCCTGCAAAACCGGAACAGCCGTATTGAACCACCCCACCATCTTATCACCGCTAAGGCTATTAATTGCAGTGGTATATCTGCCAAAGCGTGCAAGGTCAAAATGGCGTTGTGTTTCCATGCACAGCTCTCTTGACCTTTCATCCAATAGTTCCTGTATAAAATCGGCTTTCATATATGCTGCATCTAAAACTGTTGTTGTAGTAGCGGGGGCTATCAATGCTCTTTTTCTTACCTCGGATAAAAAAGGTCTTGCCAGCGTTGCATTATTTGTCGTATAAAAAATGGCTTCTGCATGAATTAGCAAAATATCAGCATAGCGCAGAACCGGATAATTGCCATCGGAATTTGCAGTGGGAAAAAGCGGCGCCTTTGCTTTCGGATCGCGGTACCTGAACTTGCCATTATAAATGGCTCTGGTAAGGTTAGCCCTTGTGGGAACGTAATAATTATCTCCCTCCACATTTTCCAAAACAGCAGTAGTGGTTAGGTTGCCTGTTATATTCCAATCTCTTCTAAAATCAGTAGCATGATACTTTCTATACAGTTCACCAAGAGGGGTTAATCTTGCGGTGCCGCCGCCAACCAGCTCCCGGTTTCCAAAAGGAATAAAAGCATCAATATAAATATTTTGATTTCCTATTGCCAAAGCTGCTGATTCCACTACAAAAAAGCACTCGTCGTATTTAAACTTGTTGCAGTTATTTTCTCTAAAAAGATAATCGTATTTAGGTGTTAAAACATAGCCGCCGCCTGCAATAATAGCTGTAGTTAACACCTTAGCCTTGTTATAAACATCATTTGCATCAACCCAATCAAAGCTGTTCAGGGGGAAATTTAAACTGGCGCCGTTCCCGTTTATTTTTGAGCTGCCTAAGTACGCATAGGTTTTAGCAAGGAATCCTGCAGCCGACCATTTATTAGCTCTGCCTTTAAAGCTTTTAGCACGGTTAGGAAGATTTAGATAAGCAAAATCAAAGTCAGAAATAACCTGTGTAAAAACTTCTTTAAGAGACTGTCGTGCCTTGGTTCCATCCTGGGGAACAGTAGTGAAAACCGGAACGCCTCCATACAGCATTCCAAGGTAATAGTAAAACAAGCCTCTTAAAAAAGTGGCTTCGCCAATTATTTCATTTTTCCGTGTGGCATCCATATCTATGCCGCCAACGTTTGCAAGCAGGGTGTTGCAACGATTTACACCTATAAATAATCCTAAATAAACTTCCTGAATGTATTCTGTCTGACCATTCCATGAAGCCAGGCCCAAAGGCGTATAGATAGGGGAGGAAAAGCCATCGCGATTTATATTTTCATCAGTGCTTCCTGCCACCATATAAGGCATTTGCCTGTGAAAAATGCCAATATCCTGACCCTGTGCTGAATTTGCATTTAATACATTATAGCAACCTGTAAGACCCAATTCAGCATCAGCAGCAATTTTATAAAAATTTTCTACTGTGGTAAAGGAATAAGGTTTGCCTTCCAAAAAATCCTTTTTACAACTCGTTAGCAAAAAGGCAACGATTGCAGTTAAGCAGATGTATGTAATTTTTCTCATTGTTTAAAAATTAGATTAAAACGAAAAATTAACCCCGGCTATAAAAGATTTTGTCCTGGGATATGAAAGATTATCTAAACCGTTAATCAGGTTATTGCTGTAATTCACTTCAGGGTCTATGCCTGAATAATTTGTCCATGTATAAATATTATTTGCAGACAAATATATTCTTGCACCTGATGCGCCTACTTTAAAAGCAATGCTTTTAGGGAGGTTGTAACCTAAGGTCAAACTCTTAAATCTTAAATAGGATCCGTCTTCTACATAATACGAAGAGTTTAACCGACCGGTAAGATTTTTACCTATAAAAGTGCCGTGTTCATTTGTTGGATTATCGGGCGTCCAGCGGTTGTAAAAGAAATCCTGCGACAGGTTATCAATGTATTGAAAACCTTCAAGGCTAACTCTTGCGAGGTTTAATATTTCACGTCCGTAAGACCATTCGAAAAACAGGCTTAGGTCTAACCCTTTATACCGTAATGTATTGTTGAATCCACCATAATGCTTAGGCTGGCTATGGCTGATAACGGTTCTGTCGTTTATATCATCTACAACACCATCACCATTTAAATCTTTAAACTTAAAAGATCCTGGCTGTACATTAGCTGCAGCTACCGTAACCACTCTGGGTTTAAGTGTAAATACCCTGGTGTCATAAGGGATGGTTGGGTCGCTGTTGTTCTGCCAGGTAAAGTCATCAATCTGGTACACCCCATCAAACACATAACCATAACCCGTGCCTATTTGCTGCCCAACAATCAGGGCGCCCACATTTGAAATAGTTCCCGGTACAGTAACAGGGATAAAACTTACATCCCCTAAATTCTCAATTCGGTTTTTGTTGAACGTAATATTGAAATTGGTTTCCCACTGAAAGTTTTTGGTTCTGACATTGTTTGAATGCAACATTACTTCTACCCCGCTATTATTTATTTGCCCCCGGTTTTGGTACTGCTCTCTAAAACCTGTTTGAGCTGCTATTAATACAGGCAACAGAGTGTTTTTTGTTTCTTTAAGATAATAGTCAACAGACACATCTATCCTGTTGCGAAGCAAGCTAAAATCTAACCCGGCGTTGTATTGAATTGTATTCTCCCATTTTAAATCGGGGTTAGCGAGAGAAGATGGGGATAGTCCTAATTGCGGTACACCACCGGAAGCATAATAGGTATTTTGCATAGCCGCCAGGTATTGGTAGGGAGGAATGCGTTCGTTACCTGTAACTCCGTAACTTAAGCGGGCTTTTAAATTGCTGACTACGGATTGATTTCGCATAAAGTTCTCTTCACCCACCTTCCATGCAAATGCTGCAGAAGGGAAATATCCCCACTTGTTATTTGCTCCAAACTTATCCGATCCGTCGGCTCTAAAACTTACGGTAAAGAGGTAGCGGTTCATCAAATTATAATTGGCTCTTCCTAACCACGAAAGCCTGTTATTTTTATAGCGGTTTGAATTAATGCCTAAAATAGAGGTGCCTTTGGCAATGTTATCTACGCCGGTAGATTCATCGGGAAAATTGGCAGCCCGCATATCGTCCGATTCAAAATTGTAAGAGTTTACTTCATAGGCGCCCATCAAATTCAACTCGCTGTTATTAGCCAGGCTTTTTTGATAGGAAAGCCTGTTAGTAAGCGTATAGCTGTTTGAATTAATGTTTTCTATATACCCTAAGCCATTTGGGGTAAATCCAATGGTTGTATTTTTGCCATAGAACTCTTTTCCTTTAGAGTTGGATAACACACCTCCAGCAGCTATATTAAAACTTAGTCCTTTTGTTATTTTATAATCTGCATAACTGCTCAATAAAACCTTGGTAAGATTATTAAACTTATAAGCATTATCAAGAATTGACGCAGGAGAAATGTACCGGGATGCATCATCCTTAGCGGGATCATAAATTTCAAGAGGCCTGGAAAGAATTATGTTTTGGATGATGCCATATCTAACACCGTTGCCGTTACCATTGCTTGTAGCGCCGTTCAACGCTGTGTAGGCAGTATTTACATTAAAGCCAACTTTAAATTTGTCGCTCTGCTGATGATCCACCCTTAAACGTACGCTGTAGCGCTTATTTGTATTTGAATTGATGATTCCCTGTTCACCTAAATATCCTAATCCACCGGAGAAAGTCGTTGTTTTTGAACCCCCGCTTACGGTGACATTATGGCTTTGTGAAATTCCGGTACCGAATATCTCATCCTGCCAGTCGTGCATTGGTACTTTCGATAAATCTCTGGGGGTTTCCGGTATGCCATCTCCATTCAGATCTTCAAAGTTTACAAAACCCATAGGGTCTATAATTTTTTGATATTCAATGTATCCTTCAGCATTTAACACGTTAAGCTTTTTATTTGCCTTTGAAAAGCTAACATAACCATCATACTCTATTTTTGGCTTGCCTTCTTTGCCTGTTTTAGTTGTAATTAAAACCACGCCATTAGCGCCTCTTGAACCGTAAATAGCAGCAGCAGAAGCGTCTTTCAAAACTTCAATAGACTCAATGTCGGCAGGATTTATATTTGCTAATGGATTTGCTGTATTGGAATTATTTATTTTACCACTTGCCACCTCATTTTGGTTAATATCCATTTGAATGCCATCAATGACAAACAATGGAGAGGAAGAGCCATAAATAGAATTTGCACCGCGAATAGTAATATTAATTCCGGCACCTAATTCGCCTGATTGAGTGGCTATCTGAACACCTGAAAGTTTACCCTGCATGGCACTCAAAACATCCGTTGTTTTATTACGGGTTAATTCCGCTGCTTTTATTCCGGTTACCGCCCCGGTCACGTCTGACTTCCGTTGTGTTCCATATCCAACTACCACAACTTCGTCAAGTGCTTTTGTATCCTCTTCAAGAATAATATCTATCCGCTGCCTGTTGCCAACCACAGTTTCAATGGTAAGGTGACTTACGTAGGAAAAAACAAGCACCGATTGCTCATTAGGAACAGTAATGGAATATTTTCCATTTGCATCTGTTGTAGTACCGGAGGCTGTGCCCTTAACAGAAACACTAACACCAAACAATGGCGCATTGGTACTGGGTGATGTAACCGTTCCCGTTACAAGCTGCGCTTGTATAATATTTCTTATATTTTGTCCGGCAACAACTGAGGAGTTTGTTGTGGTTTCATTATTTGGCGTACCAGCTATTTTGCTTGATTCATCAATAGGCAATGCATTTTTACTTTTATCTTCATCCAAGTACGAGATAGCAAACTGCTGGTTGCTTATTTTTTTGACCTTTAAATTATAAGGCTTTAAAAGCTTTTGCAATTTTTCCGCAAAGTCATTACCTGTAAAAGCTTCATTTACGGTATTGATCTTTAGCTCGGCTATTTCCGATCTGCAAATAAAGCTCACACCCTGTTTTTTTTCAATGTCCTTTAGCAGGTTGCCAAGTGTCTGTGTGTCGTTTTGCTTCTGGTTGTATTGATCTGAAATTTTTTGGTTGAAAT
>MWVX01000848.1_pt1 | contig 10067 bp, 9 predicted proteins | sample 1047311 | NCBI WGS metagenome assembly MWVX01 (sample SAMN06349984, study PRJNA376086) | soil metagenome | isolation source: MtG-4 sample Antarctic (ecotone) soil | place: Antarctica | collected 2015-01-13
TTTATTAAGGCATGGAAGCGTGGCGATTATAAGAGAAAGAATTAATCTTTGAACTATTAGTATTTTATTTTGTAGCCAGCTTCATTATTACTATGAACTTTCGTTGCGTCGCACACTTGTACGGCAAAAAATTATTGAACAATTTGCAACATTCACTTTTTTGTGTAACAGTTTTTATTGAACTGCATAAAAAAAAGTGATCAGCTTTGTCCAATATTTGACTAACCAATCGTCATTAGTTTTTAAACAATTAAATTTTACGTAATGAAAGAGTTCATGATGATTTTCAGAAATGAAAAACAACCCTCTGGCGAAATGCCTTCTGCTGAACAAATGCAGGCTGTGATGAAACAGTGGCAAAACTGGATTGGTGGCATAGCTGCTCAAGGGAAATACAGTGGCACAAACCGCTTGTATCCGGAGGGCAAAACCCTAAAGCCAAATAATGTAATTACAGATGGGCCATACGCCGAAGTAAAGGAAATGGTTGGGGGATATCTTATTGTAAAAGCCAATACGCTTGAAGATGCGGTAGAAATGGCAAAGTCTTGTCCCAATCTTATCTATGGCGGTAATGTAGAAGTAAGAAGTGTTATGTCTATTGAATACGATGCCAATCAGAAAAATTTTTAGACGCCAAATAACGAAAAGTAATTTATTCAATCTTCTACGCTGAAAGTTAATATTCTGGTGTAGAAGATTTTAATTTATGCAGGAACAAGAACTTATTCCCCTGTTATTTAGAACTGAGTACACCAAAATTACGGCTGTACTTAGCAAACTTTTTGGCCTTGCGCATATTGAAATTGCAGAAGACATTGCAAGCGACACATTTTTATTGGCCACCGAAATCTGGGGGATTAAAGGTATTCCGGATAATCCAACGGCATGGCTTTATACTGTTTCGAAAAACAGAACAAAAGACTATTTAAAACGCAATGCGCTTTTTTACCAACAAATAGCAAAGGAAATTAAGTACACATCTCCCAAAGATGAAGATTGGAAATTGATTTATCACCTGAAAATATTGCCAATAGCCAACTGCAAATGATGTTTGCCATTTGCCATCCTTTCATTTCCACCGAAGCTCAAATAGGGTTATCACTAAGAATACTTTGTGGTTTTGGGATTGAAGAAATTGCAGACGCTTTTTTAACTAATAAAGAAACGATCAACAAGAGGCTTTATAGGGCCAAGGACAAGCTTCGTATGGAACAGATAAAAATTGAATTTCCGGGTAAGGCTGAAATTAATCAAAGAACAGACACAGTTTTAGCGACACTTTACCTGATGTTTAATGAAGGATATTACTCACAATCTCAAAGCCAGACAATTAGAAAAGACCTTTGTATTGAAGCCATGCGACTGGTTTATTTACTACTGGAAAACAAGCTAACAAACACACCCAATGTAAATGCTTTGCTTTCTTTAATGTGTTTTCATTCATCAAGATTTGATGCCAGAACTAACGAAAAGGGAGAATTGATTTTGTATAATGACCAGGATACATCTCTCTGGAATAATGAACTTATCGAGAAAGGAAGCCATTACTTAAATCAAGCCGCAATTGGTAATAAAATATCAAAATATCATTTAGAAGCGGCCATCGCTTATTGGCATACGCATAAAACAGACACAAATGAAAAAGGGGAGAATATTTTACAACACTACAATCAATTATTACAAATGGAATATTCTCCTATGGCGGCTCTAAACAGGACCTTTGCACTTTCAAAAGTTATTGGAAAAGAAGAAGCCATTGTTGAAGCAGAAAAACTAAATCTTACAGGCAATCATTTATATCATTCGCTGTCCGGCTATTTATTTACCGGGCTTGATATTGACAAAGCATTAAAACATTATGAACAAGCCTTAACGTTTGCAAAAACTGAGAATGACAAAACAACCATCATCAATAAAATAAATAATTTAAAAGCGGGTAAATAATGCCTTAGCTAACAATATTCAACAATCCTTTTTAAAATTATCAATGTTTGCCATCGCATGGGTTATACATTGTCATTTTTAAATTCCCACTATCTTTATTTTTTCGTTATTAATACAAACTTGATGATTTATATGAAAAATTCAATTTTAGCCATTTCTATATTGTTTTTCAGTAATGCTATGGTAAGTCAGCCAAAGGTTTCAATTGTACCAAAACCTGCAAACATATTAATTGAACGGGGAGAAAACAACCAGTATATAAATTTTGATTTCCTGGTTACAAATCATACCAATGATACTTTGACTATAACCAAACTAATGGTCTCGGTATTTGATAATACTAACAAATTAATTCACTCACGTTTCCTGGATAATAATGGAACGGCTCCGAGTATTAATTTAATACCTAACCGGAAATTCAATACTCCCTCATCACACCTGATTTTTAACCCATTTGCAGATTTTAGTTTGACAATGCCGTTGTCGAAATTGAGTTATGAATGGACTTTTTCTGATAGCGATGAAAATGAAATTAAAATCACTTCCGTTATTACACCCCAGAAGTATCAACAAAAGGAAACATTTAAATTTCCCGTGAAAGGAAAAGCGCTTGTTTACGACAGTCATGATTTATACTCCCATCACAGAAGATTTGACTATAATTTTGAACCGATTAAAGCGCTTGGGATAAGTTCAAATTTTATGAGGTATGCCTATGATTTTGTGATACTCGATATCGACAATAAGCAATTCAATAGTGATGGAAAAAAGGATGAAGATTATTTTGGTTTCGGAAAAGGAGTTTATTCAATTGGAACAGGCAAAGTAATTTATGCATCTAATAATCATAAAGACGACAAATCATTTGATATACCGGGCATAGCAAATAATCCATTGGAATTATATGGCAATTGCATAGCTATTTTGCATGCTGATAAGTCGGTTAGTATATACGGGCATCTAAAGCAAAATAGTATTAAAGTAAAAAAAGGAGATGCTGTTCAAACACAACAGTTGATAGGCGAGATCGGTGTTTCAGGTAGTTCATTTTTCCCTCATTTGCATTTTGAGCTAAGGACTTCTATTCAGAATTCAGCAGAAGGTTTACCTTCCTATTTTTCCAACGTTTACTTATGGGAAGCTAACTTAAAGAGTAAATTAAAATCAGGATTAGTAGAAACAGGAAATATTATAGAAGCGAAATAAAATAAAGCCTCGCATCAATTTTCATATTAAAAAAAGGACGCGTAGAGAAATTCAAATAAATGGTTGATAAAAAAATATCATAAACAACACGGACGAAAAACGGCTACTAAAATCAGAACCTTTTCTTAGGTTTGCGCCACTTAATTAAGCATTACGAAAAAGGTAGCTGTTATTGGTGCCGGCACAATGGGAAATGGAATTGCTCATGTATTTGCACAAAGCGGTTTCGAAGTTATGATGGTTGATGTTTCGCAAGATCAATTGAATAAGGCAATAGCTACCATCACAAAAAATTTTGACAGGCAGGTAGCCAAGGGCGCTGCAACAGAGGAAGAGAAAGTAAAGGCTTTAAGATCGATTCAAATTAATACTTCGCTGGCAGCAGGCGTTAATGATGCAGAGCTGGTAATAGAAGCAGCTACGGAAAATGTAGATCTGAAATTGAACATTTTTAAACAAATAGATAAGCACGTTTCCGCCAACTGCATTCTTGCTACCAATACGTCTTCCATCTCTATCACAAAAATTGCTGCGGTTACTTCACGTCCCGAAAAAGTTATAGGCATGCACTTTATGAACCCCGTGCCGGTAATGAAACTGGTTGAAATAATTAATGGATACTCAACCTTGCAGGAGGTGACGAACACCATTGTTGAGTTAAGTAAAAAGCTGGGAAAAATTCCCTGCATAGTAAATGATTACCCTGGCTTTATTGCTAACCGCATTCTTATGCCCATGATCAATGAGGCCATTTACAGCTTATCAATTATTACCTTTTGATTTTAAATTCCCGCTATCTTTATTTCTGTGTAACAGTCAGGCTGGGTAACCTGCACTAATGCTGCAATAACTTCTGATAACCCGGCTTTGCCGAAAGTGCAGGATGACCTGGTGCTTCCCGATTCAAGGCTTAGTTTGGCTAACACCCTAACTAACCCTTGAACCGCGACAAGAACTGAGCCATCGCTTACACTGTAAAAAGACATCACACAGCATGACAGAAAATTACGACAGAATAAATCAGCTTCTTGAAAAATTAGAAAATCTATTGAAAAGACAGGATAGCTTTTCTAGAGAAATTGATGAACTGCGAAATGAAATAAACATTCTGAAGACAACACAAGTAAAAGGGCAGTTTGAAGAAAAGAAAGAGATAAAGACTGACCAACCAGTAACAGACATTGGAGTTAAATATGAAACTGTAGCAACTATCTATCAAAAACACCAGGCGAAAGCATTCAAAGAACAACCTAAAACTTCTGCGCTAAAAACCAATACATCTCCAAAAATAAAATCAGATATAGAAAAATTTATTGGAGAGAATCTCATTAATAAAATAGGTATCGCCATTACTATAATTGGAGTTGCCATTGGGGCAAAGTACTCCATTGAACATCAGTTGATCAGTCCCATGACAAGAATTATTGTAGGATACTTAATGGGTTTAGGATTACTTGGTTTTGGCATAAAGCTGAAGAAGAATTATGAAAATTATAGTGCGGTTCTTGTTAGCGGAGCAATGGCCATACTGTATTTTATAACTTATGCCGCATATAGTTTTTATAGCTTGTTTCCTCAACTATTTGCTTTTACGCTAATGGTTGTTTTCACTGCAATTACAGTAGTTGCGGCTATTAATTATAACAAACCGGTCATTGCCCACATTGGATTGGTTGGCGCTTATGCAGTTCCATTTCTATTGAGTGAAGGTTCAGGAAAAGTGGCTATACTGTTTAGTTACATGGCCATTATTAACATGGGCATTCTCTTAATAACCTTAAAAAAATATTGGATATCACTTTACTATTCGTCATTTTTACTTACATGGCTTATATTTTTCTCATGGTTCTATACTAAGTACCAACAAACTGAACATTTTGTATTAGCGCTGATCTTTTTATGTATTTTCTTCGCGACATTCTACTTCATCTTTCTTGCATACAAGTTGGTTCAAAAAAAGAAGTTTGGAGCAGAAGACATCATTCTGCTTCTTGCCAATTCTTTTATCTTTTACAGTATTGGCTATTCAATTTTAAACACTCCCAATACACCTGACCGTTTAGGATTATTTACATTAGGTAATGCCATTATTCACTTGGTTGCCAGTATAGCCATTTACAGGCAAAAGCTTGCTGACCGAAACCTGTTTTTTCTTGTAGCAGGGCTCGTTTTAGTGTTCATTACAATAGCAATACCAGTACAATTGGATGGAAGTTGGGTAACCTTATTATGGGCTGGCGAGGCTGCATTACTTTTCTGGATAGGTAGAACTAAAACTGTTCCGTTCTATGAAAAACTATCATACCTACTTATGTTTTTAGCTTTTTTCAGTATTGCTCATGACTGGCTAAATCTCGATGGTAATTATTATCCTACTCAAACTGGTAAAACGCTTAAACCAATTTTGAATATCAACTTCCTGACTTCGCTACTATTTGTTGCTTTCTTTGGGTTTATAAATTATGTGAACAATATTAAAAAATATGCCACTCCTCTATTACCTGAAAAAGTATTAAATCCTGTAATTAGGTTTTCAATTCCAGCTATTTTGTTGATAGTAATTTATTACTCATTCAGAATAGAAATTTCAAACTATTGGAACCAGTTATATATTGATTCTTTAACAGAAATAAAAAAAGACAGCCAGGGCTTTGCAAATAATGATTTGAATCAATTTAAAAAAATATGGATAATAAATTATTCACTTCTGTTCTTCTCCATAATATCTTTTGTGAATATCTATAAATTTAAAAACAAGAATTTGGGGTTGGTAAATCTTGGATTAAACACGCTGCTTATAATTGTATTTCTTAGTCAGGGTTTATATATTCTTAGTGAACTCAGAGAAAGCTATTTGAATAACACCAAATCTGCACACTATCGAAGCAGTAGTTTTAATATTGTTATAAGATATATTTCATTTGCTTTCGCAGGGCTCATGCTCTATTCTATATCCAGGTATGTTAAGCAGGATTTCGTAAAACTGCGTTCCTTAAATTTAAATGTGTCTTATGATCTGTTACTTTATACATCGCTGCTATGGATTGTAAGCAGCGAGTTAATTACGTGGATGGATATTATGAAATTTTCGCAATCTTATAAACTTGGATTAAGCATACTTTGGGGATTGTATGCTTTGGGTTTAATCGGTGTAGGTATCTGGAAAAAGAAACAGCATCTCCGTATCGGTGCAATTGTGCTTTTTGGGGTCACGCTATTGAAACTTTTCTTCTATGATATTTCACATCTTGACACTATAGCAAAAACAATTGTTTTTGTTTCTTTAGGAGTTCTACTTTTAATAATCTCATTTCTATACAATAAATACAAGCTCCTCATATCAGGAGAAAATGAAAATTAAGATCATAGCACCTATTTCCTTCTATTTTATTTCCATCTTCCTTTGGATAGGTTAGCGCATAATTATAGCAGGATTACAAAGACTTAAAAGACAATGGTATTCTTCAACATCTGAACCTGAAATCTCGCAAAATCCATCAAAACCTTTTCTTAGGTTTGCTGTATAATGAAAAAAATTGCTGTTATTGGTGCAGGTACGATGGGAAATGGAATTGCACACGTATTCGCTCAAGAGGGATTCAAGGTTTCGCTGATTGATGTTTCGCAGGATCAATTGAACAAGGCCATAGCTACCATTACAAAAAACCTTGACCGCCAGGTGGCAAAGGGCGCTGCAACAGAAGAAATAAAATCAACGGCCTTACAATACATTCAAACCAATACTTCTTTAGCCGCAGGGGTAAAAGATGCAGAACTAGTAATAGAAGCCGCCACAGAAAATGTTGATCTCAAATTGAACATCTTTAAACAAATAGATGAACACGCTTCCCCCGACTGCATTCTTGCTACGAATACTTCTTCTATCTCTATTACAAAAATTGCAGCTGTTACATCCCGTCCGGAAAAAGTTATTGGCATGCACTTTATGAACCCGGTGCCTGTAATGAAACTGGTTGAAATAATTAATGGATATTCCACAAGTGAAGAGGTGACCAACACCATTGTAGGATTAAGTAAAAAGCTGGGAAAAATTCCCTGCATTGTAAATGATTACCCGGGCTTTATTGCTAACCGCATTTTAATGCCCATGGTCAACGAAGCCATTTACAGCCTATACGAAGGTGTTGCCGGTGTAGAAGAAATTGATACGGTGATGAAGTTGGGCATGGCACATCCAATGGGGCCTTTGCAACTGGCTGACTTTGTAGGACTGGACGTTTGCCTGAGTATTTTACATGTGTTGCATGATGGATTTGGCAATCCGAAATACGCCCCCTGCCCGCTTTTAACTAATATGGTAACAGCAAAAAAGTTGGGTGTTAAAACCGGTGAAGGATTTTATACTTACACTGCCGGTAGCAAGGATTTTGTAGTGAGTGGAAGGTTTAAATAAATTAATCTTTTAAGAATTGCAGCACATGTTGGCGGTATATCTCCGGCACCTGGATGTGAGGTATGTGTCCTACACCTTTTAATTCAATCAATTTTGATCCTTTGATCTCAGCTTTCAATTTTTTTCCTAAAAGTGAATATTGTCCATATTTTGCTACGTCTTGTTTTGACAATAAATTTTTTCCAACCACTGTTCTATCTTCCAATCCGATAATGATAAGAGCAGGTTGCTTAATATTTTTGAATTCATAAACAACAGGCTGTTCGTAGATCATTTGGTAAGTCAGTGCACTAGCCCAGGCAGTTTTTGTAAATCACTATCATTTAAACTTTCTGCCTGTGCTTTTACATACTGTTCATATTCCGGTTTCCAAACCGGGTAATAAGATTGCTGATATTTTTTGTAATCATCGTAATCAGCTTTTACTTCTTTTTCATATTGCTCTTCTACCTTTTGATAGGGTATAAAAGTTTTATAATCTTCAAGCCCGATGGGGTTTTCAAATATTAATTTATCTACTGCGCCAGGAAACATTAACGTAAACCGCGTTGCCAGCATGCCACCCATAGAATGTCCTATTACATGCACCTGCCTGATGCCAAGTGAGTCTAAAAGCTGCATGGTATTAGCAGCCAGTAAATGAAAGCTATAATGAATATTTGGCTTGCCTGATCGCCCCCATCCTACCTGGTCAGGAACAACTACCCGATAACCGCTATTGCTTAAAAAAGAAATAACATCCTTCCAGTAATAGCCATTAAAATTTTTTCCATGAAAAAGCAAAACAGTTTTGCCATTCGGCTCAGCAGGTTTTACATCCATGTACGCCATCTTTACATCCTGGCTTTCAATTTTAAGATCAATATAATTTACAGGATGTGGATACACAACTTCCTGTGCTGCCAATGCATTGCTAAAAAAGAAAATCAACCCTATTAATCTACATATCATATAACTACATTTACATCAATACTTCAATTTCAAACCACCCTTTAAATTTCAACTGGCTAATTCTTACACTATACAGGTCAGTTAATTTATTTGGCAAGAGACCTGCTTTCTCTATTCTTGTATTCTGCCAAAGCTTCTTTTTCTATTGTGAAATATTGATTCACTGTCATTTTATATTAATCAAATGCAATTAGCGCAATAGCGCCTAATGCCAAAATAATCCCAACCCAATTTAATGCAGATAATTTTTCTTTAAACATCAGCCACGCCAGCACAGAGCTAAGCAATACAATCCCCATATTATTAATGGGAATAATTGCAGAACTATTGCCCTTGTATTGCTTTAATACATTTACCAGAAACCAAATGGAAAAATAATTTGGAATACCAATAGCTATACCCGCCAATATACTTCTCCTGTCAAATTTTATTTTCCTGGTTATTAACAATACACCCATAATTAAAAAGCCAATCAGCGCTGCAATGACAAAAGCAGCAATTAAAAAATCATTATAATTAGATTCGTTTAAATGCGTTTGCTCTACGTATTTGATAATTGTATCCATCAGGCCGCTGCCGACAAATAAAATAACAGGAAGAAAAAAATAATACGCTTTATTTAGTGACCGCAATCTTTCTCTTTGCCTTGCCGGGTAACAGGTAAAAACAACCGCAAGCAAAGCCAATACAATCCCTGCTATTTTCAGCCATGTCCACTCCTCATTGTATAGATAAATAGAAAAAACAAATGGAATCACCAACGAAAGCTTGTTAGCTACAGATGCTACCGCCACACCTAATTTCTGGGTAGTGAATGCAAAAACATTGAATAAAATAATAAACATGGAACCTAAAACCGAAGACCAAAGCAGCCAGGGTTGATGTATGGTTGTTTTATCAACGGGCCACGAGCCATTTACCACAGAACCTGTAATAACACAGATAAAATAATTTACGACAATAGCCTGTAATATAGGAATGTCAAAACGTTCTAAAATTTTAAAAGAAATGGTGAGGTAAGAGGTAAAAAGAATGCTGCCAAGTAAAAAGATCAATTTCTAAATATTTTTGTTTTTGAACTTTTGTATAATATCAGAAAAAACATGTTCGGATGATTGTATTTGATGATGTTTTAATACCGGTGCCAGCACTCCTTCACCGATGATCATTCCCTCATTTGTGATGATCCTTGCCTCATCCCATAATCCTTTATCAATAAACGATTGCAACAATTTTGCACCGCCTTCTACCAACACCGATTTAATTTGCAAACTATACAATACCTCAAGAATCTGACTAACCAGGTTCATTTCTACTTTTAGCCGGCAAAAAAAAAGGTTCTCATTCTCTTCCTGTTTAATTCTGTTAAAAACAATGGTTCTGCTGTGGCCATCAAAAAGCCTTAAGGAAGAGGGTAATTTCAAATCCATATCAATCACCAAACGAACGGGGCTTTTCCCAGGCCATAACCTTGTGGTCAGTTGCGGATCATCGATCAAAGCAGTATTCGTTCCAACCAAAATGGCCATTTCCTCACTCCTCCATTTAT
>MWVX01000849.1_pt1 | contig 10064 bp, 7 predicted proteins | sample 1047311 | NCBI WGS metagenome assembly MWVX01 (sample SAMN06349984, study PRJNA376086) | soil metagenome | isolation source: MtG-4 sample Antarctic (ecotone) soil | place: Antarctica | collected 2015-01-13
AGCCTGGAGTTTGGGTGCCGCCACTGATCTCTCAACCGCTGATTTGCCGGCCACAATTCAACAAGCAGTTGAAAGACGCATTGAGCGCCTGCCTGAAGAACTGCGCGACGTGCTATCGATCGCTTCCGTAATTGGCAAAGCTTTTGACTCACGCGATTTGGAAGCCCTGGCCGGGGCAAACGACGTTGAGGACGCGATTGATCGTCTTGTCGATGAGGGGCTACTTGAGGAAGAGCGCGAATCGCGCGGCGATCGCCTGACGTTTTCGAGCGGTGTCGTTCGTGACGTGCTGTACGGCGCAATTTCGCGCCGCAAGCGCAGGTCGTTACATCGTAAATATGCTGAGGAGGTTGAGAAGCGACATGCAGGTAGGCTTGAGCGAGTCTATCCACAATTGGTCCACCACTTCTCGCAAGGCGACGTGCCAGACAAGACAGTTGAGTATGGCTTGCGCATGGCCAAGGCTGCACTCGATGCTTTCAGCCCCGAAGAGTCAGCCCGCGCTACGAAAACGGTACTCGAATTTCTGGACGAAGAATGGGAGGGTGATTTGGCTCTGGAAGGAGACGCCCGCTTACTGCTTGCCCAGGCCCACCGAATGGCTGGCGATGTCGACGCCGCATTAAAAGAGGCCGAAAGTGCGGCACGGATCCTCGAACGTGAGGGTCATGAGTCGCGGGCCGTGACTGCGCTCTTACTCGCAGCGGAGACTGCCTGGCAGGCCAGAAAGGTTGAAGAGACCACCCGACTGGTACAACAGGTTATTGATGCGGCACGCGCTGTGGAAGATAAGGAAAGCCTCAGACATGTGCTTTCTTTGGCTGCAACGCTTGCCAACCTGCGTGGAGAGTATGAGAAAGCCAATAACTACCTCGAGGAAGCTGTCGCACTAGCCCCTGCACCTAAGGAGATAGAAACCGACGAAGAAGTACCCAAAGGGGGCAATTTAGTGGTCGCGATGGCAACTCCGCTCGGGGATATCGATCCGGTGAATATGGAATTAGTGGAAGAGCAGGAGATTCTAGCGAACGTCTTTGAAACTCTTTTAGCCACAGACCAGGAAGGTAACTTGATTCCGGCTCTCTGCGAGAAATGGGAAGTGTCGGACAACGGCACTTCAGTCTTTTTTAATGTGCGAGAGAACGTCCGCTTTCAGAATGACGAGCCCTTGACCGCTCTGTCTATCAAACGTTCCTTTGAGCGGAGCATTAGGGTGGCTCGAGAACTACCTCCAGGTCTAGCGGCTATTCGAGGTGCGGCGGAATTCGCTAATAGCGAGGAGGAGGAACTAGCTGGAATTCTGACCCACTCAGATTACAAATTGGAAATACAGTTGCCGGAGCCTCTTTCCATCTATCCCGCTTTGTTAACGGATTACAAGACTGGTGTGACCCTTAGAGCTAATGAAGGAAACATTCTCATCGGCACAGGCCCCTTTCGAATGGCCTCGTACACTCCTGACCGCATTATGCTCCAGCGCAATGAACGCTACTGGAAGGGTTCTTTAGCGCTACTTGATGAGGTCGAATTTCGTGCGGGCCTAAGTGCCTCGGAGATAGCTTCGGGGTTGCGGCATGGCTCGATCGATCTCGCGCGCGACTTGTCGCCTCAGGATCTCGAGGAGTTTCTTCGGGATCCTCGGTTTCGTGGTGGGTTGGTCGAGTCTCCGCGTAAGAATACCTATTTTCTAATATTCAATTCTTCGAATGGGTCAGTGGGCCAGAATGCCGACCTTCGTCGGGCTCTCTCAGGAATAGTGCGAACACATGATCTCGTTTGGCAAACCTTGGGCCGCTTCGCGCAACCTGCTGTATGTCTGATTCCCCCGGGGTTGCTCGGCTATGATCCGGGCAGACGACGGCAAACACTCACTCGCGACGAAGCCATGGCCATGCTGGGCCAGGGCGGTCTTAAAGAGCCAATCACGTTAAAGGCAGCGGCGCATCCTCTGTTCCTGGATCGATATAAGTCGCTGCTGACAAGTCTGCTTTCCATCTGGTCCGACCTGGGCGTTAAAGTTGAAGTGGCAACTCCAACCATGGCCTCCTATTTAGAATCCTTTCAAAATAGTACCGGAATAGATCTATTTATTGGCAGGTGGAATGCTGACTATGATGACCCGGACGATTTTACTTACGGTCTTTTCCATTCACGCGTGGGTCTCTACCGCTCTTACATCTCATCTGCTGCTGGGGATGCAATCCTCGAGGAGGCGCGTACGGAAAGCCGCCCGGGTGTTAGGGCGTTGCTTTATAGGAAGTACGAAGGTTTTTTGCAGGAATCTGGAATGGTTTTGCCGCTTTTTCACGACGTCGATTACCGGCTTGCCAATTCAAAGGTTCTCGGTCTTAACCTTCGTGGTAGTGCTCCATACGTGAACTATGCCGAGATAGGCAAATTAGAATCGGCGACCAAAGGGACGGACACTCTACGGGCGGGCGGTGGGACCATTAATATCGCCATAACCGGAACACTTCAACACCTCGATCCTTCACTGGCGAGCACCGTGGAAGATGCAGAGGTGCTGCCGAGCATCTTCGAGACACTAACTCGCGATGTCGGTGGCGCAAGGATAGTTCCCTGGCTGGCGTCTGATTTCAAAGCTGAACAGGGCGGCAAGAAATATCGGTTTCGCCTCCGAGATGATGTCCGCTTCCATGATGGACGCAAACTGACGGCGCGCGATGTTCGCTACTCATTCGAAAGGCTTTTGTTGAATCCCGACAGCAACGGGCGCTTCTTCTATTCGTCGATTCACGGCGCGAAGGCATTACTTAACGGCGAGGAGTCGGACCTGGCGGGCTTCCGAATTCATTCGGCCGATGAGTTTACTATTGAACTGGACGAACCAGTCTCATTCTTTCCTGCCCTTATTTCTTATCACGCGGCGGCAATTGTTCCGGAAGGTAGTGACAAGTTCAGCGGGAGTTGGCAAGAGGGTGCAGTGGGGACTGGCCCTTTTCGCGTGGTCAAGTTTGAGCCAAGCCTTCGCCTCGAACTCGAACGAAACAAAACCTACTGGCGCACCGGCTATCCCAAGGTTGAAAGACTCGCCTTCAACTTCGGTGTATCTCCGACTGATATCCTCGCTCAATTTCGCGCTGGTCAACTATCGCTGGCGTCGGATCTCTTACCAGCAGACGCCGAAGCTTTGCGACGCGAGCCTGAGTTTGCTTCGGGCTATCGCGAGATCCCCAACCTTATAACCTATTACGCAGTTTTCAATACTCATCGTGGACCGCTAAAAGACAAACGACTGCGTCAGAAGCTGGTGCAGTCTGTCGACGTTGCGAGCGTGCTTCGTCAAACTCTGGGGCGGCTGGCCGTCCCTGCGCACGGGCTAATCCCACCCGGATTGCTCGGTCATGATTCCTCATACACCTCGACTATGCCGGTGGCCTCGCCACCACTGCCTGATCAACAAGGCGAGGAAATTGAACTGACCGCAGTCCTTAACCCGGTGTTCTTTAGTGAATACGCTGCTCTGGCCCGCGAGATCTCGCGCTCTCTTCGCGTGCACCAGATAACAATTCGTGCGGTGAATAAGACTATGGAAGAATGGATGGAGGCGGTGTCCCAAGGTTCCGTCGATGTGGTGCTGGGGCGTTGGGCCGCTGATTACCCTGATGCCGACACCTTCGCTAACATCCTGGCCACGAAGGAGGGGTTGCTGGGACACCTATGTGGCTCAGCAGAAGTGGACCGTCTGATTGCCCGGGGACGATCAGAAACATCGCCGGCCGCGCGGCATGCCGTCTATCGACAGATCGAAGAGATCATCGCTCGCGATAGACTGCTTCTCCCTCTTTTTCATGAGCAGACTTATCGGTTTGCCCGACCAGAAGTGGAGGGACTTTCTCTATCTTATGGGGGCATAGCGGTTGACTATTCCAGCTTGCGCATTCAGCTCTAAACTTGGTAAAGGCCGTCTTGCGCGAATAACATGAACCCAGATCGAGTTATGCGTGTGGGTGAGAAGAGGAAAGAGCACTGCCGGTCCTTGATAGAAGAGGTCTGCAAACCTTTATTCATCGCTCGATTCCGATCGCCGCCTCCAATAAAACTCTCAAACAGTCTACAAACCTACCGGCGGGCCGAGAGCATTCAGCTTCGAGGAGTTTCAAGAGTCGGAGGGTGAGCGTTGAGTACCGGTGGGTTAGGCTAAGGCGCTTGCTGCAGAGACCTGCTGCAACTCGTTGAGGTCGAGGTGTTGATTCAACTCGGACGGGACGAACCAGTGTTCGATGTTGGGGTATCTACGTCCTTTCCTGAGTGTGACGTTCTTGGCGGCAGCTATAATCCGATCCCCGACTCTAAAGATGAAATAAACGGGTCGCCGAGAGTATTCTCGGTTCGTTCCTTCCTGTTTCCAAGGGACTGGAGTAATGGCTTGGATTGCCAAGCGACCGATATTAACCCGACCCTCCAAGGCGCGCCAGATCTTACCATTGTGATGAATCACGATTCCTTTCATACTTTTCTCCTGCGAATTGAGATTTAGAAGCGTGTGGGCGGCTGACCGTCCGTGCGGCGGTTGGATCGCCGTGCGCTTTGTCACGCTCTCAAGCCCTATGCCACGACAAGATTAGCCTGGCGCCTATGAATCTTGTGCAATTCTGAGGTGTGTAATTCATTTTGGGGCAGAGAACGCTTGGGATGTTCAGAATGATTGGGTCAATCTGATGACCGCTCGCAAAATGCCTTGCCGATTGCCGCCTCGGTGGTAAGGCAAAGGTCTGCAAACCTTTATTCATCGGTTCGATTCCGATCGCCGCCTGCAATAACTTTCACAGCAGCAATAAATACAGCCGGTTGGATGAAAGTGCAGGTGATGCCTGGCATTACCGTTGTTGATAAAGGAAAGGATAAGCCAAAAAACTCAAGGGGCTTCTTCGTCGCCGTCATCTGCTTTGGCCAGAAGGAGAGTTAGCGCATACAACAGGAGGCCCACCAAAACCCCGAGCCACAACGGAAGAACGCCAACAAATCGAACAGCCAGCACACTGGCGATAATTAGTGCACCCGCCGCAAGTGCATGGGCCGCAATGACCAGCCTCATCAGCTTTTCTCCCTTAGCTGCCGTTTTGAACAACCCACCGAAACATGTCTTTAGACTAAGAGGCGGCAACGCCCTCTCCCCATGCGTCACCGCCTCTAGAGCAGAGCGACGGAAGTAACCTCTTTGGAGCGTGGCTTAGCCCCCCACCTTGTTTCCCCCAAAGAGATGCCAATCTACCCGTCGCCCAGTTTTTCTAAAACACTAATGTTGCCCTGATTCCATCCCCCGGCAGATAATCGGTTTTTGGTCTACCTATATCAACGGACCCACTTTGATTTAGGCCACGCGGCAACGTCCCTGGGCGCTGCCTGAGGCGATTAGCAACTTAGGGACGAACCGGCGAGATTTGGGTAACCCTACGGTCCGGCAAACAGTTATACCCTGTTGGGCAGCGAGGACTTGCGGCGTCTGAGATAGTGGGTTTTCTGGTCCTTCTATATGGGTAGACCTAGCAGACCCAGAATTTTCCCTGGGAAATTAGCGCCTTTTTGGGCCAAAAGAATTGTCAGTGGATGATACTCAGTGGTATTCAGTGAGGGATCACCTTAACGGTTTGCAGACCTTTATTCATCGGTTCGATTCCGATCACCGCCTCCAACCTCATTAAATGACATGCATCCGTTGCGACTGTTAATGTCGTCCGGTGGCCTCGCGGTTGCTCTTCATCTCCGGCGTGGTTCTGAGCACTTCGCACACTTGCAGCCCACCGGTTTGATATGAACGTCAAAATACTCTTTGCCGTAATTGTAGCTCAGTTCCTCCCCAGCTTTGATTGCTCTCTTTGACCAGATCCATACGCGGCGACCAGAAATAATTGCTTCCGCATTTGGTCGGCAGGAATGGTTTATGTAGCGAGCGAGATTGCTCCGTGGCGTGCCGTCAACAGACCACTTGGAATTGACGCCAAAGAAGTACTTGCCAGTGGGCTTCTTATCTACCTCTTCGTTTGAGATGAGTGGACCGGTGTATTCGATAATCCGTTTTCCTGCGGGGATGGGTTCTAAGTTGAACAAACCCAATCCATGCGCGGTGCGCTTGATGACGTAACGCCCCTTGCCCTTAGTCATTGACTCTTATCATGCTAACTTCGAAAGTTTCCGCCAAGTTGTATGTCTCAAAAGATAGCCCACACGTTCAGAACCGGGAGCGGTAGCGACCGCACTCAACCAGAGCGAGCATGCCCGCAACGGAATAAAACAACAGTTAACGCCGGGCAGAGGTTTTTCAATGAACCGCACGTCTGTCATGCCCGCCTCTTTCGCAGCTTTCACGACATACTCGGCTGCTTTGAAGTAGCCTTCCATCCCGGAGTCGCGGTGCCAGTGGGACAACCAGCGGATGTGTTCAAAGGCGCGATCCCCGGAAATTTCGTTGGAGAGCATGCGAATCTCACCGTCAGAAAGAAAGGGTGTAGTCTGCGCATAGCAAAGGCGTCCAAGCGACGACAACATTAAAACCGACAATAGAAACATGCTGGTGAGTTGTCTTTTCAGCATCGCTATCCTTTCAAACTTCTCGAACAAGATTGAGACGATTCATATGCTTGTCATTACCAACTGGTCAGCCAATTTAACCCATGATTGGGACACCGATCCATGAGAGTACACGAAGCCACACGAAGCGTTAGTGTCATTTCGTGGAACTTCATGGATTGTTTTTCACTGTCCTCAGTTGCAATTCGCTCTCTGCCCTTTTCACGCAGTCGCGGTACCGCCCCCGAATTAGTCATTGCGACGTGTAGTTGCGCGTTCTACTCCAACCGCCTCAGGTTGGTCATCCAGAATTGCGTCGCGCACGGCGAGTCGGTCGGAAGCTGGCAGCTTTAGATACTCGTCGGCAAGCGGATGGCTGGGGTCGTCAATCTCAGCTTTCCCTGCGAAAGCTAGCATTATCAAACCAGCGACGTAGAGCGTAAGGGTGAAGAAAGAGATGTAACCCGTGGCCGGCGCGAACGTGGGCGCATCAAGTGTGCCCAGCGAGACACCCTGTAACAAAGTCCCTGCCATACGCTTTAGCCAGCCGCCTTCGGTACTATACAGACTCGCCAGCAACATGTGTTTTAGGACGAACGCAGTCCCAAACAAAATCGTTAGGCTGCGCAATAATCTGCGCGCGTCAAATGATGAAAACTGATTATTCCAGAGTGTCCACAGAAAAAAGAACGAGAACAACCAGTGAAGCAAGCCGCGCTCCGGCAGCACAGAGTTGAACGCCTGGGCCGAGGCGAAGAAGAGCGTGATCAGCATCCAGATGTGTGCAACATTCGTGAGAGGCGGAAGTTCGGTCGCGACCCATTGATGAAGTCTAATCAGACGGCCGCGTATGAGGAGCAGCGTCGTTAAAACCGCGAGCAAAAGCGTGACCAGGGGCGGCGCGACAAAAATGAAGGTTCGGTCCTCGGCCCCGACACGCAGGCCGCCCAGCAGCGCCACCGTCAGAAACAGGAGCGGCAACACTATGAAATCCAGAAGCGCGCGATTCCTGGAACGATTATTCCCAGTCATCTTCTCGTAGTCAGTGGTTAGCGGTAAGTTGTCAGTTGTCAGTTAATCTTCGAATCGTCTTATCAATCGGCAATCGGCAATTGGCAATCCCATTCACTTCCTCGTCCGCAGCACCTTAAATGGATGGACGTCGCTCCAAGTGCGTTCTGTGCCTTGCTCTAGTTCGGCCTTCAACTCCGCAGCGCTGTGCATGCGCAGGTTCGGATCGTCCGCGGTAATCGGGCTGGCTGATGCAAGCGCCATTGCCCGATTAACTGCCTCCAGACCTTGCTTGAACAATTGCTGGTCGTAATAAACACGGCCCCAGCCTTCCCGGTAAAACGAATAGGCGATGTAGAACTGCGTGCGCGCATCGCCTTGCGCCGGATCGGCGCGCTGCCATTCGTCGCGCGCCGCACGAAATTGTTCCCGCCGGAAGAGATCAAGCGCGGAATTGAACTTCTCCTGATTTATCTGGTAAGTGCCGGCAGCGAGCTCGGCGCTGGTCGCCACTTCCTTGAAAGTGCGCGGCTCTGTCGCGTAGATCCAGACAATGAAAGCAGCGTAAGCGATCGTTAATGCGAGGCCCGCGATTTGAATGATTTTGGATTGCATTTGTCTGCCTCGAAGCTAGAGGATGCTTCCGGGTTGTGTCAATGGGCGTGTGCGTCGGGGAACGTACTGTTCCAACCTTAGTCAGTCGCTAGCTTGCGATGTTGGTAGGTAAAGTTCTCTGAATCTTCGGTGGATTCGAATTCCGGAATGGTTTTGTGCTCGACGCGTAGAGTCGGCGTGAATTTAGCCCGGTCTTTTCAAGGCCGGGAAAAGCAAAGCTGATAAAATATCTGGCAGGAGGGTCTTGAACCCGGCCTTAAAGGCCGGGCTAAATTCAACAGTCGCTCCGCGACTTAAGGCCATCGGTCGTCTAACCAGAGAAGCTGGTTATGTGTCACGCATCAATACGCTACTCAATCGTAACGGCTCCGGAAGTTAAACCAGCCGCCGGCAGCGTGGTCGACTTGATAGCCAACACCACATTGCCTGCCGTGGTGCTGACGCTGAACGGGACGCCAGGCAAAGGCGCCGTGCCATCCCCGAGGTCAACGGTTGCGATGCCACTGAAATCGGCGCGCAACCCGTTTTGCGTCGCATGGCGCTGCCGAGATTTCCGGGGGCTGAGGGGGTTAGGGACAATCGCTGACGGGAGAGCTACACCTTATTCAGGAGGGTTGAGAAATTCTTGAGGCAATCCTTGAGGAACCCTTGAGGAATTAAATATGTTTGAACCGTTTCTCGGAGTTCGGACAGGCCCACTTGGATGGAGTCGCTTTTGGGGCAAAACCTCGGTGTTGTCAGCAGGGATGTAGTTGTCCGATCAGCGCTAGGGAATTCAGTTAATGGATGAGTGTGAGACCACAGCCAATGAAAACCTAATCTTTTGGCGTTCAGTGTTATCTTCGGTTCCATTAGCTGTCGCTCTTATCAAATGGAAGGAAAGAATGAATCAAAACAAAACCAAGGAATTGAAGACAGCCCAAGCCGAGGCCGCTGGCGAGCCGACCAAGGCCGAGCTTGAGCGGCAAATGGAAGAGACACGCGAGTCGCTGTCTCAAACTGTGCAGGAAATTAAGGACACCGTAAGTGAGCAAGTCTCTTCAGTGAAGGAAACTGTGAGCGGAGTACTTGATTACCGAGAGCAATTTCAGAACGAGCCGATGGTGTGGAGTCTGGGCGCCCTCTCGGCGGGATTCGCGCTCGGTTATACGCTTGGGTACGCACACAAGAACATAAAGGGCTCCCGGAAAAGGTCGGAGGTTGCCGCCTTCGCGAACACCCTAGCGACCGAACTCTCCACAGTTGGGAAGACGATGGTGATGCCGGCGCTCAGTACTAAGATTAAGGATCTGTTCGGTTTTGAGTTTGCAGATCTTTTAGAAGAGATGGGTGGGAAGAAGAAGAAGAATAGAGTCCCAAGGAAAAAAGCCCTACCGAAACGGCCCAGTAAAAGCGCAGCTAAGAAAAGGACTGAAACACGGAAATGAGGCGGCGACGATCCAGTCACGTTTAAAGTAGAACCGAACGTTTAGCCCCCAAGCAGAGTGTAGACCTAGCAGGCTGCTAGAACGTGGGTTGGCCAGTCTCAGAGAATAAGACGATCCACTAAAGCACACGAACTGACTCGAACTAAGTTTTCCATGGCCGTTCGTGTGATTTCGTGAATCGTTCTTAGTTTTTCAGTAGCCTGCTAGTGCATCTTAAACGGGCCACCATGCGGCTCCGGTTCTAAATCAAGGCGGCTGGAATCCTGGACCACTTCATGCATCTCCAACACGTTCGACTGAGAAAATGCTTCCTTCGGCAGCGTGCCAGACTGCGCATGTCCCTTCACAAACGCATCAGAGCGCACCCAGTTGAGAAAGTCCTGGCGACTATTCCAGATAGTAAAAACCACATAGGGATCGCCTTCGTTGACCGGGCGCAAGACCTGGTTTGAAATGAAACCAGGCATTTGGTCCACCAGC
>MWVX01000850.1_pt1 | contig 10060 bp, 10 predicted proteins | sample 1047311 | NCBI WGS metagenome assembly MWVX01 (sample SAMN06349984, study PRJNA376086) | soil metagenome | isolation source: MtG-4 sample Antarctic (ecotone) soil | place: Antarctica | collected 2015-01-13
TTCCGGTGTATTACATTCCTGATTGGGAATATATAAATCTGCATGAAGTATTATTATATCCCGGAACTTTCAATCAGGATTTTGATCAGCAAGGCATGGAGCGTTCCGTTTTAGGTATGGTGGGAACAGGTGCCATGCAAAATGTGATGATCATTTCCAAATGGGAATTAAGACAGGGCTTTATTAACAGCACAAGCAGCCGCAACGTAGCCCTTCATGAGTTTGTGCATTTGATCGACTTAATGGATGGTACCCTCGATGGTGTTCCTGAAATATTATTAGAACGAAAATATGTTCCCCAATGGTTGAAAATTGTGAATGCCGTGGTCATGCAAATAAAAGCAGGTGGGTTAGCGCCTAATGCAACGGTGATGAGTTGGCGTGGTATGAAAGGTGGTATTGAGGCAGCAAAGATGGGCCACAAGGTAGTAATGTCTCCAACTGATTTTGTTTATCTCGATTATATGCAAGGCGATCCAATAACTGAACCGCTTGTATATGCTTCCCTGCGTTTAAATCAAACCTATAAATTTGACCCGGTACCGGCAGGTGTGGATGCAAAATTTATATTGGGTGGGCAAGGTAATTTATGGACCGAGCAAATACAAAACCTGCGGGCTTTACAATATATGACATGGCCAAGAGGGCTGGCAATTGCTGAATCGGTATGGTCGCCTAAGGAAAAGAAAGAGTGGGGCAGCTTTGTACAGCGTGTAGAAAAGCAAATGGAGCGTATGGATATACAACAGGTCAAATATGCACGTACTATGTATGAGCCTGTTTTTATAACTTCTTACGATAAGGATAAAAATATTAAGGTAGAATTGAGCACTGAAGTGCAGGGACTGGATATTCATTATTCATTTGATGAAAGCCACCCGGATCAATTTTATCTGAAATATACTGCTCCATTAATTATTCCGAAGGATGCATTGCACTTGAAATTGATTACATACCGGGATGGAAAACCAGCGGGCCGTCAAATTAATATGCCTGTTGAGGAGCTAAAGAAAAGGGCAGAGCGAAATAAAAAATAGAAAGTTTTTGTTTTTGATCTTAAAATATCCCGTTTGTGTGGAATATCCATACACAAGATCATAGCTCATAAGATTAACACGGTCCGCCAATTTCATCACTACTCCCATTCAATATTTCCGTAAGGCTTCCCGGCAAAGTCCTACCCGGCTTTGCACATTAAATTTTTTAAAGAGCAATTCGCGATAGCCATCTACAGTGCGTTCGGTTTACACCCATCTCGGAGGATATTTGTTTATAAGTTAGCTCACTGCGGATGAGTCCTATAAATATTATTAAATACGGTAAGAAATTTTCCGGATATAACCGGTTAAATTTTATTTTCTTCTTATCTTTTCTCATTACCAAAGAATGAAACTGCTGCGCTTCTTTTTGTGTTTGATTGTTGTTGCTTCTGGCGGGCATTCTTTTGGCAACGACGAAAATGGCAAAAAGGATAGTGCATTTTACTTCCGAAGCAGCCTACTTCCTGACCAGCTTAACCCTTTTGCGCAGCCGGCTGAATTTTTAGCTAGCAAAAACAGGCGCTATGATTTTGGTATTCCTTCAACCGATTATTGTTGTTGTTATAAAAGTGCAGAGCTATAAGCCGGCACATTACGTACTATCCGTTAATAATACAAGTTTGGATACCGTGCTCATTTACGGACTTCTACCGGATGGCACACAACAATTGCTGTATGAAGGAGGCAATCTGATAAAGTACGATACAAAGAGGACGTATGCATGGCATACAGTCCCGATAGAAACGGGGCCAACACCTTCTTACTATTTCATAGCCATGAAGGGTGTTTCGCAGAATATAAATGTAGATTGTCAAATACTATCCGCTGGCAAGTTTCAACGCTTATACCGGTCATTAGACCGGCTTGTTTATTTTTATGCAGGCTTCCTCCTGTTGATAAGTCTTATTTCCTTAGCCGGTGGACTTGTATTTAAACGAAAAGCCTTACTTATTTACACAGGGTATGTGGTAGCCCTGGGGGGCTGGATATTGGCACATTACGGCTATTTATTTCCGGAGCTTTATCCTTCCTTTCCGGTTTTTAACGGAATCATTAAACAGGTTTCAACGTTGGTGTCAATGGTCTGTCTTTTAAATCTTATCACGGTTTCCTTCAAGGCGCAACTAAACAAAAAGTGGATACAAAAAACATTTCTATTTTTAAAAGGGATTAATGCCCTGCTAATTACCTTTTACCTGGTGTACATTATCGGTGCTATTGAGCTTTATCATCTCACCGTTATCAACGTCCTTTGGAATGTTTCGCTTTTGCTTTCTCTTTGCTTCATTATTACTGTTTTGGCTGCTTTGATTAAAACCAGCCGAACAGCTAAACTGTTTTCCGTTGCCATCGGTTTAGTATCGTTGATGTCTATTTTTCAAAGCGTTTCAAATATGGGGTGGCTGTATAATTATTATTTTAATGAACACGGCATGTTGGTAGCCACCCTGCTTGAAATGTTGCTCCTAACCTTTGCAATTTTTTTTAATTTGTGGGACGAAAAGAAGCAAAAAGAACAAGAATTGAAAATAGCAGAGGAAGAAAGAAGTAAGGTTTTGCAAACACTGATTACCGTGCAGGATGAAGAACGCAGGCGCATAGCCGGCGACCTGCATGACAGCATTGGCCCCATGCTGGCCGCCATAAAAATTAATTTTCTCCGCATGGCAAGGGCCAGGGCGGAAAAGATGGCCTCTGAAGACCTGGTGCTTAAAACTGAAAACATCATAGACGAATCTATTGCTGAAATCAGAAACATTTCGCACCGGTTAATGCCAAAAGGTTTATCCTCTCAAGGACTTATTACTTTATTGAATGATTACTTTACTAATTTGGAAATGATTTATACCCTGCGCATCCACTTTACGCATGAAATAAATATTGCGTTAGAAAAAGAAGTGCAACTGAACTTGTACAGGATGCTAAGCGAACTCAGTTTAAACGCTGCGAAGCACAGTGAAGCGAATACGCTTGCTGTATCTATAAAAACCCTACCTGAAGAAACGGTGGTTTTTATGAAAGATGACGGAAAAGGATTTTCAAAACAAGTTAAAGACATTGCATGTATAGGAATAGAAAATGTAAAAAGCCGGATTGACTATTTAAAAGGAACAATGCGGATAGAGTCTTTTCCCGGCGAGGGAACAGCCATCGAGATTAGGATCCCGCGTATGCAAGTATTATAATTTCACAAGTCCAAGACTGTTTGCTTTTAAAAGCAATCCTATCCTGTTTTTTACCTCAAATTTTTCAAACAATCTTGCCCGATACGTATTTACAGTGGATTCGTTCAGAAACATTTTCTCCGCTATTTCGGCATAGCTTAAGTCCGTGCACATGTGTTGCAGCAATTCTTTTTCCCTGTCTTTTAGATCGGGTATTTGTGGGTTGTTCTTTTGTGATAACTGCCTGCCGATTTGTTTGGTGATAAGGGGGGTGTAATAAAAGCCGTATTTGATGGTTGCCTCTAAAGCATTGCGCAATTCTTCAGCGCTTACACTTTTTAACAGGTAACCACGTACGCCGTATTGCAACATTTTTACAATGCTGGCTTCATCATTTTCCATGGTGAGAGCTAGGATGTGAACGTCCTTCTTGTTTTCGTGAATCCATTCGGCCACTTCAATTCCGGTTTTCTTCGGCATGTTGATGTCCAATAAAAGGATGTCGGGTAAATACTTTGCTTCTTGCAGCTTTTTAATGGTTTCTTCTCCATCACCGGCCGTCCATAACACGTTGAACCCGTCCAAATCATTGATGAGTGATTTGAGGGAGTCGCAAAAAATCTGGTGGTCGTCTGCAAGTGCTACGGTAGACATGGCTTAGGAATTCTGCTAAAGGTATTATTGAATCGGTTGTGCTTTTACCTAAGAAAAAATCATGTTTTTTCCTGAGGGTTTTTGAAGGATAAGAATGAGGGGGAAACATTAGAGGAAAGATAGTTTTGATATGAAATTGGATGTTTCCCGGTAAAAAACGGGAAATATACCTTTAACTTAGGGCACCGTAGTGATGTAGGTTTGATAGAAGAAACCAATTTTCTAATTGCTAAAATCGTGTGTTATGAAGGTCGTCAATGATATTGCAATCCTGTTTTATTGGGGTTATTATCCTGTTCATTGGAAACGTTGACTGGTTGCTGAACTATCTTACCACTGGCGGGCTTCATTTTTTTTTATATCAATTAGCAGTACGGCACGGGGAATAACTTTTTTCATCTAAAACCCAGCTTATGTCTTTTTGGATAATGCTAATTATTATGGCAAGCGCCGCAGTGATTGTGGAGTCGTCAATTTTTTACTGCCATCCAATCAACAGGGAAATAAATACATAAAGCCTTGGTGGCAGTGTGTTGTTCTTGGCTTTGGAGCTACCTTATTAGTCCCGATTTTTTTGGAATTAGCCCAGAGTAAGCTAATGGAAAATATCCATTTCACCTGGTCTTGGGACTCAAAGGTAATTGCCACCCCATCTACGAGAACTGATACGGTAACTATTACACGTAAATACGACTCTACAAACAAAGTATTTAAGGCAGACACACTGCTAAACAAAAAGGCACCTCAGGCATCAAAATCAGAAGCCGGAGATAAAACCGACAATGGTAAGCATTACCTACTTTGGGCTGCCTATTGCCTTTTGGCCGCTGCTGCTGGTTTTCGCTTTATTAATATGCTTATTGATAAAATTGTGCTTGAGCAAAAACTCGAGAAAACAGAAAAGAAAAATGCGGAACTTGATAAAACCTTAGAAAAACAAGCGAAGCAAAATGAGGTGAAAGAAAAAGAAGTGGTGGAAGCAGACAGAAGAAAGGCTGCTCAAGCGACTGCTAATCTTGCTCCAGGAGCCCAGGTGATAATACCGGTTATTGGTTTACCACCCATAAAACACAGAGATGATCCACAAAAAGGACGTTTCGGAGGTTTAGCACAAAAGAACGGGCGTAAATTAAGTGCACAAGTAGAGGAGTGGCAGAATGACGATGATTGGTTTAAGGTGAGGCTATGGGTGGAGAGTACAGACAATTCCAATCCTTTAACCGGTAACGTGACTTTTTATTTGCACAACACCTTTTATAAACCGGTAAGGACAATTGCTGTAACGAATGGCATCGCTGAGATAAAACTCAGTCAAGTGTATGGAGCTTTTACAGTGGGAGCAATTGCGGACAATGGCAATACATTTCTTGAACTTGATCTAGCAGAACAAAAGAACTTTCCAAAAACTTTTAGAGAGCGCTAATGACCACCAAGTTTATCATGGAAAGTTTTTGGCAACACCCGGATGGATACAATTGTGCAATGGTGGCTATTATTAAAGTTGCGTTACTTCAGTTTGGCACAGAAGAGATTTTTCAGAAGATAGAAACCCATAAAGGTAATTATGAAATCACCTTACATGATCATAAGAAGATATCGTTATCTGAAAGGAAAATAAAAAAATTAAATAAGAACAATCGAATTGAGTTCAGTATTTACAGGCTTCCTGCTAAAGTGAAAAGTTTACAGATTTTAAAAACATATGTCCGTCTCTGTTACGCAGTTATGCTTACCTACCTCAATACATATGGATGGAAAGGAAAATGTTATTCAATAAAAGATGCAAAGAAATATTTACAATATGGGTATGGTGACGATGCGCCATTCAATACGGATCATTTATGGAAATTTTTAGGGTTGCGGCGAGCCACAAGAGAAGTAATAGACATTGAAAAGGAACATCTGGATGAAATTGAAGTGAAAAAAGCATTGATGCTTTATAGCAATTGTCATGTAGTGGCTGCTTCTGAAGGATCCTATTACGATTATGGAACAAGAGAGAAAATCAAAAGTAAGATTCCAAAGCTGGGTGGGGATAAAGCAAAGTGGTGGTATGAGATAATACAGCCTAAAAATGCTCTATTCACTTTATGACTTTCGTTTTACCGGTAAAAACATTTTAAAACAACATCTATGGCAAAGACATCAAAAAACGGCGCTGCAAAATCGGCGGTGGGTAAAGCAAAAAAGAAGGCCCCAAAAAAGAACAAACTTACTGTTGACCTCGGCAACCTAGAACTTACGGATAAAGAACGGCTTAAGCTTTTGGATGCCCTTTATAAAACGGTAAATACAAAACTAAAAAGCAAAGCACCGGAACCCATCGTGGTTGCGGTACCTGCAAAAGCAGTACGGGGTCTTGCGGCGGCCGGCGGCGCTACCGTTAACGTAAAAATTACCGGAGCCAATCCGGGACTAAGCGAAATTATAGCCACGCACAAAAGCGTGGAGAAAAGGCTTGACCAATCTGACAACATTGATTTTGAAAATGTACAACACTGCGAAACCATTCGCATACAGGGAAAGAGCCTGGGAAAATCAGAATTCAGTATAGATCGCAAAGCGGAGCCGCAACAACAAAAATTTGAACCCGGAACTTTTCGCTTTCACTTTTTCATTTTACAATAACCGGCTAAAAAAAATTGCCATGAAAAGCATTTTAAGAAACACGGTTTGTGGTTTGAGTATGTTCTTGCTGGTTCACTCCGCACAAGCACAGCATTCAAAAAGCAGCAATGTAAAAGCAGTGCTGACGGCTGACTCGCTGGCCACCGGGAACTGGAAGGACGTGCTGACTTCTTTCTTTCAACTTTCCTTTGATAAATTAACGGGCCAGCGAAAAGAGCTGAACTTCCAGTCCAATCCGTTTGCTATCCTTTTGCGGGCAAATCCGGATGCCACCGGGAACTGGAAGGACGTGCTGACTTCTTTCTTTCAACTTTCCTTTGATAAATTAACGGGCCAGCGAAAAGAGCTGAACTTCCAGTCCAATCCGTTTGCTATCCTTTTGCGGGCAAATCCGGATGCGGCCATTGATACCAACTATCACAAATACAAAATCCTGCGCAAGCTCAATTTTGGATTTGGGCTGAACCTGGACTCCAGTTACCGGTTCAACGGGTTTTCATCCGGCGTGCGGTATGCGCTGATTAACAAACGCGACACCACAACCTCCAAACTGCTTTTCCGTGGGCTGGGCAACGATAGTTTAAACATTCAAATCAATGCCCTGCAGGTGGCAATGGAAAAACGCATTGAAACTGCTTTTCCGGGCGATGCAAACCTGGAAAGACGGCAAAAACTTTTTGCTTCGCTGAATACGCTAATGAACGATAAAACGGTTCCGTTTAATAAACTGGATTCGGCCTTTCAAACAATGGTAAAAGAAACGGCAAAGAGTGAGAACTTGGGCTGGGTGCTAAACCTTGTTAGTAAAAAGCCACAGGTCAGCCTTGCTAAAGAATCGGAACTGCATTTTATCGATCTCAAAAAAGAATTGCAAAACGCCTTGCTATGGACGGTAAGCCTGACTGACACTACTTACAAAAGCCAATTCTTTTTTTCCAACATTTTGCTAAAAACTGAACTGCTGAAAGGTATAGGCAAATACAAGCCGGGTAGCAACATAGAACTGAATATGCAGGCAGGCGTAAACTTTGTTGATGACTCCACCGTCAATGGCCGCGACCTAAAACGTTCGCTGCTGCACTTTGAACCGGGGTTCAACTGGGTATTTCGCAACCGGGTCAATGACCAGAGCTTTTTTGAGCTAAAATTCAGCGGCAGCTATATGCATAACTTTGGCAACCTATACCGCAACGAACGAAGAGACAGCGTTACCGTGAACGCTACGCTTCGTGTTCGCATCATTGGCGATATATGGATACCGCTGGAAATAAAGTACGATCCACGGTCGGGGAATGTGTTCGGCTTTTTAAATGTGAGAGCAAACTTCAACGGGTTTAGAAAGCAGATGGCCGGTTCGTAACGATAGAGGGTCAAATAATCGAGTTGAAACATAAAGCCTTAATAAATTTTTAGAAAATTGATTACAGAAGCCTGAAGTATAAGGAAAAAATGCCTAATAGATTATTAAACAACCAAAAACATTTACCATGACTACAAACTTGTATTTAAAAATCATCTGCACCATTATTGCGGTTGAACTTTTTCTGATCATACTAAAACCTTCACCTATTGAAACAATTCGCGAAGTAAACTCTTTGCCGAACCAAATGGCGTATATGCGTTACAACATGCCGAACTTTTCAATCAATCAACAAGAACCAACAGAAGTTAAAATCGTAGGCATTGAATTGCCAAGCATGCGAAATAGTTCAAACGCTCTGCCTGTGCTTACTTATAACCCGGTTTATTTTGATAAAGGTAAGGCGAAGGATTTGCTGCTTAAAGTGCAAACAGAGAACGGTACTAAATAAAGTGAGTGGTGGACGTTACAGTTGCAATTTTCTAAGGCAGACCTGGGGGGTAGCCTAAAAATGATGCGCATCCTTTTAGTAAATAAGTTATTATACGCTCCAGTTAAATCAACTACAATGGCAAACTACAACGACGTCTTAGGCGCCCTGCGGGAGTACCGCAACGAATTAGAGCAAGAAGTGCACCTGGAAACAGAAGCACATTTTACAGATGGAGGCATGAAATCCTTCTCTGCAAGAGGTGGAGTTTCTGCCTTTACCACTCCCTTATCAAACGTTCATGCCACAGGCGCAGGCATACGGCTAAAGGGCGGTAAAATTATGAAAGATGACTACGTATTGAAAGTGTATGTCTTTGATAAATTAGATTTGGGAACCAGTGTGCCGGCGCTAACGAAAAATTTTCAGGGAATTGAAGTGGATATAGAACCCCTTCCAATCCAGTTAGCCCTGGCTGTAAAAGCAGCACGGAAAAAAGCATCTGCGAAAAAGGCTGCTTCTCCAAGAAAGCCACATCCATCAAAGAACACCGAAGCCGGCACCGGCCTATCATTGGAGGCGTAACAATCTCTCCGCTCAATGAATCTTTTGTAGGCACCTTGGGTTGCTTTCTGCAAAGAACAAGAAATGGCGTGCGCCAGGTTTTTGCCCTTAGCAATAACCACGTGCTGGCCGATACGAACCGGCTCTCAGCAGGTACACCAATTGTGCAACCCGGACCCGAGGTAGAACCCACCGCCCAAGGTGATGTATTTGCAGCATTAAGCTCCTTTATTCCATTGCAGTTTCCTCAGGCTCGCATACCCCGGTGGTCAATGTATTTGATGCTGCCATTGCCATAGTGGCCGATGAAAAGTTGATTCGCAAAGCCAAACTTTTAGGAATTAGCAAGTACGTTCCTAAAACAGGCGTGGCGGTTCCGGGCATGCGGGTAATAAAATCCGGACGTACAACCGGCGTTGTTACGGCTACACGGGTAAACGGTGTTCAGGTAAACTACGGCACCAATGCCTCGCCGAGAATAGCTACGTTTAATGATACCATTGAAATTGTAAGTGATAGCGCAAAACCTTTCAGCATGCCCGGTGACTCCGGTTCGGTTATACTTGATACAGATACGGGCCAACCAGTAGCTTTACTGTTTGCCGGTGACGGCCACACGACTACGGCTTGTGATTTCGGTGGTGTTTGCAAACAATTCCAGGCTTTCCCGGTTTAAGTGATAAGAGTCAGGTGTCGTTATAAAAATCAAAACATAACTTTGGTGAAGCAGTTTGCTTTACCAAATTTGTTATGAAATATAAAACGCATATCCCGGGACGGGCCTTTACACCTGAACCGAAAAAACTGGTTTCAATCGCAGGTAAAATATCGCACCCCAATATAGTGAAAAGTGGAATCACTACTACAAGCAAAGGTGACTGGGCATTATTAGTAACGGTGAGAAGAGATACGCCTGTGCCTATAAAAGAGGTAGAAAAAAAATGTGGGGCGTTTCCGATTATTTATCAGGAGGATTCAGGCCGTATGTTAGTCGCTCGTCCGGCTTATCCTCAACTGGGCGAATGAGAATTCTACGGTGAATCAAACCGAGTTGAAAGGCCGGCACCTACCCGTGTTGGTGATGCTTATCACTTATACCACCTAGACTTTAAAATAACTTCTATTGTTGTAGTTTTGTATTATGCTGCAACCACTATCATTTATCATTAAAGAAAGTTTGCCGGAACTTCGCTTGTTGCAAAAGCAACACCCTGGCAGG
>MWVX01000851.1_pt1 | contig 10060 bp, 9 predicted proteins | sample 1047311 | NCBI WGS metagenome assembly MWVX01 (sample SAMN06349984, study PRJNA376086) | soil metagenome | isolation source: MtG-4 sample Antarctic (ecotone) soil | place: Antarctica | collected 2015-01-13
CATCAAGACTGGTAGAACTGGTCTTGGTATTGCGGCCCTCGCTGTAACAGCTGTAGGTGGATATTTTGGATTACTTATTCTCGATGGCGAACAGTCAGCTAAGTTTGCAGAACTCTCTGCAGAAGCTGCTCAGGAACTTGGAGTTTCTGAAGCTGATCGCGAGATCTTCAATTCGGAAGTTGAGCAGGTAAATGCTATTGCCCGCGAAATTGGTTCTGAACTGGTTAAAGCGAATTCCGACAGTGTTGAGCTCTCACGGGATCTCTGGATAGACCTCGGATCTGAGCTCTCACCTGAAACAATGAAAACAGTTATCGCAATTGCCCAGCAGGGTTAATTGCCAGAAATGAGGGCCCTGAAAGGGGCCCTTTTTTATTTCTTACTTATCTCCGAAGACATCCGCAGAATTTCTTTCTTCAGACCATTCAAAGAATCTTTCTTCGCTTTTAAAAGCTGCTCTTTTGGATCTGAATTGATCATCGAAGCACGCTTACGCTTGAAGCTCTCCGACTCAACTGCCATATAGAGATATTCATTCCGGACATCCCAGAGTGCAGCTCTGGTAATAAAGAGAGCATCAGTGGTTGTTCCTGGAACAAAAAGCATGGGAAGTAGCAAGAGGTATGTGGCGGCCATGCCATTGGCATATCCTTCAGTATCGTGTGTGCTTGAAATCATCAGAAGCGCATCGGCTCCGTGGTGAGCTGCTGCAAGACGAAGCGACTTAAGATCCTTTCCGGTTACGACCGATTCATTGATCAGAAATATTTTTGAGACTTCACCAGTCTTCTTAAGCTCTTCCTCCAGATTTAAGATCGTTTCCTTGTCCTCTGAGTTCCATCGGAAATCATAACTCCTGAGGCTATTATCAACGAAATAGACGCCAATCTTAAATGGCTTCGGAAGCTGTGGCTTCAGATCAAAGACTTTTTTGATTTCTTCGTCCGTCACCTGGCGCGATTCTCCGACCACCAGTTCGCGTCTCAAAGAGTCTTTCTTGAACCCCTTTGATGAACATGACGTAATGATAATTAGTGAGAGAGCAAGTAATGCTGATTTCATTTGGGACCCCAATTAAAGTAGTCCCTAATAATAAGAAGTCTTGTGCCCTCCGAAAAGGGCACCGTGCCAAAGAAAGTCTTACTCTGGAATGATAATTTGCACGTTATGACTATTCGTATTTGGAAGGTAGATGATTCCCGTTTCAGCATCGTATGCCAGATCAGCTGCATCTGTGATTGAAGCATAGGAAGTTACACCAACCATCGCTCCAACAATAGTTCCTGTTTTTGGATCAACCCAATTGATAGAGTGTGGCCTGGTAGGGATATCTTTCATCGTAACCAGAAGCATCCCCTCTTTAGTCTCTTCAATCCCGTCAATCATCCCCATGTCTTTTACAACAACTCTCTGTTCGCCTGTCGAGAGATTAACGGCCGTTAGAGAGCCCTTCGTTCCGAGTTCAGGACCGTTTCTGGTGGCATTTGGTTTTGCAAATCCACCTACGTATAGAGTCTCACCGGAAATAAGAAGTCCGTTTGGAGCATCAATATTCATAAGAACAGAAACTTCCTTCGTTTGTGTATTAACACGGAAAATTTTCTCTCCCCATGTATCAGAAACAAGAATTGTTCCATCGCGATCAATAACAACATCATTCAGAAGGATCGCACCTTCAACTTTGATTTTTTCAACAGCCTTCGTCTTGAGGTCGATGATTACGAGCTCATCAATGTCCGCTGTGTATAGCTTCTCTCCATCAGAGCGAAGACCCTTAGGAGCATTCAAACCTTCAATCCATTTCTCCTCAACAACATTCCCTTTGAGATCGAGCTTCTGAATCCATCCAATCCCATCTTTCAACATTCCCCCACCTGACATGTTGGAGATGAAAAGTGCCTCTCCCTGGATGTATGCAGATTCTGGACGAGCTAGCCCCTGAGTAAGTGTTAAGCTCTCAGCGAAAGCGGATAATGAGCATACGAGACCAATCATCGGGATGAGGTTTTTCATAGAGATCCTTTTTCCGGTAATTTAACAGGTCTCAGACCCCCATTCTCAATCCTTGTAATCATTACAATTCCCCCCCTCACCACCCAATGCCGTTTTAGAATACGCCCATGAAGTTACTGGTGCTTATTTCCCTGCTATTCCTCTCGTTTGCGGCCGTTGCTGGCGAGATAGTTCTTATGACTTCACTAGAACTTAAGAATCGCAACATCAGACATCTCGAAAAGAAGTTCAACCAGGCCTTCAGAAACTCTGGTCACGAACTTGTTATTCATCACAAGGCAGACCCCAAAGTCCTTTATGGTGTAATGACCTCTTATAAAACCGAAGCCGTAATCTGGGTTTCTCATGCTGCCGGAGAACAGGAATTAAAGCCTGGCTTCAAGGCAGAAGACATTATTCTTGATATCTGGGGCAACGACGTAAAAAACTTTTTCACTCACATTCCTGCGAATTTAAAGTTCATCGGCCTCGTGGGTTGCCAGGCACAGAAGATCATCGATGGATTTATTGCGAGAGGAAATTACGTCAATCATCCCGAGCTTGAGATCATGAGCTTTGAGAAAAAGGTCCGCCTTTACTCTGCATTCAACAAGACTCTTAAAGCTGCCAAAGAGTTTCTCGCAAAAGCTGGAGAGGCAAAGTCTGTAGCTGAAGATAGAATTGAATTTAAAGTCGAACGATCATCGTATGAAACTTCACCGACACTTCAATCATCATGGCTTGAAATTGGTGATCAGGTTCTTGCCTTCTTTGATGTTGATCAGACTCAACCTTTGAATGAAGTTTCGATCGCTGAAAACATTTTTAGTAAAATTGAACGCAAAAACATGAAGCTCTTCCGCGCGCGTTCTGAAACGAGTAACGATGACAGCATCGGAAAGCTTGCGATCAGCCCCCTTTCGAACATCGGAACCTGGAGCCTCTTTGGTCGTGATGGACGGCCTATTGGCGGCAAAGATCAGCAGTTATACGTCTTTAAAAAACCGTGATCTTGAAAAGGGCGATTCTCATTTCTCTTTGAATTCAATCACTTCACCCCTCTTTACCCTCAATCGATTCTGACTAAAAACACTCAAGTTAGGCCTCAAGTGTCCGATAAATCATCCATAAAGGTTTTTATTTTATGGGGCCCACTATGCTTAAACGATTTATCGCAATCGGTTTGATGATTTCGATTCCAGCTTTCGCGGCAGATAATTGTGATCAACAGGTGATCGATCAGGATATTGTGAAAGATCTTCAGCAAGTTTCGAGTCGGATGAATGTGGAATGCCCGAATTCAGTGAATGCTTCTGACTTATGTGATGCTGTCTCTGGACAAGTACTGGAGACTGACTCTCGCCAGACAACAAGATATACGTTCCAAACTAAAATCCTCCGTGCATCTTGTGTAGAAACTAGCGATTCTCCCGAAATCGTTCAAGCGAAAGTACAAAACTTCTGGAACAAGTATCATGATAAGCTTAACTGCTCTCAGATCAATTTCACCATACGGAATGGACATATCCTGAAGCTTGCAGTTGAAAGGAATTCCAGAGATTTCATTAATGATGCTGTTAGAAAGTGGAAAGTTAACCTCAACCATGTGGATCCAGCAGATCAGAAAACGGTATTGGATTATATTGAGTCGGAATTAACTAAATCGAGAGGAACAAGCCTAGAGCCAGTTCTTCAAAGGTATTTTACTTTGTTCAGAACTAACGGTGCAAAACATAAGAGAGAATTATAATGTTCATTCTTATACTCAGCCTAATTTCTATATCTGCAATATCAAGCACTGATTTGTGTGATTTGTTAAATGATGAAACTATTTCAGCGATTACTTCGTCTCGCATTCCAAATTGTCTAACTGAAGAAAAAATTTATCTTGAAACTGATATGGCTACCAATAACACGGTCGGCGTTCGCCCAATATGTGAAACTTGTCGGCCAAATTTCAATGCAAGATCAGCGATTAATAATGATGAGAGAAATGAGATAAAGAAAAGAGCGTATTTTGATTCGATGTATTCGGAGTTTGAGAAAGCAATGGTTTCCCTGTTAGGTGAATCGATCGCCTTAAGGCAACTAGATTCCACTGGCTCAAAATTCGATAAATCAATAAAAGCTTGCAATGCAAATGACATTTCTTCAAAAATGCAAAGCTGTGATGATGGAACTAAAGAGCTATTTCAATCAAAAAATTATAATACTCGTATGGCCAATGAAATTGTCGCTACAATTTCATTAAACAGCGGCGTGAATGGAATCTTGGAGCGTAATCAAAACAATAACCAGTGTCCGATTACAGATCAGATGATTGTTAATCTAACTCCTCGCTTACTAGAAGAATCGATTACATTAGAACAAATAACAAGAATAAGTTCCCTAAACCCAAGTAATCAAGATGCTCTTTTTGATCAACTTGGTGGAGATCTTGCAAATTTAATTCGAAATCATCCAGTGCTTAGAAATCTAGCCAAGAATCCTACTTCATTTATTAATCTCTTTAAGCAGGTCAAAGAAAGAAGTTCAACACAAAACCTCAAAGACGTTTTCAAGGATGTAGTTTATAATTCAAGAAATGGTAATTTCGTTGATGAACAAATCGCAGCAAGATGTTCACAAGCTATCAGTACTTTTACATCTAAAATTTGCTCTCCGAAGTTCAAACAAGCACAGATGAAACTTGGCCCTATGGCTAATCTTAATAGATATCTAAATGAGTGGACCCCACCCTCAGATGAGCAAACTCTTACAGAAGATTTACTTTCAAGGAATGTTGCTGCATTGGAATTCTGTGACGTCGCTAGTCCAGCTGAACTCTCTTTGGACGCTGACATTAAATCTATGAATGGATGGCTTCCACAAGATGAGATGAACGCTACCTTCAAATCATTTACTGGAGATAAATATCGGAAGACTTATGGTACGCCCAAAAGTCTTGTTTGTGCTTTTCTGCCAGCAACTACATGTACTGAAAATTCGCCTGCGTGCAAGCTTTTCAAAATTTATCAGGAGTCAATAAAGTCTAATTCACCATTGGCTCGTCTTTCTATTAATTCCGATGCAAATGTTAACAAACTTGTTGGTGCGTTCGTTTCTAGTAATTCTAATATCCCTGCGAATACTCGTGAAATACTTATCCGCGAAGGCATTCTCCCCCAGTCCAACGGACAATTCGTTGAACGACCTCAGATCCCAGAACGCCAACCCGAATATCTTGCTGGCGTTGCTAACGGAACAATTACTCCAAACGTATCAGGCTCCTCTGCTGCTCAATCACAAGCTTCAAATTCTCCACGTCGAAATTCACAGTCCCAAGCTCAAACGCAAGTCTTCCAGCCTGGACAAGGCAACTCAGCTGTTTCTGAAACTCAGATCGCAGCAAACTCTGAAGACGATTCTGAAGCTCTCAGAAGATTCGAACAGGGTCTTGATGATCGTCTGAGACGTGTCGAAGGTCAGCAATCAACGGGTACTGCGAGATCTGCTCAGCCTGCTAGACGTCCGGCTTCACGACCTGATTCATCAAGTAGAACAAATGACCAAACTCAGTCTGCTGAATTCATACCGTCTCAAACCGATGCTCCAACGCAAATTTCTGGGGTCAGCGCAGTTGCTCCTTCAGCAGTGTCAGAAGCTCGATTAGGTCAGGATACAAGTCGTCGCGGTCTAGCTAGTAGACAAAAAAATACTGCTCTCGAAGAAATGGATAGGAAGAATAATCCGGTTGCAAGTTCCGAGACCGGTAGCAATTCTACAAGTGAAGAAGTTCCATTTAGACCTGAAGCATCTTTAACTCTAAATATTGAATCAGGTGCTAATCTCGAGAGAGTTTTGGCCAGTAATGAAAGTCTGAAATCTCTTATTCAGGAACAGAAACCTTTTCGCTTCAAACTCAATAATAATGTTTTTAATGTTCAGTTTATAAACGGTAAATACACTGTTTCATTCCACTCAGGGGCAAATTCAGGCCGCACCGTAGCGACTACTCTTGAAGGGATCTTTAATAACTCTATGGGACGCAGTCCATCTGCAGATAGAAATGCGACTCTTGAAGGTCTGGGAAATACTCTTCGCAATTAATGTTCATTCCTCGTGAATCATGCTTTTATAAGCGGGCCCACGAGGATGTTCATGTACCACAAAGCTCTCGCCTCACTTTCAGTTCTCTTTTTCATGATTGGCTTCATCACATGTCTTAACGACATACTTCTTCCCTATTTCAAGAAAGCTTTTCATCTGGATTACGGGCAAGCGGCGATGATTCAGGCGAGTTTCTTTGCCGCCTATGGAATTGCATCCATTCCTGGAAGTAAACTGATTGAAAAGTTGGGATACAAGCGCGGAATTATCATCGGTTTCATTCTTATTGCTTTGGGTTGCCTGCTTTTCTATCCCGCATCGGCCCTAAATGAATATCACTGGTTTCTGGGTTCATTATTCGTCATCGCCACTGGAATAGTTTTGCTTCAGGTGGCTGCAAATCCATTCGTTTCTCTGATTGGACCAGCAGAGTCAGCTTCATCAAGACTTTCTCTTGTTCAGGCATTTTTCTCGCTCGGAACATTTGTTGCTCCATTCTTTGGTGCAATCATGATTCTGGAAAATACCAATGATACTGGAAAACTCAAAGTTCCTTATCTCATCATTGCAGTTGCTGCAGTTCTGATTGCAGTCATGATGTCACAACTCAATTTTCCGAAGACTACTCATTCTGTTGAATCAAGTTCGTGGAAAAAAGTTCTGAGTCATCCCAACATGATTCTGGGAATGATCGGAATATTTCTCTACGTGGGTGCGGAAGTATCGATTGGAAGCTTTCTCGTAAATTACGTGATCTCTATGGTTCCAATGGAAACGACGGAAGCTGCCAGTTACGTTGCGATCTACTGGGGAAGTTCCATGGCCGGTCGATTTATCGGAACTTTTACGCTGAAGGAATTTGCTCCTGGAAATGTACTGGTGGCCCATGCTTTGGCAGCAGTCTCGCTGGTTCTTATCTCGATCAATTCTCAAGGCATGGTTGCAATCTGTTCGATGATGCTGGTGGGATTCTGCAACTCCATCATGTTCCCTACTATCTTTACACTTTCAATCAAGGGACTGAATGGCGGCACTCAGAAGGCTTCAGGACTTTTAACCACATCTATTCTGGGCGGATCACTTATCCCGCTACTCACAGGACAAGTTGCAGATACGTGGGGGCTCAGGATGGCCATGAGCATTCCCCTCTTTTGTTATGTCTATGTCTGGCTTTTCGGATTTTCGAACAGGCCTAAAGAACTTTCCAGGTAAATGACTTCGAAGTTTTGTTGCCCACGATATCTTCGATCGTGACCTCAACTGAATGCTCACCTGGCGAAAGTGTCATCTGACCACGCGGATTTTGAAGCGTGAAATTAAGATTGAAGTAAAATCTCCGGAAGTCGTAATTCCCCATTGTGCCATCGAGATAGAAATCTTTGATGTAATCAGTGTCGTTCTTACCCGACGGAAGATTAATGAACTCCCATACCGTTTTTTCTTCACCATTATCCAGTCTCAGGGAAATTTTGTGTGGAGGCAGGATAAACTTCTGATGAAGAACGAGATCACTTCCCTGAAAATAGAGTGCGTGTGGCCCTGAAACCGAAGTGAGATCAGTGGGTTTATGATCTTTAGCGATACCTATTTTGCTGATCTCAGGAGCGATCGTATCCGGAAGCGGCTCCATCATGAGAAATGGGTTGATATACTTACCGTCAGCCGCAACTACGAGGAGATGAAGATGATGGTAAACCTCACCGAATGCGGATTCTGTCCAGGGGATGACATTTCCGATGAGAGTTCCGGCCTTGATTGTTGATTTCATCTTGTACGCGTTCTGAATTTCCGAAGTGATTGAAGATTTCTTCACGTGATGAAACTTCCAGACAAAGCCCTCATCATCAAGAATCGCAACTTCCCAGTACAAGGGATTACCGGGTACATAATTCTGAATGTTCACAACTTTTCCGGACACTGGAGAAAACATCGGCTGATCCGGATTTGAGCGGATATCAAGCCCATCGTGCCAGTATGGAGATCCACTATAATAATCCTGATAGGACTGCATATTGTGGCCGATTGAGAGAAGTGGGAAGGGCCATGGATGATGTTTCTGTTCAGAGAATGTCGCCGTCGCAAGAGCATTCGCTTTTGTGATGGTGAGTCTTTCATGGATGGAAGCGATTGCGGAATTTATGAGAAGGATGAAGATAAAAAGGAATTTCATGAGGCCCTTAGTTTTTCAGGAAGTCCTGATAGATTCTCGGAGGTAAAACCCCGGAGAGCTTGAGCCCTACCTTGAGCTCCTTCGTTTTCTTCGAATACTTATGGTCTACCTCATTTGAGATGTAAACAACTTCAGCGAGGATTGGATACTGAAGCTCCAGATTCTGAAGCTTTGTAATCCAAAGGATGCGGTTGTTCTTCATGTAAGAGCGGTTTTGCTCTGAAATAAGAAGACCCAGACCATAGGGAGAAACGTCGAAAACCTTAACCTGGATTTCGTTACCAAGATCCTTCCCCATTGTGGAAAGTGAAGGTTTCAGTGAAACAAATTTCTCCTGATCTTCTTTGAACTTGTGACGGGGATTAGAGCGCATTTCAAGAGCTTTGATCTCCGTTGGAAGTAGCGAAGTGACGACATTATTCAGCACCTGAAAATCAGTAATCTTAAAAATGCTTGAACGATAATCCAGTTTCACAAAGAGCGGAAGCTTGGGGTCAATGCGTGACTTAGTTCCATCAAAAAAAATCTGAAGTCCGCGTGAGACGAAATCAATTTCAAAGTGATGAATCTTGACGATATTTTTTCCGACTGAAAGAGACTGCCACAGAAGATTATCCTGCAGAGATGAGGATTTCTGGAGAATGCGGAGAATTTCCCTGTATTCCATACAGGTGCGAAAAGTATTCTGATCGATCATTGAACAAGTTTCCTTAATCGGGCCTGTTTTGACAAGAAAAGGAGATGTTTAACGCGATTGGCCTTCTCTATGATAGATAGTGGTGGTCCTATGAAAAAAATTCACTTCGTTTTAATTCTCTGTCTCGCAGCTCTCACGTCGTGTGGTGCTGAGAAAGTTGCCGTGAAATATGCGGATAACTACATTGAAGGTCAGGTCGAAAAGCGCCTTCCTCTCTATGACCAGCAGGAAGAAGTTCTTTCTAAAGACATTGATAAATTCCTGAATGAGCATAAGGATGAAGTCCGTAAGATAATGCCGATTATTGATAAAGTTAGCCTTGAGGATCCTGCTTCTCTCAATGAGCAATATCCTAAGTTCACAGCTGCCTATCTTGAGATTGCTCAAGATTTTTCAAAGATCCTCGCGAAGCACATGTCTGTCTTCGAACCAAAACAGACAAAAGAATTCCTGAAAAAGATGAGAGAGGAAAATAATGAAATTTTCTTGAAAGATAGCGACCAGAGAAAAGAAAAAATTGAAGAGCGAGTTACAAAAATTCTCGGAAGTATTACCAAAGAGCAAAAGAAAATCCTCAAAGATAATGCTAAAATATTTGATGCTCAGGTCGTAACCAGAAGTGAGAGGAGATCGAAACTCCATTCTACTTTCAAGGATATCCTGGAACAGGAAATATCATCTGGGCCCAAGGAGAAATTGATCTTTGATGCTTTTGTGGCCAATCAGAAGGAAGCTCTCTCCGACACGAAGAATCTGGAAATCGCGAAATCATTCATTCCAACCCTGCAGCCGGAACAGAAGAAAAGTCTACGGACCCGCATGGCAGAGCTTGAAATAATCATCAATTACTTCCTGGAAACTGCCTATTAGGCAGCCTTCTTATTCGCCGCTGGCTTCAGGATATTGATACGCTGTTTTAATTTCAGCATTCCTTCCCACGGATCTTTCTTACGGGACTTAATCTTTTTCAGAACCTTATCCATCGTAAATTCCTGAGGATCCTTGATCTTCCTAAGTTCGGTCCATTCTATCGGAAGAGCAACTGCACTCAGTGCTCTCGCCCTAAGCGAGTAAGGAACAACAGCAGTGGCCCCGTACCCATTTCTCAGATA
>MWVX01000852.1_pt1 | contig 10057 bp, 10 predicted proteins | sample 1047311 | NCBI WGS metagenome assembly MWVX01 (sample SAMN06349984, study PRJNA376086) | soil metagenome | isolation source: MtG-4 sample Antarctic (ecotone) soil | place: Antarctica | collected 2015-01-13
TGGATTACAGATGATGCCTGTATGTATATGTTTAGCAAAGGGCAAGCAAATAGAATGCTTGCTGTTTTCGCTTCCGGCGGTCCAAGAGCAGCAATAGGACAATAATTAAAAATCTTATCTAAAAAGAGCCGCCGTATTCCGGGGGCTTTTTTTTCTTAATGCGTCCGGTTGCACATAAATATTAAGTGTAGATGGCGGCCCGTACTACATTCTTTCTCTCTTGTACCCTGCCAAAATTAATTATCATACTCTTATTAAATGTTGAATTTTTTTATAAAATTAATTACGCTATAATTGTTTGAATCAATATTTATTCTCTTCACTCATTAATTCTTTATTTACATAAACCGCAGCCTTTGCGCCTTCTGCAGCTGCAACTACTACAAAGTGCATATCTTTTGATGCATCACCTGCAACATATAATCCTTTAATATTTGTTTGCTGAGACTTGTTGGTTAAAGCCAGATTATTTTTGCCTATAGTGCAACCCAGGCTTTCTATAAGATCACATTGCACTTCAAATCCGTTGGAAAAAAATAAAGCATCGGAGCTATACTTTTCACCATTTTTTAAAACTACATTTTTGAGTTTACCATTATTACTTTCAAATGCCTGAATAGGCGTGGTTATTATCTCAATATTTTTTTTCTTTAAAATATCCTTATCTAGTTGCCTCGTGTATCTTTTACCGTCAGTAAACAATGTGATTGAGTTACTCCATCGTGTAAGCGTGAGACTTAAATCTACACCACCTTTTGTTTTTGAATAAACAGCAATTTTTTTTTCTGATACTTCCCAACCGTCGCAATAAGGGCAATGAAACATGGATGTTCCGTAAATATTTTCTGCGCCGGGTATCTCAGGCAATTTATCCTTTAAACCTGTTGCTAATATCAATTTTTTGGAATGATAAATTTTTCTGTCAACATCGGTGACTGCAAAATGACTTTTATTTTTTTTATCAGCATAGCTTATGGCTTTATACTTTATTATTACCCCATATTTTTTTATTTCTTTTCCGGCAGTATCTAAAAATACATTTGGCTTTACATCATCACGTGTAAGGTAATTATGCATCCCATGTGAGAGCAAATTGCGTTGCCTGCCATGATCAAACAATAAAACTTTTCGCCTGCACCTGCCTAATACTACAGCCGCATTAAGCCCTGCAGGCCCACCGCCAATTATAATCACATCATATAGGTCCATTGTAAATAGTTTATTTGTTTCCTGTAAAAATATAGATTGATTATTGTAAGATCATCTTTTACCATGTAAAAAACCATACCCATAATCACATTCTACGTATCTTTAAAACCTGCTATAAAAAATGTAATCTGCTATGCCAATATTAACTGTTGAAAATCTTTATAAAAATTATGGCTCGGTGCAGGCGCTTAAAAATGTAAGCTTTAGCGTTCCTTCGGGCTCAGTGTTTGGAATATTAGGACCAAACGGCAGCGGTAAAACAACACTACTGGGCATTATTATGGATGTGCTGAAGGCTACTAAAGGAAGCTTTAAATTGTTTGATAAAGAACCACATGCAGATCAGAGAAAGCAAATAGGAACATTACTGGAGACGCCTAATTTTTATCATTACCTCTCTGCTCAGAGAAATCTTGAAATTGCTGCATCTATAAAAGGTCAGGATTATAGTGACATTCCAAGAGTGCTGGAATTAGTAAATCTTACCCAGCGGAAAGATTCAAAGTTCAACACCTATTCTCTTGGTATGAAACAGCGATTGGCAATAGCCTCCTGCCTTTTGGGTGATCCGCATGTAATGGTATTTGATGAGCCAACAAATGGTTTGGATCCTGTTGGCATTGCGGAAATAAGGGAGCTTATAAAAAAATTATATCACCAGGGCAAAACCATTATTATGGCAAGTCACCTGTTGGATGAGGTAGAAAAAGTTTGTACACATGTTGCTATTTTAAAAAAAGGGGTTTTAATTGCTTCGGGTGATGTAAACGAGATATTGGTTAATGAAGATATTGTTGAGATTGGCTCGGATGATAATGAAAAATTATTGCTGATATTAAAGTCATTAAATACATACAGCAATTTAAAAGAAAGAGATAATTTATTGCAGTTATTTTATCCAGCAGGTACGGCAAATCTTGGGGAGATAAATAAACATTGTTTTAATAACGGCGTAGTTTTAAATCATCTTCACTTAAAGAAGAAAAGCCTGGAAGATAAATTTTTTGAATTAACCAATAACTGATCATCATGCTGCACTTGTTAAAAATAGAATGGCTTAAAATAAAAGGATATAAAACTTTCTGGGTACTTGCAACACTTTTTTTGGTGAGTATTGTAGGTGTTAATTATTTTGTTTTTTATATTAAGGAGGGTATATCGCAGGGAAGTGCCCAAGCTAATGTACTTATTGGCAGCCCCTTTAGTTTTCCAAATGTTTGGCATACAGTAACTTATTTTTCAAGCTTTTTATTATTCATACCCGGGCTGATGATCATTACTTCAATTACCAATGAATACACTTATAAAACGCACCGGCAAAATATTATTGATGGCTGGAGCAGGCAGCAATTCATTCATGTAAAAATTGCGCTGATCGTTATCATTTCGGTACTGTCAACCATATTTGTTTTTTTAACTTCTATTTTATACGGGTTACTTGCGGGTAGCACTTTTAGTTTTGAAAAAATTCAATTTATAGGTTACTATTTTATTCAGGCCTTATCTTATGGCTTGCTGGCTTTATTGCTAAGTGTATTAATAAAGCGGTCAGGACTTTCCATCGGTCTTTTCTTTTTATATTCTTTTATAATTGAGAATTTTTTAGGGGCGATATTGAATAATACTGGTGGGAACAAAGGTATTAACGGTCCCGGAGATTACCTTCCACTCAATTCCACAGATAACTTAATTCCATTCCCTTTCTTTAGAAACATAGTGCAACTTGGTACGCAGCCATCTATCTATCTTTTGCTGGGCTTGAGTGCAGTCTATCTTTTTTTATATTATTTTTTCGCTGTAAGAAAATTCCAAACACAGGATCTTTAATTGTCTGAATTAGGATTTTTTGGATTTAAAGATTTTTACGATTATGATTTATTGCCTGTTAGTTCCTTTAATGCAGCATCTATCGTTGGATATAAAAAAGTAAAACCTGCCGTTTTAATTTTTTCGCAGCTCACAGTTGCGCTTTTCAGTATCTCTATGCTTCTTTCTCCTAAAATTAATTTTAAAAAAAATTGCGGCACATGAATGGGAATGTAAAATTGTCCCCTCATCATTTTGGCCAATTTCAAAATAAGTTTCTTATTATCTACAGGCAATGGTGCTACAGCATTATAACTTCCGGATAAATGTTCATTTTCTATTGCATAGATAAACATGCGGCAAAGGTCATCTATATGTATCCAGCTAATCACTTGTTTGCCACCTCCTAAAATGCCTGCTATACCAAAGCGTAAAGGTTTCTTAAATTCAGCAAAGGCAGCTCCTTCATTACTTAATACAATACCAGTACGCAACTTCACTAATCGTTTATTAAGTTTAGTAACAGGCTCAATACTTTCTTCCCACAATCTGCACGTTTCTCCCAAAAATTTTTCATCGGCAGTATCAGTTTCAATAAAGCCCTCTTTATGTAATAATGGTTTTGTATCTCTTCCATACCATCCAATGGCTGACGCAGAAATAATTGCTGATACACGATTAGCATTTTCCTGTAAAACCTTAATCAAAAATTCGCTGCTCTTTGTTCTGCTTTCAACAATTTCTTTTTTATATTTTTTAGTCCATTTTTTTTCCATAACACCAGCGCCTGCAAGGTTAATAATGTAATCTGCTTTAGCTATCGCAATGCTATCAATTTTTTGTTCATCAATATTCCAATTTGCATAAGTAACCAAAGGGTTTTCAGAAAGCCGGAGCGGTTTTCTGCTTAGAATAATAACTTCGAATCCTTTTGCCGTCAGGTGCCTTGTTAAATTCTTTCCAATAAGTCCGGTTCCACCAGTTATCAGTACTGCAGGCATGATAGTTATTGTAATTTAGTTGATGTTATGTATCAGTAATTATTTAGTAAATTTAAACTTAATAATGCCTTATGAAATTTAGAGGGTTAATTTTTTTAATGCTTATACTTCCTCTTGTAAGTATTTGCCAACGCATTAGTTATTCAGCTCCTGAAAATGATGATGCAAGAACACTCGACTTTGATATTATTGGCAAAGTGAGTGGTAATTTTTTAGTGTATAAAAATATCCGCAATCGTTACGCTGTAAGTGTATATGATAATGAAATGGGCTTAAAGGAAAGGGTTACCCTGGATTTTATGCCGGATAAAACCTTAAATGCAGAATTTGTTGCCTATCCTGATTTCGCTTATATAATTTATCAATATCAAAAGAGAAATATTTTGCATTGCATGGCTGTGAAAATTGATGGCAATGCTAAAAAGATAGGGGAGCCTGTGGAACTTGATACAACGCAGATAGGCATTTTTACAGATAATAAGATTTACAATATGGTGAACAGTGAGGACAAACAAAAGATAATGATCTTTAAAATTCAAAAGAGGAATGAAAAATTTAATTTTAAAACGCTTCTTTTTAATTCTCAATTACAGCTACAGCAAACATCCAGAACGCAAATGCCTTATGATGATCGCAGGGAGGCATTTAGTGATTTTTATGTGGATAATGATGGCACTTTTGTCTTTGCAAAAAGCATAAGGGGTAGCAATAGAGATTTAGTATCGAAATTATTTTTAATTATAAAAACATCACAGTCCGACGAGTTTAAAGAAAATGAACTCCCCCTTGGTAAAAATTACCTTGATGAGGTAACATTGAAAGTGGATAATATTAACAAACGCTACCTTTTGAATTCATTTTACTACAATGAAAAGCGTGGCAATATTGATGGACTGTACACAGCTATATGGGATAAACAGACTAACAAATTACTTATACAGAATATGGCAGCTTTAAGCGATTCAATGAAGAGAGAGGCAAAGACTGGTGGAGCACTAAGGTTTGCTTATAATGATTTTTTTATACGCAATATTGTATTAAAAAAAGATGGAGGATTTATTTTAACTGCTGAAGATTTTACTTCGCAGTCACGCTCAAATCCATGGAACCGTATGGATTATTTATACGGTTATCCTTATTTATCCTCTTACGATTATTACCTGAATTCCCGTTCATCTTATTGGTATTATTTTAGACCAAGAAACAACAATTCTTTATCCCGGTACTATTATAACAACATTGTTATAATGAATATTGACAAGGAAGGTAAATTTGTATGGAGTAATGTTATACGTAAAGAGCAATATGATGATGGTGATGATAATTTTCTTTCGTACCAGATAATGAATGCAGGGGGTGAACTTCACTTTTTATTTAATGAACTTGAAAGAAGAAATCAGCTTATTGCTGATCAGAGTATTGACCCTGATGGTAAATTAACAAGAAATCCTACACTTAAAAGCCTGGATAAGGGTTACCAGTTTATGCCGAGATTTGCAAAGCAGGTAAGTTCTAAACAAATCATAGTGCCATGTATGTACAGAAGCTATATTTGCTTTGCAAAAATTGATTACTAAATCGTTTCATACGCTTAAAGGTCTAAGAAGTTTAATAATCAGAAATTATTTATTTAAAATAAATTAAAACTTCATTGCAACACATATAAACTCTTAAACTTTTGAACCTTTAAACCTTTATTGTGGTAGGCATTTTTAAAGCCAACAATCCCTTTAATACTTTTTTATTATTTATTTATGGATTGATATTAAAGGTTGCCTGGTTTATACATCCGCAGAAGCCCCTTGTACAAAAAACGGACGGATTTTTATTTAGGGAGATACTAAGTAAATTGGAAAGTATTGGCTCTCAAAACCCGATGATCTACCCTGCTATAACCTACATTTTAATATTTACGCAGGCAATTGTTTTTAATAGATTAATCAACGATCAAAAAATGATGCAGCGGGTCAATTATCTCCCCGCAATGAGCTATCTTCTGATAACATCAATGTTTAGTGAATGGAATTTATTAACTGCACCATTGGTTATAAATACTTTGTTGATTTGGATTTGGGCAAAAATGAACACTTTATACAATAACGAAAACCCAAAATCTACGCTGTTAAATATAGGAATGATAATAGGCATTTGTACATTTTTGTATTTTCCTTCTTTGGCTTTTGTTTTATTAATTGTATTGGCATTAATTTTTTCCAGACCTTTTAAATTAGAGGAGTGGGTGATTTCGGGTTTAGGAATATTGGTTCCATATTATTTTTTATTTTCTTATTTGTTCTTAACTGATAAATTGTATGGTTTTAAGATCCCTCAGTTTGAGATTAGTTATCCGTATTTCTATAAAAATTATTGGGAACTTGCCGGCATTTGCCTGGTGTTGATTTCTTTTTTAGCAGGTGTTTTTTTCATACAGTCTAATTTTAGAAAACAACATGTTCAGGTTCGTAAAAGATGGGGTCTTCTGCTGTTATATTTAATAGTTGCTGTGTTTGTTCCTTTTATAAATGCAACTCATACTTTTGAATATTGGATATTATCTGCAATTCCATTATCTGCTTATGCAGGATGTGCATTTTTTTATCCCTTTAAAAAATGGTTACCCCTTTTATTGCATTGGCTAATGGTAATTGCTGTTATAGTTATAAGTTATGGTTTAAAATAATTACAAAATTTATCTTTACACAACTAAAATTTTATCTGATGAAATTTGGCGTGGTTGTTTTCCCCGGCTCAAACTGCGATAAGGATGTTATAAACGCATTACGTGTGGAGTTGAAACAGGAAGTAATTGAGTTATGGCATAAGGATAAGGATCTGGCAATATTTAAAAAAGAGGATTGTATAATATTACCCGGAGGCTTTAGTTATGGTGATTATTTACGTTGTGGCGCTATAGCAAAGTTTAGCCCCATGATGCAAAGTGTTATTGAGTTTTCAAATAGTGGTGGAAATGTTCTGGGTATTTGCAATGGCTTCCAGATATTATGCGAAAGTGGTTTACTTCCCGGTGTGCTTTTACGAAATGCCAACATGCAATTTGTTTGTAAAAATGTTTTTATTAAGAATGAAGAAGGAGAAGTTCTAAAAATCCCAATTGCACATGGCGAGGGAAGATTTTATGCTGACGCAGAAACATTGAAAAATATGGGCTCACAAAAACAAATTTTGTATCGCTATTGTGATATGCAGGGCGGCATGCCTGGGGATCATAATCCTAATGGATCAGTAGAAAATATTGCGGGCATTTGTAATACACAAAGAAATGTTTTTGGTATGATGCCCCATCCTGAAAGAGCTTGCAGTAGCACATTAGGCAATATTGATGGCAAAAAGGTTTTTAAACAACTATTTTCTATAAACTAAAGTTAACCTGCTCCCAATTTTTTTAATACTTGTCTTATCTATCGGGATACTTGTAAATTTGTATAAACAGTAAATAATGAAGAAATTAATTTTTACTTTGATAGCAATTTCTTTTCTAAGTGTATCCTATGCCCAAATTTTAAATCCTGTTACATTTAATTACTCAGTAGTAAAAAAAGGGAAAAATATTTATGAGGTTCATGTAAAAGCAATGATTCAGCCTAAATGGCATATTTATTCTGTAAATAACCCGGACGGCGGCGCTCAGCCTACTGAGTTAAAAATTAATGAAGGAAATACCGTGGGTTCCATTAAAGAGAAAGGGAAATTGAAAACTATGTTTGAAAAAGTATTTAATGTAAATCAAAAATATTTTGAAAGCTCAGTAGATTTTGTCCAGTTAGTTAAATTGAAGACAAGCGATAATAAAATTTCAGGTACAATTACCTATATGGTTTGTAACGACAGGCAATGCCTGCCCCCCAAAGAAGTTGAGTTTAAAATAAAAATATAGTAACTCCTTACTAATATCGCAACCAGCCAGGCGGATAGAAGTTAAAAATTTAAGTTGATTTTAAAACCATTGCTTCCAATAAATGGAAACAACTAGCTGCAATGTTACATCACCTCTTAGTTAAAATTAAAGGCATGAACCTCTGACAGTTAAAGGGAATAGAGAATTTTTTGCTATTTTTAATCGGATAGTAATTATATGAATTAGTCCGATAATAATTATATGAAATTATTCCACTTGTTGTTGTCTGTTTGTTTTCAAATTTCCACGTTTGCACAAAACAATTCCGATATCATTTTATTTGATGTAGTTATTAAACCCACGGGTATCATACTATCTAATCCTGTAAATATCACCAATCATAAAGGCTACGATAATCAACCGTTTTTTTATAATACAAATATTTATTATTCATCTGCAGCAGATAGCGGACAAATGGATATAAAAAGATATGATTATCTCAAGAAGACTACTTATACAATTAGGCACACCGAAGAAAATGAATTTTCACCAACTATTACTCCCGACGGAAAATTTATTTCGTGTATACTGCAACGCAAGAATGGTAAACAGGACCTGGTGAAATATCCTGTAAAAGGTGGTGAGGCAATTATCATTATTGACAATTTAAAAGTGGGCTATCATGCATGGGCCGATAATAACAATCTGTTACTATTTGTACTGGAAGATACAACCACATTTGGATTACATTATTATAATACCATAACAAAAGAGGATAAAAAGCTTGCAACCGATATTGGACGTTCTCTGCAAAAGATACCGGGAAAGCAAGCTGTAAGTTTCATACAAAAATCACCAACGGACTGGTTTATAAAAAAGTATAATGTAATTACAAAAACTGTAAGCACAGTTATAACTGCACTGCCAAACCGGGAGTATCTGACCTGGGGTAAAAAAGGTTTAATATTTATGAGTGATGGAAAGGAAATTTATTTTTCCAAACCCGGAAGTATAAGCAACTGGCAAAAAATAAAGATCATAGGCGATATGCCATTTAAAAATATTTCCCGATTAGCCTTAAATGAGCAGAATACTAAACTGGCAGTTGTAGTAGGGGAGTAATCATATAACGTAAGAATTGTTATGGGTGTGACAATACTCCGCGGTTTGTTTTAAATAAGAAAACTAATAAAAACTTCACATACAATAATTTTATCTTCCCTGCATGAAAAAGATTTTACACGTGTTCTGGTTTATTTTATTAATTGCCTGCACAATGCAAAAAAAGAAGAAAATAATTTTTTTTGGCGATTCAATTACTCAGCAGGCAGCTGAACCCGGTGGATTCATTTTAAAGATGGATTCGATGCTTGAAAAAAATAACATAAAAGAGAATTACGATTTAGTGGGCGCCGGGGTTAGCAGCAACAAAATTTATGATCTGTATTTACGGCTGGATGACGATGTACTGAATAAAAAGCCAGATATCGTTGTGATCTTTATAGGCGTGAATGATGTTTGGCATAAGCGGATAATTGGTACAGGAACTGACCCTGATAAGTTTGAGAAATTTTATTCCGCAGTTTTAAAAAAACTTATTGAAAAAAATATTAAAGTGATCGTTTGTACACCTGCATCTATAGGAGAAAAAACAGACTTTACCAATGAACAGGATGGGGATCTTAATAAATACTGTAATATTATAAGAGGTATTGCCACAAAAAATAATCTTCCATTAGTCGATCTAAGAAAAATATTTCTGGAATACAATCTCAAAAATAATCCTGCAAATAAAGACAGGGGAATATTAACGAAAGACGGCGTTCATCTTAATGATATAGGCAATCAGCTAGTTGCAGATGAGATGTGGAGGATGATCTCAAAAATTTGAATTAATCAATATTATTAGGCTTAGATTTTATCTTTTAGTATTCCTGAAAGTTGTTGTGCATTCATAGCTCCGGATTGTCGCCATAAAACTTTTCCTTTTTTAAAAAGAATGAGAGTGGGTACACCCTGGATATTAAATTGCTCTGCGGTTGCCTTGTTCTTATCAATATCTATTTTTAAAACTCTCACCTGCTCTTTATGAGTATCAGCAAACTTTTTTAACTCAGGAGCCATCATTTTACAGGGTCCACACCATTCCGCATGAAAATCTACCAATACAGGCTTTTCATCATTT
>MWVX01000853.1_pt1 | contig 10050 bp, 8 predicted proteins | sample 1047311 | NCBI WGS metagenome assembly MWVX01 (sample SAMN06349984, study PRJNA376086) | soil metagenome | isolation source: MtG-4 sample Antarctic (ecotone) soil | place: Antarctica | collected 2015-01-13
TCCATATTGCCTGTCCCGGGTCACGCCGCTTGTGTCGTCCACTATTGCCTTTCGTTGCTCCAGCAGGCGGTTAAAAAAAGTGCTTTTGCCCACATTAGGTCTTCCTACTATCGCTAAAGTAAATCCCATGCAAATTGCATTATCGTTTTTGAATAATGCGCAAAAATAACCTTATCAAAGTGTTTTGATGGAACTAGTTGGCAGGTGTTAATCTGTTGTAATAGTTCAGAAAGCGAATGACATCAGTTTCTTTATTAAAATCAATTTTATTGTCTGATGCCCAACCTGCAAATTTTGATGCTGAAGGCAGGAATGCTAATATATTTTCTCTATTCAGTTTTTTTATTCTTTCTGTTCTATCCTTAAAATATAAAAAATAATAAATATCGTCAGAAAAAAAATATTTTTTCTGAGTACCAAATAAAGAGTCAGCAGACGAGACCCTTCTGTTTGTATATTTCAGAAGCTGGTAAGCGCCGGTGTTAAGCACCTGAAGATATGCATCCAGTTTTTTTCTGTTTAAAAAAAGATCAGGAATATCTCTGATGAATGTAACAGTATCATTATTGTCATTTACAATAACCTTTGTAAAATTTAAGTTATCAGCTACCAGCTCTTCATCATTCATTAAAAAATGTATTTCCCTGGTTACTAAATTGAGGCGCACATCAGCTTTAAAGACCTGGTCTTTGGACAGTACTAAATAAGCTGATTTCCAGTCATCTTTCCAAAAAGGACTTCCATTGATCCTGCCATAGTTGATACGCTGGTTGTTTTCTACCTCATCAAAATTAACTTTATCCATCTTTTTTGAATACTTGGCCTGGTCCAGGTTCGTAATCTCACCAATACTATTGCCTGTTTATCAACCTTCGCTACGGCTGGAAAAGAGGAACTATATATAAGCAGACATAAAACTTTTTTTAAAAAGCCCATGAAGTTTAGTTTATCCTAATATACGACAATATAAAATCACAATCTTGCCTTAATATCCATACTCTTTCAAATACAAATCATTCTCCCGCCATTTGGGGCGCACCTTGACAAATAATTCTAAAAATATTTTTTGCGAGAGAAACTTTTCAATGTCCTTACGTGCCTCTGTGCCTATTTTTTTGATCATTTTGCCACCCTCGCCAATAATGATTGATTTCTGAGTATCTCTTTGTACAATGATGTTGGCGCCTATTTTTATCAATCCTTGCTTTTGGATGAATTCATGGACAAGCACAGTGGTATGATAAGGTATTTCATCTTTAAAGAAATCGAATATCTTTTCACGGATCATTTCACCTACAAAAAAGCGTTCGGAAAGGTCTGTCATTTCATCATCGGCATAAAAAGGTTCTCCCTCCGGTAGCAGTGCAACAATGGTTTTTAAAAGTTCTTTCAGATTGGTTTTAGCGAGAGCAGATACGGCTATCACAGCTTTGCAATAATCTTTATTTTCAAAAAAGTTGCTTGCCTCTTTTATTTTTGCCTCATTGCTTTTGTCAATTTTATTAATAAGCACTAAACAGGGAACATTTAACCGGAGAGCTGAAAATATAGCATCGCATTCCTGCCAGTTTTCATTTATATCCACTAATAGTAAGGCTACATCCGCATCTTCAAGAGAAGATCTTACCGCATGCATCATTTTTTCATGGAGCCTGTACCTGGGTTCAATAATACCAGGTGTATCTGAGAATATGATCTGGTAATCTGGTGTCGTTAAGAATCCTTTTATCCGGTGTCTTGTTGTCTGCACTTTTGAAGAAACAATAGCCAGTTTCTCCCCTATTAATGCATTCAATAATGTGCTTTTCCCTGCATTGGGTTTACCGAAAATATTGACAAAACCTGCTTTCATCCTGACAAATGTAACAAGGTATATAATGATAGGTAAATACTTGAACCAATTTGAAGTCCGGGCTAAACCAATTATTACTTAACTTAGAATTTTACAGTTTTAATTTTAATTCATATTTATGAAAAATGTTTGTTTACTATTCTTCCTCTTTTCAGGGTCATATTTAGTTGCTGCACAAAAGAATTCATATTGGTCTCCTGAACAAACTTTAAAAATGAAAAATATCACGGCTGTGCGGGTGTCGCCCGATGGTGGGAAAGTGGTATATGCGGTGAGGGAAGCCATTATGACTGATGATCGTAGTGAGTATGTGAACCAATTGTTTTTAACCGATTCAAAAGGAAGTCAGCTTATCCGGCTCACCAAAGGTGATAAAAATAACAGTAACCCGCGTTGGAGTCCCGATGCTAAATGGATTGCATTTACCAGTAACAGGGATAGCAAGAATAATTTGTACATATTGCCGGTAGCAGGTGGCGAATCAGAGCGGCTTACAGATGTAAAAACCGGAGTAGCTGACTTTGAATGGAGCCCAGACAGTAAAGCCATTGCCTATACCATGACCGACGCTGTTTCCGATGCAGAGGAGAAAATAAAAAAAGCAAAGAATGACTGGTATTTTATGGGTGAAGAATACAAGCAAGGCCGTCTTTATGTGTTATGGATCAATGAAAAGGATACTACCGGTAAACAAAAGGTTTTAAAAGTTACAAATGAAAACCGTCATATCAGTACTATTAATTGGAGTCCTGATGGAAAATGGATCGCTTATACCCATGCGCTTTCACCTGGCGTGAATGATAATGCATACAGTGATATTGCTATGGTGAATATATCTACCGGGGAAGTAAAGCAAATAGCCAATACGGCCGCCGGTGAAAGGCAGCCTCATTTTAGTCCCGATGGAAAGTACATTGCTTACCTGGCTACAAATGAAGAAGGAATATGGAGCGGCAAAAGCTATATAAAAGTAGTGCCGGTCAACGGAGGCAAAGCCCTTCCTTTAGCCAATACACCCAATGAGCCAGGCTCATTACTGGGCTGGAGCAATGACGGTAAGTCGGTGTTCACCACTGAAGCATACCATACAACGGCCAAAGTTTTTCGACTTAGCACCGATGGAAAAAACATTACTGAATGGAATACCGGCAATAAGGACATGATTACTTCTATTGATCTTAATGAAAATGCTACCCATTTTGGCTTGGTCATGCAAAATACCACCAGGCCCGGTGATGCTTATATAAGTACCACAGCCTCGTTTGCGCCTGTTAAATTAAGTAATGTAAATCCTGAAATAGCAAAATATCCAGTGCCCAAAACTGAAGTGATAAAATGGAAAAGTTTTGATGGAAAGGAAATTGAGGGGCTGCTTACATATCCTTTGAATTATGAGTCCGGAAAAAAATACCCGCTTATCCTCAACGTTCATGGTGGTCCGGCAGGTGTATTTTCTGAAACTTTCATTGCAGGGAACAGTGGCTCTTATCCTATTGCAGCATTTGCAGAAAAAGGCATTTTCGTTCTTCGCCCTAACCCAAGGGGTTCCACAGGCTATGGCGTAGAATTCAGGTTGGCAAACCAACGTGACTGGGGAGGTGCAGACTATAAAGATTTGATGACTGGAGTGGACTATGTAATCGCCAAAGGTTTTGTGGATTCTTCAAAAATGGGCGTAATGGGATGGAGCTATGGCGGCTTCATGAGCAGCTGGATAGTGGGACATACCAACAGGTTCAAAGCTGCCAGCATTGGTGCTCCCGTGGTAGACCTTGTTTCTCAAAATATGACAGATGATATCGGTGGTTTTCTTCCATCCTACATGAAAAAACAGCCCTGGGAAGACTGGGATGTGTACAATACCCATTCACCATTGCGTTATGTACAAAATGTATCCACGCCTATATTATTACAACATGGTGAGTCTGATATTCGTGTGCCGTTCAGCCAGTCGGTGATGTTTTATAATGCGCTGAAAAGAAGAGAAGTACCGGTACGTTTTTTAGTGCTCCCCAGGCAACCGCACGGACCAACTGAGCCAAAGATGGCTTTAAAAGTGGCGCAAACGAACATGGAATGGATGCAACATTATTTATTGGGCAATCCGAAGGCATTTTAAACATAACGAGCCTCTTGCGAGGCTCGTTATTTTGTTGCGAAGCTAGGGATCGAACCTAGGACCTTCGGGTTATGAGCCCGACGAGCTACCGCTGCTCTACTTCGCGGTGCAAATGTAGAGGAATTAGGTATACTACCAAAACAAAAAAGCCATCCTCAGATTGCTTTTACATTTCGTTTTGCCGGTTTTTATTTACCGGTTTTTTTTACATTGCTTGAAACAGAAGAGTCGGATTTGGTTACCGCAGCATTTCCCTTGTAATAAATATCACTGCCACCACTGGCCCTGGCATTTAATTCTTTATTTACAGTAAATTGTACATCACTGCCCCCGCTGGCTGAGATGTGGGCAGACTCAGTAATGAGGTCATATCCTTTAAGATCACTGCCACCACTAACTTCAGCAGTCAATTTGTTTGCCTTACCTGCAATGTCGATATCTGATCCGCCGCTGGCATCAACAATTAGTTCCTTCACGGAAATATTTCCTTTAAAATCCGATCCACCTGAAATAGTAAGTGACAATTTATTACCTGCAATGTTTCCGTCCACCATTACATCGCACCCACCGGAAGCTAACAATGCATCCAGTGTTTGGAAGGATACATAAGCCCGCAATTGTTTATTATTACTTAAAAAAACTGATTTACCTTTTTTCCACTCATACCAGATTTTCAACACTCCATTTTCAATTTCTGTTTTTATATAACTACGTATTTCAACGTCTTTGGCACTTACTGCCAGCGCTTCGTCCCCATAGCTCAGGTAAAGATCAATTCCCCCCGAAACTTTGATAGCATGAAATCCTTTAACAGAACGAACTTCTGCATTCGGATCATATATTTTCTTTTGAGCCCCGGCAAAGGCACATAGCAATGAAAGTAAACCGATTAAAATATATTTTTTCATACCTGATACTTTTTAAACTGTATGAACCTGTAGACTAACTGTTTTTCCTGATTAGTCCACCTGTACTTGTAGAAATTTTGGTAATTACCCCACTGCCTTTATACCTTATACCAGCACCAGTACTGGCTTCCGCCGTTAATTCTTTATTTACAGTTATTTGAATACTTCCGCCGCTTGAAGCATCAGCATCACATCTATCAGTTGCCAGGTCGTAACCCGAAAAAACAGCACCACTGCTTGTTTCAATGATTAAAGATTCCACCTGCCCGCTTACCTTGCTTATAGACCCGCTGTTTTGCTCCACAATCATTCGGTGGACCTTTACATGGCCTTTAAATTCAGCACCAGAGGCAAGATCAAGGGCGAAATTAGCAGCAGTTAGACTTCCCTCAACTTTAGTCATGGAGCCTGAGTTGCCTTCAATTTTATCAATAGTGAGGAAGGAAACATAGGCTTTCAGTTTTTTATTGCTATTGTTGTTCTTCCACCATTTATCATTATCATAATAAATTTTAAGCACTCCGTTTACAACTTCTGTTTTGATGCGGTCACGGTATTCTTTTTCAGAAGCACTAATGGCAACACCTTCTGAGGCTCCTTGCTTAATAATTAATTCAATACCGTGTGAAACTTTGATAGCATGAAAACTTCCGATTCTTCTGGCTTCAGCATTTACGTCGTTAAATATTTTTTCCTGGGCAATAGAAAAAAACACCAGCAGGCTGGTGAAAACTGTCAAAAAAGACTTTTTCATAAATAGATTTTTACTAAGACGAATTATTGCACAAAATGTTACAACTATTTAAAATAATTTCTTTATAATTTTGATTTGCAGTTGACTAAACCTGTTAGCTGCTCCCGGGGTGCTATCCTGTACAATGCAGGGGCTGAGATCAAACCCGTAGAACCTGATCAGGGTAATGCCTGCGCAGGGAAGGCTGTAAAGTTATTTTCCCTTCTCTATTGCTGCATTTCCCTTTTCATTAAAACAAATGAAATGAAAAGGAGTTTTCTTTTTAGCAGTTTATTTTTCTGTTATTGCATTGTGGTTGCACAGGAAACATCAAAAGACACAATTGAATTATTCCCCATAGAGGTAAGGGCTTTAAGAGCTAATGCCACAGCACCTTTTGCCAAAACCAACATTGGTAAAACTGCAATTCAAAACCAAAACCTCGGGCAGGACCTCCCTTTTTTGTTGAATCAAACTCCTTCAGTAGTCATCAGTTCCGATGCAGGCAATGGTATTGGGTATACCGGCATACGTATCAGGGGATCTGATGCCAGCCGTGTTAATGTAACGCTGAACGGTGTCCCATTTAATGATGCAGAAAGCGGAGGAACTTTTTTTGTAGACCTGCCTGATTTTTTATCATCAGTGAATAGTATTCAGATACAACGGGGTGTAGGCACATCGTCAAATGGTGGCGGTGCATTCGGAGCCAGCATTAACCTGAGTACTAATGAGATCAATAAAACACCCTTTGCCGAATTTAATAATAGTTACGGATCATACAACACATTAAAAAATACAATCAAGGTTGGTAGCGGTTTGCTCGGCAATCATTTTACTGCAGACCTGCGACTTTCCCGAATCGCCAGCGATGGTTATGTAGACCGGGCTTCGAGCGACCTGAAATCTTTTTATGCCTCCTCGGCCTATTTATCTGACCGCACCAATTTCCGGATCAATGTTTTCAGTGGTAAGGAAAAGACTTACCAGGCTTGGTATGGTATATCAGAAGAGGTTTTGAATACCAACAGGAGAACAAATTCTGCCGGAACAGAAAAACCAGGCGAACCATACAGCAATGAAACCGATAATTACCAGCAGGATCATTACCAGTTTTTCTTCGACCAGCAACTTCATCCCAACCTGATTTTTAATACCGGAATATTTTATGTAAAAGGAAGAGGTTATTATGAACAATACAAAGCAAACGAAAAATATGCGGACTATGGCATCAGTAACCCGGTGTACGGTGCAGCAGCTGTAACAACAACAGATCTTATCAGGCAATTATGGCTTACTAATAATTTTTATGGTAACCTGTTTTCTTTACAGCATAAAACCGGCTCCAGGCAACTGACTTTTGGAGGATCGGTTTCAACTTATAACGGTGATCATTTTGGTGAGGTCATCTGGGCACAAAATGGTATCCCTGCAGAAAAAATGAGGTGGTATGATAATGATGCAAAAAAAACGGAAGCAAACTTTTTTGGTAAGTGGCAACAAAAAATTACTCCCCGGATAGAACTCTACACCGACTTTCAATGGCGCGGTGTTCGTCATATGATCAACGGATTCAGGTACAATCCTGATCTGAAAATCAATGAAAAGTTTGATTTCATTAACCCTAAGATTGGTATAAGTTATATTCAAAATAATATACAGGCCTTTGCATCGTACAGCATAGGGGGCAAAGAGCCCAACCGCGATGACTTTGAAGCCGGCGAACTGCAGATGCCCAAAGCAGAACGGTTACATGATTTGGAAACGGGAGTTGAAATAAAGGAAAATAATTATTCATTGGGCGCCGTATTTTATTATATGAAATACAAAGACCAACTGGTACTTACGGGCAAGATAAATGATGTGGGAGCTTATACTCGTACAAATATTGAAAACAGTTATCGTGCAGGTATAGAGCTTGAAGGAGCGCTTTCATTAAATAAATACTTAAAAGCTTCAGCCAATTTTACGTTTAGTCGAAACCGGATTAAGGATTTTATTGAATTCATTGATGATTATGATAATGGTGATCAGAAAAATAATTTTTACGAGGAGTCTGATATTTCATTTTCTCCCAGCCTGGTTGGAGCAGCAACCATCAGTCTTATTCCAATAAAAAACATTTCGGTAGATCTTATCAGCAAGTATGTAGGTAAACAATACCTTGACAATACCAGCAATGAAGCAAGAAAATTGGACAGCTACTTTACACAGGATATGAGGGCGGCTTATCATTTTCAAAAAAAGGTTTTGAAGAATGCAACACTCATACTGCAAATCAATAATATTTTTAATAGTTTATATGAACCAAACGGTTACACATTCAGCTATTTCTATGATAATGCTTTAACTACTGAAAATTATTATTATCCTATGGCTGGCACACACTGGATGGTTGGGATGAATATAAAATTATAGTAATTGTGTTTTAACTTTCGAATTATATATATGGCTATTTTGCCCCATACTTTTCCTGCCAGGCAAGTATACCTCCGGTAAGGTTGTAAGTGTCTTTAAATCCCAACTGGTCCAATACCAGACAGGCCATCATGCTTCGGTGACCACTCCTGCAATGAACAATGACTTCTTCATCTTTGAGGTGTTCAATCTCCTCTACCTGCATAGTCTGAATCTTTCCCAGTGGCAATAACATGCTTCCCTGTATTTGTGATTCAGCATATTCGTGTGGCTCACGGCAATCTATCAGGTTTATTTTTTTGCCGCTGTCCAACTTTTGCTTTAATTCTTCCACCGATACATTTTTCATACAAGGTTATTAGATTAAAAATCGTTTTCGTCGTTATCTTCTTCAGGTTTTGGAGGTAGTCTCCTGTTTGATTTTTCCAATGAATCGACTATTGGTTTTTCCAGGCTCAACCATATATCCATAGTTTGCCCGGGCCTTATACGAAAATTGCGGCCCTCCTCATCTTTGGGCACCGGATTTTGTTTATAAACAAATGCACTTGAAGTATCTTTTACCAAAGGGTCTATAATGACTGCTGCCAGGCCCAGGCCTTGTACTTCCAATAAAATTTTCGCTTCGGTATATGTCAATCCCAGTAATTTCGGAACAAGCATTTCTTCATTGCCAATCCCCTTACCCAGTACCAGTGAAATGGCACTCCCCCATTTGATTTTTGTTCCCGGCGTTATAGGACTTCCATTATACAATTGTTCCAGTACAGAATTTGGGGCAAAATCAGGCCTGTATGATGTATCACCCAATTTTAAATTATTGGCTTTTAAGATCATCTCTACATTTCTCAAACTGAGGCCTACCAGGTTAGGCATTTCTATATCGGGGGGCACACTACGGTTAATAGTTACATATATTGTCCTGTTTACTTTAACTACTGCATCTGCTTCAGGTACCTGCTTAACGATGAGTGTAGGTGGCAATGAATCATAATAAACAGAATCCTGCACTAAAAGTTCGAAACCTTTTTCCTCCAGCATGGCAGTTACTTCATTCAGTGTTTTGCCGGTTACAGATGGAACTGACCGGGCTACACCATGCTGAGTAATTGAATTCAGGGATAACATAAACACAACCACCACCAAAGTTAATAATACAAATGCTACAACTATGTTCACCCACAAAGGCTTACTGGTGAGGTATGTGCGGATAAAACTTTTCAATATGCAGATTTAAAAATGGGTGCAATATAAGTAAACTGTTGTGATGGATTAACGAGGGGCGTTTATTGCTTCATCTATGAGAGCTGCATAAAATTCTTTCAATTCCCATCCTTTGGATTTTACCTGCTGGGGAATAATGCTGGCTTCGCTCTGGCCCGGCACCGTATTTATTTCAAGCATGTAGGGTGCATTTTGTACAGTGTTATAAATAAAATCAATACGCACCACGCCACTGCAATCAAATACCTGGTAAATCTTTGATGCTGCAGACTCAATTGCATCCTTCCAGCCCGGTTCTATATTAGCTGGTGTTTCTTCAGAAGATTTTCCTTCATACTTAGCTTCAAAGTCAAAAAAATCTTTCTGAGAAATCACTTCTGTAATTGGAAGCACAATGATCTCGCCCTTTGATTTGAAAACCCCTACGGTAAATTCCCTGCCACTGATCATTTCTTCAACCAACACCTGGTTGTCCTCTTTAAATGCTTTCTCCAGTGCTGGTTCCAACTGAGCTGGTTCAGTAATTTTGCTCATCCCGATACTGGATCCGCCATTATTTGGTTTTATAAACAAAGGGGGCTTAAGTAAAGACAGTATTTGATCTGTATTGTATGAAGTATGCCTGAACAAGTGCACTGACCTCGCTACATGTATTCCCGCCATCTCAGCTACGGCCACAGTATATCTTTTATTGAATGTAAGGGCTGATGTAGCTGCATTGCATGAAGTATAAGGTAAGCCCAACACATCAAAATAACCCTGCAATTTTCCATCTTCTCCCGGAGTACCATGCATG
>MWVX01000855.1_pt1 | contig 10038 bp, 6 predicted proteins | sample 1047311 | NCBI WGS metagenome assembly MWVX01 (sample SAMN06349984, study PRJNA376086) | soil metagenome | isolation source: MtG-4 sample Antarctic (ecotone) soil | place: Antarctica | collected 2015-01-13
CTCGGGAAGCGGCACATTTTTGCGGAGAAGAATCCGGGTGGGCTTGTCCTGCGCCGCGGATTCCAAATTTCGCCTAACGAGCGCTTCGTCGTGGCAGAAGACGTGGTCACGCGTGGAGGGCGTGTGCAGGAAACGGTCGATATCGTGCGGGCGCATGGCGGAGTCGTTGCGGCTGTCGGCGTGATTGTGGACCGCAGCGGCGGGAATCGGCCGGACTTCGGTTGCCCATTCGTTAGTCTGGTTGAGATGAACGTGGAGACGTTCGCCGCCGACAAGCTTCCGCCGGACCTGAGCTCGACACCCCCAGTGAAGCCCGGCAGCTAATCCCCGCAATGCCTAGGAAACGAGAACGTTTCATCGCCACTCGGATCGGGACGAAACCGATCCTCGCGTTTACCTGAACCCGCCGCCTGCTGTGCTCGTGACCACGTCGCGTGGCGAGTTCACGTTCAAGACATTCTACCGAGAAAGTTGCGCTGGCTTGATCTCCGGTCATCAATTCAAAGTAGTCGTGGAGAAAGATTTATTGCGGCCGAAAACGGTGTCACTTGCGGCGGCGGAGACGACCAGTAAACAAAAAACACAGTGAAGGTCCTGATCTCGGGCGTCCGCGAATTCGTCGGCACCTGCATCGCGCACGGATTGATCGACAACAAACCCGACTTACAACTGGTTGGCTTGGATAATTGGAACAACTCACGAAGCAATGCGGTGCCGGATTGGTTCTCATCCACACTAGCCGCGTCTACTCGCAGAAAGAGTTGGCGGACCTGCCAACTGTCGTCGATCAGGACGCCTTCCGACTCGACTCGTCAGATTGCTGCGGCGTGCTCGCCGGTGCGGGACAATTCGGCCGCCCCGACGGCCAAAAATGTCAGGTTGATCTACCCTCGGGTATCCGGGGTCAACTTGTTCTTCGCACGTTGCCAGCGCGGCGGGACAACCGGACTCGGATTGGGCGGGCTGGTCGAATATTTTACTGCTCGGCAAGTAGTTCCTTGGAGTCACTGCAACGGACGGCTCTCTGCTGAGTAGTCGGATCCCGATCTGCTCGACGATGCACGGTCTTGGCAACATCGAAAAGGCCGGATTGCTTCGGCGCTTTGCTGCAAATTACTCAGTGAAGTTTCTCGATTACGGGACGGTGCGCGACTATTGCGATAGCTGCGATCACTTGCCGAGCCTTAGTTTGGCTCAAAATGATTTAAAAGACTTACAGCGGCCGTGGACAGTGAAAGCGGCTTTGGGCCTGCTCCCCGTTGGGTCGCGCTTGCTGGAAATCGGGGCCGGCCAACCGCTGGTTGCAGGCTTGTTGGCAGACCTAGGTTACGACGTGACCATTGTCGATCCCTACGATGGCTCGGGCCAGGGGCCGACTGCGTTCGCGGAATTCGTCGAGGCTTATCCCAACGTCCGCATCATTCGCGACCAGTTTAGATCAGGCATGCCGCAACTAAAAGATGAGGTATTTGATGGGATCTACTCGGTCAGCGTACTGGAGCACGTTTCGGAGCCAGCACTCGGCGCATTATTCGAAGGGGTGTCCGAGCATCTGCAACGTAGTGGCCATTCATTTCACTCGATCGATTGCGTAGTCGAAGGGCCTGGCACCGTTTTTCACTTTGAGCAATGCTTTAAGATAATTAAATACCAGCGCCAGCTCAGCTCCAAGTCTCCTCTGCCGTCCACACAACTGGCTGATGTATTGCTTCAGGCGACCCGCGATTTAGAAACCTTTTATTTATCACCCGCTGGTCATAACCTCTGGCGTGCGGGCGCAGCTTATGACACGTTTCCTTTCCGAAAAGTTATTTCGCTGCAGACGGCGATCGGCGTCCGGCGCCTTTAGTAGCGCACTTTTCACATGATCAAAGAAAGGTATTCGCGTACTCTTCAGTCGAGCGGCTAAGCTTTTTTAATTACGGTACTGTTTGGCGCTATGGTTGAGGGTTACACACCAGATGCTCTCAAAATTTTGATCGTCAGCACCCCTAAGACTGGGAATACCTGGCTGAAATACTTGCTCGCGACCGCTTACGCCTTGCCTGTAGTGGAGTTCTCTACGCCGGAATTTTGGCTTCGGTTCGATGAAGAGCGATATGACAAACTTGGCTCACGCTGGGTCGCGCACCAGCATTTCCCACCCTTCGAACCATTTGTCCGCTGGGCCCGAGATCGAGGTATCGTGCTGATTACGACAGTGCGCCATCCGGCCGATACCCTCGTTTCTTTGCTTCATTACATCGAAAACTTCGCTGGCAAAGCTCAGATCGACCCTGAAACAGTAGGGCTTCTCAATTCCGGAGAAGAGAAAGAGAGAGGAAAAGGTTCTTCCACCTTACAAGCGCTAGGACTGGAGAAGTATGTACGGGAGAAGTTCTTCAAAGCGTTGCATTTTTCGATCTCATGGTTGCAACGCGGCTTGAGCTTCGGAGTACGCTATGAAGATCTCTGGTATTCTCCGGTAAAGACGCTTGAAGCTTTGACTAATAACATTCATCCAATCCCATCCACGAGAATCCAGGCTACCGTAGAGAACTGTCGGCTGGAAAATATGCGCACAGCCGCTGGGCAAGACGCTTCTTTTTTTCGCGGCGGCGGCGCGGGCGGTTGGAAAACCAGCCTCCCTCCTTCCGCCATCCAGTCCCTGCGCGAGTTGCCTCCTTACCTTCTTCAATTCAAGTGGCTTGGCTACAGTCTGAATTCAGTCGATCAAGTACCGGACGGTTCGTCAGAATACGCGCTGAAAGGAGCAGATTCGGACAGCAGTTATTTCTCCTGGGTCAATGCAGCGGCCGATGACGACCCGCATGCTGGTCGTATTGCTCCGCTCATCACACAGCTTGGGGCTTACCTCTATCACAGCCGTCGCGATTTACTCGAAATCTTCCCCGACCCTTATGGAAGAGACCGGGTCGCATTCAGCCACTGGTTTACCGAACTCAGCCAAGTAGGCTCGAAAAGATTGGACGTCCGTTTTCTCATCCCTGTTTACGAGTCCTGGTTGCAGGGCCCTCCCCCGAACTTCGCGCCCGTGCATCTTCCCCAGCAAGCTACTCGCGCCAGTCATGCGAGATCGGAGTACCTTGGCGATCGGTCGGCCACAGCCTCGATCAAGCAAAGAACTGCCGCGGAAGAATAAATCCCGCTGGTCCATGTTCTCCAGCGAGAGAAATTAAATCGCACTGGCCGAGATGCGCGCGTAACCTCCTGGCTGGAGGCCCGCAGAAGCCTTTATAGATTTCAATAGTAATGTTCGCGGAGAATGCCATTTGATGGAGCCTGAACAATCAAGTTGGGAAAATTCAGTCACTGTCCAGCGGGGGCGCGGGAAGTCGGACTTAAACAACGAATCGCATCCATTACTTCCCAAGGCAAATTTTGCGGCTTTGCTCACCCCCACTTATACGGGACCAGAGATTCGCCGCTATTTTGGCGGCGCGTGGAGCATGCATTTGGCTTTTGCTTGGGATCTTATTCGAGAGTTGCAGCCCCGCAGTTTTGTAGAACTCGGCGTCTATAAAGGCGAGTCCTATTTCACGTTTTGTCAGTCAGTGGAAGAGAACGCACTAAGCACTCTCTGTTACGGGATTGATACGTGGTGGGGAGATGTCCACATGGGAACTTATGGACGGGAGCTTGGTCGCGAAGTCGAAGCGTATAATGCACGATACTCAGGCTTTTCAAACCTGTTAACGATGACATTCGACGAAGCCCTGTCCCACTTCACCGATGGCTCCATCGATCTACTTCACATCGACGGATCCCACCGTTACGAAGATGTGAAACGCGATTTCGTTAGATGGCTGCCAAAAGTTTCCGAACAGGGCATCATCTTATTGCACGATGTGATGGTGCGTGACCGGGGTTTCGGTGTCTGGCGACTTTGGCTGGAGATCGCACGTCACCAACCCAGCTTTGTTTTCGAATTCGGTCATGGTTTAGGAATATGGAAGAAACACGCTGTCTCTGAAGACGATTCAGCCTTAATCAAGAAGCTCTTACTCGGGGATGAAACCGAACGGCGAGAAATCACTAACCACTATGCGATTGCAGCCGCAGCGATTGATCTAAAAGACAAGGCGGGCAAACCGATGCCGGAGATTGTTTCCGGGCGCGTTCAGGTTTTTGCCCCGCGCTATGCCACTTACTCGGAGAGTCATTCCAATGGCTGTGACTTGCCGACAGGTTCTTGGCGCCGGGTGCGAGTTGATTTGACGTGGCAGTTGGGGGATGGAAGCCGTGGCCTGCGCATTGATCCCGGTGACGGGCCCAGCATCGTCGAAATTGCCGGCATCCTGATCCGTTCGAAGCTCACTCGCGAAGTTCTATGGGGCGCAACCACGCCGCTCGAACTTGCTCAGTCGGTGATTGGCGGGACGGCAGTTCGGATACCGCATAAACGGGGTTTTCGGATTCTTAGTTGGGGCAGTGATCCACAACTAATTCTGCCATTATTAACCGGATCGCAGTTTGAATCTCCGCTTCTTCTAGAAGCTTGGATGCGCTTGGAGCAGTCTGTTCAGGCGATTGCCAAAAGCATCGGGGATCTTCAATCTCATTATGAGGCTAGCGACCAAGAGCTTCGAAAGCATCTTGAAAGCAGCGCGGTCGCTTTGCGGCTAAGCGCGGTGGAAAAGGGGACGCTTGAGCAGCAACGCGAGTTTCTGGAAACAGCGTTGCGCAAAGCGCGACAACAGGATGAAGAGAAGCAAGCAAAGGTCGTCGCTCTGCGCTCGGAAGTAGAGCAGGTAGAGCGCGCGGCGCGGGAGAAGGAGGCGTCGAAAGAAGCGGCAATCGCTGTGTTGCGCTCCGAAGCTGAACGCGAGGCCCGGGAGAAGGAACGATCGAGACAAGCAGAGATCGCTGCTCTGCGCTCGGAAGCAGAACGGTTAGAGCGCGAAGGATGGGAGAACAAAGTTCGGCGAGCGGATCTGACCGCTCGTTTGAAAGACCGGGATCGCTGGATTGAAGAGGTTCGGCGATCCGCGGGCTGGAAGATAGCGAAGCCGTTATGGAAGCTGCAGCGGCACTTCTCCCGCCGGCCATGTCCACCTTCGAAACCACGTGACCTTGTTTTTGCTCTCGATGGATTCGGTACCTCGGGCGCATCACATGATGTTTTGCGCATCAAGGGATGGTGTTTCGCTCGCGCCGGCCCACCAATCGTCGGTGTTCGCGCAAAGGTCGGCCGAAAATCCTATTTCGCGCAGTATGGACTCCAACGAGAGGACGTTGCGCGGACGGCTCTAGACCAGCCAGGAGCTCTTTGCGGCGGTTTCTCGATAAAAGTTCCCCTCACAAAAGGAGTTTCATTAGTTCGGTTAGAAGCCATCGTGCTAGGTGGCTCGTGGGAGTGCTTCGTCGAACACTCACTTGTGGGGAAGACGCCGGACGACGAGGAGGTCTCCACGCGCAGATCGGACGAGGGAGATAATCCTCCACCTACAATTAACCTAGCAAATGGGCGGTACGAGCAGCCGTCCCCGCGCTTATATGCGAGCGTTCCTCCGCATCAACTGCTTTCCAGTTTACGTCCATTAATTAGGCAACACATCAACAGGACAAGATCAGAAATACCGCTTTTCAGTGTCATTACTCCGACCTTCAACACTCTCCCTCACTGGCTCGCGGAAGCCGGTGCAAGTCTGCTCAACCAAACATTGCACGATTGGGAATGGTGCCTGGTAGATGACGGATCTAAGAATCCCGAGGTGCGTCAGATGCTCGAATCACTCGCATCCGAGCATTCTGCTTTTCGAGTCAGATTCGCGGAAAACGCTGGTATTAGCGCGGCTACTAATCAAGCTCTCGATTTCGCCAAAGCCGAATTCGTCTGTTTCCTGGATCACGATGATCTTCTGCATCCGGAGGCACTCTCCGCGATGGCTGAAAAGTTCCGGGAAAGTTTCGATGCAGTGTATTCGGACGAAGACAAATTGGATGACACCAAGGGCGTCTTAGTTGAACCGTTTTTCAAACCGGAGTGGTCACCAGAATATTTTCGCGGCGCAATGTATGTCGGACACCTTCTTTGTGTTCGGCGTGACTTGGCTGCGCGGGTTCGCTTTGATGGAACATTCGACGGTGTTCAGGATTTTGATTTCCTGCTAAGGCTAAGCGAGACAGGCGCTCGCATCGGTCATGTTCCCAGAGTTCTTTACCACTGGCGCAAAGTAGCGGGAAGCCTAGCCCAGACTTCCGACGCCAAACCGCAGGCTGCCACACTTCAACGAAAGGCTGTGAACGGGCACTTGCAGCGGCTGGGCCTTGCCGCGCGGGCAGAATCAGGAGCAACTCCGCATCGCCTGAAAATTGTACCGGTGCCTCGAAGTAGCTTTCCGAAAATCAGCGTTATTATTCCAACAAAGGATTCGCCAGAGCTGCTCTCACGTTGCCTCAACAGCCTCTACGAAAATACTACCTATCCGAACTTTGAAGCAGTTCTGGTGGACAATGACACAACGGACAGGGAAGCGCTTGCCGCAATGCGCGCGCACCCAGTGGTTCGACTTTTCCTTACTAACCCGTTCAATTTCTCTCGCGCCAATAATCTCGCGGCGCAGCATGCTAGTGGCGAGTATCTCGTTTTTTTAAATAATGATACCGAAATTGTAACGGCGTCTTGGCTTGATCATTTGCTCTACTACGCCGAGCAACCCGACGTGGGCGCGGCCGGTGCGCTTCTTCTTCACGACAACGGCGCGGTGCAGCACGGCGGTGTCGTGCTCGGCATGCGTGGGACGGCTGATCATGTAATGCGAGGCTTCCCGGCGCGATCGGATGGCTACGCGGGGAGTCTTACCTGTGCACGTGAAGTCTCAGCGGTGACGGCTGCCTGCATGATGATCCGAAGATTAGTCTTCGAAAATCTTCAGGGATTCAATCAGCATTTTTTTACCATCTATCAGGACCTCGATCTCTGTCTGCGCATACGGGAACGTGGCTTGCGCATCATTTGGACGCCCGAGGTCGTCCTGCTTCACCATGAATCAGTTTCGCGGCAGAAATACTATGACTTGGTTGATCGTTATCTGCTTCTAGATCAGTGGCAGAGTATCATTGAGCGGGGAGACCCCTATTATAACCCTAACTTGAACCTAGAAAGGGGCGATTACAGCCTTCGAAATCAGGCATGTTAAATATCCTCTTCACCCTTTACTACGATTTCCGCGCGAACAGCGCCATTCACGTTCATAGCTTTGCTAATGAACTTGCGCGCCTCGGACACGATGTCGCGGTCGCCGTGCCGGAGAGGAAGGAGACTGGGGCCAACCTAGGCGAGCAGCTTTACCGGGTGGCGAATTTTGCGGAGATCGATGGATCTTGGATTGATCTTTTTGCGAACCGCCAACCTCCAGATGTGATCCATGCGTGGACTCCGCGAGAAAGTGTCCGGCTTTTTTGCGAACACCTGCGGCGTCTCTGCTGCTCTACGCTAGTCGTTCACCTAGAGGACAACGAAGAGATCATCCTGGAAGCAAATTTGCGCACGCCGGCTTCCGAGCTTTCGGACAAATCCGAGATCCCGCCTGGCCTCTCTCATCCGCAAAGGTACCCACGGTTTCTTCGTGAAGCTTCCGGCCTTACCATAATCATCGATCGACTCGAAAAATTTGTGCCGCAAGGCGTGCCCCGACTAGTCCTTTGGCCCGGGGCAGATTCTAAACTTTTTTATCCGCGACCCAAAGATGAAGCTCTGCTTGCGCAGCTCAGGATTCCCGTCGACAGCACCATTCTTTGCTACACCGGAAACGTTCATGCGGCCAATGCTCGTGAAGTGCGCAGCCTTTATCTAGCGGTTGCCATGCTCAACCGGGAAGGAATGCCTACGACGCTGGTTCGAGCTGGTCGCGATTACTATCCATTTTTAGGGTCTGATGAGCAGTGGGCCCGAAAATATTCGGTTGAGCTAGGCTACGTCAAGCATACCGAAATTCCGCGCGTGCTTAGCTTGGCTGACGTTCTAATTCAACCGGGAATGGACAGCCCATTCAACGAATATCGGTTTCCGTCAAAGCTGCCGGAATTCTTTGCCATGGGTCGCCCGATCATTCTGCCGCACACCAACGTCGGCCGTTTTGTCGAACACGGCGAACATGCGTGGGTCTTGCCCAAAGTAGATGCATTGAGCATCGTAGAAACGTTGCAACGCTTCCGCCAAGACGAGGCCATCGTCATCCGCTTGGGTCAGGGGGCCCAAAGATTTTACGAGGAACATTTCCATTGGGAAGGGAGTGGCCGCAAACTGGAACAGTTTTACTATCAAGTCTTGCACCACGAACTTGGAGCCAACGGAGCGCATGGCCCGCCTCTTCCGCACGCTAGAGAGTCGACGCCGTCGTTTCTTGTCTCACATCAGTCAAGCTGAGTACTCAGAGGCAAATCCGGCGAAACGTTCCCGCGATTCACGCCCGGCAAGAAGTAACACCCGGTGCGGCTATTCTTGACGCGAGAGCGGGTGTTCGTACTCTGATTTGATGCCGTTTCTTTTCCGCAGTGCGTAACCTTTGTTGTGAACGCGGCTGCTTTTTATCGCTCCTCCATCGGCAAGAAGTTTATCGTCGCGCTTACGGGCGTGATTCTGATCTTTTTCATCATCGGGCATTTGCTCGGAAACCTGCAAATCTTCCTCGGGCCCGATTGGGTTAACAGCTACGCTGAGCATCTGCGGGCGCTTGGGCCACTTCTCTGGATGGTCCGCATCTTCCTCCTCATCACGGTCATCCTGCACATCTACTTCACCATCTGGCTAGCGGTGGATAACCGCCGGGCGCGGCCCACGCCGTACGCACGCAAGAGTCACGTCAAAGCGACGTTCGCGTCGCGCTCGATGGCCCTCAGTGGACTGCTCGTGCTCGCGTTTATTCTTTATCACCTCGCGCATTTTACAGTCCGCGTGACCGATCCGCGTTTCCTTCTGCTCAAGGTGGATCCGCTGAACCGCTACGACGTCTATTCCATGATGGTCTACGGTTTTCAGAACGCGATCGTCTCCGGATTTTACATCGTGGCGATGTTTCTGCTCACGCTCCACCTTACCCACGGAGCTTCGAGTTTCTTTCAGTCGTTAGGTTTGAATGACAAAAGGCTCACTCCGCGTCTGGCCTGGGGCGGGCGCATCTTTGCCTGGCTCATTTTTGCCGGTTACACCTCGATCCCTCTCGCGGTCCTGCTCGGGCTTGTGAAACCGGCGCAGCAATTATGATCGGCGCCCTCGATTCCAAGATTCCATCGGGTCCGCTGGATCGAAAATGGTCCAACCACAAAGACCATTCGCGACTCGTTAGTCCGGCGAATCGGCGCAAGTTTCACATCATCGTCGTCGGCAGTGGACTGGCCGGCGGCTCCGCGGCCGCGAGCCTCGGCGAGATGGGCTACAACGTGAAATGCTTCTGCTTTCAGGACAGTCCGCGGCGCGCGCACAGCATCGCCGCGCAAGGCGGTATCAACGCGGCGAAGAATTATCAGAACGACGGAGACAGCGTCTTCCGGCTTTTCTACGACACGATCAAAGGCGGCGATTTTCGCTCCCGCGAGGCAAACGTCTATCGCCTCGCAGAAGTCAGTAACCTGATCATCGACCAATGCGTCGAACAAGGTGTGCCCTTTGCCCGGGAATACGGCGGTCTCCTGGCAAACCGCTCCTTCGGCGGAGCGCAGGTTTCGCGCACCTTCTACGCGCGCGGCCAAACCGGTCAGCAGCTCTTGTTAGGCGCGTATCAGTCGCTTTGCCGCCAGATTGACGCCGGGACGGTCCAGATGTTTCCGCATACCGAGATGCTCGATCTGGTGGTGGTCGACGGCCACGCCAAAGGCATCATCACGCGCAGCCTGGTCACGGGCGAAATCACAAGCCACGCGGCCGATGCCGTTGTCCTCGCGACGGGCGGTTATGGAAATGTATTCTACCTCTCGACGAACGCGCGCGGCTGCAATGTGACCGCGACGTATCGCGCTTACAAGAAAGGCGCGCTCTTTGCCAACCCCTGCTACACGCAGATTCATCCCACCTGCATCCCGGTAAGCGGTCAGCAT
>MWVX01000856.1_pt1 | contig 10024 bp, 8 predicted proteins | sample 1047311 | NCBI WGS metagenome assembly MWVX01 (sample SAMN06349984, study PRJNA376086) | soil metagenome | isolation source: MtG-4 sample Antarctic (ecotone) soil | place: Antarctica | collected 2015-01-13
CCTTTAAACGAGGCTTCTACCTCCACTTTTGTAAACGTTTGATCGTAATTGGTCTCGTCTTTTACTACGACAACTGCTTTACCTTCATCAACTACAGGTACTGAGCTTTATAAAACAAGACAAGGCGGCAATAAAGAAGCTGGCTAATATTAAAAAATAAAATTTACCATTATGGCATCTTTAGATACCGGTGGCGATGGTGGCCACCACAAAAAAGGCCCGGGAGTAAAAAAAGCAAAAAAGCAATCTACCCGTGTAGATATGACTCCTATGGTGGATCTTGGATTTCTGCTGATCACGTTCTTCATTTTTACTACTACAATGAGTTCCCCTTCTGCCATGCAATTGTATATGCCGAAGGATACAGATAAAAAAGAAGAACAGAACAAAGCAAAGGAATCAGGCGCATTAACCATCTTGCTTGGAAAGGCAGACCAGGTTTATTATTACGAAGGTCAGTTATTACCCGATGCTTCTAATTTTAAATCAACCAATTTTAAAGGCATTCGCGATGTGATCATTAACAAAAGGCGAACTACACCACCTGATGACCTCGTGGTGGTATTAAAGCCCAACGATGAAGCGAGCTACAAAAATACTGTTGATATTTTGGATGAAATGACTATCAACGATATTAAACGGTTTGCCCTGGTTGACATCACACCCCAGGAAATGGAACCTTTAAAAGCTACAGAAGCTTCAAATGGTGTAAAATAAATGCTTTCTTTTTTTATGGAATGATGTTAGCAATAGCATCTAAATACAAACAAGCAAAATGGAACCAAATAATTTAAACAGAAGCGGGGATGTTTCCGGAGATTCAAATAGAAATATCCTGACTACTGATCCGCTTGACCTTCTTTTTGCCAACCGTAATAAAGCCTACGGCGCTTATGAGTTAAGGAAAACGTATAATAGGCGTATTACTACAGCCCTGTTAATTACAGCGGGTTTTCTTTTACTTATTTTTCTTAGCTCGTTTTTGGCTAAAACCCTGGCAGATAATGATGATGCCACATTAGATGTAAAGGAAGTGGTGTTGCAGGATCTTCCGCAGGAAGAAGAAAAGGAACCACCGCCACCGCCACCCCCCAAAATGGAGCCACCACCAAAGGTGGAGATGACTAAGTTTACGCCTCCTGTAATTGTCAAGGACGAGGAAGTAAAAAAAGAAGATATTCCACCTGAAGTAGAAAAACTGGAAGATACCAAAATTGATGTTATTAGCCAGGAAGGTATAAAAGACCAGGGGATAGCTGTACCTGTAGTTGATGAAGGTAAAGCAGTTGTCGTAGTAAAAGACGAGACCAATTACGATCAAACGTTTACAAAAGTGGAGGTAGAAGCCTCGTTTAAAGGTGGTGAAGCTGCATGGAGAAAATATCTTGAAAGAAATCTTAATGCCAGCGCTCCTGTAGATAATGGTGCTGCTACAGGGCAGTACCAGGTAATTGTACAGTTTATTGTAGATAAAGCTGGGAACATCAGTGATGTGAAAGCTTTAACCAGTCACGGTTTTGGAATGGAAGAAGAAGCCGTAAAAGTTATAAGAAAGGGGCCGGCCTGGGAGCCAGCTATTCAGAATGGTCGCCAGGTAAAAGCTTACCGCAAACAGCCTATTACATTTATAGTATCTGACGAAGGTTAAATGAAGGTAGTATTATGTAATTATCCCGTCTAGCATAAAGCAGACGGGATTTTTCATTCTTGTTATTGTAAAGCCCTCTCTATTTTTGATATTATGAGTTTAAAACTTTCCGGTTGGGACGATACAATTGTTGCAGTGGCTACACCCCCTGGTATTGGTGCGCTTGGCATTATTCGTTTAAGTGGTGCTGAGGCAATTGAGGTCGTTAACCGGTTATTTCCAGCGAAAGATCTGGCAAGGGAAAATTCTCACACATTACACGTAGGTTTTTTAAAAAATAACCAACGCATGCTCGATGAAGTTGTAGTTTCTCTTTTTAAAACCCCAAGATCCTACACGGGGGAAAATATTGCAGAAATTACCTGTCACGGCTCCCCTTTTATTCATCAGCAAATTATAGAAGCATGTATTGAACAGGGTGCCAGGCTGGCCAAACCAGGCGAATTTACTCAGAGGGCATTTTTACATGGCAAACTTGATCTTACCCAGGCAGAAGCGGTAGCAGATCTAATTGTGAGTAATACTGCAGCATCGCATAAAACAGCACTCACTAATATACGCGGAGGATTTTCACAAACGTTAAAAACATTGAGAGAACAACTCCTGACATTTTCTGCGTTGATAGAATTGGAATTGGATTTTTCTGGTGAAGATGTAGAATTTGCTGATCGTAGCCAGTTAAAAAATTTAGTATCAACAGCGAGGCAGCAAACCGAAGAATTACTGCGCTCATTCAAGCTTGGAAATGTAATTAAAAATGGCGTGAACACGGCCATCATTGGTAAGCCAAATGCGGGTAAGTCAACCCTGCTTAATGTATTATTAAATGAGGAAAGAGCTATCGTAAGCCATATGCCGGGCACCACCCGAGATACGATTGAAGAAGTAATAAATATTGATGGTATTTTATTCCGGTTAATAGATACTGCAGGTATAAGAAGTGGTGGGGTGGATGAAATTGAAACAGTGGGTATTGAGCGCAGTTTGCAAAAAAGGAAGGATGCAGATATAGTGATTTATTTATTTGATGTAGAAGAAATGCAGGTGTCTGAATTGAAATTAATAATAGCCGAAATGAAAGGATTTAAGTTTTTATTGGTTGGAAATAAAGTGGATATGATTAGTGAGAAGGTGGCGAAGGAAAAATTTTCAGCCATTGACGAGATTATTTTTATTTCAGCAAAAGAAAATGCTAATGTAGAACTGGTGAAAGAAAAGATGGTTGACATGATATTGCAGGATGATATACAAACAGAAAATATAATTGTAACAAGTGCAAGACACTACCAGGCCTTGCAGGAAGTAAACAAATCATTGATTGATATAGAAGAAGGAATGGAAAGCAAATTATCAAGCGATTTGTTAGCTCTCGACATTCGCCGATGCCTGCAATACCTTGGCGAGATCACTGGTGAAATAACCAATGAAGATCAGTTGGATTATATTTTTAGTAAGTTTTGTATTGGAAAGTAACTTTTCTTTCATTTTCTTTCATTTGCTTATAATTCAAGCATTTCAGCAAATATATTGTCTTATTTTTGTTGCCCTAATGTACTTTTTTATCATATTTTTGTTGCCTGATTGTTGCCCTTTAACATATTATTTGTTGCCCGGCAATCATACAGACAAATGATGTCATACTCTGTCATTAATTGACACACGTAGTCACTCTTAGTCACAAGCACGCACCCATGAGCAGTAACATTCAAATAAATAAACCCTGCATATTTTGCGGCAACTTGTTTACCGCCCTTACCCTGCATACCCGGTATTGCTCACATACCTGCAATCAAAAACACTACAAGCAAATTAAGAGAGAGGAGAAGCTTAACCTGTACCGGGTAAAGGAAAAACTAGTATCCGCTCCCGGCATAACTTCATCTACTATTGACCAGAAGGTTTTCCTGAGCATTGATGAAACAGCCACTCTTTTAGGTGCCAGCCGTCGCACTATCCAAAGGCTTATTTCAAAAGGTGCTCTTAAGGTAGGTAAGGTAGGCAGTAGAAGCATTGTTCAACGTGCTGAAATAGATAAAATCTTCAAATAGCTATCATATGAATGTCAAACTTAGGCAACGATTAAAAGGTAATAAAATCAGTTTGTACCTAGACATGTATACCAGCGGAAAAAGAGAATACGAATACCTGAATCTATACCTAGTGCCAGAGCCGGAAAAAGGTAAGCTTACGAAAGAACAAAGAGATAAAAACCGCGGAACTTTAGTGTTAGCAGATGGCATACGGTCAAAACGTTTTCTTGAAATGATGAATGGTACCTATGGGTTCCGGGACCGTGAAAAAGCCAAGGGTAGCTTTTTAAGGTTTGTTGAATACCTGATACAAAAACGCAACACAAGTAAAGGAAATTACGATAATTGGGATAGCATGTTTAAGCACCTGAAAAAGTATGTGAAGACCGATGTTACTTTTCAACAAATTAATAAGCCATGGCTTGAAGGATTTAAAGATTATTTGAAAGTAGCCAAAACTCCTGCAAATAAACTGCTATTACAAAATTCACAACTTGCATATTATAGTAAGCTATGTGCTGCATTGAAGCAGGCATATAGAGATGGCATTATACAAAAAAATCCTGCGGAAGATGTAGTAGGATTAAAGGCAGTAGAAACAGAAAGATCATTTCTCACATATGATGAATTGCAGTCAATGGTAAGAGCTGACTGTGATTATCCCGTCCTAAAACAAGCCTTTATTTTTTCTGCTCTAACTGGTCTACGCTGGTCCGATGTAAAGAAGCTAACATGGGTTGAAGTACAACATTCAAAAGAAATGAGCTATTATATTCGTTTCCGTCAAAAGAAAACAAATGGTGCAGAAACGCTTCCAATATCAGAGCAGGCATATCATTTATTAGGTGAACGCAATAATTTGGAAGACGAGATATTTAAAGCATTAAAATATAGCGCGTGGCACAATTTGAAACTACAACAATGGGCGATGAGAGCAGGTATAACAAAACACATAACCTTTCATTCAGCCCGCCACAGCTTTGCAACCTTGCAACTGACATTAGGGACTGATATTTATACTGTTTCAAAAATGCTGCTTCACAAGAATTTAAAAACTACACAAGTGTATGCAAAAGTGATAGACCACAAGAAACGGGAAGCTGCGAACAAAATAAAACTTGAATTGTGATTAAAGGAGAAATTAGAGAAGAAAGGATTTATGACTTTCAGTCTATGGACGCTTTTCTAGACTTTTTACACCTAATAGATAAAGCGGCAGTGACCTACACACGAGAGATAGTTGTCGTTGATGGTGAGGAACAAAGCCAACCAGAAATAAGATTTAATTTATCTTCTTCTTTAGAGAAGTATCGACTTGCATTAACCAATAGTTTTTCAAACAGCTGTGATGACATTGAAGCAAGCATTGATGAAATATATAACAAATTGGAGAAGCTCAATTTGCTATCCCGGTATATTATTGAAGTTGATGTATTGCAGTCCATGTTAGGAAAAGAAGGAACGCAGTATAGACATATCTATTTTTCATTTTCAAATTTGTCAGAGGGTGAATTTGCATCTGATGTAATGGATGAAAGCCAGTTTCAAGAATATTATTACTGGATGGATTTATTTATACAAAAGGCCAGATCTTTTTTGCACTACTTAAAACATACGGTGGAGATCACCAGGCAAAACGAGTTTCCAATACCGTCAAGGATGTTGCCCAACCCAAATGCTTCTTCCCTCGAAAACCCCTTAGCCTCTTTTGATTTTCTACTCACAAAAAATGGGATCAGTATTTTGCGATATAGGTTTATTCCTTCGCAAGATGACGAATACTATTATCCCGATGTTTCATATGATAAATTAACAGAGATTAAAACAATTGCTGATCGAGATCCTGAAACTGGTGAATGGGATGAAAGAAAGGTGCAGTTCAAAGATGAACTGTTTAACTGGTGTTTTAAAGAATACAACATTTCTAAGCAGTTTATTGACGAAAGAATTTTAAAGGCAGTAAATAGGGCAGAGATTACCTTGTTTATAGAAGTTTTAATCAGCCGTTTAAAATATTTAAGGGAAATAACCAGCAAAAATAAAGAGGCTAAAAAGTACGTGGACTTACCCGGTCCAATTGATGCATTGATTAGATTTTTGTTTGAAAAATACCCTTCTTTTTGCCCATCTTACAAGGATGATTTGGTTATAACTTCAGTTCTCCTCCCAACATCCTCTCCCCAATTAAATGCTGCTTCTGTGCCAGCATTCCCGACACCAAGAAACCCAGGAGTTTTCAAATGGATTAAGGGGGAGCCTATACGACTTACTACACTTCTGCATGCCAAGCTGAATAATAAATTCATTTCTGATACTCCTCTGGAGTTTTTCCATCGTGCATTTTCTGGTGATGTTCATGACAAGCCCTTAGGTATAAAATGGATTGATAAGCCCTCAAGTGGCGCGCATGTGAATAAGGTCTCTCTTCTCTACTTATTCAAAAGAATGAATGAGGTCGGTTTGATTGATACAACTTTTGAAGAAAACGATTTTACGAAAAAATTAGAGTTCGTTTTTGCTGATCCGGGTGGAAATAGATTGGAGAACTGGACACTAAGTAAGAAAAGTGTACAAGCAGCAAAAAAGATGACTTTTGCCAAAAGGGAAATCGAAAGTATCATCCTTCTGCTGAACTCATGACAAATTGCAATTTTTGTCATAACACCTTTACTTAACCTTAAATGATAGCTTACTATTTTTCAGTAAGCTGTTTTTATTTATAGTCTTTTCATTACGCCTATTGATGCTTTTATTAATTGCGAAGCTTACAAATACCTTCTAAGCTCTTCTGTCAATTGCTTATTGGAGTACTGTTTGAATAATGCCCTCTGTTATTGGAGCTGATCTGACATTCGTTCAGCGCCACTTTTTTAAAATGATAAACTAATAACAGATGACGGACATTATTGAACAAAAACTTACAGCTATTGAAGATCTGCTCAGACAGCAGAATATGATGAAGAAAGAAGTACTAAGCTTTGGAAACGCTTGTGAGTATTTTGGTGTCAGTGCCAGCTATCTATACAAGCTTACCTGCACCGGCCAAATCCCTCACTATGTTCCCACAGGCAAAAAGATTTATTTTAAGCGGTCCGAAATTGATGAATGGTTACTACGCAACCGCCACACTACTAATGCAGAGCTGGATCAGCAGGCAGCAGAGTATGTGACCTACAACAAAAGAGGAGGTAGCCAATGAGTAGGGGCATGATTGTACTTCATGAAGCGTTGAAGCTTATCATGATATGCTGAACAAACATTTGATTAAATCAAACAGTTGAAGGTGATTTTGTGGCATAGTTAATAATTAGATAGGAGTAAATGAAAACACAAGTAGCAGTCCTTTGGTGACTGTGAAACGAGAAACCAAAGGTTTATTAGTGGAAATAGAAGTTGAGGAAAAAGATCCTTTACTTCTATTATAAATCGGTAGTCAGCTAAGACCTGGCTTCCATTTATTGAAAACAATAATACCCATATGGAAATATTTATCAAGCCGGTCAATCAAAGGATGGGATCGGACAAATTAATTAAATAATGGCTTCAGAAAACGTTGGTGACAATTTAGATTTAGAATCAAAGGATTTTGTAAAAGGCAATACTGATACATTAAATCCCGCATGTGATTTAGAAAATTCTAACATTATGCCAGAAGATGTTAAGGAGGAAGTGGACGGACTTAGTCAGTCGTTTGATCCGATACCACATGAAAAAGTACTAAAGTCTTTGCTAGATCAAATACAGCGATTAGATTTTAGGCAAATAGCGAAATTAGAAGTCAAGGAGAGTCTACAACGAAAACATCTTATAGTCTGCACAATCGATGAATTGGGGAAAACTGCTGCTAGTAATAATTGGAGACTGTGTCGTAATAATAATCAGACTTATGTTTTTAAAGTGATGAAAAAAACGTGGGAATAGGAAAACGCTGATGCACTTCACTAATACCCGGGATCTATAACAGTAGCTATTATCTCATAATCTAGATAAGGCACAAATTTGCTGTCTTTATTGCTTTTAGCCTTAGAGCATTGCGTCATCGTGAAACGCTTTTTATAGAATTTAAGTTCCAATAATACTCAAAGGAGTAAGCCATAAAAAATGTTTGTTTGCTGCTACACTTGCTTCATTTGCTACATTATTAAAATCTTTCGTGTAGGTAGTGTACATAGTGAAGCATGAAACAATACTTTATTTTTATATAAAAACTACATTTGCATCATTATTAGGTCAATTAAAAATCAATATTTCCAACCCTTGGGCTAAACCCATCAAAGTCCTACAACATTTAGCAAGTCTTTAAATCTTCATACAGATTTTATTCGGCAGGAAAGAGCACATTAAAACGTTTTCCTCTGCTCCATCGGCCCAAATATATCCATCTGTTACGGTAGTGTCAATACAAAATATTTCTAGTTGGTAAAAATTACTGGAATGTTTGACTGTAAGCAAGGCATAATACAATTGTACCCAGTGCCTCATGATTCTGCAGGTAATTGAATAATAAACTCCGCGCCTTCTCCTTCTTTAGTTTGAACTTTCAACTCTCCACCATGTGCTTTGATGATGTCATACGAAATTGATAGTCCCAGTCCGGTACCCTGTCCGGTTGGCTTGGTGCTAAAAAAAGGCTGGTAGATTTTGTCTACTACTTTTTGTGAAATACCGTTGCCATTATCTTTTACAGATATGAAAACTTTACTGTCAGTCTGTTTTGTACTTATGAAAACTGTTGGTTGATATGCTTCAGGTTGCTGTTTCTTTTTTTCACCAACCGCATAAAATGCATTGGTAATTAAATTAAGAGTAACACGACCAATGTCCTGTGGAATAACATTGATATTGCCAATCGTTTCATCATAATTCGTTTTGATGGTTGCATTGAAATCTTTATCCTTTGCCCGCAGGCCATGGTAACATAACCGTAAATATTCCTCAGCCAGTTTATTAATATCCGTGGGCTCTTTTTCACTTGTGCTGCTGCGGGAATGTTGTAACATGCCTTTTACTATCGCATCTGCTCTCTTACCATGATGACTTATCTTTTGGAGATTTTGTTCAAGATCATTTAGTATATCATCTTCTATCTGTTCATTCCTTTCACCTTTCGCCTTTGACCTTTCACTTTTTAAATCATCTATCAATTCTGTATTTACTTCAGAAAAATTATTGACGAAGTTTAAAGGATTTTGTATTTCGTGGGCAATGCCGGCAGTGAGCTCGCCAAGGCTTGCCATTTTTTCGGATTGGATGAGCTGGGCTTGTGTTGATTTTAAATCTGTATAGGATTTTTCAATTTTTTTATTTGCAATCTGTCGTTGACGATTATTTCTGTAAAGGATAAAAATTAAGATGAGTAACCCTGCAAGCCCGGCAGCCAAACTGTAAATTTTTATCCGCGACTTATATTCCCGTACCGCTTCTTTTTTAGCCTGCTCCTGTTGTAGATTTTGCAAGGACTGTTGTAAACTGAGATTTTGAACCTTAGCAAGCTTTTCAGAACTGAACATGCTGTCTTTTAATGACGTTGCGAGAGAGAGATATTTATAGGCACTGTCTGGCAGTTTTTTTGAATAATATATTTTAGCCAGCAGCTCTGCAGCGCGGATCTTTTGCAGTTGGCTACCTGGTTGCTGCGAAAGTTTAAAAACTTTTTCTGAATAATAAAAGGCAGAATCAGTTTGATTCGTTTCCCAATGCAAATTGCTCATCTCAATAAGAGCGTCCATGTACATGCCCGTCCGCTTTAAAGCTGCAGGAATACTGATCCTACAATAATAAAATGCAGAGTCATAATTTTTTAGTTTTTTGTAAATAGTCGCAAGGCCAAGACTTCCTAAAGCAATCCGAAACCAGTCTTTTTGTGCCAACCCATAATGGAATACCTTTAATTTGTAGTACTTCGCGGAATCGAGTATGTTTAATTTTTGATACACAGCACCCAACCGGTTAATAACGTCTATCCTGAGTTCTGATAAGGTTGCACTGTCTTTGAAAAGCCCGGAGTTTGTTAAATTTTGAAGTTTCTTTGTATATTCCAATCCCTTTTCATAGTCCTCAATTTGTGTATAAATAAGACTAACATCCATCGTATTTGAAAAAATGTAGGTAGTATCGCCTGTCTGCTCTTCCCGCTTCAGATTATATAAAAGTAATTCCAGTGCTGTTGCATAATCTAATTTCACATAAAACAGGAAGAATGCCATATAACTTCTTGCTTGAATTTCCTCTTGTTTAAATCCAATTTTTTCCGACAAGCGAATTGCATCTTGAAGAAATACTAAAGCCGAATCATTTTTCATTCTCACGTAAACTTCGCCCAGCAGAACCAGTTTGCGAATTTTTG
>MWVX01000857.1_pt1 | contig 10023 bp, 10 predicted proteins | sample 1047311 | NCBI WGS metagenome assembly MWVX01 (sample SAMN06349984, study PRJNA376086) | soil metagenome | isolation source: MtG-4 sample Antarctic (ecotone) soil | place: Antarctica | collected 2015-01-13
CTACATTAAATGCCGGATACGTTTTGTACAAATACTGCATGTGATCATAGTGCATGCTGGCTAAAATAGTATCTTCCAAAGCCATTATATTTTCATTACCGGGCTTACGATTATAATAACTATAAATTGAAGTAATGGCAGCACCTTCCCATAAAAATTTAGTGGTAATTTCTTCAATATCTTTTACATAAAAACTACGTACCAGTCCTTTTAATATCCAGGATGTGTAATTGGAAACAGTGCCGGCCTTGAGAATAAATTCGTCTTTTTTGTATTCTTTAATCACCGCATATTTAGCGATATCATCTACCAGTTCTTTCGGCAAGGGTGTTATGCTATTAAAATAATCTATAACCGGCCTCAGCATAGTTTCTCTTTTATTTGAATAATGATTGCGGGGTAAAGAAAGTTAAACTATAGACTTGGATAACCGTATAATATTTTCACAAGCCAATAACATTCAAAGTGAATTTATGCTGTAGGATTTGTAAATTTTATATTGATAATTATAATTTAGACGCACCTAACCATAGCTTCATCTTTTCGTGTATTAATTAAAAGGTGATTTTCAAGCGTATGGTGGGATATGAATTCTTATCATTTTTTACCAGCAAAGGAGTCTTATTCATTCTTAAGTAACCTGATACAGAAATTGCTCTTCTTTTATTCTTTCCCGATGCAATGAAGAATGGAATACTGCCTAACATGGAAACAAATCCGGTTAATCCGAACGCAGCTTTAATATCATCGTTTTTATGGTTTTCACATACAATGTAGATACAAACGTCATAGCCCTCAGATTCTCCTTTTGGTATTATAAAACCCGTTGCCAGAAGAGCAGCGCCACTGCCCAAAAGCATCCTTGCTGCCTTCTTCTGGTTTTTGCTTATTTTAAGATAGTCGTGCTGAGTTAATGGCAGTTCAGAATTTGTTTGCTGACTAAATAAGCTTGTATTTATCAAAAATAAAATTGTAGAAAAAATAATCTTCTCATGACGGGCAATTTTAATGCAGATTAAATTTTATTGCTACCGAGGGATACGTGGTGATGCCTGAAAGTTGCCGTATGTCTTGTTTTTCGAGTTTAAAATAAACCGAAGCGGCCTGCGCCTTTCGCTTATTTTTTGCGGAAGCAAGAAACAGAGGAATACTTCCTAAGGTTGACAAAGTTCCTGCTACGGCAAGAGTACCAAGAACATCGAATGAAGTATTGCCTTTACTTATGATAGCAAGCGTAGTTACTCCGGCTCCAAGAAGAACGAAAGCTGTAATTTTTTGGCTTTTACTTTTTTTCAAATAATCTTCGCGGGTTAAAGGTTGTGTAGGATTGGTTTGTTGGCTAAATGATACCGTTGCAAGGACCAGCAGCATTGCCCCAATGATAGTTTTTTTCATAATAAATTAGTTTATGTTAGAAATGTATGTCTCAGGTCTCATGACAGTGGTTGATAGATTGTTTCTTTCTATCACAAATGCTTTCTTAATTGTTCAATTGCTTCGTGCAGCCGGTTTTTTTGTCGAGGACAGCAGCAACAATTATATTGAACTTTATAATCCGCAAATTTATTGAGGCTTGGAAAACAAATACTGAAGTTTATGTGAAAGACCTTTGATGTTAGGAAATTCCTTCGTCATCTTTATATATTCATGTAATATAATTTTTATCGGATTATGGGTATTAATGTTATGAGTAATACCGAAAACAGGTGGAATTGTTTCTTTCGCATAGGTTCCAAACAAGTGATCATAAATCATTAATATTCCACCAAGGTTTTTATCAATATATTCCGGATTAACTCCATGATGTACCCGATGATTGGAAGGAGTATTGAATATCCAGTCCAGTATGCCAAGCTTTCCAATTTTTTCAGTGTGAACTACAAAATTCTGAATAGCGGTAAGAGATTCAATTAACAGAACCACGTATGGCGGGATGCCAAAAAAGCAGAGTGGTGCCCAAAACAGAAAGCGGTAAAAAACATGTAAAAAATTATTACGAAATCCGGTTGAAATATTAAAATGTTCGGACGAATGATGTGTCACATGAGCAGCCCAGAAAATTCTTGTTTTATGTCCTAGCCAATGATAAAACCAATGAATAAAATCGCAGCTTAGAAATCCAACTATCCATAACCACCAGGACAATTCAGGTTTGAAAATTGAATAATAATAGAATAAAGAAAAAACACTAAACGCAATTCCTTTAACAAGTAAGCCAGTTAAAAGGTAGCATACACCGAGAAAAAAATTTGCCTTCATATCCCTGATCAATTTTTTTCCGTGTTCATGCATTAGCACCAATGTAATTTCAATGATGGATACAGTTAGCATTAAACCTATACTAATAACATTGAATGTAAACATGATTTAAAAATTAATGTCCGTTGAATAAATTATATCCACATCAATTGAAACCTTATTACAAGACTAAACGGCTATTGGCTCTTGCAAAATCATATTTTCCAGGGTAATAGAATTTAATCTTCTAATTGAGTGGTTTGTAATTATTGTTTTGATAAAATCTGGCAGTATTGAATATGCTACTACGTAGCATTTATTAAGTCTTCCCGGAATCATAACCCCTTTTCTCTTTAAAACACCATCAACGACGGGTGGTGCTAATTTTTCTGGATCCAAACAGGAATTGCGTATAAGAAAATTCCCTTGTTTAATCACTAATTGAACTGCCTTATTAGTATTCATAGCACCCGGACATATAACACTCACATAAACGTTATCTTTCTTCAACTCTTTACGCAGACTCTTTGAGAAATAAAAAATAAAAGATTTTGTTGCACCATACACGTGTTTTTTAGGCAAGGGAAAGTAAGAGGCTAAGCTTCCCACATTTAAAATATAAGAAGGGCAATTTCGTTTTAACATATCCAGAAACAAACGGGTGATAAGCGTTGTAGCAAGTACATTGAGTTTGATTTGTCTTTCATACAATAAAATGCTTCCTTCTTCAAAAAAACCAGTGCTGCCTATACCAGCATTATTGAACAGGATATTTACCTGTAGGCCCAATGCAGTTACCTCATTAAATACCTCGAGACAGCTATTTTCTTTACAAAGATCTTTTTCGATAGGCAGTACATCAACTGCGTATTGGCGCCTGATTAAATTAGCGAGGTGGTGCAATTCAATGCCAGGTAATGCTACAATGATAAGATTCATTTTCCGCCGGGCACATTCGATAGCAAGGGCCTTACCAAATCCTTCGCTGGCGCCAGTTATTAAGGTATAAAAATGGTCAGGCATGGGGTTGGTTGTTTAAAAAGTGAATCGTTTTTTGTAAGGCTTCCTCCAGCGAAGTGATGTTGTAACCAATTTCCCTGGTTGCTTTTTTGCTTGAGAAAATGTAATTGCTAAAAAGATGATCTACCGATTTTACAGTAAAGCGAATGGCAGTACCCCAAATTTTATGATTCAGCTCTTGTACATGCGCCCATGTTTTGATTACACTTTTCGGCAACTTAATTATATTTCCATTGCATTGCGAAAGGTTGCGCAAGCGATCAAAGAATTCGTAATACGAAATGTTTATTCCACCCAAAATATATTTTTCTCCAGAAACACCTTTTTCCATAGCCAGCAAATGGCCGGTTACGATATCATCAACAAAAGCAAAACAAACCCAGTACGTACCTGGCGAAGGAATAAAGGTTATTCTCTTCTTCAGGAACGTATTTATGATAGCATTGGCAGTAAGTGAATGAGATATATTTCCGGGGCCATAAACTTTTGAGGGTGACACAACAACTGTATTCATTCCTTCTTTTGCATACTGCAAGACCAAATCTTCTGCTATTTTTTTTGAATAATCATAATCAATTTCAAAGCCGATACATCGTGTATCTTTTTCATCCATCGGTCCATTAAGCGTAGGCCCGATTACTCCACAGGTGCTGGTAAAAACTGTTTTCTCCACGCCTGACAGTAAGGCTGCATCCAAAACATTGCGGGTGCCTTCTACATTCACTTCATAAAAAACAGAAGGTTTTTTTGCCCATACACCTACCTTGGCGGCGGTATGATATACTTGCTTACATTCTTTCATAGCACCCATCAAACTTTCTTTTTGCAGGATGTCACCTTTAAAGATTGTAATATTTGGATTGCAGCAATAAATCTTTTGCAGAATCAGAACGGACAAGGGCGTGAATCATTTTACCCTGGCTTGCAAGAGTATGTGCCAGCTTATTGCCAAGATAACCTGATGCCCCTGTTATTAAAATTTTCATATCGCAGCTTTATATGTCTTTAATTTTTGTGTAAAGCTGATCTCATAAGGGATCGTTAATGCTAAATGAATTATAATAGAAGGCCACACTGCCCCGCACCAGATGCATAAAATGCAAAGCAATAATCCAAACGGAATGCAAGCCACCGTTTCCTCCTTGCCGTTGGCCATCTGTAATAAAGTGTAGAGGCTAACATTAAGTATAATTGCCAGAGGTACACCAAAACTAATAACAGAGGCATTGAGCAGGTATCCGCGGAACCAGCTTTCATAGGCACATATAAATAATATGCGTATAAAAAAATACGCTATGATAAACTCATTGCTAAGGGCTGTATTTAAAGGCGCATTATGTAGTATTCCCCTGTATTTTTTTTCTGCAATCCGTTGAGAAATTATGATAAATACTATGGCCACAAGCACTGTGATTCATGTTGACAGGTTTCCTAAAGCAACTATATTATAAAGTGTAACTGAAGAAACATGATTTGATAAAGAAGGGAGCACGCCAAATAAAATGATACCGCCGATATGCAATATGATTAGCACGGGGGATTTGATGCGAACCCATATTCATCCAACAACCGAATTCCTTTCTTTTTTTTACTGAGCCACAGCAAGACAAAAAACACAAGATAGCTTGTTGTATAAAATAATATTGTGTAGCCCAGGTAGTTCATTTATTAATTATCTTTTTCTTTTGTCAGTCTTATATTTATTTAGATACTATTAATTTTTCACTACACCTAGCACGCTGGCCTTCTTTTATAGTTAAGTAATCTTTTTATTTTCCTTACGGTAAGCCTGCACCTCTTGTTTTGGTTTATAAACTTATTTACATCCCTGAGGCGAACATTAAACTGGTTGATGTAAACTCCCAACAATTTGCCGATACTTAGAATTTATTTTATTTTTTTCTGTATACAAGCCTTTTCGTTTTCTGCGGAACAGCAAAAACATCCAATCGCCTACTGCATTAAACATTACGTTACGCGAAGGCATAAAATAATTAAAGAAAAACCAACGCATAATCCAGGCTGTCCACCCGGTAAACTGCAATCCATATAGTTCGCCAATGCCTTTTCCAATACCGAGGCTTGCGCATTGCCCGAGGCCGTTATAGTTAAAAACTTTTAGCGGTTGATTTTTTATAAATAAACCAATGTTTCTACCCACATATTCTCCATGTTTTATTGCCCATAAAGCATTTGAAGGGCAGGCTTCACCGGTTTTATAATGTGTCACATGAGAGCAATCTCCACCTCCCCAGATATTTGAATGGTTTTTTATCTGCAGGTACGCGTTAGTGTAGGTACGTTTTAAATTATCCCTCTCCATTTTTTCAGTACCTATTAGTTCCATGCGGCTTTGCCCAATGGTAGATATGACCATACTGCTTTGGATGAACCTGTCACATAAAAAAGCGCCTTCATCCGTTACTTTGGTTATTTCGTTATTATTAATTACTTCGATATTGTATTGCTGTATTACTTTTTCAGTGTACCGGATAATTCTCTGAAATTTTGGTTGTAAAACATTCAAAATTGTCGAACCCCTATTTATTAAGTGAATAACGGGATTTATTTTTTGTAAAGAAGGATGCTGATTCTTCAGAATATCTATATACTCGGCAATATTTGTAGCCAGCTCCACGCCTGTGAAACCGCCACCGGCTATGGAAAAGGGTAATAATTTTTTAGCTATATCTGGAGGCACGGCTGAGGCCTGTTTTACCAGTAGTTTAATAGTTTGTTTTGTACGGTTAAAGGCTCATCTGATTTTACCTGGTAACCATATTCCTTCAAACCCTCTACACCTTCACTATCAAATGAACCCATGCCAAGCAACAGGTGATCATATTGTATCGATTGGCTGGAGCCATTGCTATTTCTTATAAATACAGTGTTATTAGCCGCAATTATTTTCACTGCCTTACCTTTTATTATAAGTGCCTTTGAAAGTATTTCAGATAAGGGGCTCATTCTATTTTGTTCTTGTATGATATCAGTAAGGCTTTCGGCCGTCCAGCCATGAAAGGCATGACATTCGTTCGGGCAAACAACTGTAATCAAAACTTGCCCGCGATCTATTTGATTTCGTAAAATTTTGACAAGTGAACGGTAAGCCCATACAGTAACATAGCCGCCCCCGAGAAGTACTAATCTTGTGATTACCTGGTGTTCCATTGTATAGACTTACTTAATAGTGATTTAAAGAACATTAAAGGCAAATGATACATAGTACAATCCACCTATTTTAGGATTGCCAAATGCATTTTGATAATAATGATTGGTAATGTTAGTACCGCCCAGTTTTATCATTGATTTGATTTTTGGAAATTTATAATTTACCTGTGCATCTAAAGTTGCAAACGCATCTACATTACCATTTGCCAGTTCGCCTTCCCAGTAAAAAGCATCCTGCCAGCGCATCACAGCATTAAACCCAATACGCTTGCTTTTGCCCAAACCGGAATTAGCAAAGCCTGCATTAAAACGATATTCAGGTGTGTTAAATAATAGCTGGAAACCTGATGGAAAATCGCCGAGTGCATCTGAATAGGCATTAAAGAATGTTGAATAATTATTGGGTAAACGATAGTCGAGGCCGAGGCCAAATCCATGTGCTTTTACTTTTGTGGTGCTGTTGACTGCAGTTACAAATATTTTCCCCGTGCTTTTTTGACGTAAAACATTTCTTCCAATAAAATCCCTGTATTGACCGGCATAACCATACACATCAATTAATAAATTTTTTGTTACAAGGCCTTTGTAGCCTACCTCAAATGAATTCATTCTTTCCGGCTTAAATTCTTTGTATATATATGGTGTTGCTTCCGGAACTCCATTTATTACTTCGTATACCGGGTTTTTTTCTGCATCCATAAAAGGCATTACCCAGGGCAACCCGCCAAGCAATGTATAGCCGCCCACATCTAACCGAAGATATTTTTGTAGTGTGCTTGCAAAACGATAGGCCGTTTGATAAGAAACCCTGATGTTATTATCCTTTGCAACCTTTATAACGGCAGTGGCGCGGGGTGTAAATTGTCCTTTAAAGTCTTCGTTTTTATCATACCTGCCGGAAACAGATAACGTGAGTTTATCATTTAATAACTGTTTTGTAACCTGTGTATAAGCACCGACTTCATTGAATGTGATGGCTTCAGTTGTATCAATAAATAATGTGCCGTCTGAATTAAGAATGTATTTTTTTACATTGGCGCCCACAATGATGTCTGCAAATTTTATTTTGTTTGAAAAATTGTATTGCCCTTCTGACATCCATAATTGAGATTTTTCAAGGAAGCGTCCGCCATTGGGAATGGGAATTTTTCTTACCTGGTCAAATATCTGTTTGAATTGGTCTGAGCCTGCAATAGGCCGGCCCTGGTCTGCGAATGAACGGCCTGCATTATGAAACTTAGGTGCTGCACTTAGTACTGCGGATTGCGCAATGAGGTTGGCTTCTGCTTCTGATTTGCCGGCCGTTCTTGCACTTGCAAAAGCTTGCCCATATACATTTGCTGCACCGGTTGCAAACGCGCCAAAATATTGAGGGTACCAACTACCATTAATATTGTTTCGATTAAGGCTGGGTTTCCATGCTTCATTTAAATATTGCGCAGATATAGTTGTACTATATGCTTCACCAGCATCTTCCTGTGTAGTATAAGTTCGTAAAAACCACTGCGGATGCCTAAGCTCTAATTTATATTGCCCGATTTTAATTCCCCTAAAAACATAACGGTTATTACCGGTGTACACCGTGTTGCCCGTGCCCCAGTAACCCATTAATTGTGCTTCAATATTGTTTGAGAGCTTATAATGAAGTGCTCCTGATAATTTTATATTTTTTGTTTCAGGATCAATTAAATCTATTTCGTTATAACCGGTTCTAGATACATTTTGAGGATCTTTTAAAAACGGTTCCAGTATAGGCAGCAGATTAGGATTAGCTCGAATCGCCGCTTCCATTAAGGGTCTAATGTCAGCACTAGTTTCATCGCCATAAACATTTATTCCATCGTAATTGGGGTCAGTTTGCCTGTTACCAGGAATTACTTTTCCAAGGTTGCCAAGACGCTGATAATTACTGCTATCATTGGCCAGCCAGTCTTTTGCACTGATATATTGTGCGCCTACCTTAAAAGCAAATTTGTTATTAAAAGCTTTTGCCCAACGTAAAGAATAATCAAAGAACGGCGAGGCGCTACTTCTTTGGCGCTTGTCAACATGCATTACTCCCTGCTTAGCAAGCATAGCTAACCCCTGGTATTTAAATGGATTTTTGCTATTGATAAGAACCGTACCATTCATGCCGCCCGGCCCATACAATGCTGAGGATGCACCGGGTAATAATTCCATACTCTCCACATCTAGTTCAGTAAGGCCGATAAAGTTGCCGATAAAAAAATTTAGGCCTGGCGCCTGGTTATCCATTCCATCCACAATTTGGTTTACCCGGGCGCTGCCACTACCATTGAAGCCTCTTGTACTAATGGTTTTAAATGTAAGGCTTGAAGTTGTCAGATCAACTCCCTTCAAGGCGCCAGCCATATCGTAATAAGATGTAGCAGGAGAATTTATTATATGTCTTGCGCTTACTCTTTCTATAGACACCGGGGATTCCAGTATGCGGGTAGGCATGCGGGTAGCAGCTACAACTACCTCCTGCCCGAGAGAGCTTGCAGGTCTCATGGCTACTAAAATTTCTTCTGCATTGCTTACCTGAACCGTTGTTTCTTCAAAACCAATAGAAGAAAACACAAGCGTTAACGGCAGGGATCGCCTGGTAACAATTTTAAAATTTCCTTTTTCATCTGTGAAGCTTCCTTCGGGTGTGCCCTTTACTACAATTGAAACACTGCTTATGGTTTCTTTTGTGTCGGCACTTGTTACCTTACCTAGAATAGTTTGCGTTTGGGCTATTGCAAGAGAATAGCAGAGAATAATAATGGCTGTTAATGAGGCATAAAGTTTCTTCTTCATGACTGTAGATTTAGTTTTAAATTGATTTTAGCTTCACAGGCAAATTAAAAACGGGTAGTTATAATTAAGTATATTTTGATTCGCTATGCTTATAGCCGCTGTTTTCTGCAGTGTTTTACTTCGCAGCTTTTTTAAAGGAATTTTTAACATGGCAGTTATTTGTATTGTTATTATGTAATTCTATTTACTGATTTTTCTGACGCGACTATTCATGTAGTCGGCTAAGTAGATATTGCCTTTTGCATCGGTGGCTAATTCGTTAAAGCTTGAAAAGCGGGCGGCACTGCCATTGCCGTCAACATACCCACATGTACCGCCTGCTATGGTTTTTACAGTTCCTGAAGGCAAGATCTTGCGAATCTGACAATCGCGGGATGACATAAAAATATTTCCTTCAACATCGATTGCTATTCCGGTTGGGTAATTGGAACTGTAGGCACCTGGCTGCCCAACAGTTGCTATAGTGCTGACAAATCCTGAAGGAGTAACCTTGCGTATACTGGCGTTTACTGCATCTGCAACGAAAACATTTCCCTGAACATCAACTGCGATGCCACGCAGATCATTAAATTTTGCTGATTTTCCATTCCCATCAATATAACCGGCTGTACCATCCCCTGCCAATGTACTTACCATTCCGGAAGAAGAAATTTTACGAATGCGGTTACTAAGCTCTGTAACATAAATATTATTTTGGGCGTCGGTACTTATTCTTTTTAGTAATGAAAATTTTGCAGAGCCTCCAGGGCCATCAGCAAAGCCTGACGTATTGCTCCCGGCTAAAGTACT
>MWVX01000858.1_pt1 | contig 10009 bp, 8 predicted proteins | sample 1047311 | NCBI WGS metagenome assembly MWVX01 (sample SAMN06349984, study PRJNA376086) | soil metagenome | isolation source: MtG-4 sample Antarctic (ecotone) soil | place: Antarctica | collected 2015-01-13
ATTAGTCGATCTTGATAAAAATTGGATACCACAGCAGGAAGATCATTCTTTATACATCAGGCCTTTTATGTTTAGCAGCGACGAAGTAATAGGGGTAAGACCAAGTGATAAGTATAAATTTCTGATCCTTTTAAGTCCTACGGGGCCTTATTATAATGCTCCCATGAGAATTTATGTGGAAGAAAATTATGTACGTGCGGTACCAGGTGGAATCGGATACGCTAAAGCAGCAGGAAATTATGGCGCTGCTATGTATGCAACTGCCGAAGCTAAAAAGAAAGGCTATGACCAGGTATTATGGACGGATGCTTATGAGCATAAATATGTACAGGAATGTGGCACTATGAATGTTTTCTTTATTATCGGGAATAAAGCAATAACACCTGACCTTGAGTTAGGAACAATTTTGCACGGCGTTACAAGAGATAGTGCAATGACCTTGCTTAAAGAAATTGGGTTTACTGTTGAGGAAAGACCGTTGTGTATTGATGATATTGTAGATGCTTATAAAGCTGGTATTTTATATGAAGTTTTTGGAACAGGAACTGCAGCAACAATTTCTTTGATAAAAGAATTACGTTACAAAGATTTTACAATGCATTTTGATACAGATAAATGGAAAACTGCTCCTGAACTAAAAGCCCGGCTGAGTGCAATCAGAGAGGGAAGAACCCCTGATAAATACGACTGGTTGTATAAAGTATAATTTAAAAAAACCTTCCAAATTACTTTCTTATATATTATTTCTGATTATTGATGCTTCCTCGATTAGCAGATGGAGTAGCGTTATAATGGTTTAAAAACCGGAGAACATCACTTTCTTTTTTGAAGTCTATCTTATTCTCATCTATCCATGCAGCATAAGCAGATGCTGAAGGAACGAATTTAATAACATTGTCTTTGTTGAGCTTTTTTATTCTTTCAATTTTTTCATTATACCATATATAATAAAAAACATCATCGGTAAAAAAATATTTTTTTTGTGTACCAAAAAGAGAGTCTGCAGAACCAACCTTTCTTTGCATATATTTAAGCAGCTTATGATTTCCAGAATTTAATACTTGCACAAAGCCCTCAACTTTTTTATTTTGCAGAAACATATAAGGGTCATTCATAATAAATATTTCACCGGTTCTAGAAATATCGTTACCCAAATGAAACACAATAGTTGATATATTCCCCGTTTCAAGCACAACTTCTTTTTCATCTTTCAATAAATGAATTTCATTTGTAGCCAAATTGAGCCGTATAGGCATAGTTGAAAGTTTCAATGTTCCTGCATAGAAAGTTGCTAATTGCCAATCATCTTTCAAAAACGGACTTCCTTTAATTCTTGAATATGGAACTCTATCCTTATTTGGCAGGGTAGCCATGCCATAGAATGTATAACCTGTTGCATTATCTTTGTGATCATAACCTGTTGCTTCCATCCTAACCTGTGACTTTAATACATTAAAACAGGAAATAAAAAATAATATTAAACCACAAGTTTTAGTTGCACGAAATGATAATTTTATGGGTAACATAAATAACAAAATCGCTTTTAAGCAATTTACATAAAATGCCAGTAAATTTTCAAATAATTTTGGAACTTAACAAACCTACACTTACCTTTGCGGCCCTAAAAAATAGGATAAAATAAATGCCTACAATACAGCAATTAGTAAGGAAAGGTAGAGATATCATAAAAGCAAAAAGCAAATCCAGGGCTTTGGACAGTTGTCCTCAGCGTCGTGGAGTATGTACAAGAGTTTATACTACAACTCCGAAAAAACCTAACTCCGCTTTGCGTAAAGTTGCTAAAGTTCGTTTAACAAACAAGATCGAAGTAATTGCCTATATCCCGGGGGAGGGACATAATTTACAGGAGCACTCAATAGTGTTGATACGTGGCGGAAGGGTTAAGGATTTGCCGGGTGTACGTTATCATATTGTACGCGGAAGCCTTGATACAGCAGGGGTAAAAGACCGTAAGAAAAGTCGTTCTAAATACGGAACAAAAAGAGAAAAGGCAAAGAAATAGGTTGATAAAGTTAATCCGTTAATTAGTTAATGTAGATAACATTTAAACCAATAAAAAAATAAACAAAAGAAATGCGTAAAGCACAAGCTAAGAAGCTCCCTCTGGCACCTGATCCAAAGTTTAATGATAAGTTGGTAACAAGGTTTGTAAATAATCTTATGTGGGAGGGTAAAAAAAGCGGAGCATATAATATTTTTTATGATGCCCTGGAAAGAGTAAACAAAATGATCAGTGAAGATGGATATGAAACATGGAAAAAAGCATTAACTAATGTAACTCCGGCTGTTGAAGTTAAGAGCCGCAGAATTGGTGGTGCTACATTTCAAATTCCTGCTGAAGTGCGTACTGACAGAAAAACTTCTTTAGCCATAAAATGGCTTATCCGCTTTAGCCGCGACAGGAACGGAAGAAGTATGGCTGAAAAATTAGCAAACGAAATAGTAGCCGCAAGTAAGGGTGAAGGGGCTGCATTTAAAAAGAAAGAGGATACCCACCGTATGGCAGATGCTAACAAAGCATTTGCACATTTCAGAATATAGAGTCTAATATCTATCTAAATCTAATAACTAATTGTTCGATCCCTTCTCCTAATGGAAGGGATTTTTTTTACATTACTTATATGCCGGAATAATTCCTAAAATTGTATGAAAAATATATTATTATTAAATTTTCAAAAATTGGTATACCTTATGAAAAATCTATATCATGAAAAAAATTTACCCACGCGGAAAATTGATTCTATTTTCTATTTTACTCATCGCTTTTAGTTTTGATTTTCAAAAGGTGCACGGTCAAACATGTACCAACCTCAATATTGTTGATTGTGGTATAGCTGCAGCAACAACAGATCTTTGCGCTAACTTTTTAGGAAATGCAATTACAAGTATTAATAATACGAATCTTGTTTTTACCGGCACTCCAACAGCTACTACTACTAAATTATCATTTACCTCACGTACTTATACAGTGACGGCTACCGACGGTTGCGTTGTTGTGAGTTTTACAGAGGCATCAACTGCGACAGTTTCCAGTACTGATATAACTATAACTACTAATACAGGAGCTACGGTAACATGCCCTAATGTATCAGTAGGTATTGGTGGAGTAATTTGTGTAAAAATTTGTGATCCCGTTAAATTACCCCAGGGCACTTTAATAACAGTTGGATTAGAGTTTAATGCAACTACAAATTTTACCCCTCCTCAAACAGTTACAGTAACTAGTTTTGCTACTGCCGGCGTTGCTACTTGCACACTTCCACTTGCAATTCCTTGTCCATCGGCTTTTGTGGGTTTGAATAACGATTGCGGTCCATCGTGTGATGCTGCCTTTCCTCTTTCAAATGGTAAAATAAGAGTTTTCTTTTCTCAGCCGATCCCCATAGGGGAACCAACACCGCTTATTACTGCTCTTACTGCTATTGACGGAGTTGCAACAGTAAATCAATATAAATTTTGTCTTACTTCTGATGCAGGCACTACAGTACAAAGAACGTTTGCTGATTATTGTATATATACTGCTGCCAATGTTACACCACTTTTGCTTACAGGATCATTAACGCTTACTTTACAATCAGGTACTGTTACATCAGGACTATGCGTTGTAAATGTTTGTGGGGGGGGGTAACTTTGCGGTTTTAAATAACACATCTGGTTGTACCCCATGTCCCGGAGTAACAGGTACTCTCTCAGGAAAAGTAAGAGTATTTTTTAGTTCTCCAATACCAATTGGAATACCTACACCTACAATTACAACTGCAACTATTGCTGGTGTTACTTTGTTAGGGTACCAATTTTGTTTTACTAATGATGCGGGCTCTACTGTTGTAAGAACTTACGCTGACTATTGTATATACATAGATCCACTAATTGTTCCATTATTAACCCCTCTTCCTTCTACGCTTCCCATAACCTTTGATACAAGTTCTGGAATGATATGTACAACCCCGATTACAGTACCTTGCTCTTCGGGATTTGTAATTTTAAATTCTGGAGGAGCATTTGGAGGATCTCCGTCAGAGGTTGCATGTCCCGCTCCTACAACGTGTGTGGCTACATTGGTAAATGTTGTAAGCAGGTTAAGAGTTTTCTTTAGCCCCTGTTTACCTGCAGGAGTTCCTGCACCCACTATTATTGGTGCACAGGGCGTTGATGCTGATGGATATCTTGTGACTATTCTTACAGGGCCATTTTGTTTTGTTGCTACCGCAGAATCAAATCAATTAATATCAACGGTAAGATGTTATGTTGATTATTGTGTTTATGGCGCAGCAGGAAGCTCTTTTAACCCACCGGCACAGATACAATTTACTTTTGATTTGGGAATACTATCAACTATAAATGGGGTGTCAACTCCAATTACTCAAACCTGTTCACCATCGCCAGGATCTTCAGCGATTGTTCTTAATCCAGATGTAAATGTAACATACGTAAATGTATCGGTTTCAGGCAATGTAAATACAAATGATGTAGTGCCTGCAGGAACAACTTATGGCACTCCTGTACCTCAATTGGGAAATCCTGCAGTAGCAACATTAAATATGAATTCCGACGGTACTTATACTTTTATTACAGGTACAGCCGGAGTGTATATTTATCGCGTACCTGTATGCCCATCCGGCGTAGTGCCACCATCATGCCCAACAACCGAATTAAAAATCACAGTACTTGATAATGCAGTCACTAATAATCCTCCTGTAGCTAATACAGATATTGCTGCTACCCCGATAAATACTGCTGTTATTATAAATGTAATTGCCAATGATAAATGCTCAAATCCCGGTTGCACATTAAATCCTCTCGTAAATGTAACTGTTCTACCGGCAGTTCAACCAGCTAACGGCACAGCAATAGCAAATGGGGATGGTACCATTACTTATACACCGACTACCGGCTTTACAGGTCTTGATAGCTTGACGTATCAGGTTTGTGATAATGCTGCTCTCTGTGCAACTGCCAAAGTATATATTACAGTTGTCGCCATTGCTCCAAATACTACAAGTGCTGCAGATGATTATTTTATAACAAATTTGAACGCAGCCGTGAGCGGCAATGTAAAACCTAATGATATAGACGCTGAAGGAAATGCTCAACTTGTCACAACTCAAACAACAACAGCTCCGGGTATGGGTACATTAGTATTAAATGGCGATGGTTCTTTCACCTTTACACCTGTAACAGGCTTTACAGGTCCGGTAAATTTTGTTTACACTATTTGTGATAATGGAATGCCAACAGTTTGCGCAAATGCAACATTATATATATTGGTTTCACCTGTTGCTGTAGTGCCAATAATTCTTACAGACTTTAAAGGCTTACTCAATAATCAACAGGTTGTATTAAACTGGAAAACATCAACTGAAATTAATAGTAGTCACTTTGATGTACAACGCAGCTTAGATGGAATAAATTTTGAAAAGATAGGTTCAGTCCCTGCGCATGGAAACAGCTCAGCGGTTAATACCTACGAGTTAACTGATAAGGTACCTGTTGAGGGCGTTAATTATTACAGATTAAAAACTGTAGATCTTAATGGGAGCTTTGTGTATTCATCTGTGGTAATTATAAAGATTGGAAATAGTATAAAGGGTTACATAACTGTAAATCCTAACCCTGCGCACGGTAATATTCGTTTAAAATTTAATGGTATAGAAAAAGGAATTTACAATGTCGTTTTATCAAACCCATTAGGCAAAGTTCAACTATCTGACCAGGTTACCATTTCACAAAATGCAGAACTGCGAATTTTAAAAACCCAGTCAAAAATGGCTAAAGGTGTTTATATACTTCATATTTATAAAGATGGTATCAATAGAATTAGTTCTATAAAAGTTTTTATTGAATAGTTTAATTTAAGTTTCGATGATTTGCCCGGTGTTTCCACATCGGGCTTTTTGTTAATACCATCTTTGTAGCAGATTATTAGCCATATTATTCGTAAGTTTGCGCCTCAAAAATTATTTTTTTTTATTTGTATATCAGCCAATTTATTTAATATCAAATTTTCAATCTTCAATAAAATAACGACATGGGCGACTTAAGGTATCAACGAAACTTTGGAATTGCTGCACATATTGATGCCGGCAAAACAACTACAACAGAACGGATATTATATTATACTGGTGTTAACCATAAAATTGGTGAAGTGCATGATGGAGCTGCCACAATGGATTGGATGGCCCAGGAGCAGGAAAGAGGTATTACCATTACTTCGGCAGCTACCACCTGCTTTTGGAATTTCCCAACAGTGCAGGGCGTAAAAACACCGGAGACAAAACTGTATAAATTTAATATTATTGATACTCCCGGTCACGTGGATTTTACTGTAGAGGTTGAGCGTTCGCTACGGGTGTTGGATGGATTGCTTGCATTGTTTGATGCAGTAAGTGGTGTAGAGCCTCAAAGTGAAACCGTTTGGCGCCAGGCCAACAAATACAAAGTTCCCCGTATTGGCTTTGTAAATAAAATGGATAGGGCAGGGGCAGACTTTTTAAATGTTGTTAAGCAGGTAAAGGAAATGCTTGGAGCTAAAGCCGTTCCACTTCAATTGCCTATAGGCGCAGAAGATAATTTTAAAGGTGTTGTTGACCTTGTTACCATGAAGGGAATGGTTTGGGATGATGCAACACTTGGTATGACTTATAAAGAAGTACCTATCCCTGAAGATATGATTGAAGAAGTGAATGAATGGAGACAACATCTTATAGAAGCTGTTGCTGATTATGATCATGCTTTATTAGAGAAATTCTTTGATGACCCGGCTTCCATTTCTGAAGATGAAATTCATGCCGCTATGCGAAAAGCAACCATTGACATTTCCATCATCCCAATGATGTGTGGTTCATCTTTTAAAAATAAAGGTGTACAAACTGCATTGGATGCTATTATTAGATATTTGCCCGGGCCTTTGGATATTGAAGCGGTAAAAGGAACCAATCCTGACACCGGTGGAGAAATATTTCGTCATGCCGATCCCAAAGAACCATTTAGCGCTTTGGCATTTAAAATTATGACAGATCCTTTTGTTGGGCGCCTTGCATTTTTCCGTGCTTATTCCGGTAGATTAGATTCTGGAAGTTATGTTTTGAATACACGTACCGGAAAGAACGAAAGAATTTCACGAATCATGCAGATGCACGCTAATAAACAGAACCCTGTTGATTATATCGAGGCAGGTGATATTGGAGCAGCTGTGGGTTTTAAAGATATTAAAACAGGGGATACTTTGTGTAATGAAGATCATCCGATTGTTTTGGAAGCAATGACATTTCCTGAGCCTGTTATTTCTGTTGCTGTTGAGCCTAAAACACAGGCCGATGTTGATAAAATGGGAATGGCAATAGCGAAGCTTGTAGAAGAAGATCCTACATTAAGAGTAAAAACAGATGAAGAGACCGGGCAAACAATTTTAAGCGGAATGGGTGAGCTGCATCTTGAAATTATTGTTGACAGGATGAAGAGAGAATTTAAAGTTGAAATAAACCAGGGTGCCCCTCAGGTTGCTTATAAAGAGGCCTTCCAAAATACAATTGAACACAGAGAGATATTAAAAAAGCAAACGGGGGGTCGTGGTAAATTTGCCGATATTATTTTTGAAATAGGGCCTGCTGATGTAGAATTTTTAAAAGAGGGAAAAGGAAATTTTCAGTTTGTAAATGGTTTATTTGGTGGATCAATTCCTAAAGAATTTGTTCCTGCAATTCAGAAAGGGTTTGAAACCGCAATGACAACAGGTGTATTGGCCAGCTACCCTATGGAAAGTATGAAAGTTAGAGTATTTGATGGTTCTTTTCACCAGGTTGACTCTGATGCAATGAGTTTTGAATTATGTGCCAAGCAGGGTTACCGGGAATCGGGCAAAAAAGCAAAACCTGTTTTGCTTGAACCGATAATGAAAGTTGAAGTATTAACACCCGATCAATATATGGGTGACGTAACTGGCGATCTTAACCGCCGCCGTGGAATGTTGGAAGGTATGGACAGCAAGCATGGCGTTCAGGTAATAAAAGCCAAAGTACCTTTGAGTGAGATGTTTGGTTATGTAACGCAACTGCGTTCGCTCTCCAGCGGTCGTGCAACATCAACTATGGAATTTAGTCATTATTCTCCTGCTCCAACAAATATTGCTGAGGAAGTAATTGCAAAGCAAAAAGGCAAAGTAAAGATTGAAGATTAGGCTGGAATAAAACCTTAAATAAAACAAGACCCATTTGAAAGAGTGGGTTTTTTAATGAAGGAAAAGATACTTATGCTAAGTTTACTTGATCCAAGCTATAAATTATTTTGATGCTTTACAGGAAGAGAATTTATTATTCAGTTGATAATAATTTATATCTAGATCAGAAGCTTGAATCCTTAAATAAACAAACTATGATAAATACATCTTTCTGGATTGTTCGTTACTTAATAATAGTTTAGTTTTATAAAAACAAAACATCCAATTGTTTCCTACGAAAGGCTAACGCTTACAATCTGGAAAATATTTATATCTTGTATTTCACCCCAACCGATATATAGGAGTAGTATCATTTATTTTTTTTAATTAAAATAAATAATTACAACCTAAAGTATAAATAAGATTTATTTCTTATTACTACATTTTATCATTTATTAATAAAACTTAAATCATGAGCAAAAAACTTTATATACTTTTTTTCAGTGTTTTCTTTTTAATTTCTATGACTAGTTATAAAGCACAAGCACAAAATAGAAATAGTAATACTGACACATCAATACAAATGCGGAAAGAACAAAACATTAATCTTAACAGGAACATTATCAAAATAAATGTAACCGCTATTGTTTTAAAAAATTTTTCATTTCAATACGAAAGAATATTAAGCAAAACATTTTCAATTGTTCTTGGATACAGAGTAATGCCTGTATCCACACTCCCTTTTCAAAAAATTATTTTAAATCAGGTTGGCGACGATCCGGAAACCAGACAAACAATTGAAAATTTCAGATTAAGCAACACTGCCATAACTCCTGAAGTAAGATTTTATGTGGGTAAAAAGGGATATGGAAAAGGTTTTTATATCGCTCCTTTTTACCGTCATGCAGAATTTAAGAGCAGTGAACTGGATATATTTTATACAACCCCTGCAAATGTACAAGGTAGTATTAAGCTTTCAGGAAAACTTACTTCTAATACCGGTGGAATATTGTTAGGTGTTCAACGGTTTATTGGAAAACGTATAGTGCTGGACACATGGATATTTGGGCCTCATTATGGATCAGGCACAGGTGATTTTAGCGGTACATCAAGCAGGCCTTTAACACAGGATGAACAAAATGGTCTAAGAGATCAATTAAATAGTATAGACATTCCTTTAACTGATAAAACTGTTAGTGTAAATGCTAATGGTGCTTCCTTAAAACTTGATGGACCATGGGGCGGTATAAGAAGCGGAATCTCTTTAGGCATCAAATTCTAAATAAATATCTAAAAAATAGGTAGATAAAAAGTGAGTATAAAATTCATTAATCAATGATTAATGAATATATAGAAAAACAATACCAATGGATTTTTGAAGAAACCTTACAGATAGGTAATAGATACAGACCTGGTGTTTACTTTGGAGAAGTAACACAGGGAAAAAACAAAAAAAAACTCAAGCTTATAAAGTTGTAGGAAGACCAAGTGCTAAAGAAACAAAAGCCCATTCGAAAGACTGGGTTTTTATTTAGGGTAACACATATTTTGGATGTACCTGCAACTGAGAAAATCATGTATCAAAATGAGAAAAATATTCTGTAAAAAACACGTGATAAAGAATGTTTTCTGATATGAAAAATTTATTTTCTTAAAGAAATTTGCAAAAACATAAATCCATTCCTTACTTTTATCAATTTAAAGAGCATTCGCAAACAAAGCCGTTACATTCCCGAGACGTTCCCTCTGAAAACCACGTCTGCATATTTACTGCTAACCCTAATTACATCTAACTAATCGCTGAGCTTTATAGTCAGCACCGGAGCGCTGAAA
>MWVX01000859.1_pt1 | contig 10006 bp, 8 predicted proteins | sample 1047311 | NCBI WGS metagenome assembly MWVX01 (sample SAMN06349984, study PRJNA376086) | soil metagenome | isolation source: MtG-4 sample Antarctic (ecotone) soil | place: Antarctica | collected 2015-01-13
GGGTCGGGCGGACGAAATTCCAAACGCTTAGCTTTCGGCGACGGCGAAAACATCGGAATCCGCACGGCGGCGGAACGGTTTCGCGCCGAATATGCAAGATTTACCGGTGCTTCAAAACCCGGCACCAACCGCTTATAACTGTTGGTCGTCGGCGCGGCAAACGCGACTAATGCGGGCGCGTGTTTGAGAAGTCCGCCAATGTAAAATTTCGCCATTTCCGAAAGTCCGGCGTATTCTTCGCCGCCGAACAACGGATTTCCGTCTTTCCACAGCGATTGGTGACAGTGCATTCCCGAACCGTTGTCGCCGAACAGCGGTTTCGGCATAAATGTCGCCGTTTTGCCGTGTGCAACTGCTGTGTTTTTGACGACGTATTTGAACAACATCACATTGTCAGCCGTATGCAAAAGATTGGAAAACTTAAAATCAATTTCGCATTGTCCGGCGGTGGCGACTTCGTGATGATGACATTCGACGTTGATGCCGACATCGCCCAAAATCAGTGAAATCGCGTTTCTCAAATCAATCAAAGTATCGGCGGGCGCAACCGGCACATAGCCTTCTTTGGCGCGGATATGATTTCCCGAATTCGGCATCATCTCGTTGCCGTGCCGTCCCGTGTTCCAATGTCCTTCTTCGGAATTTACCGAATAACCGGCTGATTGCTGGTCGTTATGATAAAAAACTTCGTCAAAGACAAAAAATTCGGCTTCCGGTCCAAAATAAACCGTGTCGGCGATGCCCGTAAATTTCAGATAGCTTTCGGCGCGAATCGCCACCGAACGCGGGTCGAGTCCGTAACCTTCTTTAGTTATCGGGTCAACCACGTTGGCAATCAAGCAAATCGTTTCTTCTTCGGTGAACGGGTCAACCCAAAAACGTCCCGCGTCCGGCACGAGCAGCATATCCGATTCGTTAATTGCCGCCCAACCGCGCAGGGAAGATGCGTCAAAGCCGAAGCCTTCTTCAAAACTGTCTTCGGTCAACTGCTCAATCGGATAACTTAAGTGATGCCACGCGCCCACCAAATCGGTGAACCGCACGGAAACAAATTTTGCGCCTTGTTCGGCGGCATAGTTCAATACATTTTTTGCGTTCATTCAATCTCCTGTTTTGTTTTGAGAAAAATTATTGGTCAGTTTGCGCCCTTTTTCACACGCAAATTTCAGTGAGATTTTACAACAGTCAGACATAACGAGCAAAACCTTCTTTTTATTTTTTAAGAAAGTTTGAAATCACCGATAAAATGGGAAATTGAAAATGGATATTGGATAATTCAACTTGCGCGAAAAATCCTTTATCCATTATTCATTTAATATGTTTCTACTCTTTCTCCAGAGGCAGAACCGACGGCTTTGCCTTGTTGGTTGAGAAGATAAACATTTTTGAAGCCTTTGTTAGTGCCGGTAGCCAAAATCTTTTTCAAAACATCTTCTTTTTTCTCTCTCTTTAAGTCATCCCAATTTGGCAAGACAATCGCGTAGAAAGATTCTTTGTTAATTCTCGCGTCTTTGATATATTCCTTCAAAAAAGAATTCTCCAGATTTACTACTTTTACATTTTGAGAAATTTTTTCCGGTGCGGCAGTTTGGCTTGCCCAAACAAACAGCGCAATCGAGGAAACAACAACTAAAATTGTCGCCGCGAGCAACCATTTATTGACGGAATACCAAGTCTGTTGCTTTTGTTTCGGTGTTCCTTCGACGCTTCTAACCGTTGGTGACAGTTGGATTTTTTCCGTCCCGTTTTTCTTTTCGGCAACTTCGCTTTTTTTAAACGGTTTATAAATTTCACCCTTTGTCTTTAATAATTCGACAAGTTGCAGAGTCTTGCTGGTCGCGTCGGAGATAACTTGGTCGTGCAAAAAACCGTATTTGTTTTCGAGTTTTTCCGCCCCGCCTTTTTTTACTTCAATTTCCAACAACTCGATATAGCGGTTGCCAATTTTGACGTTGCTTTCAATCGCCGTCGCCGTTACAAGCGGCACAAAAAATTGTTCAAGCGTGCTTTCTTTAAAAACACGCAACCGGTTGAAGAAATCATTTCTGACTAATTCATCAAAACTGTCCGCGCTGTCGGCTTCCGCCATAAAATCTTCAAATTTGAGTGTCGTGATTAAATTTTTTGAATCGTTCTGCTCATTTGCATAAACCGAAACGCTTTCCCATTCCGCGTATAATTGCGTCAAACTTTTGATGAGTTCCGCTTGCAGCACGGAAATTTCTCTTTTTTCGTTATCTGTTTCTTTAGAAAATAGTCGCGTTACGACCAAATCAAACTTACTTCTGACTGATTCGGAATATGGCGAGTTGCGATAAAATCGCGCCAACGCGATGAGTGCCTGCGAACTCAAAGCTGGGCGCGTCGTTTCGCAATATCGTCGCAGATGTGCCACCGAAATATGTTTATCCCGATACGAAAGTGCCGAATACCAGCTTTCTGTTTCCTGCATCAATTGAAATTCAGCCTGCGCGTGTTCCGGCGATTTGACATTTTTTGAAACCTGCAAAAAGCTATGCAAGGATTTTTTTACTTCCAAATCGTCGTAAGGTTTCGACACGATGTTCATTTGTTCGCGTTCTACGCCCGAAAGAATATGTTCGACGATTTGCAAACCCGAAACTTCATCCACCGCCCGCTTGCGATATAATTCGGCTTCATTGACCGACGATTTTGGTTTTTCCGCATTTACGAGAGGTTGATTATAAATAAAATTTCCGTTGCTAACCGCTGTTTCATTCGTCAAATCAAAATCTTTACCTAGTTCAAGCGGAAATTGTTCGGCACTAGAGTTTTGTTCCTGAGTATAATTTTCCAAGAATGTTTGAGCCTCGATTATCTCCTCGTCATACGTTTCAGTTTCGCTTTCAACGTGGCTTGTTTCGACAACGGTTTCTTCAAGCAGATTTTCTTTTTTTAATTCATCAACTAGGTCTTCAAATATATTCATGGCTTTATTTTACCAAATTTGGAAGAAGTCTTGTGAGGTTTTTTTGAGATTTAAGGAAGGATTTGGACAATTTCGCCTGATTGGTCAACAGAAATGACATACGGCGGGTCGAGTGGGCTGACGGCTTTCGTAGCAATGATTGTATATGTTTGTCGAAGTTCCGCATCTGTCGGAACTATCGGACTCATTGAAAAGGTAAATTTTCCGCGAATCAGATTTGGCGGCATAGTAGTTCCTAAATTTCCACTATTTGCCGTGTTAAGTTCATCTAACCGGGCAAATCTTCCGGCATTGGAATAATAACTAAGTTCCGCCGAAGAGATTGTTCTCAAACTGGCAAAAGCATTTCCATTATCAGCGGCTCTGATTCCTCTTTGCAGCGAAGGAACTGCTAAGGCGGCAATAACGCCGATGATAACGACCACCAAAAGTAATTCAATCAGTGAAAATCCGCTTTGACTTTCATTCTTCATTCATACACCTCGCGGGGAAAAGATTTAGCTTGGCAACAAAGTGCCGAAATTTGTCACCCGACTTTGACAAGTTTCGACATTTTTTATTATCAAATTTTTATTAAACTCTCTATTCGCTTTGTCTATCAGAGTTTTTTTGGTTTTTGTTCCATATCCATCAAATCAAACCGACCTTGCAACTGCAATGATTATGCCAAAGAGATGAGAAAAATATTTATAAAAAAGTTATGTTGTTCCATATCAAAAAATCTTGACTTTGCTACATATTTGAATTAACTTCTAAGCGTCCAATAAAAATTGGACACGAATTTTTCAACTTTTTATTTCTTGCAGGTATCGAATTTTTTATTTTTCGGTGGCGGCAAAATGTCGGGCGAGAAAAGATGCGACCATTTTTTTTGAAAACTGTTTCGGACAAAATCTTCGACTTCATCCGATGTTTGACAAATTTCCAGTTTTTTTACAATTTCCCGTGCTTCTTCAAAAGCGATGCCGGAAATTATTCTTCTGACGCGCAAAATCGAATTGACGTTCATACTCAAATCTGTTGCGCCAAGCCCGATTAATATCGGCGCGTAAAGAGGAGAACCCGCCATTTCTCCGCAGACGATTATCGGAATGTCGTTATTTTCAGCCGCTTGCAAAACCGTTTTTATCGCCCGCAGAACCGCCGGGTGAAGTGTGCGAAACCAATCGGCAACCGCTTCGTTGTCGCGGTCAACCGCGAGAAGATACTGCACGAGGTCGTTTGTTCCAAGACTTAAAAAATCAACTTCCCTCGCAATTTCTTCAATCATAAAAACCGCCGACGGAACTTCAACCATTGCACCAAGCCTCGGATTTCCAAATCGAATTCCTCTTTTTTTCAACAGGTCTTTTTCCTGCTTCAAAATTTTCTTAGCCGCCAAAATTTCCGAAACATCCGAAATCATCGGCAGGACAATATCAATTTTGTTTTCGGCGGAGGCTTGTAGAAGTGCGCGAAGTTGGAGGCAAAACTCTTTTTTGTGCGACAAACCCAATCGAATTCCGCGCAGTCCGAGCGCGGGATTTTGTTCTTTTTCCGCGCTTTCATCAGATAATTGCTCAACGCCTAAATCAAAAGTGCGAACCCTTACGCCGTCCGCGCCGACCAATTCGGCGATTTTTCGATAGGCTTTGATTTGCTCTTGTTCGGACGGAAAACCCTTAGATTGATTGAATAAAAACTCCGAGCGATAAAGCCCGATGCCTTGTGCGCCGAAACGCCGCGCTTTCGTGTAGCCTTTCGGCAAATCAACATTGGCGCGAATGGTTATTTCCCGTCCGTCCAGCGTTTTGAGTTTTTCTTTGACCGATTCATAATTTTTGAGATTTACTTCTTGAAATTGCGCCGCCGCGATTTTATATTTCTGCAAAGTTTCCGCCGTCGGATGCAAAATTGCAAAGCCGTTGTAGCCGTCAACAACGACGGAATCGCCCGTCTGAACACGCCGCAAAATGCCTTTCATTCCTGTAACGGCGGGCAAATTCATCTCCCGCGCCAAAATAAATGTGTGCGAAGTCCAACCGCCTCGCTCGGTAATAATCGCTTTCGGGTTGCTTTCGGCGAGTTCGATTAAGGTTGAAGGTTTGACATCTTTCGCTACGATAATCGAATTTTCAGCCAAGGCGATGTTCGATTTTCCGCCGCCGCCCAAAGCCGTCAACAGACGGTCGGCAATATCCTCCAAGTCTATATAACGCTCGCGCAAATGTTCGTCCGTGATAGTTTTATGTTGGGCGATGTAAGCATCGGTAACGGTTTTGACCGCCCATTCCGCGTTGACTTTTTGTTCTTCGATGTTAGTTTCGATTTGTTGAAGCAGAGATTTGTCTTCGAGAATTAAAAGATGCGCGTCGAAAATATTGGCTTTGGCGGTGGAATTATTGGCGGCGATTTTTTTCAATTGGCGACTTGCCAGCCGCACGGCGGCGCGAAAACGTCGGAATTCACGCTCGATTTGCGCGGAGTTTAACTCAACGCGATAAAACTGCCGCTTACGCCCGTGCAGACAGACGACTTTGCCGACGGCAACGCCTCTCGAAACAGCCCGCGCATCGAGCCTGATTTCACCATTTGTTTTTGAGAGTGAGATTTGATTTGTTTTATTAAAAACAATCATTATTTTTTATCGGAGCGAAATGGAGCGCGGACATCTTGTCCGCTAGTTGTCGCTAAACAAAAAGTTGCTTTTCCGTTAAACGCATTTTGCGGACAGGATATCCGCGCTCCATTTTTTTAGCTGCTAAGATTAAAACCGCCGCTGCTGCTTTGCGAAGGAAAGAACGGTTTTAGAAGTCCGGCAAACGCCCGCAAGTTTCGGGTTTGGATTAAAATTTCGCCCGGTCCTGAAAATTCCGCGACTAAACCTTCGCCGCTCAAGAAACTTCTGAAAAATCCGCTTTTAGCGGCTTTCCGCGTGTTGTATTGCATCTGACCTTCCCACGCTACCAGATGTCCGGTGTCAACTACATATTGTTCGCCCGGACGCAAAGTTTTGCGGTGAATCGCGCCGAAAGAAGAAACCAGCAACAGCCCGGTGCCGGTAACTTGCAAAAGAAACAAGCCTTCGCCACCGAGCCACGATTTTGCCCCGCCGAATTTCGTGTCAACCTGCAAACTCACGTCGCCCGCCAGATAAGAACTCGACTGCACCATAAAAGTTTGGTTATTCATTTCGATTCCGACGACATCGCCGGGCGCACCCGGTGCAAACGTAACTTCGCCCGCGCCGCCTTTTGCCGTAAAGGTCGAAACAAACGCCGATTCACCGCCGACGGCACGTTTTAACGCACCAAAAACTCCGCCTTTTAATTCCGAATGCAAATCTACATTTGACGACATCGAAACCATCGCGCCCGCTTCCGCCGAGATTGATTGTTCGGTTTGCAAATTGACAATCGCCAGCGCAAACGAGCCGGGATGTTGGATTTCCCAAGTATAGCCGCGTCCTTGTCCGCGATTGTCCGTGTCAAAATTAAAGGCATCGCGCCCGGCGTTCGGCGTTTGATAATTCGGCTGCTGCTGATAAGTCGGTTGCGGTTGGCTTGGCATCGGCAACCCGCATGAGCCGCAAAATTGGGCATCCGGCAGAAGCAGTGCGTTACATTTTGGACAATTCATATCACGACTCCTTTTGATTTTTCGATAATTATACGGCAGGCATCTTCGGCGGTTTCGGCAAAATCGAGATAGGCGACATCAGCGTTGCTGACCACCAGATTTTTTTGCCACGACTCGACAACCTGTTTCCAACAATCGCCCAATAAAACCAGCGGACGCTTATTTATCACGCCGGTTTGCAGTTTGTTCCAAACGAGCGAAACTTCCGTTACCGTTCCCATTCCACCGCGAATGGCGACAAACCCGACCGAACGGGTGATTAAGTTTTGCAGACGGTCATAAAAATGATCGGTGGCAACTTTGTCGGTCAGAAAGCGGTTCGGTTCACTTTTAAATTGATTCATCACAATACCTAAAACACGCCCGCCTTTTTCGCGTGCGCCGCGTGAAGCGGCTTCCATCACGCCCAAATAACCGCCCGTGCAAATGGTAAAGCCGGCTTCGGCAAGCCGTCCGCCGACTTCTTTTGCCTGTTGGTATTCGGGCGAATTCTCTTTGCACCGCGAACCGCCGAAAATTGTTACGATTTTATCTTTGTTTTCTTCTATCACTTTTTTACTTGAAATTTTTTGAATAAAAAACTTGCCTTTTAATTATAATCAACTACCTCGTTAAGACAAACTACTCAAGCATCGGAAGCCGCTTCTTCGGGCGTTAAATTTCCCGCTTCGTGAATTGCTTTAGTCGTGTCAGTAAATAATAAAATCACGCTTCCAATCACAAAGAAAAAAATCAATGCCAAAATTGCCTGACGGAAAGAGCCGGTTGCGCCGACGATAATTGTAAAAAGAAGCTGTCCCATCCAGGACGTGCCTTTTTCGCTGATTTCGTAAAGCCCGAAAAACGAAGATTCGCGCCCGACGGGAATCATCTGCGAATAGAGCGAACGCGAAAGAGCTTGTGCGCTGCCTAAAACCATTCCGATAAACGCGCCCATTATGTACGCTTGAAATTTCGACTCAAAAAAGGCGTAAGCGTAAATGACAATCGCGCACCAGATTATCAAAGACAAAATTATTGTCCGTTTCGCCCCGATAAATCTGGCGATTCTTTCAAAACCGATTGCGCCGACAAGGGCGGAAACTTGCGCGATAAGAAAAATAACTATCAAAAATGAACTGTCCGACAGCTGACCTTTCGACGTAAAAAGTTCGTAAGAAATAAAAACCGAAGATTGCAGAATAACGGTTTGAATTCCATCGTTATAAAAAAGATAGGCGATAAGAAAAAGCATTGTGTAGCGAAGTCGTCGAAGTTCTTTGAGCGTCTTCCATATTTCGCTAAAGCCAATCGTTACCAAATTTTTATTCGTCGGCGTTTCTTTGACAGCGGCGCGGGTTTTTATCAGATAAAACGAGATGAAACCAAAAATTCCCCACCACAGCGATGCCGCCAAGAAAGAAATTCTGACCGCCATCGCAGTTGAAATTCCGAGTCTTTCCGCGTTGTTGATAAGCAAAAGATTCACCACCAACATCACGACACCGCCGATATAACCCGACGCATAACCGTAGCTGGAAATTTTGTCGCGTTTATCTTCCGTCGTTATGTCAATCAAAAATGCGTTGTAAAAAACATTGGCGGCGGCGAAACTCATATTTGAAATAACCAACAAAACGCTGGCATAAATATATGAATCGCCCGTGGCAAAAAACAGCAGCGCACTCGTCGCTACGCCCAAATAACAGAAAAAAGCCATCAGACTTTTTTTCAGATTCGTATAATCGGCAATCGCGCCCAAAATCGGCAGTAAGAGAACCATCGAAGCCACCGAAAGCGCAATACAAAATGCGGGCAAGCCTTTTGGCGTTACATTAAAGAAAAACAAATCGAGAATAACGCTGTCTTCACCGACAGATGTTTCCGCCAGATTTATCAAATATGGTCCAATCAAAACCGCAACAACCGTTGTATAAAACGCGGAATTCGCCCAATCATACAACATCCAACCAAAAATTTCTCGGCGGTCGTTTTTGTTCGGTTTCGTAGTTTCCATAGATTTATTAAATTTGCGGACTAATAATCTGCCACCACACCAATGCTAAAATCGTAATACCGAGAATAATTCGATAAATTATAAAAATTGCCGTCGAGTGTTTTCGTAAAAAAGCCAACAGAAACCAAATCGAAAGATAACCGACAATACCCGAAACAATTGTTCCGACGAGAAGCGGCATAAAACTATCGGGCGGCAGAAGTAACCACGCCTCTTTGAGTTCGAGCAAACCGCTTGCCGTGATTGCAGGAATCGAAAGCAGAAACGAAAATCGGGCGGCGGCTTCGCGTTTTTGTCCGGCGAAAAGTCCACCCATAATCGTCGAACCCGAACGGCTTGCGCCCGGCATCAAGGCGAGAACTTGAGCAAAACCGACGACAATCGCATCAATCATTCCAAATTCTCTGATTTCCTTGCGCTGACTGCCGAGAATTTCGGCAATTGCCAACAAAACGGCAACGGCAATCAACATTATAGCGATAAACCACAGATTTTTTGTCAGCGGACCTTCGATTAAATCTTTAAATAACAATCCGACTACGCCAATCGGAATCGAACCGATAATTATCAGCCAGCCAAGCCACGATTCTCCCGACAACCACATCGGACGCACGCCGCGAGTTCCCGGAAAACTCATCCGACGTTTTCTCGTCAACAAAGCCCAATGGTCGCGGATAAAAGCCACCGAGATGCTAAAAATATCCGCCGCAAAATAAACAAAAACAGCGGCAAGTGTGCCGAGTTGAAGCACGGCAATCGTCGCGGTTATCTGTTCAGGATTTCCCTCATAAAGATTGGTCAAACGGCTGGCAAAAACCAGATGCGCGGTTGAACTAATTGGAATAAATTCGGTTAAGCCTTGAACAATGCCGAGAATTATTGCTTGTAAAAGATTCATAAATTAGATGAGGTGGGAAGTGAGAGATGAGAACTTTTAATTTTCGGTTCTCATATCTCACTTCCCACCTCTCATTTACTCTCTGTATTTTGCGCCGCCCGCGATTTTGTCGTAAAGCCACGCCGGAAAGACTCTGCCGGCACGAACAAATGTGGCAAGCTGCCAAGGGAAAGCCGCAAACTTTTTTTTATTTTCGATAGCTTTCAAAAAAAGTGGAATTGCGTTGTCGAGTTCCATCAAAAACGGCATTTTATTTGCTCTGCCCGAAGTCAAAGGCGTTTTGATAAAGCCGGGTTGAATAATCGTAACGCTCACGCCTTTATGCTGAACATCGAGCCGAACACTTTCAAAAAACGCGGTCATTCCGGCTTTCGATGCCGAATAAGCCGCCGATTTCGGCAAACCGCGAAAACCTGCCAGACTTGAAACAGCAACAAGTTGACCGCTTTTTTGCTCAAGCATCTGCGGCAAAACCGCCGCCACCGAATTAACTGCGCCGATAAGATTGATGTCAATAACTTTTTTGACGGCTTCGGGCTTTAGA
>MWVX01000860.1_pt1 | contig 10003 bp, 8 predicted proteins | sample 1047311 | NCBI WGS metagenome assembly MWVX01 (sample SAMN06349984, study PRJNA376086) | soil metagenome | isolation source: MtG-4 sample Antarctic (ecotone) soil | place: Antarctica | collected 2015-01-13
ATCCCTACGAACACCTTAAAAAATAGAAATTTGTCTTCTCCACAGATGAAGTAGCTGATCACAATACACGCCACTTGAATAAGACGAATAGCAGTTGAAGTTTCAATTACACCCAGAGCGCCATTCTTAAATTTCAGAATTACGACCCCTGTATCTTCAGCTTCGATATTAACCAAGGCGCGAGTGGATTTTGCGAATACAGATTCTACGTCGCCCATCACCCAATTCAGGAGATCGACATGGTGAATGGCCTGGTTCGCGAAAACTCCACCATCGTGTTCCCATGTTCCACGCCATGGATCCTGATCGTAATATTCCTGAGTCCGGCACCAACGAACACGAACAGTCCCCAATACGAGTTTTCCGAATCTGCCTTGTTCAAGTGCTTCAAACATCTTTTGAACGGGAAGGTTGAAGCGGTTTTGTTTAACAACAAAGAGTCTTACTCCATTCCGGTCACAAGCCGCAATCATCTTGTCTGCATCCTCAAGTGTTAGCGCCATCGGCTTCTCGACAATTATTGGTTTAGCGTATTTCGACATTTGAATCGTGTGTTCAGCGTGATCACCGGAAGGAGTAAGAATTGAAATGACATCAATCTTCTCCCCCATCTCGGACATCATCTGATGCATATCTGTGAACCAAGGAACTTTATATTTTTCTCCGAAAGATTTTGCACGTTCAGGTTTGTTATCGCAGACGGCGACAAGGCCTGCGTCTTTGATGAGACCCTCAGTGAGATTTCCTGCATGTTTTGGCGCGATGCGCCCGCAACCAATGAGAGCGAAACGAAGCATAGGCTTTCCCTTTGAAATGAACCTTGCCATAGTATAGAAATTTAAAAAAAGTGACAACGAATGAAGATCCTCTATTTCACCCCGTTTTTTCCTCCTCAAGGCGAAGCAGCTGCCACCCGGGCGTATTGGTTTGTTAAGGTCCTGAAAGAAGCAGGTCATGAAGTCCGGCTTCTGAATGCCTCTGAATTTACACTGCGTCCCGCATCCAATAAGGATCGTGCCATCGTTCGTCTGTTGAAAGAAAATTTATCGGGTTTCGAGCTTTTTTTCCGGGTCATTACAAGTCATAACGACAGAATCATCCTCTCCTCCCCTCCCTTTTTTACAGTCCTCTGGGGAGCTTTCGCGGCCATCATTTCCGGCCAGAAATACATCCTTGATGTGAGGGATCTATACCCAGAAATATTCTTTGAATTAAAAATGATCCGCGAGACCTCTCTATTTGGAACAATCGCGACAAAGCTTACAAAGATCATTTACGGACGCGCTGTCGGAATCATGACCGTAACTCAAGGCCTCTGTTGGGAGATTGGAAAATACAGTACTAATAAGCCCCATCTGGTGATGAATGGGTATGATCCGGATATTTTTTATCCGGGAAAACCAGAAGATAAATTTGATAAGTTCTCTTTGGTTTTTCATGGAAATCTGGGAAGGCTTCAAAACATTGAAACACTTTTGAAATTGGCAAAGGACCTCGAGGGAGAAAATCTTGAAATTCTTGTCGCCGGTGAAGGTCCAAAGCTTCAGCACATTGTGAATGCAAAAAGACCGAATATTAAATATCTGGGTAATGTCCCTTATACCGAAATTCCAAATCTCTTGCGCAAATGTCATGTTGGTATATCTTTTCGGACGGATGATAAAATCGGCAAAGAAGCATTTCCGGTCAAGGTATTCGAATACGTTGGTTGCGGACTACCGGTCATAATGTCTCCTCCTGGTGAGGCAGGAGCAATTCTTCATGCGCAATCTTTAGGAACCGAGTTTGAGAATACAGAAATAAAAAAGATGTCTGAAGCGATCAAAAAACTCAAAACAGAAAGGAAGCATTCTCAGGGAAGAGTCGAAATGTTTTCCAGAAGGGTTCAGGCAAGAAAACTTCTGGATATTATTTGATGCTCTTATAAAGCAAACTGATTTTTTCAACCGTCCCTGTCAGTGAAAAGGTGGATACATCAAGTCTTCTTTTCCGAGGTATTGTTGAATTGAGAATTTTTTCCACTTCTGCAGCAATAATTGAAGTATCTCTTGGAACTACAACCTTTGAAATTTTATCTTTTGATATCCATTTTTTTACGTCACCCACATCAAAACTTACGACAGGTACACCACATGAAAGAGCTTCCCTGACAATGTTAGGTGAGCCTTCACTATCGCTTAAAAGAATCAAGCAGTCGGAAGCATTGATATAAACTGGCATATCTTCATCTGGTATCTGTGTCAGCTCAAGTAGTTCGGCAGGGATTCCCCGATCATTCAAACTTTGTATAATTTTCACCGCAAGATCATACCTCTTCAGAGGTCTTCTTCCCCCTGAGGCAAATGCAATATACGGACCTTTTTCAAGATGAAGCTTTTTACGGGCTTCGGCTTTGTCTATTGGTACGTAGCGATCAGTATCCGTTCCACTTGGAAGTATAAGCAAATTTTTCTTAAAAATCAGATTTCCACTTAATTCTTCTGAGACAGAGATGACAGCAGAAGCAAAGAACGCGCAAAAATTACTGATCAGCAAAACAATACGGCTCCGGAAGAAATTGTTCCGAAGGACGTTAAGATCTGAACCTCTGAAAGTGATGATGAACTTTGTACCGGAAAGTAGCGCAAGAAATGCGGTCGATGATCCAAACTGCGCATGCACCAGGGTAATGTTCTCATCCCGAATTTTTTTCCTGACTAACACTACCTCTTTGAGTGTTCCCCAAAGGCTCCTGCGGGAAAAATAGTTATGCACATGGATCTCAACACCGTGAGACTCATATAGGTGGGCACCCCGCTTGACGAAGATAAACTCAAGCTTGTTATTTTTCTTAGCCGGAATAATCCAGAGAACTTTTTTATTCATAGAACTTTAAAAACTCCTTCCTAATCAACTGTGGGAGTTCGCTCGAGAAATAATTTCTGAACTTATCAAAATCTTCAGGGTTCGGAATAGCGATTTCATGACGACAAAAACTTTTCAGGAGACCTATAAATTCGTCCTCATCAGCAGCAACCCAACCAGTGTTCCAGCGGCCCACCAGTTCAGCATTCATGCCTGGTGCATCCGTAACTAGCGCAGGAACTTCTGAGGCCATCGCCTCAATCAGGACATTGGAAAAATTCTCATAATAAGAAGTATTGAGAATTAAAGAAGCGTTTTCCAGGACTGCGGGTATGTTATTGTTAAACTTCTCATACAAAATTTTTCTCACGTGACAGAATCTTTCCATCTGAGAACTTAAAGGGCCATCGCCGATAATGTGAAAGACCGCTCCTGAATCTAGCATTGAATCAATAATACGCATCAGCCGGTCGATTCCCTTTATCTCTTCCATTCTTCCAATGAAGAGAACTTCTTTTCTGGATTTTTTTTTCATCGATCGTGCCAGAAAAGGATTTTCAAGAATGACTGCATTCGAGAGATTCAATCCGGCGTTTCTTTCAAATTCTCTCAAGGCGTAACTTGACTGAAATATGACAGCGCGACAGTTGGGATAAAGAATCTTTTTAAGTGCTGTTGAAAAGAAGTTCTTACGGTCATTGACGATCGAAGTTTCACGCACGATGAGGTCTTTATTTCTCTTCAATAACGTACAAACGAACGCAATCATCCCATTCATGTAACCTGAGGAAAATATAAGCCCGGATGGAAGTTGAAAGAGATACTTTGAAATCGCTAGAACAGAGTCTCTTCCTCGTTTAAGTGAAAGCTCTTTCACTCCTATTTCTTTGGGGATCTGTGAGCGAAATGCGCCTGCTTCTTTTATAAATAGAGCCTCGATAGTGAGATCATTCCGGAGAAGATTCATAAGATTCAGTGTGAATCTCTCAGCTCCTCCATGATTCAGACTCGGCATAATAATGAAAAGGTTTCGGGCCGTTGTCATTTATGCCCGGAATTTGAGGATGAACAAAGGTCCAACGAACCTCTGAAAGAGTTCAAATTGAGAAAATCTCCCTAAGGGATAAACACTGGCCCAATTAAGCTTCCCATCCCGAAATCCTGCCTCTGAAAAAACTTTCATCCAGTCATTGGGCTCGAGATGTTTTTCCCACTCTATTGTACGCGCGAGTGGTGGTGTGATTCCCAGCTTCGAGAAGTAATTCACTTTTCCGGCATCTGTGAAGATGATCTGCCCATCTGGTGAGAGATAGGATTTAAGAAATTGAGCAAGCTTCACGAGGTTTCCGTGAGAGGAAGTTCCCGGAGCATAGTGAACGACACTGTCCTCATCGAGATGATTGATCACATTATAGAGGATAATAATGTCGAATTTTTTATCGGTGAAGAGATCCTGCAGTTTTAGATTGTGAACATTGATCGAATCATCAAGGCCCAGATCTTTTTTTATGAGATTAAACTTGTCCCGGGTACCTGAAGTAGCACCATCAAGTTCCGGCTCCAGGCCCCACACTTCTCCTGCACCCTGAAGTTTTGCCCAGAATGACCATGCTCCCCTTCCGCAGCCAACGTCGAGAACTGATTTCCCGCTGAAATCCACATCAGAGAAGATAGAACTTCCACGCTGAAGGAATCTGCGGCTCGACTTGTATCCGAGGTGAGTACTAAGCTTCTGGTAAAGATCAGGCTGTATGTTTTTCATGAAGGTATTCCGAGATGATATCTGAAAATTTTTCTGCGCGTTTATTCCAATTATATTTTGTTACAATCTCTACACGTGCGCTTTTAGCGAGAGATTTACCAAGCTCAGGATTTCGAATAATTTCTTCAATAGCATTTCCCCAATCACTAAGTGACTCAGGATTAATCAACAGGCAATTCTCCCTATCAACAAGAACTTCTCTTAACACGGGAAGGTCAGAAACTATCATGGGAACACCAGTTGCCATGTATTCAAACACTTTGAGTGGCGACATCCAACTGACTGTGTCTCCTCCGCCTGAAACCTCAACAGATCTTTGATAAGGAGCGAGAAGGATATTCATCGAAGACAGAAATCCGGGCACAAGAAAGGGAGTGAGAAAACCATGCCAAACAATATTTGATTGTGTGTGAGCCTTCCATTTTCCCAGTTGTTCAGGAGAACCACCTGCCACATGGAATTCCAGGGCCGGATACTTCCTGGCAAGCTCAATAATAACATCGATGCCACGTCCGTTAAAAAGAGATCCCGCATATCCGAGCTTAAAGGTATTCCCCTTCACTAAAGCATCCAGGGGTTCTTCGATTATGTCGGCACAATCATGAAGCACAGTAATCTTTTCCTGGGCGACCTGATAGTGCGAAGAAATAATCTTTTTCAGACAATCAGAAATCACTATTACCTTGAGTAGGGCCTCTGAACTAAAAAGTATGTTCAACATCGAGTGCTTATAAAAAGGTTGATCAAGATAAGGCGAGTGCATCTCAAAGAGAAAAGGAACCCGGAAAGCGTGACAAAAAAAGGCCACCTCTAGAGTTCGAGTGACCACTATGTCCTTACGGTTGAGCGCTCTCCTTGCAGCTTTTAAAGCAAAGAATGTTCTTTTCGCGAATGGAAATATCGGCTTCAATTTTTTTAATTGAAAAGAATTCTGAATTTTGTAATAGCTTCTGATCTGATCTGAATTTTTATTGGCTGGAACATCTGGAATAATAAGTTCCAGGTTTTTAATCTTTCCTGCCAAAGCTGAACACATGCGCGCAACATGGACACCATTGGCCTTGTCCGACGGAAGGATGGTGTCGATAATGTATTCTACACGTGAAATCATGGACACTTAGTCTAAGCAAAATAAACAGTTTTGAACAATTTTTCAGAGAATTTTTACGCGAAGCTTAATTTTTGCGGATGAAGACGGAGTGGTACTGGTACCTGAGATCAATATGTCCGAGACCTTGATGATATTCAGACTTGAGCCTGTAGGAATAAAGGTGGCCATACTTCTTGATGATTCTTCGAACTGTGCTGCGTCTACCATCCACTACGATCAGCTTGGGAAGATCACCCCTGTCGAGAAGCTTTTCAACGTCCACGTTAGCGATCGTCCCCTTAGGGTCCCAGATCTTCCCTTCAATATCCAGACCCTTGGTATTGTTAGTAGGACCGTCGACATAAACGAGGTCAAATCTTCCGGGAATGGGATCACAATAGGAAGTCACGACTTCCCCCTCAGCATCCCGATAAACCTGTCGCTCAGACACCTTTGCAGTGATCCACTGGGAAAGATTCCCTGCGGTATCAGTCATCCGCTTTGACCAGTATCCGCTCTCGTCGTAGGTGACAAAATTCTCACGGTTTTTCAGAAGAGAAGCAAAAATAAGGGAAGAAGTACCACAGCCGAATTCGCAAACAGATGACACGGAATACTTATGGATCAGATCATTAATCTCTTTCAGCCTAAGCCATTGATAATCACCAGAAAGTCCACCCTCTCGTCTGGCCTCAATCTGGGCCTTATAGATTGCAGGAAAGAAAATCTTGATAAACTGGCGCGACAACACAATTGAAAGCCGCTTCATTCTGTAAAATACTGCCAGTTTCGCACGTTTAAGCAGTCCGCCTGCGACCTTTTCGGGGTTAATAAAGCAGTTATCTATCACTTTCTGGATGTCGTTCATGGTAAGAAAGAAGATACTTGATAACACTATAATGGAAAATAAGTTTCCCATTTTTTGCCACGCAATATGCTAAGAGTCTTTGCATTCTCTCAAGGAAAAGGCTTCAGTTTTTTCCATCAGCTCCTGAAAGAGGTCTCTCGGCAGACTGAAGTCGGTTCCATTTCTCACTTTCTGTCGGATCGACGTTATTATGAATCAAAAATTAAGCCCCTGGAAAATGTGATTCCCGGCGGCATCATGCTCACAGAATGGGAAATCATTTCAAAAGGCTTCAAGAGAAGGGTCACACCCGAAGAACTTGCTGAATGGGAGAAAAGACTGAACCGTCCTTCTCTTTGGCCCGCATTGTTTGCTGACAGAAGATTCATAAACGGTTTGTTTTCGAAATTTACCCAGGACTACCGCCCCCAGTACACCCACGAAGAAATGCAGGGGATTATTGTTGAGCTACTTGAGACCGTGTGGAAAGCTTTCGATGAGGTTCAGCCCAACCTCGTCCTCTCGTTCAGTGCTTCAACTCTGGGTTGCTATGTTTGCACCTGGATTGCAGAAGCAAGAAATGTCGTTTGCCTCAATGTAAAATCGACAAAAATTTCCAATTACGTCACTTTGAGCACGGACATCATAGAACGCCATCAGCATATTCGTGAGGCCTATTCCAGATCAGATGCGCCGACTTCAACTTTTGCCGATGAGTTTTTAAAAAAATCTGAAAACTCACAAATTGTTTATGAGGGGACGATCCTCAGGAAAAAAGACATCACTGTATCCCGGGCGATGATTCAGTTTTCACGCCAATTGCTGAATGCGTCCCTCGAAACGATCAGACACGATAGCATTTATCGTGATCCTCAATACTATCCAAATATCCGTGCCCTATGGTACTCCACCGTCGTCAGAGCAGCGAGAATCAGAAAGACCCGCTCAATCACTAGATCGAGGACAGAATCCTCATTAAAAAACTTTCGTTATGTTTTTTTCCCCCTTAACTCTGAGCCAGAAATCGCCTTGAGCGTGTACGCCCCTCATTTCTCCAATCAGATTGAAGTTGCCCGAAACATTGCCATGTCACTACCGATGGGATGGAAACTTGTCATCAAGGATCACCCACGTTCAAAAGGTGTGCGCAAGCCCGGTTATTACAAGAAGCTCATGGAAATTCCTAATGTCCTCTTCATAGACATAGACCACCCTATGAGAGATGCCATCAGCCATTGCGAAGCGGTAGTGGTGATTTCAAGCTTTGTGGGTTTTGAAGCAATCATGCAAGGAAAACCTGTTATCACTTTAGGCTTCACGCCTTATGAAATCCTTCCTGAGACCATGATCAAAAGAGCAAACTCAACAGAGGAAATCTCTTTTTTCCTTGCCTGGTTTCGTAATAATTACTCTCCGGATCGTCAGTCACTCACCCGCTTTATCTCGACAGTAATTGCCAACTCCTGCCCGCTCGATCTCTACAGTGAAGTTCTGAAGAAATCCGGCAGAGAGAAAGGCGCACTGAATGCGAACAATGACACTCAAAAACAAATCAGTGATTTTGCCACTTACCTGATTCGCAGGTTCAATGAGGAACAAAGCCGATGAAAACGATGCTGAAATCGTTTCTGGGCGAATCCAACTTCAGAAAGTTAAAAGGCTTGAAAAGCGAAGTCCGTTTTTACGCGAAGAGGATTTCTCAACTGCTCAAGGTTTCTCGGGTAAAACAAAAAAAATACAAAGATTTTCAAGTTCCGCATAAGCACACTTTCTTCGGTTATTACGATATTTCGCCGTTTCATTCCACCAGACCAATCATCCTTGCTGGAACAACTTCTGCCGGACCTGTAATTGCTCTACAAGACGCTTATGAAGTGGGCTTTTTTGACCTTGCCACTGGTGTATTCACGGAGCTCGCCAGAAGCTCAGCTTTTTGCTGGCAACAAGGGGCAAGACTGCAGTGGTGGGGAGAAGAAAGCATCATCTTCAATGACTACCGCAGCGGCAAGTACGTCGCTGTAGTCAGCGATCTTAAGGGGAATGTTTCAAAAGTCTTCCCAGCGCCTCTTTATGATCTCACCCCTGATCGAAAGTTCGGTCTTTCACTTGATTTTGTTAGGCTTCAGGACTGCCGGCCGGGTTATGGTTATCTGAACAGAAATCATACGGATTTATCCGATGATTGCCCGAATTCCTGGATTCAGCTGATTGATTTAAACTCGGACGGAATTTCCAATCTCATCAGCTTGAAGAAGGTGACAGAGTTCAGGCCGCAGCCGTCCATGAATGGGGCCCGACATTACTTCAATCACATTAAATTCTCTCCTGATGGTAAGCGCTTTCTTTTCATGCATCTCTGGAGCACAAAAGACAAAAGGTTTGGAAGACTCTTCACTTCAGACCTCCGAGGGAACATCCATCTCTTGAACAACGAAGGAATGAGTTCTCATTATTTCTGGAAGAACAACACTGAAATTCTTGTGTATTCACGGGAGAACGGAAATTCCGCCTACTATCTTTACCGCGATCTGACTAACGAGAAAGTTCAAATCAAACATTCCGCCATGCTGGAAGATGGACACCCCTCTTATTTACCTGGAAAAGAAGAGATTCTTTTGGATACGTACCCGGACGCGGCGAGAAATCAGAACCTTTTTATTTGCCGTCTTAACGATAACTCAACTGACGTACTTGCCAATCTCTACACTCCGAAAAAATTTAAGGGCGAATTCCGATGCGATCTGCATCCCAGAATAGATCACACAGGCAATAAGATTGCTGTGGATAAGATCACTTTGGGCAAACGTTCTTTACGCGTGATTGAGCTCAACTAATACAAGCGTAGACTTTTCCAACCTCAGCAAAAAAATAAAATCCATGTTGGGTAAGCTTTTCCTGAAGCTGGGGAGTGTCCTTGTCCACGAGAAGAATCTGGCGTGATTTGGCCTTCACATTGTTAATGTAATCATCTACTTTCTGAAGATGGAGAACGTGATTGAGGTGACTACTCCAGATCGTAAGATCCAATTCCTTATCATGGAAACGCGAAAAGTAATCGGAATTAACGAGGTCTGCCCGTTCCACTCTGGCTTCGTTCCATAAATCAGCAGACTTCGCGATAGAAATACCCGAATCATTAATGTCGGCACCATAACCAGTGGCTGAGTATCGGTCGATGAAATAATACATAAGCCGGGCGGCATTACAGCCGGCGTCGAGTATCTTCATTCCCGGAAAAAATGAAATTTCTTTGCCCTTCGCCCGCAACTTCAAACGGGTATCTTCCACGGAACGAGGATTTCTGATGAGAAAGAAAGTGATAAGATTTAATTCTTTATGCTCAACGGGGGTACAGATAAAAATTTTGAGACCAGCGAAAGTAAAAGTGAACAGTTTTTTTGATTCCGATGTTCCAACACTCTCCTGACCAGCAACGCGCTTGTTATAATCCTTTACGGTT
>MWVX01000861.1_pt1 | contig 9998 bp, 6 predicted proteins | sample 1047311 | NCBI WGS metagenome assembly MWVX01 (sample SAMN06349984, study PRJNA376086) | soil metagenome | isolation source: MtG-4 sample Antarctic (ecotone) soil | place: Antarctica | collected 2015-01-13
TTATAGCCAATAATGGCAAGTTGAATAATATTATGGGCAATGCAGAAAAGGCCAGCAGTAATTTTGCAAATATAAATTTTCAGAGAACAATGACTACACTGGATAGTGCGGCCAATCAATTAAAAGCAGGCATTGCGAAAATAAACAGCTCCAGTGGTTCTGTAGGTTTATTGCTAAATGATACCAAGCTTTATGATAATCTTGCCGGAACCAGCAATAAATTAAATATCCTGTTAGATGATATTCGTGTGCATCCTAAAAGATATTTAACCATATCTGTATTTGGCAAAAAGGATAAAGGAAATTATATTACAGCACCTCTTATTGATGATACATTGATAATCAAAACAGATACTTCAAATCTTCCAAAAACAAGATGAGGAAGGCTTTCCATTTTTTTTTCTTTTTAATATTTATTTCTCAATTTTCTTTTGCGCAGATTAGCCCATCAATTCCTTCAGGAGTAAGGATCATTGAGATAATTGATGGTGATAACCTTAGTTCAACATCAATTGATTCTCTTACGCAAATAGAAACCATATCCGGCAATGTTGTTCTTCGGGAAGGAACAACATTATTTACCTGTGATAGGGCAATTATTAACAGGAGGTATAATACAATGGAGGCCTTTGGAAATGTTCGTATAAACCAGGGTGATAGTGTTTTTACATCATCTGAGTATATAAAATATTTGGGTAATGAAAGAGTTGCTTATTTAAAAAGAAATGTAAAACTTACTGATAAAAGGTCAACACTCACTACCCAGGAACTTGAGTATAATTTAGCTACCTCCATTGCAAAGTACAATAATGGAGGCCGGGTAGTAAATGAAAAAACTGTACTTACCAGTAAACAGGGTGTATATTACGAGGATACAAAAGATGTTTATTTTATAAATAATGTAACTGTTGTTGATCCAAAAACTAATATAAAAGCAGATTCTCTTTTATATAATACGCAAACACAAAACCTCATATTTATCGGGCCAACTTATATAAAGAATAAAGATGGAAATATATTTACAACACAAGGATCTTATGATCTAAAAGCAGGAAATGCTTTTTTCGGCAACCGGACATTAGTTAAAGACAGCAGCGGACGAATTTATCAGGCAAACAATATTGCTATTGATGATAAATCGGGCCAGGCTCAATTGGAGGGTAATGCAATTATCAGGGACTCAGCAAATAGGCTTATAGTTACCGGTAATCAAATATATCTAAACAAAAACAATAATTCTTTTCTTGCTACCGTAAAACCCGTGTTGATAATATGGCAAGATAAAGACACAACTTATATTACGGGTGATACGTTATTTTCTGGATTTACAAAAAAAGTGAATAGCGATAATATAATTCCTAAAAGTGATTCTGTAGTAAATGATTCGATATCTCTGATAACCGATACTCTTAAAGTAAAAGTAACGGGTAAAAACATGGTTCGTAATGTAACAGGTAATCAAGAAATTGCTGATACCTCCATAAGATATTTTCTTGCTTACCATAATGTAAAAATTTTCAATGATTCTTTGCAGGCTGTGTGCGATAGCTTGTTCTATTCGGGTGCCGATTCTGTGTTCAGACTTTTTTATGACCCTGTTATATGGAGTGGTAAAAACCAGGTTACCGGGGATACCATTTTTTTATACACTAAAAATAAAAAGATGGAACGGGTTTATGTCTTCGAAAACGGACTAATGGTAAATAAAATAAATACAGAATTCTATAACCAAATTTCGGGCAAAACAATCAATGGATATTTTAATGATGGTGTTATTGATTACATGAGAGTAAAAGGCTCTCCTGCGGAAAGCATTTATTATGTGCAGGATAAAGACAGTGCTTTTACGGGAATGAACAATGCCGATGGTTCAGTTATTGATATGTTTTTTAAAAATCAGCAATTAGATAAAGTGAAATTTATTAACGACGTGCATGGTAAACTATATCCTATACGGCAGATACCGAATGATAAAAAGTTTCTAAAAAAATTCGTTTGGTTGGATAAAAGAAGACCTAAAAACAAATTGGAACTATTCGAATAGACTGCTGCAGATTGAAAATAATTTAAATTATGCTTTCTGATATTCCCCCTGGAACAATTGATGGTTCTGTTATTAAAAACATTGTAAAACCCAGAGATCCATTCACCCATAAAGGTGATTATGGCCATGCATGTTTACTTGCTGGTAGTATAGGCATGATGGGAGCAGCAGTACTGGCCGTAAAGGCTTGCCTGCGTTCAGGTACAGGAAAAGTAACAGTGTACACACCGGGTATCGGATATGATATTATGCAGATTTCTGCTCCTGAAGCAATGACAAAGATTGCTGGTGAAAAATTTATTGGTAGCGCAATTGATATACATAAATTTGATTCCCTGGGTATAGGCCCCGGGCTTGGGTTATATGAATCGCATAAAGATTTGCTGCAAAATGTTTTTTCATCTTTTCGAAATCCAATTGTTATTGATGCAGATGCTTTGAATATTATTGCCGAAAATAAAGATCTATTGAAAATGCTTCCTGAAGGATCTATCATAACTCCACACAAGATAGAATTTGAAAGATTATTTGGTAAAACTGATACCGATGCAAAGCGTAGTGAACTTGCGTTGGAAATATCGCATAAATATAAAATCTACGTTGTTCTAAAGGGGCATCAAACATCAATTACAACTCCTGAAAAAAAAGTTTGGTTGAATACAACAGGTAATGCAGGTATGGCAACGGGGGGCAGTGGTGATGTGCTTACAGGCATTCTTACAGGTTTATTAGCCCAAAACTATTCTTGTTTTGAGGCATGTTTACTGGGTGTTTATCTTCATGGGCTTGCAGGAGATATCGCTGCTGAAAAATTTTCACAAGAAGCCATGATTGCAGGAGATATTATTAATTGCCAAGGTGAGGCATTTAAATCGGTTAGTACCGGAATTAGTCCGTAATCCTGCATTTAATTTTAGGTGGTAATTTTGCCGGTACATTTTTGCTCACTCAATCAAATCAATTAAACTTTTTGCTCTATTTACCCTATTTTTGCAACCCAAAAATTTAAGTAAAACCTTATGGATAATTTGATTTATGTAATTCCGGCAATGGGCATTGTGGGCCTTGTATATACTTTTATAAAGTATCAATGGGTAAGTAAACAAGATGCAGGAACTCCCCGCATGCAGGAGATAAGTACATATATAGCCGAAGGTGCTATGGCCTTTTTAAAAGCTGAATGGAAAGTACTTTCTTATTTTGTTATAATAGGTGCGTTGCTACTGGCCGTTATGGGTTTTGCAAACGAAAATAGCCACTGGAGCATAGCGCTTTCATTTGTTGTGGGTGCATTTTTTAGCGCATTGGCGGGTTACATTGGTATGAGAGCAGCAACAAAAGCAAATGTTCGTACTGCACAAGCTGCCCGTACAAGTTTATCAAAAGCATTAAATGTTTCTTTCACCGGCGGTAGTGTGATGGGGCTGGGTGTTGCAGGATTAGCAGTATTCGGATTGGGTGGATTGTTCATAATTTTAAAAGCAATTTTTGCACCTGATTCTCTTGCCGATTCTGTTGAAATGGAACGCACTATTGAAATACTAACAGGGTTTAGTCTGGGTGCAGAAAGTATTGCATTGTTTGCAAGAGTTGGTGGTGGTATTTATACAAAAGCTGCCGATGTCGGCGCTGATTTGGTAGGAAAAGTAGAAGCAGGAATTCCTGAAGATGATCCCCGTAACCCTGCAACAATTGCCGATAATGTAGGTGATAATGTTGGAGACGTTGCCGGTATGGGAGCCGATCTTTTTGGAAGTTATGTGGCTACAGTTTTAGCGACAATGGTTTTAGGGAGAGAAACAGTTTCTATTGATAATTACGGTGGGATGGCGCCTATCCTTTTGCCTATGATGATTGCTGCAATGGGAATTTTATTTTCAATTGTTGGAACTTTATTTGTAAAAATTTCTGAAAATTCTCCCCTTAATACGTCTGCTGTTCAAAAAGCATTGAACATGGGTAACTGGGGTTCTATAATACTTACGGCTATTGCATCCTATTTTCTTGTTATGTGGTTATTGCCGGAAATTATGGTATTAAGAAATTTTCAATTCACAAAAATGGGTGTGTTTGGTGCGATAATAGTTGGCCTTGCAGTGGGTACACTTATGAGTTTTATTACAGAATATTACACTGCAATGGGTAAACGCCCGGTAATTAGTATTATAAGGCAATCTTCAACAGGGCATGCTACAAATATTATAGGTGGGTTAGCCATTGGTATGGAAAGCACCATGCTCCCGATCTTGGTGTTAGCAGCGGGTATTTATGGATCGTATGCATGTGCAGGTTTATATGGTGTAGGTATTGCCGCCGCCGGAATGATGGCAACAACTGCTATGCAATTAGCTATTGATGCATTTGGCCCTATCGCTGATAATGCAGGGGGTATTGCAGAAATGAGTGAATTGCCAAAAGATGTCCGTGAAAAAACTGATATACTGGATGCAGTGGGTAACACAACAGCCGCTAGTGGTAAAGGTTTTGCCATTGCTTCAGCAGCATTAACAGCATTGGCTTTATTTGCTGCATTTGTTGGTATAGCCGGTATTGATGGTATTGATATTTACAGGGCAGATGTTTTATCAGGATTATTTGTGGGAGCAATGATACCATTTATCTTTTCTGCTTTAGCTATACGGGCGGTAGGAGAAGCTGCTATGGCAATGGTAGAGGAAGTGCGCAGACAATTCAGAACTATACCCGGTATTATGGAAGGCACAGGCAAACCTGAGTATGATAAATGCGTCGCTATATCAACGAATGCTTCTTTAAAAAAGATGATGTTACCCGGCGCTATTGCCTTGGGCTCGCCATTAATAATTGGATTTATTTTTGGACCGGAAGTGCTGGGTGGATTTTTAGCAGGTGCAACCGTTAGCGGTGTGTTGATGGGAATGTTTCAAAACAATGCAGGCGGTGCCTGGGATAACGCAAAAAAATCTTTTGAGAAAGGCGCCGTTATAAATGGCGAAACATATTATAAAGGATCTGAGCCGCATAAGGCATCTGTTACAGGCGATACTGTTGGTGATCCATTTAAGGATACATCAGGCCCTTCGATGAATATTCTTATTAAACTTATGAGCATTGTATCATTGGTTATTGCTCCTTCATTAGCAGGAATTCATCATGATAAAATTGTAAATAACAGGCAACAGAGAATGGAAAATTTAATGCTGTTGAATAGTGATACAAGGCAAACAGGTACATCAACTATTAATACTGATAAGAATAGTAATGATATAAAAACTATACTGGGTGGATTGAAGAATGACAAATATGTTACCTCTGCAGATGATGTTGTAGAGATACGTGGTGAACGATTATTTGTGAATGGTGAGGCATTACCCGGGGATGTGAATAATAGGTACAGAAATTACCTGCAGGGTAAAAAAGATATTTTAATAACCGAACGCGTTAATCGCGGCACTACATCAGCAAACGTCAACAGCGATATAAAAAATATACTGGGTGGATTGAAGAATGATAAATACATTATTTCTGTAGATGATGTATTAGAGATCCGTGGTGAACGTTTATATGTAAATGGCGAGGAGCTGCCAGAGGAAGTAAATACTAAATATAGGAAATACCTGCAGGGAAAAGTAGATATTATGATAACCGAACGAAAGGTAAAATAACTTAAAAGTAACCCTGGTAAATTACCGGGGTTTTTTATGAACGGTACCAACTGCTACTTTAGCGTCCCTGCCAACAGCAAATAAAAACAGCCATTCTTAAATAATCAAATTAATAAGCCAGAAAAAACTATTAACTTCTGTTTCATAAAAGCCGCTGAAGGAAATATAATCTTCCGGTAATATAACTAAATACCAATGGTAAGGATGATATTATTATAAGTGAGCATAAATAGGTTTATTTATATTTTTAAGTGAAACCTTATGCTTTGCTGAGAGTTTTTTCATTAGTTTTAATTGCATGAAAAAATTAATTTTCCTTATGCATTTTGCTTTTTATCTAGGCAGTTCCTATGCACAAAAAGGGTATAATATAACATATGAATCTTTAAGATGGTACCCAAGTTATGGTAAATTTTTGCCTGCCATAAATTTCCGATTATTAATTAAAGATTCTATTTCTTATGAATATGCATATTTTGAACGAGATGACGGCAAATCACCATATGGGAAAAAATTCAGAGGACATTCGAGATATAAAAACATTTCTTCAAAATTACTTTTATCCCAAAGTGAGCCAATGGGTATGACTCGATATCTTATCATTGATACAATTCCAAAAATAAAATGGGTCTTATATGAAGAAGAAAAGAGCGTATTAAGTTATACGTGTAAAAAAGCCACCTGCACATATAATAATGTAGCATATTTTGCCTGGTACACCAAGGAAATCCCACTGCCTTTCGGACCGGGTTTATTTGGTGGTTTGCCAGGATTAATTTTAGAATTGGAATCAACAAAATCGATTATTGCTGCTACCACCATCACTAAAGAAAATGTTGAAATTGTTCAGCCAGATGCAGGAAAGAAAATTACTCGTCAAAAATTAGATGATATTAAAAAATAATAACAGCCCTCTTTGAAAAGGTTTTGGTTATCTAATAGATATATGAGTGCCAGGTAAATGAGGATTATCGCTGCTACGAATACACTTGCATAATCCCATCTCTATTTTTAATAACTCTCATAAATAGAAATTTTATCATTTATTTTGTATTTACGAACTAAATCGTATTTTAGCATACGAACCAAATCGTAATCATGACCATAAAAAAATTAAAACCTACCGAAAGCGAACTGGAGATCCTTACAATACTTTGGGATAAAGAAAATGCAACTGTAAGAGAAGTGCACGATGAATTATCAAAAAACAAAGATTCCGGTTATACAACCACGCTTAAGCTTTTACAAATTATGTTTGAGAAAGGCCTGGTAACAAGAGACGACAGCAAAAAAACACATATTTATCAGCCGGCTGTTACCCGCCAAAAAACACAAAAGCAATTTTTAGACAAGATGATCAATTCCCTTTTTGCAGGATCATCCACACAACTTGTATTGCAGGCTCTGGGTAATCAAAAAGCAACTAAAGATGAATTGGAGGAAATTCAAAAATATCTTGACAATCTAAAAAAATAAAAAGCATGAACCTACCTGCTTTACAAAACTCGCCTTTTTTACAATCATTGGGATGGGCAATAGCAAACAGTTTATGGCAGGCAGCCGCCTTATGGATTGCTTACATTTTTATTAGTGGTATTTATAAAGGTGCTTCTGCTAAATTTAAAAATAACCTTAGCACTATTTTAATTTCTTCAACATTTGTTTGGTTTTGTATTACTTTTTTTAATAAATACTTTGCTTTACACCAGGTTGATAATTATATACAATTTTACAGTGGTAATAATACTTCAGCAGCTACTGCATATAACTGGAGTGATATTTTAATTAATATTACTGCGGTACTACCTTACTTATCTGTTGCGTATTTACTCCTTCTAATTTTTCTGTCTATCAGATTAATAAACGTTTACCGTTACACACGTTTTATAAAATTTAATGGATTGCAAAAACCTGGTGTGGAATGGAAATTATTCACCGAAAAGGTTGCCAGACAAATCGGTATTACAAAACACATAAGGCTCTGGATTTCACATAACATAGATGTTCCGGCAACTATTGGGTATCTAAAGCCTATCATTTTAATTCCACTTGCTTCTATTAATCAGTTATCACCTGATCAGATGGAAGCAATTATTCTTCATGAATTATCTCATATAAAAAGGAATGATTACCTGATAAATCTTTTTATATCAATTATAGAAACCATATTGTTTTTTAATCCTTTTGTAGTGTTACTCGCCAAGATCATAAAAAGAGAACGGGAAAATTGCTGCGATGATTTTGTAATTCAATACCAGTATGATCGTCATACGTATGCCTCTGCCCTACTATCTCTTGAGCAGTATAGAAATACCAATTTACGATTGGCTATGGGAGCTACCTCTGGTAAAAAACAATTATTGCACAGGGTTAAAAGAATTATGGAAGTAAATAATAATACCAATTTTAATTATGGACAAAAATTACTTGCCTTACTTTTTATAACCGGTATAATTTGTTCGTTTGCGTGGTTATCTCCTCAAAACTATGAAACACAAAAAAAGATTTCTAAATCACAAGAAAAGGTTTATGAGAAAATAATAAGTAAAAGAAATAATCCTGAAACATTTCTTCTAAAACAAAATGATGATAATATTATATCTCTTCCTTCAAAACCAAAACCTAAAAAAGTTTTTATACCAACAACTCCTCAGGTAAAAGTGATGAGTGAAATAAAAGTAGAAAAAGTAGCAACCGATCACAAGCAAAAAAGGAACCCTTTATTTAAGAGCGACCAACAAAGGTTCCATAGTTTTCAAGATTATTTTAATGAGGGTAAATTATTAGCCGCTAAAGGTGCACATGCATCATTATTTAATAAGCCAAAAGAAATGGTTCTCATTAAAACCACTTCAGGGAATGCTGTTAAAAGTACAAGTGAGACTTATTTTGAATTAGAAAAATTGCAATCAGAATTAGATAGAATTCAATTTTCATTTTCTTTTGATATGGATAAACTTGTGGAAGAGGCTTTTACTTCAAAAGAGTTACAGCAGTTAATACAACTTAATCAAAACGTAAAGCAGGCGGATATTAAAAAAATGATCAGTATCGAATTTAAAAAATTAGAGAATAAGAAATTCAATGCTTTTAAATCCCTTAAACCTTTGCCCCATACAAAACCTTTATTGAAGGGTGAGAATAGTTTAATTTATGATTCGTTGATTATTGCAGAAGCCAATTCACATAATAAACGTTCCGTACAAATAATAAACCGTATCACCAGAACGATTAAGGCAACGGGATTTAAAAAAGCAACTGCCTCCAAACCTCCGGCTCAAATATATACTTATGATTATAATACTGCATCTGATTATGAAAATATATATCCTTCTCAATCATCTAGTCTGAAAGGATCGAAAGGTAACAGGAAACAGCCTAATATAATCACTGTAAAGCCAGGGTTTATTTATCGCACAGTTCCTCATGAGCATTTACCCCCTAGATATGTTGCACCTAAGCTACTTACACCTAATGGTGAAAACCTCCGGATAGAATATAAAAAAGGAGTGATAGTGATAAATGGAGAAAAGATTGATTTACCTAATGTAAAGGAATTACTTGCTCATTTACCTTCTAAAAATAAAAAGTTAACTACTACTCGCAAGGACGTCGATATCCAGATAAATTTTTGATTTATATAATTATTCTTACCATACATTCCTGGGACAAAAATCACCGTATTTATTATTGATAAGAAATCCCAAAATAATTTCATGGGTATTTTTTGAGTAATTTTTTAAGCGTGAGGTAGTAGAAGCATCATAGGCATATCCAATATTAAAAGTGTTGGAAACATTTATTCCGGCCATGGCAGCAAACCCACCTAATTGGTCACTTATTCTATAACTGCCTCCCACCCAAAGTTTATCGAGATACTGCACTTTTACATTCGCATGAATTTGTAGTGGAAAAGGTTGAATCATTTGCAACATTACAGAAGGCAAAGCAGCAATTTCATCATTTATAAAAAATCGATACCCTGCAGAAGCAATAAATTGTGGCTCGAAATAAGAAGCATAGTTATTATTGGATGCAAAATTTGCTTTTTTGGGAATGATGTTTAAAACTGAAATTCCTGCAAAATAATCAGAGGAATAAAGCCATAATCCAGCACCAATTTCTGGCTTAAATTGTTTTAATTCACCATTATTATATCCTATAGCCGGGTCATTGGGATCGAGCGAGCCCCATTCTATTTTACTTCTATCTAAACTTACTCTTGAAAAACCTGCTAAGAAACCTGCAGACAAAGTTATCTTAGGTGTTAATCCTTTATGATAAGCATAAGTAGCGTATGTGGAAAATTT
>MWVX01000862.1_pt1 | contig 9996 bp, 5 predicted proteins | sample 1047311 | NCBI WGS metagenome assembly MWVX01 (sample SAMN06349984, study PRJNA376086) | soil metagenome | isolation source: MtG-4 sample Antarctic (ecotone) soil | place: Antarctica | collected 2015-01-13
ATGGCGCTAGCAGCCGATTAGAATACTTATCCTTAAACTCCCCTTTATAGCCATATTATATTTTGAGCATTTATCTGACTTGTTAAATAATTACTCAAACTTCGTATAGAATTTATCTTTAACATGCAGTTTAGTGGAAGTGGAGCAGATGGAATAAACACGAAAAAGAGTGGCTGGAACTTCAACTCGAAAAGGGAAATGGATGACAACACCCCGGACATCATCAGGGCTTTTAAGTCTTACGATTGAACCTGACCAGTATTTATGAACCTTGTAGAAAGCGCGCCGTTCAACATTGGTAAAAACAAGCTGTATGAAGGTGCGTCGGGAAATCTGATTGCGCTTGCCAGCAAACTTTCCTTTCAACAAGGCTTTGTTGCTATCAGTGAGCATATTCGCAACTACAGGGCGAAACAAAGAGCCAGGTGCAGTACTCGCAGAAAGACCTGATGGTTATAATTTAAAGCAACATTACAATCCGTGCTGAGCAGATATCTCCAGCATGCGGTCAATAGATTTCTTTGCCATAATTCGGATATCTTCAGGAACAAAGATTTCCGGCTGCTCATATGCCATACACAGGTATAATTTCTCGAGTGTATTGCGCTTCATATAAGGACAATCGTTACAAGCGCAGCCATTATCAGGAGGGGCAGGAATAAAAACCTTATCCGGTGCTGCCTTTTGCATCTGATGGATGATGCCTGCTTCGGTGGCAACAATAAATTCCTGAGCCGGGTCATTAATTGCATATTTCAATAATCCTGTTGTGGAAGCAATATAATCAGCCAGCTGCAGTACGGGGGTTTCACATTCGGGATGAGCAATAACCTTTGCATTTGGATGCCTGTTTTTCAGCTTCATAATTTTCTCTGAAGAAAATATCTCATGCACAATGCACGCACCCTCCCATAGAACCATGTCGCGCCCTGTCTTTCGCATTAGATAGCTCCCTAAATTTTTATCCGGAGCGAAGATGATTTTCTTATCCTTCGGAACAGCTTCAATGATCTTCTGAGCATTAGAAGAGGTGCAAACATAGTCACTTAAAGCCTTTATCTCTGCTGAGCAGTTGATATAAGTGATCACCACATGGTCTGGATACCTGGCTTTGAAGCGGGCAAACAAATCAGCAGGACAGGCATCTGCAAGTGAGCATCCCGCTTTGAGGTCAGGCAGCAATACCTTTTTCTGTGGAGAAAGAATTTTAGCTGTTTCGGCCATAAAATGAACTCCTGCAAAAACAATGATCTCTGCATCTGTTTTGGCAGCTTGTTGCGATAAGCCGAGACTGTCCCCTATATAATCTGCCACATCCTGAATGTCGGGCTCCTGGTAATAATGAGCTATCACCACCGCATTCTTTTCTCTCTTTAATCTTTCTATTTCTTCAAATAAGTTCAATTCTGGGTCAACATCCAGATCAAGAAACCCCCTTTCTTCTAATTTTTCTTCAGCTTCAACAATCAATGTGTCCACCTTAATTAATTTAAAGTATTTAAAAGTTTTATTGTTACAGGTTATTAGCAGTGTGAATTCGCGCACAACCAATCAGACAAAAGATAGGTTATGCATTTGTTAACGATCAATGCACAAACAAAGTTAGCCAATCCACATTGAAGCGTCATGATCATCAGCACATTCCCTATTTGCTAACATGATGTGTTTTAATCGGGTTGGGGAGAAGTTCATGAAAAGTTGTAAAGATGGTACCGCCAATTTCCGTTGAGAACTACCGGATTTTATTAGACCTTACCAACATTAATCTCATATTAGGCAACATATTTCAGCAAATGGAAATTGTACACAAGATGTAAACACTGCGCTAACCTTAAATATGAGGTACCTGTGCAGAAGATTAAAACTTTCAACAATTGCAAAGAGTTGTTAAAGACAGTGTGGATTAATAATTCATTATCTAATTTACATGTTATTAAACATATATATCATATAATTTAACTATTACAAGTAAGTTCTAAAGAATACTTTAGTTTTAAATAATGCACTCCATCTCTTTTCATGATTATATTGAATTGCTTCGAAGACTAACACTTCCCAAGATATTTAATGGATTTATTGTTCTCATCTCTTATTATGTCTCCAAACTATCGGGTAAAGCAATTCAATGGGGTTTGCCGGTAGCGGTATCGATTGAACCCACCACTTCATGCAACCTTCGTTGTCCGGAATGCCCCAGCGGACTAAGGTCGTTTACCCGTGAAAAAGGAATATTAAGGGAAGATTTTTTCAGGAAGACAATAGAAGCATTGCATAAAAAGCTCTGGTATCTTACATTTTATTTCCAGGGTGAGCCATATCTGCATCCGAAGTTTTTAGAGATGGTGAATTTTGCTTGCAAAAAAGGAATCTATACGGCAACATCCACCAATGCGCACTACCTGAATGATGAGAACGCAAGGATGACCGTTATTTCGGGTTTAAGCCGTCTGATTATCTCCATTGATGGAGTGAAACAAGAAACCTATGAAATGTACCGAATAGGCGGCAACCTCGAAAAAGTGATTGAAGGGATTAAAAATATTATAAGATGGAAGCGAGATCTGCGCTCAAAAACACCCCACCTTATATTACAGTTTTTGGTATTTAATCACAATGAGAAAGAAATGACACAGGTGATTAAGCTGGGAAGGGAACTCGGTGTTAATGAAGTGCAGTTTAAAACCGCACAGATTTACCATTATGAAAGGGGACATGAGTTTATCCCTCAAAATAAAAAATTTTCGCGATACATAGCACAGAATGATGGTACTTATGCGATTAAAAATCCGTTGCGGAATCATTGCTGGAAACTCTGGCATTCATGTGTCATTACTTGGGATGGAAAGGTAGTTCCCTGCTGCTTCGATAAAGATGCTAAGCACCAATTAGGAAATCTTCAGGCGGACTCTTTTGATCAGGTATGGAAAAGTCAGCCATATAAAGAGTTTAGAAGCTCCGTGCTGTCTTCAAGAAAAGAGGTGAATATATGTGCTAATTGTTCAGAGGGTTTATCCTTATGGAAATAGTAAATGTTAATTAGCAAGCGCTTTGAGATAAACGCTGGTGCGCATAAATTTGCTTGGCTCAACAAAGTGAAGATGAGAAAATATCAAAACAAATTGGAAAGGTCGGGGGTTCTCAAAAACACCCCACCTTATATTACAGTTTTTGGTATTTAATCACAATGAGAAAGAAATGACACAGGTGATTAAGCTGGGAAGGGAACTCGGTGTTAATGAAGTGCAGTTTAAAACCGCACAGATTTACCATTATGAAAGGGGACATGAGTTTATCCCTCAAAATAAAAAATTTTCGCGATACATAGCACAGAATGATGGTACTTATGCGATTAAAAATCCGTTGCGGAATCATTGCTGGAAACTCTGGCATTCATGTGTCATTACTTGGGATGGAAAGGTAGTTCCCTGCTGCTTCGATAAAGATGCTAAGCACCAATTAGGAAATCTTCAGGCGGACTCTTTTGATCAGGTATGGAAAAGTCAGCCATATAAAGAGTTTAGAAGCTCCGTGCTGTCTTCAAGAAAAGAGGTGAATATATGTGCTAATTGTTCAGAGGGTTTATCCTTATGGAAATAGTAAATGTTAATTAGCAAGCGCTTTGAGATAAACGCTGGTGCGCATAAATTTGCTTGGCTCAACAAAGTGAAGATGAGAAAATATCAAAACAAATTGGAAAGGTCGGGGGTTGACTATTTTGAATGCGGGACAGATTATATTGTTGTTTCAGTTTATGAACGACACCAAATACCTTTATAACTATATACGTCTGGGAAAAACCCATGTAGAAAAAATGAAAAAGCTTGCAACGCAGGATCTTGGTTTAAGTACTTACATAAGCTAGCATGTTAAAGATAAATTCTATACGAAGTTTGAGTAATTATTTAACAAGTCAGATAAATGCTCAAAATATAATATGGCTATAAAGGGGAGTTTAAGGATAAGTATTCTAATCGGCTGCTAGCGCCATACCATCACCTTCTTAGTAACAAAATCAAACCCAATCTCTGCATAGAGGAAATAGATGCCAGCCGGAACGTTAGAGAGATCTATGCTAAATAGCGAGGTTGTATTCAATGAAAGGTAATGCTGCTGAACTACCTGGCCCATTGTATTAACTACACGCAGATTTAGATCCCCGGCACCTGGGTTGCTGATGGAAAGTGTGATTGCCCCGCTGGTTGGGCTCGGCGTAACAATGAAGGAATTTTTTGACACGCTGCTTAAAACCGTAAAGCTGCCTGAGATAGTATCATTAAAAATATACTCGTCATTCACATTATTTGGGTTTGAAGTCCAGGCTGCAGTGAGATGGTCCCCTTCCCCAGTAAAATAAAGTGGCAGGGTTATTACCTCCGACTGGAAAGTAGCAAGATTGCCTATATACTGATAAACCGCCGGAGTCTGGCCATCAACCTGGTAGTTAACCTGAACACAAGTAAGGTTGTTAATTCCGCGGTTGGTGATCTGTAGCTGAGGCTGAAAAGACAGATACCCGATCGTATCTATAGGAGAAAGAATTTTTGTAGCCGCGGCATCATTGCTGAAATAGACACCCTGGCATCCTCCAGGTGAAGTTAAAATACTTGATCGTGATGTTTGAACCACCGAATTCATTTTTGCCGACTGTCCGAATGTGAAAATGTTCATGCAGCCATCATCGGTATAATCCATGTAGTTCATTGACATGTCGCCACTGTTTCCACAGCTAACATTAGGAAATGTTGGGCATTGAAAATGCTCACTGTCCTGTAAGGGAGTATCTGCGATGCCATCGTCGTTGCCACACCCATCTTCAGCCCATATATGAACCAATCCCAGCCAGTGACCTACTTCATGTGTACATGTGCGGCCTAAGTTATATGTGGATGATAAAACGCCTTCCCTGCCAAATGCTTTATAGAGTATTACTACACCATCTGTAGTCGAGTTTCCTGAATTGGTTTGTGGGAGGGTGGCATATCCAAGCACATCATTGTCAAGATTGCATACCCAGATATTCAGGTAATGCTTTGCAGGCCATCCATCTGCGCCGCCCATTTGCGCGGATTTCATATTATCGCTGGTGGAAAATATCGTAGTGTCGGTGTATGTTCGAGTAATTCCTGAGGTAGAATCTCCATTAGGGTCATATGCCGCAAGGCAGAATTCTATATTACAATCGGCTCCTAAAGGCTTGTAAATGGCGGGTGTTTCAACGGTGTCTACATTTTGCCGCCTGTAATCTTCGTTCAAAACCTCAATCTGCGATTTCACCTGCTCATCGGAAATATTCTGTGAGTTAGTATGGTAAACTACATGTACCACAACCGGAATAGTTATTACGGCTCTGGTTCCTCCTGGATTATTGATCATCCATTGTACAGCAAGTGCATTTGCATCTTCTATTAGCTGCCTGGTGCCCGGATGCTGTAATTCGTTCATGTTCAGCACTTCGTCCGTAGCGCAACGTACTACCTCCTGAGCATAAGTTTTTTGCATTGTAAAGAATGCAAAAGATATAAATAGATAAAAAAGAGGCAGACGATTCATATAATAACCCGCTAAGTTAACTCAATGGTTTAAGGCTGCAAAAAGAATTACTATAAAATTTGGAAGCATGAAGGAGCTACCACTTCCAGGAAATAAAAAAGGAAGCAATTTGCCTCCTCCTTTAATAGAATCATAAAATCCTTCAGTTACAATTTTTGCCAATCAGATGACTCAGCTGTACAAAAGCTTCAGTGTATTTAACTTCACCCTTTCCCCATAGCCATTCACCCACACCCACTTTCGCATCAAAACGATTGTTGATAAGAAAATCAACATTGAAATAGCCTCTTAAATGTTCCGAGTTATTGAAATTATAATTCTTATAAGCACTATAAAAGCGATCGGTGAAGTCAGGCTGTTCGCCATTTCCAATTCCACCCACATAATCAAACGATAAACCAGGAATAATATTTATTTTATCGCTGACTCTCCAGTTATAGCCTCCGTTTATCCCTGCCCTGATCTGGTCTGAAAAAGCTCCCTGACGAATATTATATCCAGCAAAACCCTGCATGTACAAGGCTCCATTCTGAAAAAATGAATGTCCAAAATGAATTATGCCTGCAAAGTCTCTTTTAAGTAACCCGCGCCATTCACTACCGGGTTCAACGATAGTATCATTTACCTTATAAGAACTATCACCAATTACAACTGTTTGGTTTTTGATGTATTGATAATGGAAACGTGTATAGATTTCAGAGGGCTCGTTATAAAGATCAGGAAAGCGAGTATTAACTTCGAAAGCCAATGGCCATTTTCCGTGTAGAAACTGATATTTCAACCCGAGCCAAGAATCGGTAAAACCTTTATTTATCTCCCATATCGCATAATGAGAATTAGGCCCTGTCATCGGAATACCTTCCGGAGTTAGATAGGTATAAAGTTCCCCGGTTTTCGGATCGCTTCTTGAAGCTCTCTCCCTACAAGATAATTAAGGGCTATATCCAGTTCAAGGTTTTTACAAATACCAAATGCTCCCTGAAAATAATAATAACGGAAATCATGAAACTTGCCATCCACGGTTGTTGAATCGGGATTATGGATAAGTTCATAGGTTATAACATCATCAGAATAATCAGTAGGTGTTGTCGTATTTCCTGTTATCATAGGAGCCCATCTTTGTTCACCAACTTTGCGGCTGAAACCCAAGCTCAATGTTGATTGTCCTTTTCCCAATACCCAGGGACCGCCTGCAATGGCATTTGAGGAAAATAAAAAAGAAAAAGCAATCATTAAGAAGAAGGCAGATACCTTACCTGGTGTAATTATTAAAGTCATTTGCGTAATTTATTTTGAAATAAGTACAGGTCAAAGGTCTGCACTTCCTTTAATCTTTCTTTTACAAGCATGTTAATATGCCTATAATTTTTGTTAACAAACCTCAAAGAACACATTAAAATTTATGCATTTCTATAATTCAACAGGATACAGATTGTTTCTTATAACTGGTTCATCGAAAAAATTTCATCCTTGGCCGAAATTCTTTTGATAAGTCAGCAGCTTCGGGTACTTTTCTGGTAAGTGTTAAAAAGTACTTTTACATTTTAAATAGAGGACAATTGACAGGTTTGAAGCGGGTTTTTTTCTATGGTCTTCTTATACTGGTCACGTCCGCCAAGGCCCAGGAGAAAATATCGATTGCCGCCACCAGAACCCATCAGCCACCCAAGATTGACGGGAAATTAAATGATGAATGCTGGAAAGAGGGAAATCTTTTTTCTGATTTCATTCAATCGGTTCCCGAATATGGCCCTTCTGCAAAAGACCGGACAGAAATAATTGTCCTTTACGACGACAATGCTGTCTATCTCAGTGCAAAATGCTTTATGAATGCCGACAGCATATGGATGCAGTTCACTGAACGTGACGATATTTTCGATAACACTGATGTGCTTTCAATTGCCTTCGATACATATCACGATGGGCAGAATGGCTTCGCCTTTGGCGTGTCCCCCAGAAATGTACAGGCAGATTTCAAATTTTTCCAAAACGATAACTCAGACAACACATGGGATGCGGTTTGGGAGAGCGAGGTTTACATGGCGGATGATGGGTGGTACGTTGAAATGAAGATTCCATATTCTGCATTGCGCTTTCCAAAAGTAGCAATCCAAAACTGGCACCTTGATGTTTACAGAATCGTAAGGCGTAACCGTCATGAATACCACTCAGCCGGAATTAACCCAAAAGAGAATGGAGTAGTCTCACAGTTTCAACCCCTAATTGGTGTTTCAAACATTCAGCCACCATTAAGATTATCCGTTTCGCCCTATGCTACGGTGTACGACAACCTTTATACCAGCAAGCAGGATAATATATCAGATAACAATGTCGATTTTAAAGGTGGCATAGACCTGAAATGGGGTATCAATGAAAGCTTCACCCTTGATGCCACGCTCATCCCAGATTTTGGCCAGGTGCAATCGGACAATCTTGTATATAACCTCTCTGCCTTTGAAGTTCAGTACGATGAAAACCGTTCTTTCTTTACAGAGGGAACGGAACTATTTAATAAAGCAGATCTCTTCTATTCCCGGCGCATTGGTTTCGTATCAGACTATTATGAATCACATACAGATACAAATGTTACCCTTCTAAATTATCCCAGTGCTACTCCGTTATTGAATGCCACAAAGATCTCAGGTAGAACAAAAAACGGGTTGGGGATTGGATTGTTCAATGCGATCACATCGAACACCTATGCCGATGCAAGCAATGGAGAGGGAGCAGTGGCGCCGGTGCTGGTAGATCCGCTGACAAATTTCAATGTGCTGGTTCTCGATCAGTCACTAAAAAACAATTCTTATATAACTTTTACCAATGCGAATGTTTTGAGGGATTCAAAGGGAAGAAATTCTAATGTAGCAAGTTTGATGACCTCAGTCAAGAATAAGAAAAATACTTATTCGGCCTTCGGCTACATTGCCTTAAGCACACTGATGAATAAATCACTTTCAGATAATTCCTCCGATTTTGTGACTGGTTATTTAAATAAGGTTGCAATTGAAAAAATTTCGGGTAACCTGACATTCTATGTCTCACACCTTGCAATAAGTCCCGAATTCAATCAAAACGATCTTGGATTTTTAAATATTAACAACGAGAACATCGCACAGGCCGGATTTAATTATGATATCTATAAGCCATTCGGAAAATTCAATGAATTTCATTCAAGCAATCAAATTGAATATAATTATCGCAACAATGATGGTGCATATTCCCTGGCATACCTCAACGGCTTCACTATGCTGTTGAATAAAAATTATTTCGGTTACTTCTCTTATTATTTTGCAGCTCCTTTCGGAAAAGATGATTATTACGAGCCCAGAACGGTGGACCGCTTCTATCATGCGCCTGCTGTTTATGAGCTTGGATTAGGAATCAGCACCGACTATAGAAAACATATTGCCCTCGATGTGGAAGGAGGCCCTGCAATATGGAATGAGCCCGGCCGCATCAAATACCGTTGGGTGATCACTCCACGACTTCGAATCGGAGACCGACTGTTTTTGCTTCCTCAAAATAATACACATCTCTATTTTAATGATGTCGGTTATGTAACTACTGATTCTCTCACTAACATTATTTTCGGGCGCAGAGATGTGCAGGAATTCGACAACAGCATCAGCGGCAACTATGTTTTTAACAGTGAGATGTCGCTTGGCCTGAAAGTCAGATATTATTCACAGAAAGGGGAATATGACCGATTTTATAATCTTCAGACTGATGGCTCGCTCCTTCCCTCATACTATAATGAGGAGGTTGCATTTAATTTCAACGCCTGGAATATAGATTTGAATTTTACCTGGTGGTTCTTACCGGGAAGCGAAATCAATCTTGTTTGGAAGAATTCAATTGTAGGATTTGATGAGAATGCGGGGCTGAACTTTATTGACAACTTTCATCACACGCTTGATTTCCCACAGAACAATAATTTCTCTATCCGTATCAGGTACTACCTCGATTATCAGGATGTGAAGCGATGGGTGAATTAATAATAATATTCAGAACATCTAAAAATCTATCCGGTAATAAAATATCGGCAACCTCCCCAACTGATAATTCTTCTGTATCACACTGCGTGAAGGATCATCATCATTAGGGATGTAAGTGAGTGATAGGATGTTTTTAGTGTCTAGCACATTAACTACGTCCAGCCCGATCTCATGGGCAACTTTTTTTGCATTTATCTTGAAATTGATCTTCACATCAAGCCGGAAATAGGGAGCAAACTGCAGCGAATTCCGCGAGCCATCATCATAAATTATCTCTTTTTGGATCTCACTGAGAACAGTATCCACAAGGCCATACCAGTGGCCACCCTCATAGGTAATTTTTCCACCCAATCCAAAGGTGTGTTTCTTTGAAATTGTCCATTCCTTCGTTCCAAGAACATTCGTTACATAGTGCGCATTAAAATCGGAATTGCGCCATACGCCATCACTG
>MWVX01000863.1_pt1 | contig 9982 bp, 7 predicted proteins | sample 1047311 | NCBI WGS metagenome assembly MWVX01 (sample SAMN06349984, study PRJNA376086) | soil metagenome | isolation source: MtG-4 sample Antarctic (ecotone) soil | place: Antarctica | collected 2015-01-13
ATTTTTGCCAGTTGAGCCCGATGGTTTCACCCGCACCTAATGAATTACGAAGAAGGATATTTGCATCAATTGTGAATTGAAATTTTTTAGCTGCATTGATATCGCTGTTGGGTAAAAAACCTGCTAATAAATTTACCTGGCTGTTCTTCTTTGGTTTTAAATATAAATTGAGTACTGAACCCGTGGCAAATATGCTGAGGTCGGAAGGCTTCTCCATTTCCACATAGGCCAGCTCCGACAATTTTTTATCAATTTCCAGGATCTTTTTTTTATTATAAATAGTTCCATTAGGCATTCGAAGGTATTGCTGCAAGAATTCATTACTTATTTTGGCGTCTCCCACAACCCGTATACTATCCACTTTATATAATGGTCCCCGCTCTATTTTTAATAAGGCTTCGACCTGTGCTTCACGGATAGAAACACTATCGAGGTAAACCCTGGCAAAGGGATGACCGTGCTCTTCCAGGTGATCCACTACTCTTGTCTGCCACTGCTGTAATTCGGAAAAGGTCAATATGGAATTTGAAAAATTATTTTTATTCCATTGCAGCGGAGTTAAAATATCAACATCGGCAATTTGTGTGTGTACCTGCGCCCATTTATATTGTTGCCCAAGATACAAATGCACTACTGCAGACAATGAATCAAATAGCATGCTGTCAATAGAGGCAGATAGAAATCCTTTGGTTTGTAAAAAAGAGGGAACCGAATTGACATAGTCTAAAGCCAGTGAATATGCAGTAAAATCATTTTGAAGTCCTGGCTCTGTAATTTGAGTGGATGAGTCAAGGATTATATAACTGACTTTATAAACCGGTTGTCCGTATGATTGCACAGCCAGGAAAATAAGATGTGAGAGTAAAAGGAGTTTTAACTTTGCCATCCGAAACGTAAAAGTATCTTGCAGCATTCAATTACTAACGCTGTTGGCCGGAATTTATTTGCATATCCCCTTTTGTAAACAGGCTTGCCATTACTGCAATTTCCATTTTAGCACCTCCTTAGAATATAAAGAAGAACTGGTTAATGCAATATGCCGTGAAATTATTTTGCAAAAAAATTATTTAGAAGGAGAAAAAATTGACAGCATTTATTTTGGAGGTGGTACACCGAGCATCTTGTCAATTGATGATTGCAGATTACTGATGGAAAACATTTATGATCACTATCCTGTAAATGCAGGAGCAGAAATCACTTTAGAAGCCAACCCGGATGATATTAATGAAGAAAAATTGAATGGATGGAAAAGTACAGGAATCAACCGTTTGAGTATAGGTATACAATCTTTTTTTGAAGAGGAGCTGAGATGGATGAACAGGGCGCATTCGGCCCGGCAGGCAAAGGAGAATCTAGAACTCGCATTAGCATTGTTTGAAAATATCACTATTGATCTCATTTATGGATCGCCCCTGCTGACAGATGATATGTGGGAGCAAAATGTACGTATGGCTATTGGTTATGGAATTCCCCATCTTTCCTGTTATGCATTAACAGTAGAAGAAAAAACACTTTTGCATAAACTCATTCATCAAAACAAATCACAACCGGTGGATAATGAAAGGCAGGCCCGCCAGTTCTTACTGCTGATGGTATGGCTCCGTGATGAGGGTTATGAACATTATGAAGTATCGAATTTCGCTAAACCCGGGCAGCGTAGCAGGCACAATTCATCGTACTGGAAAGGAGAAAAATATTTAGGATTAGGTCCTTCAGCACACTCGTATAATGGTGTACAGCGGCAATGGAATATTGCCCATAACCTGCGTTATATTGAAGCCGTAAACAATGAAATTATTCCTGCTGAAGCAGAGGTATTGACATCTGCTAACAAACTCAATGAATATATAATGATTTCATTGCGTACTATTGAGGGAATGGATTTGGAAGTCGTTGAAAAAAAATGGGGAACAGAAAAAAAAGAGTTGATGGAAAAACTATTGCAACCCTTTATTTTCAGTAAAGAAATAGTACAGGAAAATAATTATATACGTCTAACAGATGAAGGAATGCTTGCAGCTGACGGGATTGCTGGCAGGTTATTCATCTGATTATTTTTTACAAATAATAACAAGGTCATTCACAAATGATAATTTATAAATTGTCCCGGACTATATGGCCGGACAATAATTATATTTATTACTAAGTCTTAATAATCCGGATTCTGAACCAGTGAATTGCCCCCGGCATTAGCAATTTGTATGACCCTATCAGGTATAGGGTAATATTCATTTTTCTTTTTAAATCCTAATGAACCCCTTTTATAAATTCTTCTGTCTTTTTCGATATTATGGTAAGCGTTTAAGACTTCTACTGCAACGCCCCACCGCACCAAATCAAAGAGACGATGTCCTTCCATGGCCAACTCCAGGCGTCTCTCAAAGCGAACCGCTTTTCTCGCAGTAGCCTGGTCTGCAAATGGTGTTGTATATAATTCTATCTTATAATTTATAGGTGCCAGTGGATTGTTTGCAGATGCAGGGGCAGTTGGTACAAAACCCGCAGGATTTTTTGCTCTTGTACGAACCCGGTTAATATATTCCTGTGCCTTAATTAGCGAACCTGCTTCAATTTCCGCTTCCGCAGCCATCAATAATACATCTGCAAAACGGATAATATTATAATTTTTAGCTGTTTGCCTGGGATTGCTGATGTTTGTAAAATTTCCAACATCGGAATTTTTAGTAACATGTTTTTTTGGACTGAAGGGGCCGGCATAAGGTTGATCACGTATCCAGCTACGGCCGGGGTGAATGCCGTAATCATAATAAGATACACCTCTTCTTCCTACTGTCCAGTCCAAACGGGGATCTAATGGTGTTGTAATATCATTGGTAAATGGATCACTGGCGTTGATTCCTTCATCATTTTTGAGGCTGGTAGTGTTATATGAATCATCTAAAAAAGGAAGCCCATTAGCATCTACCTTAAATGCGTTCACAAGGTTTTGACTTGGTTGGTAAAATCCGCAGCAGCCCCAAACTCCTCCGTAAGGATAGGCAAGTACATAACTCTCTTCGGCAGAAGCTATTACTGTACCGCTTGCCTGTGTTTGTTGTGAGAAAACCGCTTCACCACTGTTTTCAAATGCTATGTCAAAATTTTTCCAATACTGATCCTGGAGGTCATATTTTTTGTCATTAGAAGTAACTCCGTTTGGAATAATTATATCATACAATGCTTTTGCCTCGGCAAATTTTTGGTTATACATAAGTGCCTTAGCGAGGTATGAGGCAGCTGCCCATTTATTTACTTTGCCCACTAATGTCTGGGTAACTGGTAAATTATCATAGGCAAATTTAAAATCTTCCTGAATCTTTGACCATATATCGGTTTTGTTATCATACCTGGTTGTTGTATCACTTATGTAAGGAACTTTATTCCACATTCGCTTCGCTTCGAAGTGAAAATGACCTCTTAAAAACCTGGCTTGTGCTATATAATTTGTCTTATCCGCTGCTGATAATTCAGGAATTTTATTTGCAAACCTGATTACATCATTAGCCCTGGCTACCCCTTCATATACCGATAGCCACTTAGCATTAAAATAAGTGTTTGTAGCTGTGGTTGCCCATAGTTCTATTTGTGTCATTTGAGGTTGGTCGTTGGCGTCTGTGCCTTTATAAGAATCGTCGGATACAACATCTCCATATATCCAATTCGAAGAACCAGTCATCCACACAGATGTCCCAGGTATTCCTAATAATCCATCAAGAATGCCATAAGCGCCAACCAAAAGTGCTTCAATGCCTTTTTTACTTTGTAATTCTTCTGGAGTATACCTACCATAGGGTTGAGGCTCAAGAAAGTCTTTCTTACAGCTATTATGGCTTATAAAAGTAATGGCAGCGATACCAGCAAATAAAAAATATTTTGTTTTTGTTTTCATCATTATTTATTTAAAAATGACTATTATTTAAAGTTTTAAAATCCTACATTAAGCCCGAAAAGAATTGCTTTAGGAGTGGGGTAATTTCCGTGATCAACACCAAGATTTCTGTCAGCAAAACGCCGGGTATAATCATTTCGTCCTGTATTTGCAGTAGTTATTTCAGGATCCAGTCCCGTATATTTAGTGATAGTGAAAAGATTTTGTGCCTGCACATACACTCTTATACGATCAATCCCAAACCTGTCAATAATTGTATTAGGTATTGTAAAACCTAATTGAAGATTGCGCATTCTTAAATAGCCCCCCGGTTCTATATAATAATCAACCGGTACCTGGCCACTGGTTGCATCCCTGCTGGTTATTATTGGCAGTTTCGCATCCCGCTTTTCCGGGGTCCAGCTATCATACAATACCCTGCGTGATCTGTTACCCTGGAAAGTATTAAAATCTGTCCAGTACCTGAGGAGATTGGCAATTTGCCCCCCCCGCTTTCAAATACAAAAAGGTCGAAAAATCAAAGCCTTTATAATTTACACCAAAATTAAAACCCATAACAAATTTAGGATTAAATAAATTTTTATATCAGGGCTGCTTCAATTTGGGAAAAGCCTGTAGAAGGCTGTAAGCGTTCCCATAATATTTTATAAATTATCTGAGCTATCGGCATATCAGCACCAATATTTTCATTGATATGATAGATGCATTTTGAAGCATTATATCCTTCAGCTATCATGTTGAGCTCTAGTTGTGCAGACTTTACTGTGTAACCTTTCCCTATCATGTTACCGAATGTCCTGTTGCGGCTGTAAGGTGAATAACAGGTAACAAGCAGATCACCTAGATAAACAGAAGCAGCATAATTGGGTGAGCGAAGATGTGTTACCGGATCTTCAGCCTCATGTTCACCTACTACAATATGTTCTATTCCTGCTTTACGCAGAAAAGTTGCCATTTCATCTGCACTATTGGCAATGTAAACGCTTAAGAAATTATCTCCGTATTCGAGCCCGTGCGCAATACCTGCACCTAATGCATAAATATTTTTAAGTACTGCAGCATACTGCACTCCGAGTATATCGTTGTTGATAACTGTATTGATATAGGGTGTTTTAAAATAGCTGCTGATCTGTTGTGTAGTGGGCACATCCCTGCCTGAAAAAGTAAGATAGGAAAGTTTTTCAGCAGCCACTTCTTCGGCATGACAGGGGCCTAATAAGGCAAAATAATTTTCCAAAGCAATACCAAAATGTTCCTGTAAATATTCATTCAACAATACATCGGGTCCCGGAATAATTCCTTTGATAGCGGAAACAATTTTCTTATTAGCGAGCTGATCTTTGTTAATGAATGCCAATACCTCACGGGCAAAAGCAGATGGAACAGCAAGCAATACGACATCGGAGGCATTCACCACTTTATTAATATCACTTGAGATGGAGAGCACGGAAGGATCAAGCCGGGCGGCGCTTAAATACTGGGGATTGTGTTTTCTGTTTTGAATATAAGCAATCTGTTCATCATTGCGTATCCACCAGTTCACATGCTGCCCGTTATCAGATAAAATTTTTATAAGTGCAGTAGCCCAGCTTCCGCTGCCAATGATGCCGAATGTAAGTATTTTTTGCATGAGCTCTACTTTTCAAACAGCTTATCCTTTGCCACCACTTTTACTTTCGTGCCTGCCTTTAATGTTTTACTCACCGCATTATAAGGTGCAGAAACGATTTCTTCATTGCCTGAAAGTCCTGAAGTGATCTCTATATAATTAATGTCCTGGATGCCTGTGGTCGCTACTTTTTTTTCTACCTTACCCTCTTTATTAATTACAAACACCACTTCTTCCAGTTCATCTGCATTTACAACATTGGTTTCCTCTTCACTTTCGTCAGCCGGTTTTTTCTTTTCTTTTTTCTTCTGTTCCAGGTTTTGGTCACTGCCTTTTACCCTTGCTGCCACTGCGGTGATGGGAACAGATATTACATTTTCTTTTCTTTTTGTTTTGATGTCCGCACTGGCATTCATACCCGGACGAAAAGGGATTTTAGCCGGCTTACCCGGTTCCGACAGATCGGCGTAGGATAATGGATCGAGACGGATGTGCACCTCGTAATTTGTAATATCATTGGTAGTCATTCCTGCAGCGCCTTTATTGGTTGAGCTGGCAATTTGTGTAACCACTCCCCTGAACTTGCGGTTATTATACGCATCAACTTCCACATCGGCCTCATCACCTATGCTTACTTTCACTACGTCATTTTCTCCTACATCTACCCGCACCTCCATTGTATTCATATCGGCCACCCGCATCATTTCTGTTCCGGCCATCTGAGCAGTTCCTACTACCCGCTCCCCTTTTTTTACGTTGAGCATAGAAACGATTCCATTCATAGGCGCTACCAGCGTGGCCCGGCCAAGGTTTTTATTTGCCATTGATAATTGAGTGCGGGTACTTTGCACACCCGCCTGCAAGCCGCGAATATTTTGCAGTGCTGCTGAGTATTGTGCCTGCGACGAACGCATTTTCACTTCATGCTGTTCCAGTTCAGATTTTGAAATTACTTTTTGATCGTATAATTCTTTATTCCTGTTGTATGTAATTTTATCCTGGTCCAGTTGTGCTTCCAGTGCCTGAATGCTTGCCGTACTATTAGCAACGGTGGCTTGCGACTGCGCTACCTGGGCTGCGGCCTGGTCGCGTTGGGAAGAATAGACATCGGCATAAATGCGGGCAAGTATTTGCCCCTTCTTCACACTGTCTCCCTCTGCTACATTTAGTTCAATGATTTCACCTGAAATGTCGGGGCTTACTTTCACTTCTATTTCAGGATAAACTTTTCCACTGGCATTCACTGTTTCGATGATTGTACGCTTTGTGGCTTTTTCAACTGATACTTTCACGCCATCATCCGACGAACCGGCAAGTACTTTACCAACAATCAATATAATTATTAATGCGCCTAAAGAAATCAGAATCCATTTAACTGTTTTGTTCATAAAACTGTTTGATCAATATTATTTCCGTAAACTCTAAATCATTCTTCAACAACCGTTAAACCATTGTTCAACTATTGTTAAACAACTATTCAACCACTTAAACCCTAAACCCCTAACCTCTAAACCATTTTTCAACAACAACTATACAACCACTTAAACCCTAAACCCTAAACCTCTAAACCATTTTTCCTCACAACTTCAAACCCTGTCCTTTATAAAACTCCAGGAGTTTTAATTTGAAAACATAGTCAAATTGTGCATAGAGCATTTCCAACACGGCCCTCTGCAGGTTGTTCTGGCTGTTCAGCAAATCATAGGTAGAAACAAGATTCAAATCATAACGCTTACGTGAAAAATCATAGGCTTTCTGTGCAGTCTCCACAGTTTTCTTATTCGCATTGAATTTTTGAATGGCAGCTATAGCATCATTATAAGCTCTGTAAATATCCTGTTTCAACGTCTGGTTACTGCTTTCAATCTGGAGCTCTGACTGATGCACCACCAGTTTTGATCGCTCCCAGGCAGTACGTAAGACGCCCCGGTTGAAGATCGGCACGCTAAGCGCAATTCCGATATTCTGGGCAAAATTATTTTGTAATTGTCTCCCAAAAGCTATTGTCAATTCTTTGCCGGTTGGTATAATACCCGGCCTGACCACATCGTATTCAATGCCATTGATTACAACTGTAGCACCGGTATTTGTTTTAGGACCTATGATAAACTCAGGCTGCCCAATGTTGACAAAATTACTACCAAGCCCGCCATACGCAGAAAGAGTGGGATACATACTTGACCTCGAAGCTTTTACAATTTGCTGATTGGCCTTCAGGCGCAGGTCATTTACTTTTTGCTGTGAAAGATTTTGCAAGGCAAGCTGGTAAACTTTATCCGGCTGCAGGTCTGCCAGTGGTTCGACAGGAATCATTTGCAATGGCGGCGCTGCCACATCAAAAGAAACAGCTGCATCGAGGTTGAGCAATGCCTTTAACTGAAGCAACAATTGTTGTACCTGTGATTGAGCCGTTATATAAGTGGAGCTGTCTCTTGCCAACTGGGCTTCCATTTCAACAGCATTCAATTCCGGTAAAACTCCTGCAGTCACCTTTTTACGGATCATGTCAAGCTGGGAGGTTGTCTGCATTATTTGCAGTCCGGATATATTCGCCTGTTCTTTTGCCAGCAATACCTGCAGGTAAGCTACAGCTACATTTAACGCTATGTCATCCTGCACCTTTTGCACCTGTGCCTTATCTGCTTCATGGCTTAAACGTGCAGATTCAATACCGTATTTTATTGAGAACCAGTTGAACAAAGTAACACCAGTTTGCAATTGAAACCCTGCACTTAAGAAGTTGTTGTCCTCAAGCACCCCCGTAGTTGGATTTTCGGAGCGGCCAAAACGATAACCAACATTATTCTGAAAATTCAGGTCGGGGTATTGAGATAATCTTGAACTGTGTAGTTCTAAAGCAGAAAAGCGGGTTTGCAGATCGGCCTGCTTTACTGAAATATTATTGGCTAATGCAAAGTCAACCAGTCGCTTCAGATCCCACTGTTCCTGGGCAGTTAAAACGGTGGTGAAAAAGATGAATACCAAGCAGCAAACAAGACGCCTCATGCTTGTAAAAATAAATTAAAAAGGCAGTTGCGGTGTTAAATATTGATGAATGCAAGTTCCAGATCATTTACAATATATGTAGCATCTTCAAGCCCCACATAAAGTCGTATGTATTGGTGCTGTATATTATTTTCGTCAAATTCGTTGGACGGTATGCCGGCACATTTGGGGATCACAAGAGATTCGTGACCACCCCAGCTTACAGCTATCAATATATGCTTCAAACTATCGCAAAAACGGGTGATGCTGTCAAGGGTCCCGTTCCGAAGCGTAAATGTTATCAAACCGCAGGCTCCCTTCATTTGCTCCCTGGCCAATCTGATTTGTTCGAATTTATCGTCGAATGGAAAAATTACGAGGTCAACTTTTGGATGCGATTTTAAAAACAATACTACTTCATTGGTTGTGCTTGTTATTCTATCCAGCCGTGCAGGAAGGGTACGCAGTCCGCGAATTAATAACCATGCATTGAAAGGTGATATACCACTTCCGATATTGAGAAACTCAGAATCAAATATTTTTTTTATCATTTGATGTGAGCCTGTCAATACACCTCCAAGGGTATCACTGTGTCCGCCAATGTATTTGGTTGCCGTTTGCATGCATAAATCAATTCCATATTCAATAGGTTTTTGTAAAAGTGGGGTACAATAACTATTATCAACAAGCGTGGTTATGTTTTTTGTTTTGGCCATTGCAGCCACTGCCCCTAAAGGTTGCAGTTCGAAACTCCAGGAATTGGGAGATTCCAGGTAAATAAAACTAGTATTCGGCTGAACAGCCCCCTCAAAATTTTCAATTTTTCTTCCATCAACATAAGTAGTGCTGACTCCAAAGCGTGGGAGTATAATATCGAACATCCGCTGAGACCAGGTATAGGGCTGGCGTACAGAAATGATATGATCCCCGGATTTTACATTAGCCAGCACAGCAGCAAATATGGCTGCGGCGCCATTTGCAAAAACGAGACAATCTTCTGCCCCATCAAGAGCAGCTAATTTTTTACGCAGGATATCTACAGTAGGATTCAATCCCCTGCTGTATAAATAGCCACCCATCTCGTCTTCAAAAGCTTTGCGCAGGTCAGCTACGGAATTGAAAGCAAAATTGCTTGTTTGTATAATCGGCGGTGCTATGGCATTAAAATAATGTTGCCTGTCCTCACCCAGTTCATTGAGAATATATGAAAGACTTTGTTCCATGTAGTTAATCCTGGTTATTGTTATCAAGCATCCCACTTCTTTGTATGGAGCCGCCCCGCCCCCGAGTCACTAAAAAATAAATAAGTAAAAAAGCAGCAAATACGGCTATACCCGTCCATGCCAGTTCAGGTGTGTTTACCCAGATGCTGATACCCACAAAAATATAAGCGGCAATAAATATAAGCGGCAATAAAGGATAAAGACTCATTTTATAAATACCGGTTCCGTCCAAATGTTTTGTCCGCTTCCGCAAAATAAAAATGGTGGCGGCCGATG
>MWVX01000864.1_pt1 | contig 9977 bp, 9 predicted proteins | sample 1047311 | NCBI WGS metagenome assembly MWVX01 (sample SAMN06349984, study PRJNA376086) | soil metagenome | isolation source: MtG-4 sample Antarctic (ecotone) soil | place: Antarctica | collected 2015-01-13
GCGCAAACTTTATCGTCGGCAACGAGTTCGGCTTCGACCGTCGCGCGGTCTTCCGTAGATTCAACAACTCGCGCGACTAATTTTACGCCAGCATCAAACGGTGTCGGGCGCAGAAGTTTAATCGAATAGTTTGCCGTTACGGTGCAATCGGGCGCGTCTTTTCCGTCGCGCCTCATCAGAAAATATGCCGCCGTCCAATTTGAATGACAATCGAGCAGTGCGCCGATGATTCCGCCGTTGAGCATTCCGGGAAACGCTTGATGATGTGCGTCAGCTTGCCATTCAGCCGTAACTTCCTCGCCGTTTGGGAAACTTTTAATTTGCAAACCTTTTTCGTTTTTCGCGCCGCAGCCGAAACAAATGCCGTTTGGCGCGTAAGTTTCTTGTAGAGATTTTTTGTCGCTCATACGAGAATTAAATCACAAATTGAAAGGGAAGGAAATTTATAGAGATAACAATATGGGCAGGAATTTAACAATTTGTTTTTCTTTTTATCCCTGTGTATCCTAAATATTAATTCGCAATTTTAATAACTTATAAGAACCAAGTAACAATACGGGAATTTTTGATTATCCTTTTTAATTAAACTATGAAAATATTTAATCCACTTCAGCATTCCTTATGCTTTGCTTCGGTTCATAGGCTTTCACCTTCAACTTGGACGGGACATATCCCGTTCGCTATGTTTTTGACGAGCATTTTAAAGCCCCGCGCAATTGTTGAATTAGGTACTTTTTATGGAACTTCCTACTGTGCCTTTTGCCAAGCGGTCAAAGAGTTGAAATTAGACACTCGCTGTTACGCCGTAGATACTTGGGAGGGAGATCCTCAATCAGGATTCTACGGAGTTGAGATTTTAAATGACTTAAAACTTCATCACGATGTTTTATATGGCGATTTTTCCAGACTAATTCAAAGCACATTTGATGAAGCTGTCTGTCATTTCACTGATAAAGCTATAGATTTATTGCATATTGACGGGTTTCACACCTATGAAGCGGTAAAGAAAGATTTTGAAACCTGGCTGCCTAAATTGAGTGAACAAGGGGTAGTTCTTTTTCATGATATCAATGTTCGAGAACGCGATTTTGGTGTTTGGAGATTTTGGGAAGAGATTCGACTTAAATACCCTCATTTTGAGTTTGCACATTCGCACGGATTAGGCATTTTAGCAGTTGGAAGTAATTGTTCAGAAACTTTTAGTGAATTTTTGAAATTTAGTGTAAACAATCATACTCAAATCACCAATTTTTTCTTCCAACAGGGACAACGACTCGAAAACCTTCAGGAACTTCAAATTCTACAAAAAAAAATACCACAACAAGAAGAAACTGTTTGTCGGCTGAAGGAAAACGAACAACTCCTTCTTAAAGAAAAAACAGACGTAGCGAAGAGCCTACTCACCAAAGAGGAACAACTCATCGAACTTGAACAAAAGTTTCGTGAAAAAGAAGCGCAAAGTATTATTATCGGTCAATTACAACAAGAACTTGAAACAAAAGAGAAACAGCTCATCGAATTTGAACAAAAATTTCATGAAAATGAGATGCAAAGTCTCGCCATTATTCAATTACAACAAGAGCTTGAAACAAAGGAAAAACAATTAATAGAAGAAAACCGTCGGTTGCAAAATAAAACAGTGGAATTAAAGCACACGGAGCAATCTCTTAATGAATTTAATCAAGAACTTATCAACAAAAGCCAACGTCTACATGGAAAGGATTGGGAACTTCAAGCGACTTTGGCAAAGCTGAAAAATTCAGCTTTGAATGATGAGAAAATTATATTGAATTCAAATGGAAAAAGTAATGGAAAAAGTAAGCGAATTAGCACAACATTTAAGCTTATTCTAGGTATTGTAACTTTTAATAATTCTCAAGAGCAAATTACACAACTGCTCAAATCCATTGAACTTGCCAGCGAAAAATTAAACGGTTTACCGGTTGAAGTCGAAGTTTTTGTAGTGGACAACGGTCAAGAAAGTTACTGGCGAGAAAGCAATTTGCCGATTGTCCGCTTCGCATCTGAGGGCAATATCGGCTTCGGCAATGCGATGAATAGGCTAATGACAACTGCATTTGCCGATTCTGCTACAAAATGGTTTTTGTGTCTTAATCCTGATGGAACATTACACCGCAATGCGCTGAGAGAATTGCTTGTAATGAGCGGGGAACACCCCCACAGTTTGATTGAGGCACGGCAATTTCCAGAAGAACATAATAAACAATATGATGCAGAGACATTTGAAACTCCTTGGGCATCAGGAGCGTGCTTGCTAATTTGTTATGATATTTTTAAAAAAATTGGGGGATTTGATCCAAATTTCTTTATGTATTTGGAAGACGTTGATTTCTCGTGGCGCGCGCGTTCAGCCGGTTTTTCCGTGAAAATCGCTCCGCGGGCAATTTTTGGTCATTCTGTGCTTAATCGTGAGTTTAATGCGAGTGCTGATAAAACTATGCTGCTATCAGGCAGATATTTAGCCTCGAAATGGCAAGATTCAAAATTTGTCAAATGGGCTGAAGACGAGCTCGTCGTTCGTAAGTATTATTCCTCCCTTTCAGATCTGCCGGAACTGTCTCTTATCTTTAAGAATGAGGAGAACATTAATCCGCAGATTGCTAATTTTGCATATTATTTTAGCTTTTCTTCTCCGCGATGGTAAGCAATTGAGCACAGTAAACATATCGTATTTACTAAAAGTTGCTGAATACAACCACACGATTTGTTAGATAATCAAATAAACGGAAGAAAATTAAGTAATTTTTTATATGGGCAGTCAAAGAGGTATGTTAGTTGAACAAGAAATAAAGCAAAATGGTTACAACGGAGAAGTAAAACTACATCCGGAAACGAACAAAAAGAAAAACGGTCGCCCGCCTGCCGAAAACAAAACTCTTAGTGTAATTATCCGTTGTCATAAACAAGAGCGTTTGCCTTTTCTCGAAGAAGCCATCTTTTCGTTATCAATTCAAGAGTGGACGGACCTTGAGGTGGTGGTGGTTATCCAAAACGGAACTAACGATTTCGTCCGAGATGTTCAGGAAATAATTCTTCACCAGCCGTGGCAAAAGGAACCTAAGATTAAAATTCACACTATTGAATTCCAACCCGGAACTGATGGGCGCAGCACACTCTTAAACTATGGAATCACTCACTCAACCGGACGATATTTAGCATTTCTTGACGACGACGATGTAGTTTATCAGCATGGATATACCACACTCATTCACAAACTTATGGAGGAAAGAGGGGCGGCAATCGCAGTCGGCGGTTGTCGCATTGCCAAAACTTCACAAAAATCTAATCATTGGTACATCAGTACTAAGGAAACTCCGTTCACTGCGGGGCGCAATCGCTACGATCTTTTCCGTGACAACTTTATCCCAATTCATTCTTACGTTATTGACCGGGAAGTAGTAAGCGCTTCGGATTTATATTTTGATGACGAGATGCCTCCACTTGAAGACTACGACTTCCTTCTTCGCTTGGGTTCGAAATATGAATTTGACTTTTCGAAACTCGATACCTTTGTCTGTGAATACCGCATTCACAATTCAAATAGTTTGCCTTACACGTCTGACGCTACGCAAGAACAAATCGCAAAACACCAACGCGCTTATCAACTAATCGAAGAGAAAAAAAAGAATTTACTGTGTCTGATTCCTTTGCAAGATTTAATTGAAATCCGTAAACAAGAAACACAACAAGAAACACGAATCGAAGAATTTCAAGCTCCGTTTTCTGAGAACCCACAAATTTTCCGAAAAATTTTGGTATTATTAGGAGATAATGTTTATCACTTTTTTAAAGCCTATCCTCAAGTGGAAAAGCGATTAAGTAAAGTAGTTCATTACGGATGGAAGATTTACCAACAAAAAAATACATCTTCTTCGGATGAATGAAAGCGTTGTGACTTTTGAGTATAACGCTGTTATTAAAACTACATTGAAACAAAATAAACGGTTAGCAGCTAAATCTAGTAAAAAAGATAATTGCTTAAAATTTTTAGGGTATGAATTTAGAATGTATGAATTTGCCTAATGGATTGGCAACTATTTGGTGAACGTATTTAGAACTGGATTTAGATTCAAGTCTGGCACAAGAAAACTCAAATTTCCGAAAACAGCTTTTAGCCAAAAATTTTAATCTCCTCAAATACATAATGGTTACAAATTATTCTAAAGATATTCACCCCGAAAATCTACCGATTGAATCGGACAAACTGTCCGACGAATACTTCTCGGTCATTATTGAACCGGCGGGGACGTGGCTTAATCTCAATTGGGCAGAGCTTTGGGAGCATCGTGAGCTTTTTTATTTTTTAACTTTGAGGGACATCAAAATAAGATATAAACAAACTCTCTTGGGTATTACTTGGGTTTTACTTCAGCCTACTATCAGCACGATCGTTTTCTCCATACTTTTCACCAACCTAGGACAAAGTAATCCGCTAAATGTTCCTTACCCGGTATTTGCCTTCAGCGGATTTGCTGTCTGGATTTTTATTGCTGTGGCTATTTCAAGTGGTAGTTCCAGTTTGATTGGTAATCCAAATTTAGTTACCAAGGTTTATTTCCCGCGCTTAATCTTACCGCTTTCCGCCGTCGCCGCAAATTTATTAGATTTATTATTGGGTTTGATCAGTTTGATAATTGTAATGGCGATTTATGGTGTGACAGCGAGCCGGACGCTCATTTTTGCGCCGTTATTCTTAGTATTATGTTTTACAATTGCAACTAGCTTAGGAATCCTTCTGTCTGCAATTAACGTGCGGTATAGAGATGTTAAATACATTTTACCGGTAGTTTTACAACTTTGGCTCTTTGTAACGCCGGTTTTCTATTCGCTGGATATGATTCCGGAAGAAAGCCGCTGGATTTGGAAACTTAATCCTATGACCGGAGCCTTGGGCGGTTTTCGAGCAGCACTTTTCGGAGCAAGTTTTGATTCGTTCGAAATTGCTGTTTCAGTCGTTGTAGCAGGTGTACTTACAGTACTTGCCTTACAAATCTTTTATCGTATGGAAGATAGTTTTGCGGATGTAATTTAAAATGTCTTTAATTATCAAAGTCGAAAATGTATCAAAACAATTTTATATTAACAGTTTGCGTCCCAAGGAATTAACCTTAGGGAGCACTGTAATGAACGCACTGAAAAAGCCATTTACTCGTCAACACTTAAAATTGAAAAATGAAGTTTTGTGGGCATTACAAAATATTAGTTTTGAAGTAAAACAAGGTGATACTTTAGGCATTATCGGCGGAAACGGGGCAGGTAAATCAACTTTATTGAAAATCTTATCGCGCATTATAAAGCCAACTAGCGGACGAGTTAAACTTAGAGGTCGTCTCGGCTGTCTGATAGAAGTAGGTACGGGATTTCATCCGGAACTATCAGGTCGCGAAAACGTCTTTCTAAACGGAGCCATAATAGGCATGAAAAATCGGGAGGTTCAGAAAAAATTCGACGAAATCGTTGCTTTCGCCGAAGTTGAAAAGTTTATTGACACGCCCGTTAAATTCTATTCGAGCGGGATGTATATGCGTCTGGCATTTGCAATTGCAGCCCACCTCGATCCGGAAATTCTTATCATCGATGAAGTCTTAGCTGTCGGCGACGCGGCCTTCCAAGACAAGTGCATTAACAAAATAAATGAGGTTGCCAGTGAAGGACGAACCATTCTTTTCGTCAGTCACAGTGACGGGGCATTACATCGCATTTGTCGGATAGGGCTTTATCTGGAGCACGGACAACTCAAAAATTTCGGAGAGATGAAAGACGTTTTGGGTCAATATCAAGTGGATTATGGAAAAAAGAATTGAAATGGCAATCTATTTCCGCCGATAATTTAAATTCGGTATGAAGTTTGATTACCGGAATCATCTATATCTGCTGCTCCGTCAGCCGTTTCACTATTAGAAATTTTGTCAGACTGAGAGTTGGCTTCAGAATGATTTGTCGGACGCGCAAATTCAGAACCTTGTTGAACGTTTAGGTCTGACAATTTGACGCCGCGTTCACGAAAAATTTGAGTAATTTCTTGTTTTCGCGCATTTAGCTGGTTTTTTATTTGTTCGTTTAAAGCTAAAAATTCCGCTTTCAGCGTCCCGTTTTCATCAATCGTCAGTTTAATTTGCAGACCTTCCAAAACCGAATGTTTCAAGGCAATGACGACTTGTTCGACGTTTTTAATATTTTGTGTGCGAATCAATGAGACGATTCGTTCCAAATCGGCAACGTGCAGGATAGACCGCGTTGCCGGAACTGCAATCTCCGACGCAGGTTTCATCGCAGTTTGAAGACCCGGTAACATAAAAGCCGAATCTTTGTCCTGCTCGTCCGATTGTTCTTTACCACCGTCGTCCTTATTATTTTTTTCATCTACTTTTTCCCGATTCGAAACATTTTTGCCGGTTTCTTCGTCTTTTTTTGCTTCGGCGGTTTCTGAGTTTTGCCCGGAGCGGTCGGTCTCCCGCCCGGAGAGAGAATCTTTATCTTTCACGTTTTGGTTTCGCGTCTCTTCCAGAACTTTTGCAAACCCGCCGGTCGGCGGCGGAGAATCGAGTTTTTCCGCCGGATTAAACAGCGAGCGAAAAGTCGTTTCAGGCTTATTGGTTGGCGCACTTCTTTTTTCCGCTTGAGTTGTCTTTGACGATTCGATTTTCATATTATTTCGCCTTAGTCGTAATCTAAAAAACAGAAAATTATTTTATTTTCGAGGTCGCTTCGCGAATTTTTTTCTTGGCATCCAAACGGTTAAAAGTTTTACCGTCCGGGTCAAGTTCGACCGCTTTCTCTAAAGTCTTCTTGGCTTTCGCATATTCGCGTTCATTGAGATAGACGTTGCCGAGTTTGAAATAAGCAACGGCTAAATCCGGCTTGCTCTCGATTGCTTTGCGATAGGACTCGACGGCACTGACATTTTGTTTAAGCTGCCCGTAAGCATCGCCAATGGCAACATAAATTTCCGCTGTCGGAGCGGATTCCGCCAACTGCTCCAATTGTTGGAGACCTTCTTTGGTGCGTTCGTTTTCCAGTAACATTACTCCTAACCAGTAGCGCGTTTCCGGTGCGGTATAGCCAAGTTGAATCGCATTTTTATAAGCAATAATTGCTTCCTTCTTATTCTTCAACAATCTCTGCGCGTCACCGATTTTTTTATAAGTCATCGCCATTTTCGGTTCAAGCCCGATGGCTTGCTGCAGGGCTTTCAAGGCTTCAGCCGGCCGATTGTCGGCGAGATATGTGTTACCCAACCCGTAAAACGGCAAAGCCGATTTCGGCATAAATTCAATTGCTCTTTTGAAAGCCGCAAAAGCATAATTATAATTTTGATTGGCAAGCTCGATTTGACCGGAAGCAAACCAGCGTTGAGCCTCGATTTGAACCACCGTAAAATCCTGCAAATGACCGAGCTGCGCGGATTTATAGACAAGTTCCCAATCTTCCCTAGTTACTAAATCGGTTTTTGAAGGGTCGGCGTAATTCTCTAAAACTTCCCTGACTTTTGCGCTGGCTTCTTTATCCGTATCCGTTGATTCGTCGCTGGGTTTTTTCTTTTGCTCCGGCACGATAATTATAGTTCCCGATTCAGGAATTTTCTTAACAACAGTTTCATTGAATAATTTGAAATTGGTTTGCTCGACGGAAACGTTGATTGTCTTAGGAGGGAAGATGACTTGATTACCCTTTTTTACCATTACGCGATAAGCATTAGGAGATAATCTCTTTGAAAATACTGAATTTTTATCGGTCAGCCCGACGTTTTTATCGTTTAACCAAATCTCTGAATTTGGCTGTTGCGCGGTAAAATTGACGGTTACCAATGGACGAACGGAAGGATTTCTCGAAGTTTTTTTCAGAGCCGTCGCTCTTCTTGAAGGTAATGTTGTTTTTGGAGCAGTGACTCTTCTATTTGGAGCAGTCACTTTCCTATAAGATGTTATTGTTTTCGGAGCAAATTTCGGAGCAAACGTTTTTTTGGTGTTTATATTTTGAACAGTGGTTTTTTTTGCCGACGGAGGCTTTGGTTTTTTAGAACCGTAGACTGTGTTACGCAAATCATCCTGTACCAAATGAGCGGCTTGCAGATTGATGGAAAATACCGCAAACAGTAAGAAAAATGCCGTAGTCACAAAAAATTGAGTTGATTTTTGATTAACTTTTGAGTTTATTAAATTATTATTCATATGTAAGTAATCTCCTCTTTAAATTTTTCTTCTTTTCAATTTCCGCAGCTAAACTTTCGGCAAACGAGCGACATTATTATTGTTTCTGCACAACGACATAACGAAAGCCAACCGTTGGAGTTTTTGTCGTTTCAGGAATTTGATACCGTGCCTGAGCGGAAATTTGGGAAGCCTTTTCTCCAGCTGAGCCGCCTTTGACAACACGCAAAATCTCTCCGCCTTTCAAGGCTTGCTCGACCTGTTCATCGGTTGCGCCGTTTTTATCAATCACTTTATCCTGCGTCCATTCCCAGACATTTCCGACCATATCAAACGCGCCCGACGACGAACGATTTAATGCAAAGCTTTTTACCGCCGAAATTTTACCGCCGCTCTCCTGAGAATTTGCGGCTTCTTTGTCCCATTCGTCGCCCCACGGATATTTTTTGCCGTCACGTCCAGTTGCAGCTAGTTCCCATTCCTCTTCGGTCGGCAGCCTAACTTCGGCATTGAGTTTTTTTGCCAGCCATCTGCAAAACGCATCGGCATCACGCCAAGAAACATTTGTTACCGGATAATTTTCCTGCCCGTCGGGAACTTTGCCATTTTTCCAAGCCGAAGGTTCGGCACGATTGGTTTCTTTGATAAATTCGGCATATTGAGTATTTGTAACTTCTGTTTCGGCAATCGCAAAATCATTTATTATTGACCGCTTCCATGGGCGACTTGCATCGCCGCCGGTAGCAAACTCACCGCCTTCAATTTTGACGATGCCTTCGATTTCAGGTTGATTTGTTTCTGTTTGATTCGCTTCAGGTTGTCTGGATATTTCCGATGCCGGAGTCGGCGCTAAAGTTTCCGTCCGAATCGGCTTAGCTTTAGGAACGGAAACTCCAGTCTTTTGCACGTCGGCAACAACGGGTTGTTCAATTTTGCTGCGATTACGTGAGCCAAACAAATACCACGCGCCGCAGCCGAGCATCACGGAAATTGCAAAACAAACAAGCGCGGCAATCGCCAGCGGCAAAACGCGCGATTCTTCATCCGGTTTGGTGAAGGACGGAATTTCTATTGCTTGAGCCGTTTTTTCCGACATAAAATTAGCTTTTGATTCTAACTTTTCCCGACAAACTATCGAGGGTAGTGGCTCAATTAAAAGAGAGAGCCAGTTCATCGTTATAGCGATGCAGAAATAAAAACAAACAGATTTCGGGCATCACATCGCTCTTTGAAAATGACAAGGTTTTCCGAACAAATCGCGCCAAGCGTTGGCGCAAAGTATTGTTCCATCGCTCAACGTGTGCGGTTTCGCCGGACTCTTTGCCAACCGCCGTATGCTGTTCGGGCCGAAGCACTAATTGATACGCTTCCCAAAAGTCCGAAAAGCAATGTCCGGTGCGGAAGGCGGACGGGATTTTTTCCCACAACTGACGGCAAGTTTCTGCCGAGCGGTCGCCAATGACGAAAGCGACGACTTGTCTGGTTTGCCGACACAACGCAATCGAAATCCATCGTTTGTTAGCTTTCTTCAAGACCAATGACCCTAACTCGTCGAATTCTAAAGTCGGCGCGTCATTCGGTGTGACCAATGGGGCGGCGAGTTCGGGCATCAATCTTTTTTTTCTTTGAGCCATTTCGTGACGGTGTTTCGAGCCACTCCGAAAGTGCGTGTCAAGCCGCGCAAACTGGAGCGTTCTTGATACGCCGCTAAAATAATTTCCCGTTGTTCGGGCGAATAACCGTTCGGTTGCCGATTGTCACGAAACATTTTGCCGCAGTCGTTACACAGGTAGCGTTGTTTGCCAT
>MWVX01000865.1_pt1 | contig 9975 bp, 6 predicted proteins | sample 1047311 | NCBI WGS metagenome assembly MWVX01 (sample SAMN06349984, study PRJNA376086) | soil metagenome | isolation source: MtG-4 sample Antarctic (ecotone) soil | place: Antarctica | collected 2015-01-13
GCGGGAACTAATTTGTCGGTCGGATCACCGAATTGAAAACCGGTGAAACCGTTTGCAGATTGTTGAAAGTACCAGGTGCGGTTCGATGGACGAAAGACGGAAATATCTGCCCGTCCGTCGCCGTCAAAATCAAAACGGGTGCGACGAATATTTGAACTTGAACCGCCTTGATAGCGAACCAGTGCAAAGTCATAGTCTATAGACTCACTCTCGGGGTCGTCGGTGGTGGTACCGGCGACAACAATTTTGCCGTCCGATTGAATTGCTACTGAACTAGCATGGCTAGAATTACCAACCGGGGTGACAACTTTGCCCGTGCCGTTAAATGAAGTATCAAGCGAGCCGTTTGGATTGAGGCGGACAATAGCAAAGTCAGTGCCGTTGAAATTAAATCTGCCATTATCGCTGCTGCCGGCAGCAACAATCTTGCCATCCGGTTGAATCGCTACTGAACTAGCGCCGCTATGATTGGTTCCAACCGGAGTGGTAACTTTGCCGGTTCCGTTAAATGTAGTATCCAGTGAGCCGTCCGTGTTATAACGGACAATGGCAAAGTCATTTCTTGTGCCATTACTGCTGCCGCCGGCGGCAACAATTTTGCCGTCCGTTTGAATCGCTACCGAACGAGCACCGCTGGCACTTCCAATTTGAGTGACAATTTTCCCCGTTCCGTTAAATGAAATGTCCGGCGAACCGTCCGTATTGTAACGGAAAATCGCAAAGTCCCGACTTGAGCCGTTGGGGCTATTCACTGCGACAACAATTTTGCCGTCCATTTGAATCGCTACTGAACTAGCATCGCCAACCGCCCTAATTTGCCCCGTGCCATTGAAAGAAGTGTCCAACGAGCCGTTTGAATTGTAACGGACAACGGCAAAGCTAAAGTTAAGGCTAAAGTCATAACCCGCGTCACCGACGACAACAATCTTACCGTCAGCTTGAATTGCCAGCGCACGGGCATAGCCGCCAGAATTACCAACCGAAGCGATAATCGGAGTGAGAACTTTGCCCGTGCCGTTAAATGAAGTATCAAGCGAGCCGTCCGTATTGTAGCGGACAACGGCAAAATTGTTACCGCTGCTGCCAGCGACAACAATTTTGCCGTCCGCTTGAATCGCTACCGACGAAGCCTTGCCAACCGGAGTGATAACTATGCCCGTGCCGCCAAATGAAGTATCAAGCGAGCCGTCCGTGTTGTAACGGACAACGGCAATGCCGGTGGCGCCCTCACCGACGACGACAATCTTGCCATCGGATTGAATCGCCATCGCTCGAGCAATATTTAAACTGCCCCCGGTGATAACTTTTCCGCCGCTGCCAAACGACAAATCAAGGTCGCCCGGCGCGGCTTTGATATTCGTCGCGCCGAAAATTATCGCCGCGAGAAACACGAGAACGAAAGTCGAAATTTTGTTTGTAATTTTTGTATTCATAATTTTCACATCATTAATTTTGATTGAAAGAAAATTTCTCTGTAGCTATTAGCGCGACAGTTCTTAAAAACAGAGGTCAAAATTTATTAACTTTATTAAATTATCCGGTAATAAGCGATTTTGCTTGATAGTGCGCTCTGACGGAAACTTTCAATTAGCCGTCAATTATCAATCGCTTCGACCGGAGACTTGCCGCAAATCTTTTTTCACAAATAATTTGTAACAAAAAGAAAAAGCGGGCGTAACTGTGCAGATACACAGGTAAAGACAATGAAGAGTCGCGGAAGATTTAGATTAGCTTTTCGCGCAGGGCTTCGGCGACTTGCGCTAAGGTATTTCAGCAGCAAATTCTAGCACGAGACGAAAATTAAATAAATACTTTGTCGAAGTCGTTTCGAGAGATGAGAAAATCTTTTGATTAGGGTTCCGGCGAAAACTAGAAACTCTGAATGAAAAATCAGAAGTCTTGTTTCCATAAATTAGCTGTCTTTTTCATATTTATGACAGCAATGGCGGCTGGACTGATTAAAACGTTCCTATCCGGTCCACCACAAGATAAGCTGGAGCTTGTGCATCTCCGGCTAGTGTCGGAGCGAGTTCTTTATACTTTGTCTTGACTCGTTCCGGCTTTCTTTTATTCTTAAATTAAAAATAACTAACGAACAAAAACATTCGGTATCGGAATATCATCTTTCAGACCAAACTGCTGTGCCGCAAAACCTTGTGTCGAACGCAGCAGATACCAAAATCCGGTCGAAGGTCTGAACACGGCAATGTCTGTTTTACCATCACCATCGTAATCGGCTGGCGTCGGCTTATCGCCGGAAGCGCCGAATTGCACTGCATTAAACATCTGATTACTGCTGTTTAGATAATACCAAAAGCCGTCTGACGGTCGCCAAACGGCAATATCGGCTTTCGAGTCGCCGTCATAATCAGCCGGAACAAGTTTATCGGTCGGAAGTCCGAAACGCTCGACTCTCAAAGTATTGTTTGAGCTTTGTAAAATATACCAAACACCATTCTCGGCGCCGGGAAAGATTGTGTTGCCTCGATAGACCGCTAAGTCTGCTTTGCCGTCGCCGTCGTAATCTGCCTGAACTCTTCTATCGATATTAGTTCCCCATTGTCTAATAACTTTCGAATCGGTCGAACTTTGCAAAATACTGAAACTACCCGGCGTTGGGATTCCATCGGCTAGAAAATAAACCGCTAAATCGGTTTTACCGTCGCCGTCGTAGTCGGCAGGCACTGGTACATCCTGGTAAATGGGTGAGTATATTCCCAACTGTCTGGCAAAGAAGGTATTATCCGAACTTCTGAGAATATACCAAGTGTTGTCAACACTGAATAGCGTTTGTAAAACACCGAAACGATAAACTGCGTAATCAGTCTTACCATCGCCGTCATAATCACCTGGCACGGGCGTATCAGTTGCTTGTCCCCATTGAACAGAAGAAAATCCATCTGAACTTTTCTGGATGTACCAGAACCCGTTCGAGGGACGAAAAACCGAGATGTCTGCTTTCCCGTCGCCGTCAAAATCAAACTTTGTTTGAAGGGTGGAACTTCCGTAAGCGGAAACAGATAAAAACAGCAGGCACAACACGCCGAATTTAAGATAAATCTGGTAGAACATTTTCACCTCCTTTTTAGAAGAACAGGTCGAGCAGGGAAAGATAACGGCATTCTATAGCAGACAAAAGCCTTTGGCAATAGTTTTGTATGCGCTGAAAGAGAACACTAGAACAATAGCTCACATCCGAAAATATCTCAAATTCATTGCTCAATTTTGCAACCCCCCTCTAAAATGACGCTTTGATTCTTAAACAAGGGTGTGTTATAAACTGCAAATATGACTACGCCCTCTATTACAACCGCATTTTCGATTAACCCTGACCCAACACTTTTATATTTAACGCCGGGTTTGAAAGCAGCGTTACACAAATGCAGATTCGTCATTGAGAACTACCAAGGACTTACAGCAATTGAAGGCGACGTAGGACTTGGTAAATCTACCGTTCTACGATACCTATATCAATCTTACGAAAGCCGAGATGATTGCGTAACGGCGTTCATACATACACCATCGTTTAAGTCTGAATTCGCTTTCCTCAAGGCTGTATGTGCTGAGTTTGACATACCTATTAGAACTTCTATGCAGAAGCAGGAGTCGGAACTAAACACATTTTTAATCAAAAAATATACAGAAAATCAAAGGGTAGTTTTATTCATAGACGAAGCCCAAAAGTTACCAGGCGTTCAACTCGAACTACTTCGCACGTTACTAAATTTCGAGACCGGAAAACATAAGCTAATTCAAATTGTTATCGCGGCGCAGTTAGAGCTTAGACAGAAACTAGCTGACCCATCCAAAAAGGCATTACGGTCAAGAATCTTTGCTCCATCGAGTCTCGAAGCTCTCACTTTAGACGAGACAGAACAAATGATTGATTTCCGATGTGAGCAAGCCGAAATTGTTAACCCCTTTTCAAAACTAGCAATCCAGAGCATCTACACGGTAACAGGCGGCATACCAAGAGAAATCTTAAAGACTTGTGCTATCGGAATGGAGATGATGCGCGAATTTGATGTAGAGAAAATCGAACCAGAAATGATAGCGACAATTCATAAGGAGGCAATCTATGGTTGAAAAGTTAGCTTCCTTCAAGGATTTAATGCAGGCTAAACAAGACCGGGAAAAGTTGGAAAAAACTGGTCAACCAGTTAACCAAAATTCGGTTAACCAGTTAACCAGTATGGTTAACCAGTCTGTTCCGATTGTGGCTAACCAACCAGAAGAAGAATTGGCTAACCAGTTAACCAGCAAACACCCAGAAGTGGTTAACCAGTTAGACACTGAGAAAAAATTCCGTAGTCGTAGACAACGGAAGTTAAAGGGTTTACGTCTTCCAAGGCAGAAATTAGAAAAATGGGAGCTGTGGTGTTTTGTTAACAAATTTGATTTTCAAGATGCCGTAGAAATGGCAATGGACTGGTTAACCAGTCAACCAATCACGTCATTAACTGGTCAACTGGATAACCACGTATTGATTGATGCTTATGATGAAGATAAAGAGACTGATGAAATCATCATCTTTTATCGAAAATGGACTGGGAATAATATCAAATCAAAAGACCGAAAAGCGCGGGAAGAAGTCAGGAGATTTTCAGATGATATTTGCAAAATCGGAATCTTGACGGCAATCTCAAGAGCCAAAACAAAAATCAACTCATTTGCTTACTGTGTTCCAGTAATTGAAGACATAGCCGAAGATTCAAGTGCAATTGATAGTAAAGGCGAATACCTAAAACATTTGGAAAAATTTATCCTGAGCGCAAGAAAGCCAAGATAATTCAGAATTATGTTTTGTAACCCATAGAACAGACCAAATAGATTTTTATTGAGATTCTATCGCTACTTAACAGTAACCCAAGCTAGGTAGAGTCCGGCTTGAAATAAAATCAGGTGAAACGTCCTTCTTTGGGGATGGTGGATTGACGATGTGAAACCTGACGCTTGGGATGTCGTTGGCGGCGTTTCATATTCTCTGATTTCAAGCGGGTGCAAAATGCGAATGACGGACATCGCTTCATCTCATTACAAAACAACTCTTTTGTCAACAGTAGGCAATTTAAAGTATAATAAAAACCGTAGCGAAAGCAGGTTCAAAAATGCTGCGCCGATTCTCGTAATGTAAAGAGTGATAAAAATGCCGACTAAATCCAGCGAAACGATTGATCAAAACGCCAAGAACTTTTTAACGACCAATGAAATGAAAAAGTTTCTCGCCGCCGCCCGCCAAAGCCGTCACGGGGTTCGCAATTTCTGTTTGATGCTGACGGCTTACCGGCACGGACTGCGGGTTTCGGAACTCGTTGATATTCGCCTCAAAGATTTGGATCTGGAAACCGGCAGGTTATTTGTCCGCCGTCTGAAAGGAAGCCTTTCGACGCACCAGCCAATCGAAGGCGACGAACTGCGCGCGATCAGGGCATGGCTCAGGGAACGCGAAAATTATCCGAACTCAAGTTCAAATTATTTATTCCTCAGTGAACGTGGTCCGATGACCCGTCAATCAATCAACTATTTGGTCGAACAAACCGGCACTCGCGCGAAATTGAATTTCAAGGTCAATCCACATATGCTGCGGCATTCAACCGGCTATTATTTAGCGAATAAAGGCTGCGACACCAGACTGATTCAGGATTACCTCGGACACCGAAACATCACGCACACGGTTCGCTACACGAGAACGGCAGCGCACCGCTTTGAAGGACTTTGGCGATAAATCCTATGGAACATTTTCCCCGTTCGTGGGGTTTTAACCAAATTGCCTAAGTCTAAAATCTCAGTAGACATTTTTTCCGGTAAAAAGAGAAAATGTCCAGATTGCTAGCATCTAAAAAAAATATTTTTTATCGGCAAAGTGCGTATAAGGCAGCAACAACCTGCTTCAAACCAAAATAAATAGAAAAAGTTAAAAAGTAAAATCCAGTCCACTCTTCACTAAATGTCTTATTTGTGGTATAATGTATCATGTGTGGCACACACTGCCCCATATCAAAAATTTAGTAGCGGAGAAATAAGAAGATATGAAAAACGAAAAACCTCAATTTGTAGAAGACACGTTATACCGGACATTAAAAGAGTTGGCTAAGGCTTATAAGTTAAGCACACACAGAATTTACAAACGATACCAGCGCAAAAAGAGAGGCGATGATTTAGTTCCTCCAAAGTACAGAAAAAATTATGTTCCTACATCTACCGAAGCTGCCAAGAAAGTAGAAGCTGCCAGCGAATTTATTGTCGGAGATAGGAAATATAAAAACGCTTCGGATGCATGTCGACAGTTGAACATAGAATACAACACCTATAGCGGTCGTATTAGGAATGGGTGGACGCAAGAGGAAGCCTTAGTAATAGTTCCGAGAGTTGATAAGCGAACGATCCCTCATAAACCGCGGAGAAGAAGACAGCGGAATTTTGACAAACCGTTAGTCGCTTTCGGGAGGGAGTATAAAAATTACAAGGAAATCGAAGCTGTAACGGGCATAAGAAGCAATATTATTCGCGAGAGGGTCAGTATATACGGCAAAACCCTAGAAGAGGCGGTCTTAATGGACGGGAGGAATAAAAAAGTTAAATTCGGAGATGTTGAATATGACAGTCAGGCTGCTTTTGCGAGAGCAATTGGGCTGACTCCCAATAATTTTTACCAGCTTCGCAAAAAATATACCGTAGAACAAATTATTCGAGTTGAAGATAGACCAACCTCTCGTTCTATTCTCTATCGCGGTAAGTGTTATCCGAATCAAATAGCTTTAGCAGAAGACTATGGACTAACTGCGAATCAATTTTATTATAGAATCAATGTCTGTAAGTTTTCTCTCGATGAAGCTCTGAGTATTCCCGCCGGCTCGAACATTGTAGAATCCCTTGGAGACGAAGGTAAATTATATATTGCTAAGATTACTGGTCACCACGCGAATAATGGGGCAAAACTTTATAAAATTGGAGTTACGCAGCACAGCCTTCAAAAAAGGTATCGAGAATTCCCCTTTGAATGTAATACGGTATTTTGTAAAGAAGCAGATTTGAAATACGTAAAAAAATTAGAAAAAAATATTAAGATCGGTTACCGCGATAAAAGATACGATAAATTTACAGCTACTGACTTCGATGGATTTACTGAAGTCTACGAGCTCAACGAAAAGGAACTCAATAAGATTAAATTTTCAGTAAAATTTGATATTCTCGACTCAGAGCCGACTGCTGGAGAGTTGAATATGTCAGTCAACGTATAGAGATTTCCTGGAAATTATAATGTTAGAAGTAAGTTTCAAAATGAAGATGGGCTTAGAATCGATTCTGAGAGGGTTTTATAAGGTTAGTCTACCCCTATACCTATTTTCAATTCAAAGGGCAAATAGACACCATTCTGGAGCAAGGAACAGTGTGTGGCGGTATTGGTTGGACACACGTTCTTCTCCATTATAAGAATATGTCATTTTAAAGAGATAGTCAAGCCTAAAAGTTAAACTAAAAATAAAACATGGAAAATTCACTAAGTGATCAGGAACTAGATGAGAAGATTAAAAAGCTGAGAGGTCTTGAGAGGCGATATTATAATTTTCTCCCTGATAAATGCTGGATGTCTGAGGCAAACCAAGCTAAAGCTCTAAAAGTAGGGAGAACTAAACTAAGGAGAGTCAAAAAAGAGCTGGTAAGCGAAGGACTTCTTATACTAGAAACACAACCTAGCGGTAAACGGAAGAATTTAAAGCACATACTCCTGAAAGCGTACCCTATTAGACTAGGAGAGAGGGAGGAGACCTACGCTACATATACCCCAGAAGATACAGAATACATTTTTGCAAACGAGATAAACTGGACGTTATTACAGGAGTATACAGCAGAAGATATTAATAATATGAGCCATATAGACAAGATTCAGCTCTATATGGACTCGGGATTTATCGTGTTACCAACCAATTATCCGATATTCACAGAAAACACAGTCAAATGTTCCTGTAAGCTAGGCGTAGAATGCTCCCATATCGGGAAGCATCCGGTTCACAGGTACAAATATATAAACTCTTTTAACTATGAGGGAATGAAGGATGATTACCTCGAAGAGTTTAGGAATAAACCAAAGCTAAATATCGGGTTTAAGGTAATGGGTTACAGCGTCTTAGATGTTGACAACAAACACGGCGGAGATAAATCTCTTGACCAGCTACTACTAGAATATGAGATTAATTTAGAAGATAGCATCAGCGTCGAATGTAGTAACGGACAGCACATTTATGCGACCAACACCCATCTTAAAAATACAGCGGGAGTTCTTAGAGATGGGCTGGATATTAGGAGTGAAGACGGATTTATCGTCGCTCCTGGCAGCGTTCATTATTCTGGGAAAGTTTATCAGTGGAACAAAATTGGTGAGCCAGCTAGATTTCCAGAAGACTGGTTCTACTCTGATTCGGAAGATGAGGAAGTATCTGCAGGAAAGCAGCCATCGAACACGGGCAATCAGGCTGTGCAAGTACGGCTAAAGGATATTATATTACCTGCTCAACTGACCTCAGACTATGTAATCAGAGAGGGAGAGAGGGAACTAACGCTGTTCAAGTGGGCTTGCCGTGAAAGAGGAAACGGAGAAAATGCCGAGCAAATTTACGACATTCTCATAACGATTAGAGACACATATTGCGAATCTGGAGATGAGCCAGTTACCGATGAGGAACTTAGAGACATAGCGACTGCGGCATCCTGCTATCCAACAGAGGCAGAGAAAAAGTTAGTTGGGTGAGCCTGTTTTAGCCTAGGGGAGAGGTAGGTCTTTCCTTGAAACTCTTGTCTATGAGACTGCTAGGAGGCTAAAAACCTGCTAATCCTGCGCCATCTGCTTATACTGACTAGCATAAGGGGAATAGTCAGGATTTATATACCATATGGTGTATAGCGACCAAAATTCTTAGCATTAATCCTTTATCTACTAAGGTTTAGGTCTGGCATCATCCAAAATCTCATCCTAAAATCTAAGGTAAAGAACCCCAGCCAGAGATTAGTGGGTGTATCCCCTAATGGCTTCGATGTAATACCTTCCTAATCTGCTGGAGCAGTTTTGAAAAATTGAAACTTTTGCCACTAGAAAAGCCGCAAGTTTTAACGCTCACGGCTTTTCTTTTTTGTTATTTAATTGTGCTGTCTTTCCTATACGTCAATTGTTTTAAGGCACGAATGCATTTGGAATCGGTCTGTCGCCATTTGCTCCAAACTGAACAGTATTAAAACCAAGCGTGCTTCTCAATTGATACCAGGTGTCTTCCGATGGTCTGAAGACGGCAACATCCGTTTTTCCGTCTCCGTCGTAATCTGCCGGTGTTGGTAAATCCGTCGAATTGCCGAACTGAACAGCATAAAACCCTTCCGTGCTTCTTAGTTGATACCAGGTGCCTTCTGATGGACGATAAACGGCAACATCTGACTTGCCGTCGCCGTCGTAATCTGCCGGAACCGGTTTATCGGTTGAATTACCGAATTGAACGGCATAGAAGCCTTTTGTGCTTTGCTGCATATACCAGACACCTTCTGATGGACGATACACGGCGTAGTCAGCTTTTGCATCGCCGTCATAATCAGCCACAACCGGAATATCTCCTGCCGTGCCAAACGGAAATGCATTGAAAACGCTGGTAGCCATATTCAGCACAAACCACGTGCCGCTGCCGTTAGACAGACGGAAAACAACGAGTTCCGATTTACCGTCGCCATCGAAATCAGCCGGCATTGGTATATCTGTCGGATCGCCAAAACTAATGGCGAGAAATCCGTCTTTGCTTCGTTGCAGATACCACGTGCCGTCTCGATAAACGGCAATGTCGGTTTTGCCGTCGCCGTCGAAGTCAGCGGGAACTAATTTGTCGGTCGGATCACCGAATTGAAAACCGGTGAAACCGTTTGCAGATTGTTGAAAGTACCAGGTGCGGTTCGATGGACGAAAGACGGAAATATCTGCCCGTCCGTCGCCGTCAA
>MWVX01000867.1_pt1 | contig 9958 bp, 6 predicted proteins | sample 1047311 | NCBI WGS metagenome assembly MWVX01 (sample SAMN06349984, study PRJNA376086) | soil metagenome | isolation source: MtG-4 sample Antarctic (ecotone) soil | place: Antarctica | collected 2015-01-13
GTTATATCCATTGATCTCACTTGTCCAGATGAAATTCTTATTTGTATTAAAAAATGTGAGGTCATCATGTATATCAATGTAACGATCATTTTCTTCGGTAAACATCACCCTTGTTTTTCCGTCAGAAGCATCTGCAAGTAGAAGATCCAATCTGTTTTGCCATCTATTCATCCGGAACACACAGAGCAAATCAGAATTCTGTGTCCATTTGATTCTTGGAATATATTGATTGGTTTCTGAACCAAGATCAATCTTCTTGCTCGTCTTGGATGAGAGCTCGTATACAAATACGGAGACTACAGCATTTTTTTCACCCACCTTAGGATATTTGTATGTGTAATTTTCCGGGTAAAGACCCTTGAAAAATTGTATGGTATACTCAGGAACGTCGGTTTCATCAAATCTGTAATAGGCAAGGTATTTTCCGTCCGGCGACCATTCAAAAGCTTTTACAAATTCAAATTCCTCCTCATACACCCAATCTGTAATTCCATTTATGATATTATTTTTTTTTCCATCTGATGTTACCTGAACCTCTTTTCCTGATAAGAGCTCTTTATAAAAAAGATTATTGTTCCTCACAAATGCAACCCTATTGCCATCGGGAGAAAAATCAGCAGCCTGCTGCTTTCCTTCTTCGGAAAGTGCATCTGCTGTTTTTGTTTTCAAGTTATATACATAAAAACTTGCACGTGAAGACCTCCTGTAGATTTTCTCTTTGGCTGTCTGAAACAACACTCTTGTTTCATCTGTGCTTAACTGATAATCTGAGGGCAAGATGGCATGGGCAGAATCTGAAGGGATAATATCTTTTCCTAACACTATCGTATCGGTCACCTCCCCCGTCGCAAAAGAGTATATGAGAAAATCTTTTTCATTATTGTTACCGCTCTTTATTGCACTGTAATGCTCGCCATCTTTCATTGAAGTAAATTCCTCTATCGATACACCTGCGAAGATCTGTTTACTCCAGATATCCTCAATGGTAAGCTTTTGCTGCGGAAAAGAAATAGCCGGCAAAATGATGAAAACGGCAGATAACAGGTGGGCGGCGAAGGAAGGAAAAAATAACGGTGTCTTCATTGAGAATGGGTTTGAAACAAAAGTAGCGATAGGCGGGAGAATGTATTCTAATGTCTTTTTATAAACGAGCGACAACAAAACAATCCCCGCTTTTTTATACCACAGTCGCAGGACTTTCGTTTTACCATGCAACAGTTAAATTCTTTAAGTGGCCTATTCTTTATAATTTTAGTAAATGAAGTTTTGGTATTTTCCTTATGGCAGGCTGGTGCTGTTGCTGATTTTTTTTAATCCTCCTATTGTTCATGCAGACCAGCATCCGGTCTCAGTTGTTCCTTCAGGTCATATTCGTTTTGTTGAAAATAAGAATCAGTGGGATACCAAGATATTATTCAACGCGTCTATCCCCGGGTGGAAGGTTTTCTTAGAAAAGAATGTTCTTACCTACTATATATTCAGCAGCGAGGATTTAAAAAAAACGCATCCCCTAAGAGACGATTCGGTGGTTTTGCATGGACATGTCTGGAAGGAAATTTTTCTTGGAGCAAATCAAGATCCGCGGACCACGCCTTCAAGTACTTCTACTACATACTACAATTATTTTATCGGAAATGATCCTTCACGGTGGGCAGCCAATGTACACGACTATGCGCAGGTTTCGTATGCCGATCTTTATCCAGGAGTAGATATGAATGTCTATGGTTTCGGTCCGAACCTGAAATATGACCTGATTGTAGAACCTTCAGCTGACCCTTCCCAAATTCAGATTCAATATGAGGGTGCAAAAGATTTATCAATAGAAAATGGGAATCTGATTATCAAAACATCCATTGGTGATTTCACGGAGCAAAAACCTTTTGCTTACCAGATTATTAAGGGCAACAAATCTGAGGTGCCATGCAAATTCGTGCTAAGAGGAACAATCATCACTTTCTCGGTAGATAGAAATTATGACCAAAGCCTTCCCCTCATCATAGACCCGACTCTCATATTCTCCACATATACGGGAAGCTTTGCTGATAATTTCGGCTACACTGCAACCTATGATGCTACCGGAGCAATGTATCTCGGCGGATTGGTAAATGGTACCGGATATCCAGTTACTACCGGGGCAGTGCAATTAATATATGCCGGCGGCACAGGACCCTTTCCTCCGGGAAATGGCAACGACTATGCATGCGACTATGGCATTATGAAATTAAGTTCGATGGGGAATGCTGTGCTATGGGCTACTTATTTGGGGGGTACTGATAATGAAACTCCGCACAGCATGGTAGTGGATAATAACGGTGATCTGATAATATATGGAAGAACCTGGTCTGATGATTTTCCGATAACTGCCAACGCATTTGATAATACTTACAATAACAACGGTGATATTGTAGTATCTAAAATAAGTGAGGATGGAACAACATTGATGGGATCTACCTTCCTCGGTGGTTCAGGGGAAGATGGCGTTAATTATGATGCCACCGAACCAGGCTATGGTAATCTTAAAGTGAATTACGGGGATGATGCCCGCGGTGAAGTAATCATCGATGTAAGCAACAACATTTACGTGGCAACCTGTACGAAATCAGCGAATTTCCCCGTAACGACGAACGCTTATCAGACTACGATAGCAGGCAGCCAGGATGGGTGTATCTTTAAAATGAATTCCGATTGTAGTGGATTGATATGGTCTACCTACCTGGGCGGATCGAATGATGATGCCTGCTATTCACTCGATCTTTTTAATGGGGAAGTGTACGCCACAGGCGGAACAATGAGCAGCAATTTTCCTGCTACAAGTTCTGTTTTACATTCCACCTTTCAGGGAGGTACAATGGATGGCTTTCTTGTGCATTTAAGTGCGGACGGAACATCTTTAATGCAATCTACCTTTATCGGCACTACAGAAAACGACCAGTCATATTTTGTAAAGCTTGATAAAAATTCGAATGCATATCTCTATGGTCAGACCAACGGAAGTTACCCTGTCACCTCAGGTGTCTATTCCAATGCCAACAGCGGGCAATTCATACATAAGCTGCTGCCTGATCTAAGTGCAACGGTCTATTCAACGGTTTTTGGAAATGGAAATGGGGAATCTAATATATCACCCACCGCCTTTGCTGTGGACACATGCGAGAACATCTACATCTCCGGGTGGGGCGGTAGTATATTCAGTCAATGGAGCTGGTTCTCACACAATATGAATAACATGCCTATCACGCCTGATGCACTGCAAACAACCACAGATGGCACAGATTTTTATATTGCTGTTTTCGAAAAAGATATGGCCGACTTACAATATTCTACTTATTTCGGGGGAAACACGGGTGCTGACGATGCACCTGAACATGTAGACGGCGGCACGAGCAGATTTGACAAGAACGGAATCATTTATCAGGCAATTTGTGGTGGCTGTGGGGGAAATGTATCCTCTGTGCCCACTACGCCGGGTGCGTGGAGCGAAACAAACAACAGTACTAATTGCAATGAGGTAGGTGTAAAAATCGAGATTAACTTATTTATTGTGACAGCCAACGCGTCAGCATATCCAACTGCGACAGGTTGTGTACCCCTCACAGTCGGCTTCACAAACACCAGTGTGAATGCTACTCAGTACTATTGGGATTTCGGTGATGGAGGAAACTCAACAGAATTTGCACCAACATATACTTTTAATGACACCGGAACCTTCAATGTGATGCTTATTGCAACGGATCCCACAGCCTGTGTGCCGGTTGACACCGCTTATACATCTGTGGTGGTATATAACAATTTGGTCACTGCCGCCTACACCACCACGATTACTGACTTCTGTGATTCTCTCCAGGTTGATTTTTCTGCTACATCTACTGGCACTGCTACCTCATACACATGGGACTTAGGCGATAGCACGGCGGGTAATGGACTTAATGTAAGTCATACGTATTATGTACCAGGGGTGTACACAGTAATGCTTATTGTAAATGATCCTTTATCATGCAATCAGCTCGATACCATTATACAGTTTGTTGATTACACTCAGGTGTTGATTGCTGAGGTAAGTAATTCAGCTTATTTTGGATGCGCTCCGTTTACGGTGGATTTCTCGAATATAGGCTATGGTGGTCTCTCATTCTTCTGGATATTTGGTGATGGTGAAACTTCTACTGATTCAACACCCTCTCATACTTTCAGCCTTCCCGGAATTTACAATGGAATGTTGGTTATTGCTGATGATTCAGCTTGTAATAAAGCTGACACGGCTTTTTTTTCGGTTACTGTACTACCCTATCCACCTGATGCAGCTTTTACTGCTGACCCGACTGTAATTCAGGATTATATTTCTGATGTGCAGTTCACCAATCAATCCAGCGGGGCATTATCTTATCTCTGGAACTTTGGTGATGGAGACACCAGTACAGAAACCAATCCTCTTCATACCTATCTGCTAAGCGGAGAATATCTCGCTTGTCTTACTGCGAATAATGCAGGCGGCTGTCCTGATGAGAGCTGCATCTTTATTAAAGTTCAGTTGATACCTGTAGTTGATGTGCCGAATGCTTTCTCACCAAATGGCGACGGACAAAATGATCTCTTATTTGTAAAAGGTCAGGATATTAAAAATCTCAACTTTAAAGTTTTTAACAGATGGGGTGAATTAGTATTTGAGACCAATGATCTCAACCATGGGTGGAACGGCTTTTACCAGGGCGTAAAGCAGGAAATGGAGGTTTATACATGGACACTGGGAGCTACTTTTACTGATGGTAAAGCGGCTGTTAGAAGTGGTAATGTTACACTTCTGCGATGAGTTTACTAATGATGATGGAGATGAAGATTTTAAATTTATGAAAAGGTTCTGTACCCTTATAATATTGTTTACGGTAACAGTGAAGATGCTGGTAGCTCAGGACGTTCATTTTTCTCAATATTATGCCACTCCGCTCACCATCAATCCATCATATACCGGAAGCTTCACGGGTGATTATCGTGCTGGTATAAATTACCGTCAGCAATGGGGAAGTGTTACAGTTCCATATAAAACATTTGATTTTTATGGAGACATGTCATTCAATAAGAATCGCTTTCACCACAACTATTTCTCAGCAGGTCTGATTCTGGTTTCAGACCGGGCAGGCGATGGCGATTTATCTGTCACTAAGGTGATGGGTTCAGGGGCCTTTCATTTCAATCCGGATGGCAATAAAGCAAATTTTATCTCCTTTGGAGTCCAGGCAGGAATGGTTCAGAAATCAGTTGACTTCACGAAGTTTTATTTCGATAACCAGTGGAATGATGCTGGCTTCGACACCGGTTTGCCAAACGAAGAAAATTATTTAGCTCAGAAAATTAGCTACCCCGATGTAGCTGCTGGAATTTCTTATTCATACAGCGGTTCCGAAAATATTTCAATTTATGCAGGCATTGCTGCTTATCACATCCTCCGCCCACAGGATTCGTTTTACGGAAATACGGAGAACCGCTTAGGAATTAGACCAGCAGCCAATGCAGGAACCATTATTAGGATATCAGATCTGGTATACATTTACCCAAGCATAATGTATATGTATCAGACGAAAGCTCATGAGCTATTGGCCGGAAGCATGCTAAGCTTTGAATTGAACACATCCTCATCGAATCAAATCTTTGCTGGATTGTTTGGACGGTTTGGCGATGCAGTAATTCCTGTAATTGGCTATCAGTTCGAGCATTGGCGCGCATTTATCAATTATGATGTAAACACCTCAGAATTAAAATCTGCTTCGGGAGGAAAGGGCGCTTTCGAGCTCTCCATCTCTTATACCGGCTGGTATAAAAAACCAACAGATAAAATCATTGATCTGCCTTGCCCAAGATTTTGAGCCGACTGTTCCTATGAGGTCACTCATTTTAGAAAAAATAAAGCTACATCATAATTATTTTCAATTTAAAGGCTCATGCCTTTGGGTATTTAGCATAAGCTTAATCCTGGCCTGTAATAATTCTAAAAGCAGATACCCACCACAACCGGATGTCTCAAAAGTGAAAGTCGGGATGTCATATATTGAAGTGCTTGAAGTAGCGGGCCTTCCCACTGAAAAAATAAATGTAGGCACAGTTACTGATCAATTCAATCATCAGACCCAAACCGAAGAATGGTACTATGGTAACAACCAATTAATTGTAATAGTAAACGATACTGTAGAATCTGTTGACCGGGATGTTGCCAGCACCTACCGGAAGATACAATATATCATTGATTCGGCCAAAGCAGCCGGTGACACCAGGCCAATGATAGCTCCCGGCAATTAGTCCTTATTTCTCTAATCGCACTAACATGGTTACTTTGATGATATGATATTTGAATTCCTGGCGCATAAACCACACACCTATCTTTGGTTTGCCATCTCTTTAGTCATCATAGTAATTCTAAATGCCCTCCTTATTCAGTCGCTACACGCCTTTTTACTCAACTGGAATGAGTGGATAAAAGAATCCGTTGTACTAATTGTGCCCTGGATGTTCCTCCTATTCCTTCCGTCTGTCTTTATTGGAATGTTCATTTATTATTCACTTAGAAATAGATATCGTTTTATTTTGGAGGAAACAAATTTAAAAGTCGTTCGCATCAATTCCCGGAAGAAAGAAATCGGCTCCGTGCAAACTTTTGAATGGGACGACCTGCTATCGTTTCGCTTCAGTGATTTTGAGGAGAATCAGTATTTCACCCTTGTTTTCCGTGATAAAGAAAATAACCTGATTTTACATCGGAACTCGGGTGACTTTGAATCTTTTTTTGAAGAGCTGAAAAAACAGATGAAATTAAATTAACGAAAATAGCCTGATGAAATTTAGGTAGGAAACTCTATTTGATTCATTTAAGAATCACCCACTAAATCATTTTTTTGCTGATTAAACAACACCTTTACGAAAATTGATAAATGATGAGTGAAGACATGCTCGCCACCCGCGTAAGCACCATCAGCCTTATGATAGGGCTTGACAAAAACAATATTCCTGAAAAGATCAACTGGGAAGCAACAGATGCAGCACCGGGCATACATGAGTCTAATGCAATGCTGCTGGCGCTTTGGGATCATCGCGATAAAACAGGGATGAGCATTGACATCTGGACGAAGGAGATGACCGTTCCTGAAATGAATCTCTTCTTCTACCAAACCATCTCTACCCTCGCAGACACTTTCCTGCGTGCTACGAATAACAAATTGTTGAGTGATGATATAAAGAATTTCGCCAGGGAATTTATAGAGAAGGTTAAGAAATCGGAAAAGGCAGGTTAGCGAGAAAAAGCCCGCAATATATATTATTCTAATCTAATATTTAGGATAATTTATTCATTTTAACTTGTATAGCATGCTTATCTGTTAAAGTTACTTTTGCCGCTCTCTTACAATACCTACCTCGCAAACAACAGATGAGTTGTTTATTAAAATTATTATCCAAGAAGTATTACGGGTTGCCAAAGTTTTTTGCCAGAAGCTCACTTCTAAAGTTCAATTTTTCAATTATTAACAATCAATCTAACTTTGGCGAATAATTCCGCCTTGTGAGCAATTCCAATCATGTATCCCGCTTGTCAGTGGGAATGCTGTTAATTACCCTGGGTATAGTTTTCGGTGATATAGGCACCTCTCCATTGTATGTGATGTCTGCGGTCATTGGAGATCGCCACATCTCTAAAGAATTAATTTATGGTGCGGTATCATGCGTATTCTGGACAATTACATTAATAACTTCAATAAAATATATACTACTCGTTCTTAGGGCCGATAATAAAGGCGAGGGTGGAGTGTTTGCATTGTATGCTTTGGTTCGCAAAAGAGCAAAATGGCTGGTAATTCCTGCAATTATAGGTGGCTCTACCCTACTTGCCGACGGCATGATTACACCCGCGATCTCAGTTTCATCAGCCGTTGAAGGTTTGCTGATATTGAATGATCAGATCAATACCGTACCTATTGTCATATTCATCATTGCATTGTTATTTTTATTTCAACGTGCAGGAACAAAGATTGTAGGTGCATCATTTGGCCCATTGATGGTAATCTGGTTCCTAATGATTGGAGGTTTAGGATTAAATAAAATTTTGGGACACACCGAGATACTGAGTGCTATCAATCCCATCTACGGCATTCGACTTCTTACAGATTACCCCGGAGGATTTTGGTTATTGGGTGCTGTTTTTCTTTGCACTACTGGAGCAGAGGCCTTATATTCTGATTTGGGCCATTGCGGAAAAATAAATATCCGGGTAAGCTGGGTATTTGTAAAAATCAGTTTGCTATTAAATTATTTCGGCCAGGGAGCCTGGTTAATGCAATTTCAGGGCAAGACGCGTGCTGAGCTGGATATAGCTAACCCTTTTTATGGCATTATGCCTGAATGGTTTTTATTAATAGGAATTGGAATTGCAACCATAGCCACTGTAATTGCGAGTCAGGCTATGATAACCGGCGCCTATACTTTAATAAATGAGGCTATGCGACTTAATCTGTGGCCCAAGGTTCGTGTAGTGCACCCGACCGACCAGAAAGGTCAATTGTATGTTCCAGCAATCAATTGGATATTATTTGCAGGATGCGTTGCCCTCGTCCTCTATTTCCGGGAATCAAAGAACATGGAAGCAGCTTACGGACTGGCTATTAACAGTACCTTCATAGTCACCACGGTGTTGATCTGCGCCTATGCATACATTCGGAGAGGATCCTGGTTTATCACTATAGCAATCGGCATTACCTTTCTGGCTATTGAATTAATTTTCCTGGTAGCTAACCTAATAAAATTCCCTCATGGTGGCTATGTAGCCATCATCTCTTCCCTTGTATTTTTTTCAACAATGTTTGTCTGGTACAAAGGACGAAAAATTAAGAATCGGTTTCTTGAATTCACCGAGATGAAGGAGCTTCTGCCCAAGCTCGAAGAGCTTAGCGAAGATCAGAGCATCCCAAAATATGCCTCTCACATTATTTTCATGACAAGCGCAAACTATCCCTCACAAATAGAATCGAAATTTTTCTTTTCCATTTTTAATAAGCAGCCGAAAAGAGCAGATACGTATTGGTTTGTTCACGTGGATGTGGTAGATGCACCCTTCACAATGGAATATGAGGTAGACATATTGAATCCCAATTTAGTCTACCGTGTTGAATTTCGACTTGGATTCAGAATTGAGCCACGTATCAATTTATACCTGCGTAAAGTGATAGAGAATATGGTAGCAAGTGGTGAAGTAGATATTACCAGCAGGTATGAGTCTCTTAATAAGTATCGCCTTCCGGGAGATTTTCGCTTTGTGGTGCTTGAAAAATATTTATCTCATGAAAATGACCTTCCATTTTTTGAAAAATTAATGATGGATTCCTATTTCATGTTAAAAAAAATATCACTCTCGGAAGGAAGAGAGTTTGGATTAGATAGCAGTACAGTAACTATAGAAAAAATTCCGCTTGTGCTTACACCTCCCCGAAGTCTGAACCTGAAGCGGATTGCAGAAGAAGCACGCCAGGAAGTGGTGGAATTGATAAGAAAGTAGCTCATCGGGTGGAGTCATATTCTCAAATAAACTTAACCAAATTGAAGAATGCTTACCTGATGAGCGTAATATTGCCCTTACTAACGCGGGAAACACCGTTATCAAAAACAACTTGCAATTCATAAATATAAGTACCCATTTCTTCTGGCTTGCCTTCAAAGGTGCCGTCCCAGCCTTTTGAACCATCTTTAGTGATAAATATCCTTTCACCCCACCGGTTATAAATAGCCATACGGAAAGCTGTCGCGCCATTGGTAATAATTTTATATTCATCATTGATGCCATCTCCGTTCGGTGTAAAAGCAGTGGGTATAAAAAATGGGCAGGATGAGTCTACAAAAACAGTATCCTTCCCGACGCAGCCGTTATTGTCTACCAATACAATGAGGGTTTGAGGGGCTTGCTTCACTACTATTGTCTGCGTTGTCT
>MWVX01000868.1_pt1 | contig 9947 bp, 8 predicted proteins | sample 1047311 | NCBI WGS metagenome assembly MWVX01 (sample SAMN06349984, study PRJNA376086) | soil metagenome | isolation source: MtG-4 sample Antarctic (ecotone) soil | place: Antarctica | collected 2015-01-13
CAGCATCGTTTTTGGGAACGTGAAAAACCAAGGAAAGTTCCTGCATAATTTCCATATTTATTTAAATTACAAATGCGGATGCAAATATTGTATTCGCATTTTTATAAATAATCTGAACTATTAAATAGGGTATTCCTGTAATTAGCGATTTATAAAAAGGGGGCTTAAATTTTCATCTGATATTTTTTATATGTCTATTAGTTGCTTAATTCTTGAAGAAGATTGTATGTTTTACCCCCCTGATTTTCAGTTTAGACAATAGCTTTCAACTCCAATTTATTTGGAGTTTTTTTGTGTTTGCGACATGGGCGCTTATGCTGCTTGTTTAAGAGGTGTTGCCTGCTTTCGTTTGGTAATGATGGAGGCATTAGCGGTCATCATTCCAAAAAATATCCAGCACTTTTCAGTGGTAGCATTTCTTGCATTTACTTTTTGAAGAAGGTAATGGTTCTTTTCATTTCCAAAGCTGCCTTCTAATCTTGTTGATCTTTCTTTGTCCAGCACACCTCTCATTGTTTTGCTTTGTTCTATGAGGTGTTCCTTTTGCCTGCCCTTGGGTACAAAGTTGGTTACAATATTGCCAGCGGTGCAATAAGTTCTGTTGGCATTGGTGGCGTATATTTTATCGGCACTGTGATGGCTGCATTTGCCAAACAATTGCCGGTGAAGCGCTATACATTTTTGCAGTCGTGTACCTTCATTAAAGGCATCGTAGCTGAAGTGTTCTATAAAACTGATACCATCTATTTGCAGCTTGTTTACCTTAGCTCCAAACTCTACAGCTTTGGTTTCTTTACCTCTTACGATGGGACGTATATAAGGCTTGCTTAAGCTTACGATCCTGTCTTTTATCTGCACCACTTCTCCATATGCCTTGCTGTGTTGCTGCTCATACACTTTAGTGATATCAAGCATTTGAGCGTTTTGTTTGATGGACAAGGATACCTTCTTATCTGCTACTATTTGTTTGTGAAGGTTGAGTAAGCGTAACAAAAATTTGAGCAGCTTTTTTATCAGTTTTTTTTCTGCTCTTTTGGTTTTCTTCTTTGTCTTTTGATAGGATTGAAATTCTTTTTTCCGGTCTGCATAATTGCACCGGCTATCTCGTTGTTTGTGCTGCTTTCTTATTAGGTTATAGCTGAGGTAAACTTTGTTACAACAATCCCATAATAGTTTTACAGGTGTAGGAAAACTAATGCGGCTTTCATAACACGTAGCATCTTCACTGCTAATATTTGTTTGTGTTATTTCAGCTTTCCAATGCCCTGCAAATTCTTTTTGCATAGCTGCAATATCTAAATGCTTTCCTATATACCCACGCCAGTAACTGGGCAGGTTAGTATCCTTAATTACTTCATGATTCTTTAACTGTATGCCACAAAAAAACTGCATGCTCCAGTCGGTGTTGATCCGCTGCATCAGCAACTCATCGCTGAGGCATAAATAATGTTTCAAAAACTGCAATGCTATCCCCCCTTTTACATCAAACCAGGGCTTACAACCTTTGCCGCTTACGTTGTGTTTTGATTTTGGTATAGTGGCTGCCAAAGCGTCAAAAGGAATTGACAAATACAACTGCCCTAAATCGGTTTGTAAAAATCTTTGGTGCAGTAAATTTTGATGGAGAAATAGTAAGTTTGTCATGGATCTAAATATTAAAGCTGCCTCACTTTGATCACATCTTGTGCCATTGTGGGGCTTTTTTAATACTTAGTTATCACCAAACCCTTATCCACTGTGGATTACGGGTTTTCAGGAAAACCCTAATTATTTAAAGCGTCTTTGAAACTTTAAGCTGCATTTGTTTACAAAAATTAAACCCAAACAAAAGGAACAGAAAGCCGCTACTCTAAAATATCCACTTTTGAAAATCTATTTGTCAGGATTCATGTTTCGCCGGTAAACACTGTTCGCTTGACTACAACAAAAACTAAACACCACTAAAAACAGTAAAGCCTCCGTCAACGTTTACTACTGTGCCGGTTACAAATTTTGATTCGTCGCTCAATAACCATAAAAGAGCGCCGATCAATTCTTCAGGTTTACCAAGACGATTGAAGGGTGTATTTTTTATTATTAAGTCTCCCCTTTCTGTCATAGTTCCATTACCGTTTGTGAGCAGACTTCTGTTTTGCTCAGTAAGAAAAAATCCCGGTGCAATTGCATTCATACGAATGGCATCACCATAGCGTTTTCCTAATTCTACGGCAAACCATTTGGTGTAACAATCTATAGCGCTTTTAGCCATGCTATAACCCAGCACTCTTGTTATTACTTTCTGCGAAGCCATGGAAGAAATATTTACAATGCTTCCTTTTTTTTGCCTGGCGATCGCTTCTCCAAAGATCTGAGTCGGCAGCATTGTTCCAAACAAATTAAGGTCCATTACTTGCTTTAATGCAGTAAAGTCTAACTGGAAAATATCTTTATCAGCGGCAATTACTGCCCCGGGCATATTACCACCTGCTGCGTTTACAAGGCCGTCAATTTTTCCGAAGCCGCTCAAAAGTTTTTCCCTTGCTGCAATTAGTTGCCCTTCATTGGTTACATCAGCCAACAGCGCTATTGCCTTTCCGCCATGCTGACTGATCTCTGCTACTCTTTCATTTGCTACTTTTTCATTTCTCCCTAATACGCCAACAACAGCTCCTTCTTCTGCAAGAGAATTAATAAAGGAATGCCCGAGAACACCTGTGCCCCCGGTAACTATAATCACCTTATCTTTTACTGAAAACTTATTTCTCATTTCCATTTTATTATTTTTTTAAAATTATTTAGACCTCCCCTATGGGAAGAACCTTTGCAAAAAAAAATGTTATCGCCGGGAGTGAATTTATTTTTTCAAGATTATTACAACTCTGCAAATTATTTATCGCATAAAAATATCATCAAGCCTTTTTCGCAATATCAAATTCAGGTTTCCAATTACTAATTTTATTCTCATACATTGATTCGTTTGCAAGTTTTACAATTATGGATGTTTTGGCACCGGTATACACGTTTGATGAGGGCAATTTTTTGTTTTGTATACAATCATAAAATTCTTTTAATGCATACCATGTTCCATCCTTTTTTGATTTCTCTTTTAAAATAGGAATACCTCCTTCTTTAGTCCATTCAATTTTAGTGGCGCCTGTTACGCCATCAACAGTTTCCAATTCTTTTTTAGTTTTAGATTCAGGGTAAAAAAAGCCGTCATTTACTTTTAGTTCAACGGTTCCTTTTGTGCCTTTAATCTTAAAAATATAACCTTCCCGTGCATTGCTACAAGTGGCACCAAAGTTACCGATCATACCTTCCTGGTACCGCAATACTACCTGCACATTGTCAAAAGTTTCACGGCCATCTTTATAATAATCAATTCCTCCTGTGCCTACAATAGTTTGGGGAGATGTATTGAATGCCCAGTTAATAAAATCAATTTGGTGTGAAAGCAGTTCTGCTACTAATCCCCCCGAATAGGCTTTGTACATTCGCCAGTTAATTTGCCTCTCTAATTTTGGATCGGGCACGGGTCTGCGCCAGTTGGTATTACGGTCCCAGCGGCTATCTATTTGCGTAACTTTTCCTAGATAATCTTTTTCAATCATCTCTTTTACTCTTGCATAAAGTGGCACCGAACGATATTGATGACCAACCTGGAAAACCTGCGCAGGTTTGGCTTGAACGAGTTTTATAATTGAAAAAGTTTCTTCAATAGTAAATGCCATTGCTTTTTCATGATAAATATGTTTCCCCGCTTTAAGAGCATCGGCAGAAATTTGAAAATGCAGGTATAAAGGAGTTGCATTTACCACCGCATGTATATTTTTATCATCGAGTAGTTTGTGATAATCAGAATAGGTTATAAGGTTTACCCCGGGCATTATTTTTTTTGCTTCAGCAAAACGAAAATCAAGTACATCGCAAATAGCAACTATATTAAAAATGTCCTTTAAATCTTTCATGACTGACATAATTCCTTTACCCCTGTCGCCACAGCCAATGATGCCGATATTTATTTTTTCATTGAGGTTTAATAATGGCAAACCACCCATTGACTTTGAGATATAAAAACCCCCTGCGAATAAGCCCGAATTTTTTATGAACGTCCGTCGCTTCATTACTGTTATTTTTTTATGGTTAGATAATTATTAAAACCTTTAGTTGAGGTGTCGCTAATTACGCCATCGCTTTTTTTATAAACAAAATGAGCTTCCATATCTCTTCTATGAGCCAGGTACTCAAATGATCTTTTTATTCCCATTACCATAAATGCATTATCATAAGCATCCGCCGTGGTAGCATCTTTGGCAATTACTGTTACACTTATCATACCATTATCAACAGGAAAACCAGTAACAGGGTTAATGATATGAGAATAACTTTTTGAGCCCTTTGAAAAAAACTTACGATAGCTGCCTGAAGTGGTAACCCCACCATTGTCCATATAAATTGTACGTTCAACCGGAAGAAAATCCGCATCATCGTTGGGCTTTTCTATACCAACAGTCCATTGTTTTTCATGCTGATTTTTACCTTTAACCCTTATCTCACCCCCCAATTCAACAAGATAGTTTTCGATTTCATTTTTTTCCAAAAAATCAGCGATCATATCCACACTGTAACCCTGCGCTATTCCATTGCAATCTATTTGCACACAGGATTTGGTTTTCCGCAATTCGTTTTTTTCTATCCGCAACATTCCTGAACCAGTACATTTTTTTAATTCTTTAATATCTGCAGAGTCCGGTATAGAATTAACTGCATTCACCCCAAAACCCCATGCCTGTACCAATGGTTTTACAGTTATATCAAAATCGCCATCAGTTTCTTCGAATGTTTGAATTGATCTTTTTACAACTTTAATAAAATGATCGTCCACTTTACATCCCCGGGATGAACTATTAAAACGATTTATTAAAGAGTAAGATTTATATAAAGAAAGAGAACTATCAATTTTATTTAAAATACTATCTACCTGGTGTTTTGTAACCATTTCTTCATTATGAATGTATGTAATTTGATAAGAAGTGCCCTGTGCATTGCCTGTTATAAAATGAGGTTCCTGATCCTTCTCTTGTACGGAAATAGATAACAGGTTTATCAAAAAGAATATAGGTAAGCAAAAATGAAGCATGTTTTATGTAAAGGTTTGTGTCTGCCGAATTATTGTCTTACATCTCACGATTCTTAGTATTGCACAGGTGCGTCTCTTGACTCTGCGTAGGCTTTACTATAATCAAGCTTTTTAACCTGGCTTGCTACAAAACGAATTCCCTGGAAAATAAGCTGAACATAAGTAGGATCTGAGTAATCCTTTTTATGATGCCCTAAAGTTGTAAACCAGGTGTGGCCACCATCAAAATCATTCGTCCATGCGGCAGGATATAATTCAGAAAAAGTTCCTTCATTTTTAATTATGAGATTCTTTTGTACTGTATCAGCTGTATTTAAAGATGTAATGTCCATTGCCAATATGGTTTTTGTTCCCGGGTATAATTCCTTTGAAAAATAGAACTCATCTTCCTTTTCCCATTCCTTAGGCAAGCCCTTCATTGAAGGATGGCTGGGATCAATAACCTTCACTTTAAATTTTTGAAATTTTGCATGCCATGCAAATGTCCCCCCCATCATGTTTTTAAACCACTTCCAGTTACGTTCTGTGCCAGTAACAGAATGTATTCCTACAAAGCCTCCACCGGCTTCTAAATAATGCCTGAACGCCAGGCGCTGTGCATCTGTATCAAACACATCGTTGTTGGTGCTTGGGAAAATCAGCATCGTATATTGTTTCAGATTTTCTTTGGTCATAACAGAAGCATCCGCTGAGGTATCTACTTTAAAACCATTTTCTTTTCCTAATTTTTGAATACTGGCAACTGCGCTTGGGATATTATCATGCACATATCCTTTACCATTTTTTGTGTAGACCAATACTTTTACTTTCTTCCAATCCACATCATCCTTTGCAAACACACTCACTGATGGTATTAAAAAAAAGATGCCGGTAATTATCGCAGTAAATATTTTCATTTTGATTTTATTGTAAGTTGAAGTTTTTATTATTTGTATAATTTAATAGTAATGCCAGGTGGCTGTGCAAAATTTTGCCATGCTATCTCCGCTTGTTCTTTTGAAAATTTATCATTAAAAACGAGCAGACGATACTTCAATGAATATTCATTCCCGGGAGTAAGCAGCCAGTTCATGTTTTTTGTAGGAGAAAAATTTAAGAATACATCTCCACGTTTATTCATATCCTCGGGCCATACTCTTAACGGCTCAGGATAATTATAATTTGTAGGGTACGACATCATTATCAAACCTGCATAGTCATTATTTACAGCTCCCTGCACCATACACCATCTTGCTGTGCTGCCATCTGCTTCTTTTCTATTTTTACCCTCAGATGTTATTACTACACTGTTGTCCTTATCCCATTCTTTTGTTGCTCTTATACCTAACCCGCCATAGCGATATTCAAGAAGCAGAACCGGGCTTGCAGTAGCACAATTCAATTGTATTGTGATGTCGGCAATATAATAGTTTTGGTTAGTTGCAGGCTGGTAGATCTTCACAGACTGCACTTCATTAATTGCAATTTTTTCACCACCCTCTTTTTTAAAAACTATATGCTGATGCAGGGCTTTAAATCCGGCAAAAACACTTCCACTTGTGTTTGATTCAAAGTTTGCAAAACGAACTGTTCCCTGTTTTTCTTTCAAATTCCAAAAGTCAACAGTATCTTTTTCAAAAAGCACTTTAGTCCAGGGATTCCATAATCCCCAATGATGATAGTGGTCCGGTGCATTTATACGGGTTAATTCCTGGCCACGTGGTGACCATAACGGATGAATGAATCCACTCCTTTTGTAAACAGTATCAATACCGTCAGGGGGATAAATAGTTTTATAGTTATAACGCAGCAGGTTAGCGGTTTTATTAGTAATCGTCATAAATCCGTTCTCAGCTAAAGCTTTTAAGTGATCTGAATGCTGGTAGGGCTTTCCTTTAATCAGTTGAAAAACTCGTTTGGTATTGCTTGATTTTGTTATGATCCAATGCAGTATTCGCCTGTCATTATATTCTATCTGGTATGGTATGGTAGTTTTCGTTTTGCCTGTAACTTCTATAAGTTGTAAAACACTATCAGGCAAAACGGTTATTTCATCAAGGTTAACCTTTACCGGAAGAGAAACTGGGTTGTTGCTATTTTTTAAAACCGCTTCCAGCGTGGCTAAGATTTGAGAACCTGCATACAGTGAAATGGCTAAATGAAATAATAAAATAAAAACTATTCTTTTTTTCATGAGTTGAAATTACTGAACAGCGATTTTTGTTTGCTTTGCCATTTCAAGTGCAGAAGTAGTTGTATAATATTTTGCAATCATATTCGGAACTTCCCATGAAGGCAACTTTCCTTCTTTTAAATATTGTAAAAACTTTTCTGTTACCCGGGCAAAATGTGCTTCATGTCCTTCCTTATATTTTTCAGATGTAATTACCTCCCAACCTGCTGTTGCTTTTTTTAATTCAACACCGGGATATTTTGTTTGAATGGATTTAAATTCTTTTGTTACATCATCATTATAAGATGCAGAATTATTTACAGGTTCTATGTATAAGGCCGGTTTATAATTTTGCTCCCTTCCCTGCCTGATGATAAGATTCGCTTTTGTACCCCTCATAATGGAATAATGCGTATCCCCGGTTCCTTCAGGCGCCTGGTAAGCCCATATAACAGATACTTTAGCATGTACATCCCTTAATTTATAATTAATTTCTCCATTACTATATACTTTTAATATACTATCATTTACTACATCTTTTTTCAGGTAATCAGGAAACTCGTTTTGTTTTGTTATGCCCTTAAACTGATTTGCAGTCATATCAGTAGCCCATCTGCGGGCTGAAATAAGCTGAACATCTTTTGTATAATCAATTACCTGTTCCGGAAAACATTCCCACTGTATCAGATCAACCAAATGGGTGGTTACATCTACTATACCTTCTCCTTCCTGTGTTATATCCATAAACCAGGGTGGTCTTGTTAAAATACTTCCGGAAACATATTTATAAAAATGATGAACACTTTCTTTTGTTACAGCAGGATTATCCGCAGTACCTTTTTCTAATTGCCCAAAAATTTGGGGATGAAATGAAAGCTCACGTTGCAGCATTGTAGTGATCTCATACCGCTCTGTCATGATATCATATAATAAAACTTTATTTTTTTCTGCGATAGCAAAGGCTGATTTTAATAATTCAAAATTTTGCTTATCAATTGCCATAGGCTTATCTGCGAGCACATGAAAGCCGGCCTCAACTGCTTTTGATATGTATTCTGTTTTCTTCCTGTTATTACCTGACATCACTATAACATTCCTGGGCCCGGCTGCATTATTCGGACGGGCCTTATTCTCCTGCAGCATTTTTTCCATAAAATCATTGCCGGTATAAATTTCCTGCTTCCATTTTGTTGGATTTTCACTTCTTGAATTATAAGAATTGATCCTTGCCTGATGCAATTGCAGATCAGGCCCATCAGGCGCATAAACATGTACTACAGAATCAACATTATTATACATGATTTTTTGTACCAATGCTGCATGGAAGTGTCCGGGATCGAGGGTAATAAGTTTAATTTTATTGTTACCCGTGGTGTTTATTTTTTGCGTATTAGTACATGCGTTAATGCAAAATAAAAAGAGAATGAAGACAAGGTTTTTCATATTAGCTTCTCTTTTTTACATAGTTAGTTCCATAAGGATATCGCTGTGGTCTTGATAATAATTTGTTAGCCTCAGCATTATCTTTAAACAATTCTGTTTTAGGATCCCAATACAACTTACCATGTGTTTTCATTGCGGCATAGGCTACCAGGCACGCACTGCACGAACGGTGAGCAACCTCGGCGGGGCTGATAGTTGGTTTTTTATTTTGAATACAATCGAGCCAGTTACCATGTTGCTCTGGGCTTTCATACAGGTGTGTTTCATTGGGGCCAATTACAGAAGTTATTATTTTTGGATCGCTTGCATTAAAGGCTTTTTCAGCTTTGCCGGAAGTTGGGTCGGATGCGGTGACACCAACATTTCCACGGGTTACAAAAATCCATCCATCACTACCTTCAAAGCGAACACCGTTGGGGTTTTTACTACTTAAATACATTTCAACACCGTTTGCATATTTCAACTTTGCCTCATAATTACCATGTACATTCCATAAACCTTTTTTGGGAAATTCGGCTGTTGCTTCTACTTCAACAGGACCCGTAAGTTCAGTGTTCATTCCCCAGTGTGCAATATCAATATGATGTACACCCCAACCTGTTATCATACCTGCGCCAAATTGCTCCAGGCGTAACCATCCACCCCGGGAATTAAAATCAGTTTGCGAATGAACGCGGTCTAGCGTATAATATACATAAGGAGTAGAGCCAAGCCACATATCGTAATTAAGATTTTCCGGTATGGGCATTTCAGCAGTATTTCCTCCGGCAGGATCAGAAGGTAGTCCTATACGTACTGTTTGAAGTTTACCTATTCTTCCATTTCTCACAAGCTCACATGCCTGTTTAAATTGCGGCCACGGATTTTTAGAGCGTTGCTGACTTCCCAACTGGAAAACAACACCGGATTTTTTTACAGTATCGCTCATTTGCCGCCCTTCCTCAATTGTAAGCGAAGTAGGCTTTTGGAGGTAAATATGTTTACCTGCAAACGCAGCTTCCATTGCGGGTTGTGCATGCCAATGGTCAGGGGTGCTTATCATTACGGCGTCAATATCTTTATTAGCCAATAGTTCATGATAATCTTCATAGGTTTTTATACGCTTGACCGTGTGCATTCACAAACAGATCCAAATTCCAGGGGAGGCTGGTTACGCTGCGAACAATTTGGAGCGGGAATGATAACAGGCTGGGGTGTACATCATATTGATATTGCACACTGGGGAATGAACAC
>MWVX01000869.1_pt1 | contig 9945 bp, 4 predicted proteins | sample 1047311 | NCBI WGS metagenome assembly MWVX01 (sample SAMN06349984, study PRJNA376086) | soil metagenome | isolation source: MtG-4 sample Antarctic (ecotone) soil | place: Antarctica | collected 2015-01-13
CCTGTTTTGCGATTGTATATCACCAGAATAATTAAGTTTTATAAGCCAATAATCACTCCCGCCATTACTGGCATCTGTTTTATCGAAAGAAATCCCACCTTGCGAATATCCTCCCAAAATGAAACCACCATCCGGCGTTTCGTCAACTACATATAATCTATCTGTATTATCACTTGCAATTGTATTTTGCCATTCAATAGTGCCTATGCTATCGAGCTTAATTACCCAATAATCATCACCACCATAGTTGATTTCGCTTTTATCCCCCGTATTGGTTGACGATGAAGTTCCTCCTGCTATATATCCGCCATCAGATGTTTGTCTGATGCAGCCAAGATAATCCTGCCACGCTCCCCCAATCGTATTCTGCCATTCAATTTCGGGAGCCTGAGAGAAGGCATTATGCGCAACACATATTGCAAAAAGCAAAAAGGTGATTTTTTTCATTGCTTATAAAGTTACGGCTATTAATTTATTTGTTGTTTGGGTTTTGGTTTGGATTACAAACATCGTTAAGGAACGCAGTGCGAAAGGGATTTTTCACTTGTGGTAGTTCCTAATCTCTTTCCCCGAACTGTTTTACCCTTAGGCGGCTTAATTCACTTATAACTACTTTAATTTTGCCCTTTAATATAAAAACAAGTTTGTGAAGATAAGAACTCAGTCAAGCGACATATTTGCGAAGCGCCACATAGGCCCGCATGCAAATGATGTACAGGAAATGCTGAAGGCAATGGGTGCAGAATCTATTGACGCATTAATTAAAGAAACCATCCCGGAGCAAATCCGTCTCAACCGCCCGCTCGAATTAGGTGAGGCAATGACAGAAAGTGAATATTTGAGGCATCTCAAAAAGATCGCATCGAAAAATAAGGTTTATCATACTTATATCGGACTTGGATACTACAATACGTTTACACCTTCAGTAATCCGCCGCAACATTTTTGAAAACCCGGGATGGTACACACAATACACTCCTTACCAGGCTGAAATTGCGCAGGGAAGACTCGAAGCACTGCTTAATTTTCAAACAATGGTGTCGGACTTGACCGGTTTGGAAATTGCAAATGCAAGTCTCTTAGATGAAGGCACTGCCGCAGCGGAAGCAATGCTGATGTTCTTTCACCACAAAAACAAAAAAGATATTACATCGCCAAAGTTTTTTGTATCGGAGTTGTGCTTTCCGCAAACAATAGATATTTTAAAATCCAAAGCCGAACCGTTAGGTATCGAACTGATTATCGGCAATCATGAAACCATACAATTTGATGAAAGTTTTTTTGGTGCATTAATTCAATATCCAGCAGGCAACGGTGGGTTGTATGATTATTCAATGTTTGTAAAAAATGCACACGATAACCATGTGTATGTAACTTTTGCCGCTGATATTTTAGCACTTGCGTTAATTAAATCGCCTGCTGAGTTAGGCGCCGATTGTGCGGTGGGAAATACACAGCGCTTTGGTGTGCCTCTCGGTTATGGCGGACCTCATGCTGCATACTTTGCAACACGTGAGCAATTTAAGCGGGATATTCCCGGACGAATTATCGGTGTATCAATTGACCGCGATGGAAGACGTGCATTGCGCATGGCACTGCAAACACGGGAGCAGCATATACGCCGCGAAAAAGCAACGTCGAATATTTGCACTGCACAGGCTCTGCTTGCAATTATGGCAGGCATGTATGCAGTGTATCACGGCAGTGAGGGAATTAAAAACATTGCTGAAAAAGTGCATGGCTTAACCTGTGTTTTAAATGACGGGCTAAAAAAACTTGGCTTTGAACAGACAAATGAATTTTTCTTCGATACGCTATATATTAAATGTAGCAGCTTATGCGGATTAATTCATCAGCATGCTGTAGCGAAGCATATTAATTTTTATTATCATCCTAATGGCGATGTGCAAATAAGTCTCGATGAAACAACGGAATTAAATGATGTAAAAGATATTCTTGCAGTATTTGCAGAAGTGAAGGGCAGCGCCAATGGAAATCACCTTGAACTGACAGCAGCAGAAAATTTATCGCCTGCAATTCCACCATATCTTGAAAGGGAATTAAAATATTTAACGCATCCTGTTTTTAATACTTACCATTCAGAAACTGAAATGATGCGCTATATCAAGCGGCTCGAAAATAAAGATTTATCGCTCACAACAAGCATGATACCGCTTGGCTCGTGCACTATGAAATTAAATGCTGCAAGTGAATTGATTCCTGTTTCGTGGGCGGAGTTTTCGCAAATACATCCGTTTGTTCCATCCGAGCAGGCTGAAGGTTACTTGCAAATATTAAAAGAGCTGGAACAGGATTTATGTGAAATAACCCGCTTTGCTGCATGTTCGCTTCAGCCTAATTCAGGTGCACAGGGTGAGTATGCAGGACTGATGGTAATTCGTGCTTATCATATTCATAATAATCAGCCGCACAGAAATAAAGTATTAATTCCTGCAAGTGCGCATGGGACAAATCCTGCCAGCGCAGTAATTGCGGGCATGAGTGTGATCGTTGTGAAAAGCGATGAAGAGGGGCATGTTGATATGAATGATCTGAGTGCAAAAGCTGATGCACATAAAAATGATCTTGCTGCGCTGATGGTTACGTATCCTTCGACACATGGAGTGTATGAAGAAACAATTATTGAAATATGTAATATTATTCATGAGCATGGCGGATTAATATATATGGATGGTGCAAATATGAATGCACAGGTTGGATTAACATCTCCTGCGAAAATCGGCGCTGATGTGTGCCATTTGAATTTGCATAAAACTTTTGCAATTCCTCATGGTGGGGGCGGTCCGGGTATGGGACCTATCTGCGTAAATGAAAAATTAAAAGCTTTTCTGCCGGGCCATCCGCTTGTAAAAACCGGTGGTGAAAATGCAATTCACGCCGTGAATGCTGCACCGTTTGGCAGTGCAAGTATCTTACTTATTTCTTACGCATATATAAAAATGCTTGGCAGCAATGGGTGCACAGATGCAACTAAATATGCAATCCTCAATGCAAATTATTTAAAGAGCAAGCTGGAAAAACATTACGATATTTTATTTGTGGGCAAAAGCGGCAGAGTTGCACATGAATTTATTATTGATTTCAGAAAGTGGAAGCATTCAATTAATCTTGAAGTTGAAGATGTAGCAAAACGATTAATTGATTATACATTTCATGCGCCGACTGTTTCATTTCCTGTGGCAGGCACATTAATGATCGAGCCAACCGAGAGCGAAAGCAAAGAAGAATTAGATCGCTTTATCGAAGCGATGATTTCTATACGTGAAGAAATTCGCGAAATTGAAAATGGCAATGCCGATAAAGTTGATAATGTTTTAAAAAATGCACCACACACTTTACAGGATATTGTCGCCGATGGGTGGGATCACAGCTACTCAAGAGAAAAAGCTGTATACCCTGCACCCTATGTTCGTGAGAAAAAGTTCTGGCCTTTAGTTAGTAGAATTAATAATACCTATGGTGACAGGAATTTAATTTGTGTGTGTCCGCCGGTTGAGAGCTATATGGAAGTGTAGGAATAGAAAACAAATTTTGCAATAATTTTTGTGAACGATTCTAAGGCCGAACAGCCATAGCATGGCTTGATGATGCTATAAAATCATTATTTAAAAATCTTAATGAATTAATGAAGGTACTGCCTTAATTCCCAATTGCTCTGCATCATTGGTGCATCTGTATCCATCATTAATTATAATTAAACTTTTTAAAAAATTCCTTATTTTTCATCTTTAATAAAATACCTCCAATATGGAACTAAAGTGATAATTTTATAGATAAAGTGCCGAATAGAAATGGGAAAATATGCTTTTCTGATCATACTTAACCTATCTTGTTCTATGACATTTTCGCAAGGAGAATTTGTTGTTGAAATAAACAGAATAACCGGTGCATTTATTAAAACCGGACCTGCAATAGCAGGAATTACATGGATTTACCCTGATGACAGAACCTATAATGAAAATACAGAAACATTTATTTTCCCCAGCAGTGAAATAAATCACAGCTTGTATTCTATAAACCTTTCGAATGGCTCAATTGTAAGTAATCCCCCAATCCAAAATATTTATGCATTTCAGTTTGACAATGCTTCAAATATTCTTTACGGATTGGAGTCGAATGATGTAGATGACGTAAAATATATAGTTTCCATTAATCCCGTAAACGGAATTTATAGCCGTATTGGCAACCCAATGCCAAGCTCACTTCATTATTCCGGGAACTTCAGCACATTCAATAAAATAAACCATACGTTTATTTTTCTGGCTCCCCCAAATATTCTCTATTCAATAAATGGAAATATTATTTCAAGTCCCGTATTGCCTTTAGCTCTAGAAGAAAGTATTATTAATTTTTCATTAGACAACTCAACAGAAATTTTATACGGTTTATTATTAGACAATGATATTGGAAAATTCTTTTTCGTTAAAATAAATCCACTGGCAGGCTCAGTTACAAAAATTGGTTCTGGGACAACTTTGGGCTCCGGAGGAGGAAGCTCTGTAATTGATGAAGACAATCAACAATACATTTATATGTATTCCAGTGAGGATGCCGGTGGCTATGCAATTACAACTATGAATATAGCAACGGGTAATGTGATCTACAATACGCTAATACAGGGATTTACGATAATGACAATTTTTCAGCTTAAAGTATGATAATATCCGGGGCAAGTTATATTCTATCACTGGGAAACAAATAGCTCGCAGGATGCAGAACCGAACAATTCGGGCTGGTATGTAAACATATTTCCCAATCCATTCTCTTCACAGACCGTTTTTCAAATAAACAAATCCCTTGAAGATACAACTGTAACATTGTATAGTAATCTGGGCCAAACAGTAAAACAATTTAGAAATGTAAACGGACAGACAATTACTATGGATCCTGGAAATCTTTCAAGCGGACTATATATAGTTCGCATTACACAAGACGATAAAATAATCGCCACAAGTAAATTAATTATTGCTAATTAAAGCACCACGATATTTGGCAACCGAAGCCGAAAACCGGATATCTTAAAAGGAAAAAGAAAACTAAGTATAAGGATGATAAGAATACTCCATCATAAGTTGAATATTCCAGCGGATACAATAATTACTGAATACTAATTTTATCCATTATGGAAGTTACCTGCTTCCTGATTAATCAGTAACTTCACCTCATAAATTATGAAAAAACTTTCTGTCCTTACGGTTTTTATTATCTTATACGGTGTTGCATTTGGTCAATCGAGTACATGGGAATTGGTATATGATGTTCTGCAAACAAATTGCGCCTCCTGCCATGTTGAAGTTCATGAGAGTGGATTTGTACTCGATGCACCGATTTATGAAGTATATGATAACCTGGTATATGTTGTTCCTGAAAACGATGCAGCAGCCGAGAAAAGTTATGTGCGTGTAAAGCCTGGGGATCCCTATAAAAGTTTTTTATTCAGGAAAATAAATAACGGACTTGCGCTCGATGTTACATTAACCGCCGAAGAGGGAGACCCTTGTCCGCAGGATGAACTTCCTCTCGATAATAAAGACATCGAATTAATACGCCAATGGATTTTATATGGTGCACACGAAGAGGGTGAGCAGGTGGAAGAAGCTCTGATAACAGATTTTTATGATAATGATGGAATTCAAAGCATGCCATCACCGTCTGCAGCACCTTCGCCGGAAGATGGGTTTCAAATTCATTTCGGCCCCTATTTTTTATGGCCTGGCACAGAGCACGAGTATTGGCTTGAATATTTCACAGAGCTGCCCATAGATGAAGAAATTTATCGCCTCGACACATACATGGGCGAATACTCCCATCACTTTATCACTTATAAATTTAATAATTTGCTGGGCCCGGTATTAACTCCCGCTGGCTTACATGACGGACCTGACTATTTGTTTATGGATCTTGTAAGTGCAAACCAGTACAGCGATAGCTTAATTCTGCCTGAGAAAACTGCATTGACATGGGAAACCGGAACTGTGCTGAATTTAAATTCACACTACATTAATTATTCGCCCGATAAAGTGCTTGCTTGCGAAGTGTACATAAATGTTTATACGCAGCCTGCCGGAACTGCCGTGCAGGTAATGTATCCCTTTTTAGTTTCGAATGCAGATTTTTGGATACCTGCAAATAATTTACCTTATACTGCAAGCGCAGACTTATATGACAACAGCTCGGCTGATGATGAAGTTTTTATCTGGGCCATGAGCAGCCATACGCATCAGCTTGGCGCCGACTTCGACATTTATATGCGTACGCCTGACGGCGAAAAAGGTGAGCACCTTTTCGATGCATCATGCGGAAGCACCGAGGGCTTGCCCGGCTGCATCACAGAAATTTATGATTACAAGCACCCGCCTGTGCGTATGTGGCCCGGCATGTTGCCTGTAAAACCTGAAGATGGACTTATATATGAAACCACATGGATTAATGACAGCCCCGAGCCGGTAGGCTTTGGCTTAACCAGCGAAGATGAAATGATGGTGATGATCTATTTTTATGTTAGTGATACAGCAGGATTAAATCTGCCAATTATCATCGGAATTGAAGAAGAAAAGTTTTCTGAGGATTTAATGCTGTTTCCAAACCCTGCAAGTGATGTGATTTATATGCAGACAAACGTCATCTCATCTAATGATTTAATTATTGAGCTTACAGATATAACCGGAAAAATAACTTCAATAAAGAATTACAGCGTTATAACCGGCTCACCATCATTACTAAAAATTCAATGCAATGGATTGGTTTCAGGAATTTATGTTGTGAGGATTACGGATGAAAATGGGAATGGGTTTGCAGGGAAGGTTGTGTTGAGGTGAGAGTTATTAACAAAAGATACAGGCTTAATTTACAAACTTTTGTAATTCTAAAAGTTAGCATGCGAATAGTATCGATTTCAAATAACCTGATTAATATAGCGTGCATAAAGATTGTTCTTAATTGGATATTAGTTTATTAAGGTATCATTAAAAAATATTATAGTTTTATATGAAATTCCAACCATGATAAAGCACTGTATATTTTGGTTCATTTCACTTTATAGCATTTCATACGGTTTCGCCCAATATACGGTATATGTTGATTGGGATAATTCCTATGGTTCTACTCAAATGGATCATGGATACGATATGATTAAAGCTCTCAATGGAGGATATTTACTAGCGGGAATTACAGATTCTGAAGCAGGCGATGACATATCAGAAGAATCTAACGGAGGATATGATTTTTGGGTAATCAAAATAAATAACAATGGTGATAAAGAGTGGGACGCCAGATATGGTGGAAGCGGATATGAATATCTTAGTAAAGTTAAGCAAACCGCTGACGGTGGATATATTTTAGGCGGTTCTTCTCAATCAGATATTAGCGGCGATAAGACAGAGTATAATCGTGGCGGTGATGATTTTTGGTTAGTAAGAATTGACAGCAATGGCAATAAATTATGGGATGCTACATTCGGTGGAAGCGCTAACGATATTTTATATGGCATTGAATTGACTTCGGATGGTGGATATTTAATTGGTGGATCTTCTTTTTCAGAAATAAGCGGAGATAAAACAGTAAGCAACTGGGGGTATAGTGATTACTGGATATTGAAGATTGATAGCGCAGGAAATAAAATATGGGATAATACAATTGGAAGCTATGACAGTGATTTATTACGGGACATTGTACTATGTGCAGACGGAAATTTCTTATTAGCAGGATTTTCTTATTCCGATGTTGGTGGTGATAAAACCTCCCCTAGCTGGAGCTCGCCGCTGTATCCGGATTTTTGGTTGGTGAAAATTGATGAAGAAGCAAACGTAATATGGGATAAAGATTATGGTACAACATTTATTGATAACTATGGAGAAACTATACTTACAAATGATGGTGGATTCTTATTATCCGGATATACTGAAAAAGGAATTGATGGCGATAAAAGCACAAACTCACAAGGTGGCTATGATTATTGGATTATAAAATTAGATTCATCAGGTAATAAGATATGGGATAAAAGCTATGGCGGGACCGATGGCGATTGGCTAAGCGCTGTTATTAATACTTATGAAGGAGGATACATATTAGGAGGATATTCTTATTCGGGAATTGGCGGGGATAAAACCTATGCAAATAATAGCCCAATGGAATGCGACTATTGGACAGTAAAAATTGATTCATTGGGGAATAAGATATGGGATTTGGGCGCTGGAGGAAATTCATCAGATTTTATGTATGCAATTGCTTACAATGAAGACGGATCTGTATTAATGTCGGGCACTACAGCATCCACCATGAGTGGTGATGTTTCAGAAGAATTATTATGGCCGTTCAATTACTGGTCAATTAAAATAAATCCTTGCGAGCCCGAATTTGTAAGGCAGCCGATCCACACCGTTGGGTGTGAGAGTCGTGATGTATATATTTCTGCTGAAGCTTTGGCTTCAGACGTTCAATATAACTGGATAAAAGATAGCGTATGGCTGGGAGCTGATTCTTCGGTCTTGGTTATAGAAAATGTATCATACTCAGATACAGGATTTTACTATTGTATTGCATATTCTGAATGCGATTCCACTATTTCTGATACGGCTTACCTATCGGTGTCATCTGTTCCATCTTCAACGATTACTCCATTAGGGGATTTGAATATTTGTGAAACTAATAGTGTGGATTTAATGGCACTAGAAGAAGGCGATACCTTAACACATCAATGGCTGTTTAATAACGAATTAATTTCTGCCGCAACCGACCAAATTTATACAGCAACGGCAATTGGCGATTATGCAGTAATAACTACTAATGCGGCTAATTGTGCTGATACATCCGAATACATAACCGTGATTGATACATGTGCACCAACAGTTTCCATATATAATTTGGCTAGTGGCGAGATAAGCGTTTTTCCAAACCCTGCAAGTGATGTGATTTATATGCAGACAAACATCATCTCATCTAATGATTTAATTATTGAGCTTACAGATATAACAGGAAAAATAACTGCAATAAAAAATTACAGCATTATAAGGGGCTCGCCTGCCATAATTAAAATTGAACGCAATGGATTGCCGCCGGGAATTTATGTGGTGAAGGTTTCGGATGAGGATGGAAATGGGGTTGTGGAGAAGGTGGTGTTGCAGTGAGGGGTACTATTTTTCCCGCACATCACTAAAATAAAAAGCAAATACCCCTAACCGGCGCAAGGTTATGTCCCCCTAACCGGTTCAGGCAGCTACAAAATCATATCGGGTGTTACTTTGTAAACTAAGCGGTGCTCGTCTGTATTCGCATTGACCAGTATCCCTGCCAATTATGTTTTAATGGTTCAGGTTTGCCAATGCCTTTATAAGGTTCGTTAAATAGTTAATCCTTAGCTCAAAATTAGGGTTTTAATAAGAGGTAAAAACTTTAAGTTTAGAAAATTTAAAGTTTAGAGCCGATAAAAAATAAAGCCAAAATAAATCTTTAAGTTCTCTCAAAGCTGCTTTAAAGTTAAAAGCTGCACATGCAAGTAATGCATTTATTGTGTCACCTTCGATTCCGCTTAAATAGTTGCGCAACATTCGGTAATCGTGTTTAACATGTGAGATGATGGGTTCGATTGCGGTTCGGTTTTTAAGCTTACGGCGTTTGCTGCTTGTTAGCTTTCTGTTGTTTTTATCGGGGATAATGATTTGTGTGTTGCCGATTTTTGTTTTTCCTCTAAAGCCTTTGTCTACGCTTGCATAATCGAATTGTTTTTGTGCGGTATGATGTGCGTTTTCAAAACAGGCTCGAGGGTTTTGCTATCGTGCGGGTTGCCTGTAAATGATTCTACTCCTACAATGATATTGTTGTGGGCCGTGGTGGCTATGGCTATTTTATTTCCAAATTCATATGGCTTATGCTGCTTGCCTTTTGCAATGCATGCTACCTGGGGTTCGTGTATTGAATAAATTTTATT
>MWVX01000870.1_pt1 | contig 9936 bp, 7 predicted proteins | sample 1047311 | NCBI WGS metagenome assembly MWVX01 (sample SAMN06349984, study PRJNA376086) | soil metagenome | isolation source: MtG-4 sample Antarctic (ecotone) soil | place: Antarctica | collected 2015-01-13
GACAGGAGCCTTACCGCATAGATAAATTTTTAATGGGCCGCATAGAAAATGCCTAACGAGTGGCGTTGCGTGGGTGTCAGAATCATCCATATTAGTGGGCATACCAATAATGACTTCTTCAACTTTTTCGTTAGCAAAGTATTCTTTTAAAAAAACCATCAGTTTTGGCGTTTCTACCGTGGTCAAACCGGTAGCAATAATTTTTAATGGATCGGTTACAGCTATCCCGGTTCGCTTCTTACCATAGTCTATGGAAACAATTCTGCCCAATTCCTGCATTTTAATTTACAAAAAGGTCTGTAATAACAAAGATGGCAAAAACAACAGACGCAATACCATTTGCTGTCATAAACGCAAGGTTAACTCTTCGCAAATCAGTTGGCTTTACAACAGAATGTTGATACACAAGCATCCCAATAAATACCAGAACACCAATCCAATACAGCCATCCAAAGCTGCCAAATTTTCCAGCAGCAATAACCGTAGCGGCGCTCAACAAATGCAAAACTTCCGACACCTGCAACGCCTTAGCTTTTCCCAGCCATGCGGGAATAGAATAAAGCCGGTTCGACTTATCAAATTCCTCGTCCTGCAAGGCATAAATTATATCAAACCCACTTACCCAAAAAATGACAGCGAGTGAAAATAAGATGGGCGGCCAGTGAAACTCTCCTGTAACCGCCAGGTAAGCGCCGATTGGTGCAAGCGACAAGCCAAGACCAAGAATTAAATGGCAGAGTGGCGTAAACCGTTTTGTGTAACTGTAGCCTAAAACTACAGCAAGGGCAATAGGAGAAAGAAAAAAGCAAATGCGGTTAATTAAAAACGTTGCTGTAATAAATATTGCGCAACTAATGACAGTAAAAGCCAAAGCATTTTTTGGAGTGATGATACCTTTGGGAATTTCACGGATTGCTGTGCGGGGATTGAGTGCATCCCATTTTCTATCGAGGTAACGGTTAAAGGCCATGGCGGCACTGCGGGCCGTGATCATACAGAGGAGAACCAGGCCAAACTTAGCAGCCAAAAAATTTGGAGGATAGATGGTAACATGCCAGCCGGGAATTGCAGAACCTGCAAAGTCAATGTAAAACAATCCTAAAAAAAATCCAATTAGCGCAAAAGGCATTGCAAAAATGGTATGCGAGAACTTTATGAGGGATAGGTAATTTTTGACTGCTGACATAATCAGGATTCGTATAATTCTAAAAGTAAACGTTCAATCTGTCTGAATTGCTTATCGGCAGTGATGAAGGTTAATTGTAAGCTAATCGCGGTTGCAGCAATAATACAGTCAGGTAACTTTAACCTGTATTGTTTTCGCAATGAAATGGCTTCTTGCTTAATTGCTTCATCTATATTGATGATACGGAATTTTGATAGAAAATCTCTGATATTTTTTTCTTCTTTTAGGATGAGACTCTTATAACTCAATAATTCTATTTCACTTATAAAAGAAGCGTAAAGATTTTTTAAATGAAGATGATTCGCTAAAGTTTGATTACCAGAAAGTATGTAAAGGATAATATTAGTATCAAGAAGATATTTATTGCCATTCATCTCTCAAACGCTTTTGAATAGCCAGGGGATCCTCTTTTAATTTTATGACACCACAGAACTTTTTGGTATCAACTCCCGTCTCGATGGCAGACTTTTGCCGGCGAACAGATTTAATTCTTGACTCCTTCTTCCTTTGTTCCATAACCACAAATTTAAGTTGAAATTTTAGAACGAACTAGCTCCCACAATACCACTCCTGCCGCCGTAGCTACATTCAGCGAATGCTTCATACCGGCTTGCGGAATTTCAATCACACCGTCGCAAAGCGCAATTGTATCCTGCTCTACACCTGTTACTTCATTACCAAAGATCACCGCAACCTTTTCATCATCAGTGGCAAACGAGCCTAATTTCCAACTGTTCTCGGCCTGCTCTATAGCATAAACTTTATAACCTTCTGCTTTTATTTCTTCAATAGCTTCTGCCACATTTTTAAAATGTTTCCAGCTTACGCTTTCCTCAGCGCCAAGAGCTGTTTTTTTAATTTCTTTATGTGGTGGATGCGCAGTGTAACCGCAGATGTAAAGGCTATGCAGCAGAAAAGCATCAGCCGTACGAAATATAGAACCCACATTGTAGGCGCTACGGATATTCTCCAAAACCACAATCACAGGAAGTTTCTCCGATTGCTGAAATTCTTCAACCGATTTACGTCCCAATTCATCCATGCTTAGTTTGCGCATAACCTCACCCCCAACCCCTCTCCAGCGTAGCTGTAAAGGGGAGTTGTTTGGCGCAAATGTAACAATCCGCAGTCGCTGTCAAAAAATGCTGGCAATGAACGATAAAAGTTTTATTCACTGCAGGCAGCAAACTTCACCCTCTCCAACTTTGTTGGAGAGGGGTTGGGGGTGACGTGCTATTTTTGTCCTAACCACCATGAGTAAAGTAAAGACTGCCGACACGCCGATGATGCAACAGCATACTGCTATCAAGGCTAAATACCCTGATGCTATTTTGCTTTTTCGTGTAGGCGATTTTTACGAAACTTTCGGTGGCGATGCTATTATTACCGCACGGGTTTTAGGAATCACTTTGACAAAAAGAAACAATGGCAGCACATCTGAAAATGAATTAGCCGGTTTTCCTCATCATGCATTAGACACCTATCTACATAAGCTGGTAAAAGCCGGCTACCGTGTAGCTATCTGCGACCAGTTGCAAGACCCGAAAACCGCCGTTGGAATTGTAAAACGTGGTGTAACAGAGATGGTAACCCCGGGTACTGCCACAAACGACAAACTGCTTGATTATAATGCCAACAATTTTTTAGCAGCCATTCATTTCACCGATACGAAATACGGCCTCGCATTTTTAGATGTTTCCACCGGCGAATTTTTTATAGCTGAAGGCGACCGTGAATATGCTGATAAATTATTGATGGGTTTTAAACCCGCAGAAGTTATTTTTCAACGGCAAAACGGACGACGGTTTAAAGAAGAATTCGGCTCACGGTTTTACACCTATACACTGGATGAATGGATCTTTAGCTTTCAATATGCTGAAGAAGGCTTGCTTAAACATTTTGACACGCATTCTTTAAAAGGATATGGCATTGAAGGTTCGGACATAGGCATTATTGCAGCTGGTGCGGTGATGCATTATTTAAAAGAAACGGAGCATCCCAACCTGCAGCATATTACCTCCATCCATCGCCTTGAACAAAGCGATTATTTGTGGATGGACCGCTTTACTATCCGCAATTTAGAGTTGGTACACAGGAGCAACGAAGGCAGTCAAACCCTGCTTGATGTAATGGACGCCACGGTAACACCGATGGGTGCCAGGATGCTGAAACGATGGATAGTTTTCCCGCTGAAAGACATAAAAAAAATAAACGAACGGTTAGGTGTAGTGGAGTATTTTATACTGCAAACCGACTTGCGAAATAAGCTGCTGCAGGCGCTTAAGTTATGTGGAGACATGGAACGGCTGGTTTCTAAAGTTCCCTTGAAAAAGATTAATCCACGTGAGCTATTACAATTAGGCAGGGCTTTAAAGCAAATTGAAAAAATTAAGAAGGCATGCACAGAATCCAGTAACGAATATTTGCAACGCCTGGGTGATGGATTGAACCCCTGTCATTACATCTCTGAAAAAATAGGTGCAGTCATTATCGAAAATCCTCCTGCGTTGGCAGGCAAAGGAAGTTTTATTAATAACGGTGTTCATACAGAGCTTGATGAATTGCGGGGCATTGCGCATCATGGTAAAGAATACCTGTTGCAACTGCAACAAAAGGAAAGTGAAACAACAGGCATATCATCTTTGAAGATTGGCTATAATAATGTGTTCGGCTATTATTTAGAAGTAACCAATTCACATAAAAGTAAAGTGCCCTTGCAGTGGATGCGTAAGCAAACTCTTGCCAATGCGGAACGCTACATCACACCTGAGTTAAAAGAGTACGAAGAAAAAATAACCGGCGCCGAAGAAAAAATCCTGACGATTGAACTGCAACTCTTTGACTCCTTATTGAATGAAGTGCATGATTTTATTGCACCGGTGCAGGCTAATGCGAATATTGCTGCAACCATAGATTGCCTTTGTTGTTTTGCCCTTAATGCTCTTCAATACAATTACAAAAAACCGGTGCTGCACGAAGGTGATGAACTGGAAATTAAAGGAGGCCGCCATCCTGTTATCGAACGTTCGTTGCCTCCATCAGAACAATACATAAGCAATGATTTGTTGCTGAATAAAGAAGAACAACAGATAATTATTTTGACGGGGCCAAACATGAGTGGTAAGTCGGCATTATTGCGGCAAACCGCGCTAATTACATTGATGGCACACACCGGAAGTTTTGTTCCGGCAACGGCAGCCAACATTTCACTTACCGATAAAATTTTTACCCGTGTTGGCGCATCGGATAATTTAAGCGCAGGCGAAAGCACTTTTATGGTGGAGATGAATGAAACAGCTTCCATCATAAACAATGTTTCATCACGCTGCCTTATTATACTGGATGAAATTGGCCGCGGCACTTCTACTTACGACGGTATTTCTATTGCCTGGAGCATAGCCGAACACCTGCACAACATACCACAACAGCCAAAAACTTTCTTTGCTACCCATTACCACGAACTAAACGAATTAGAAAACAAATTGCCGAGGGTAAAAAACTTTCATGTCACTAATAAAGAAGCAGGCAATAAAATTATTTTTTTGCGTAAGCTGGCGCCAGGCGGCAGCACACATAGCTTTGGTATTCATGTTGCAAAAATGGCGGGCATGCCGGCGAGTCTCGTGCAACGGGCCAACGAAGTTTTAAAACAATTGGAAGCAAAGGGAGTTGACGGTACACTCACATCAACTATAAAAAACATTTCTACACCTAAAATTCAACTAAGTATTTTTGATGCACACAGCCAAACCTTTGACGACATACGCAAAATGCTGGAAGATTTTGACATTAACCGTCTTACACCGGTTGAAGCTTTGCTAAAGTTGAATGAGATAAAAAATCTTTTAAAATAGCAGGTGCAAAATACCGACGGGTCTAAAGCAAGTGCCAATGCGCAGATTGATATGAAGTGAACCTATTTTAGATGCATTTTGTTGACCAGCAATAGTACTACTATGAAGCGATATTGGCGACGCTCCGTTCAACATCATCACCTCTATCAGCAACTTATCTCCGTAAGACCTTATAACCCTGGTAGAGAGAATTGCTTAATTCCCCCACGGCTGTGATTATTCATTGCTATACAAATACTGATCTGGTGGATGCTGGGTAGAATTACAAAGCGTACAAGAGTGCGATGCAACAGACGATGCTATGAAATACAATTGCCGGTTACATAAATCATATTGCTAATTTAGTTCTGAACTATTATTTGGAATTTGGCCCTTGGGGGGTTGGGCTGCTAATTGCCGTCTCAAACCAAACCTTTTCTTTATCATCCCAATCGCCATTATAATTTACAAATAACTGCTCACCTGCTTTAATATCTCTCGTTGCTTTTACAGCAATTACTTCTTTGCCAAAAAACATTTCATATTCGCAATTTGCCTCGTAGGAATGATTATAAACAGGCACTAGTCCTAAAGCCATACAACACTGATCTGCTTTTTCGCCCCATTCAAAAATATAATCGTGTAATAATGTTTTATCAAGCAGGATCCTTTCTTCACCAGTCATCACAACTACGGGTGCAATTTCTATTAAAGTGCCTGCAGCTATTGCTTGCCGGGTATAGACACCCCGGCCCATTTTTTTGGCACCTTTTACGGTAACACCTTCCAACAAAAAGCTTAACTGTTTTATAGCCATACTACAAATTGCACGCAAGATAGGTTGCGTTAAAATACTGCCTTAAATTTGGCGCATGACGTTAGAAACTTTGCAGGCCGAACTGGAGCATGTGCTGGAAAAAGGCGATCCGGAAGAGATTGGACAATTTCTTGACCAGCAAAACATCAGCGACATAGCAGAATTAATTTACACAGTTACCGAGCATGATGCTTCTATCATCATGTACATGTCTATCCACAGGGCTTCCGGGGTATTTAAAATTTTAGAAACGCCAACCCAGCAGGATATTATTCAAAAATTACCTCCCAGCAAAACGGCCGAACTTTTAAATGAACTTCCACCCGATGACCGTACTGCCCTTTTGGAAGATCTGCCGAGCGGTGTTGTTAGGGAATTAATTAAGTTGCTCAATCCTGAAGAGCGGAAAATCACGTTGTCACTTTTAGGTTATCCCGAAAACAGCGTTGGGCGCCTGATGACACCTGATTACGTGTATGTGTATGAGAACAATACGGTACAACAGGTGCTGAATGTTATCAGGCGGGTAGGAAAGAACAGTGAAACGATTGATGTTATTTACGTGATTAATGATAAAGGCGAATTGCTCGATGACATACGAATACGGGAATTTATCTTGGCTTCACCCGATAAAAAAGTTAGTGAACTGATGGATGACCGGGTAATTGCATTAAACGCCTATGCCGACCAGGAAGAAGCCAATGAAGCTTTTAAAATGAACAACCGTGTAGCGCTGCCGGTAGTTAGCAACAGCAATAAACTGCTGGGGATTGTAACCATTGATGATATTTTATGGGTAGCTACAGAGGAGTTTAGCGAGGACATTCAGAAAATTGGTGGTACCGAAGCTCTAGACCAACCCTACCTGGAAATTTCATTGCTTCAGTTATTTAAAAAAAGAGTGGTCTGGATCATTGTTTTATTCATTGGCGAGTTAATCACCATTAGCGCTATGCACCAATTTGAAGATCAAATTGCGAAGGTGGTATTGCTGGCGACTTTTATTCCGCTTATTATCTCCAGCGGCGGCAACAGCGGTTCGCAGGCAGCAACTTTAGTAATACAGGCAATGGCTTTACGTGAAGTAAGCATTGCTGATTGGTGGACAATCATGCGAAGGGAAATTGTATCGGGTTTACTTTTAGGGTTAACGCTGTGCATTCTTGGTATTGCCGTTATTTCTATCTGGCACTCTGTTTCTCATACGTTTGGCCAGTATTATTTAAGCGTTGCTTTCACCATTGGCATTTCACTGATGGGCGTTGTACTTTGGGGCACATTGGTTGGCTCTATGCTTCCGCTTATTTTGAAACGTCTCGGCGCCGATCCCGCGGCTTCTTCCACGCCTTTCGTTGCCACGCTGGTTGATGTAACCGGATTAATTATTTATTTTTCTGTTGCGCTGTTGATTCTTAAAGGGAAGCTGTTATAAGCACTGGATAGGCCGGGTATTTTTGTTTCCCGGGCTGCCAACTTGAATGATGCCGCCGCCGAATAATAAATTAGTTTTTTCGTTTAACAATATAGATCACTTTGACTTTCGTACCGCCGCTTGTGTAGGTATCGGTTATTACGTTCATCTCATCTATTTTTAAACTACTTACTGCAAAACGTTTGTGTTGGGGAGGCGACAATTCATCATTATCTCCGCCGCCACCCAGGCCTGTATCATCTTCATCTATGTCGCCATAAACTATAATTTCCCCGGTTGGCGAAACCAAATAGTAACGAAGTGCATTAATAATCTCTGTCCTTCCTTTTTTTAGTTTCAAAGGATTTGATTCAGTCCTCTCCCAAAGTGTACTATTAGCCCCGGGAGTAAAGGTGTTCACATAATAAGGACTGCCGCCTACTGCTGCACTTACACCATAACTGCCAAAAAGGTCTTCTGTATCATCATCATCATCTACACTTTCGCAATGTATCGAAACCATCTGGACCTCAATCCTTACCGACGGAGTAATTGTCCTGCTTTTTTCTATTACTTTAAAGGTGTTATGCCCGCCATCTTTCACAGCGGCATGCACCTTTATAAATCCTTTATACCTGGTGTTGAAGGCGCTCCCTGCTGCACCGCGCATGTTTGTATCTTGTAGCCCTATCACCGGTCCCGATTTGGAAACGGCTGCAAAGTCAATACTGTAAATATCAATAGCATTGTTTGCTGGCTCTCGTAGCTTTAATATGGTGTCTCTTCCATCCAGCAGAAAATGAATACGGGAATTATCAGTGTATAAAGGATATGAAATCGCTCTAAAGTTTTCCTTTTGCTCTATGATATATTCCAGCGGCTTTTCTCCTTTTACAAATTCAAAAGCAATGGCGCTGATGGTTGTAATTGGGTTAGGCCGCCACTTATTCATCTTGCCGCTATTGTCGCTAAAAACACCAATATTGTATTGTAGTTTATTCCCTGCCAATTCTGAACTCCACATGTGCTCCATTGGATGTATCTCAATATAATCATGAACCCTTGTATCAAAATAATTATGTTTTTCGTGCACCCATGCGCCGTAGCCGGTTACTTGTGAAAAATGCTTCGGAAATTGTTGGGCAATCAACCCCCAGGAAGCGGAATTTACATCAATTTCTGCCTCCACCTCAGTAGCCTTACTGCGGCCGGTTGCTTTAAAGCTTTCAAAATAGGTATCCCCGGGGTTGGGAAGAATGTACATATTCACATCATCATCTCTGTCAGTAACCCGTGAAGGTCGTTTGTGCAAGGACGTCATAGCACCGGTATGCGGTCGTTTAAAACCATCAATGGGAAAATGCGTAGGCCTGCTTCCGATCACCTCTACCGAAACAGTGCCCATTCCGATTTGAGCGATTGATGGAAAAAGATCATCCATTCCAACTATACCCTGGTGCTTTTCCATAGCTTTTTGATATAAGGCATTGCTCAATACCGGCAGCAATGACCACTGCCACACCCGTTGGGCGGCAACTGCTAGGTGTACAACCGAGAAAAGCAGGAAGAGACTGATGAATTTTCTCATGGCAAATTGTTTAAATATTGAAGATAATTATTATATAATTGAGAAGCAAGCATCTTTTAAACAGGCTGAGGAGTTTAAGCCAGCATCTTAGAGGATTTTGTAGTAAAAGATTTTAAGGTTAAGAAGTTAAATCAGTTGCCGGGGTGGAGATTACCACCATTGAGACCCGGTTTTGTATTTGTGCTTTATTTTAGCCATTTTCGCACACTCAAAATAGAACACCTCTATGTGCGGAATCGTTGCTTATATCGGACCCCGTGAAGCTTACCCTGTAATTTTAAAAGGATTGAAACGCCTTGAATACCGTGGCTACGACAGTGCCGGTGTTGCACTCTTAAATGGCGGCACAAAAGTGTATAAAAAGAAGGGCCGGGTTGCCGATCTTGAAGAAAGTATCGTAGGAAAAGATTTGCATGCACACATCGGCATCGGCCACACCCGCTGGGCCACGCATGGCGAACCCAATGATTGCAATGCGCACCCCCATCTTTCCAACAATGGTAAGTTAGCCATGATACATAATGGCATTATTGAAAACTATGCACAGTTAAAAAGAGAACTTTCCAGTAAAGGCTATGTTTTTCATAGTGATACCGATACCGAAGTGTTGCTCAACTTTATCGAATACATTCAAACCAATAATAATTGCGGGCTTGAAGAGGCAGTACGCATTGCATTAAAACGTGTAGTTGGCGCTTATGTTATTGTCTTAGTCGACGAGGAGAATCCCGACACACTAATTGCCGCCCGTAAAGGAAGCCCCCTGGTGATTGGCATTGGTAAGAATGAACATTTTTTAGCGAGTGATGCCTCACCTATTATTGAATACACCAAAGAAGTGGTGTATGTAAATGATTACGAAGTTGCCATAATTAAAGCCGATGAATTAATTCTGAAAAACCTGGGTAACGAACGGCAAACACCTTACATCACCAAGTTAGATATGGAACTGGCAGCTATTGAAAAAGGCGGGTACGAGCATTTTATGCTGAAGGAAATTTTTGAGCAGCCTCAAACTATTTATGATTGTTTGCGTGGGCGGGTAGATGCAGAAGCCGGCACCATTAAAATGAGCGGCATAGAGAAATATACAGAACAAAT
>MWVX01000871.1_pt1 | contig 9936 bp, 9 predicted proteins | sample 1047311 | NCBI WGS metagenome assembly MWVX01 (sample SAMN06349984, study PRJNA376086) | soil metagenome | isolation source: MtG-4 sample Antarctic (ecotone) soil | place: Antarctica | collected 2015-01-13
AAAGCTCCATTTTAATCCTGTCCCGAAACCAGCACCGCCGCGCCCACGCAGCCCCGATTTTTTAACCTCGTCAGTAATTGCATCCGGCGACATTGTTTTTAATGCTTTTTCGAGCGAGCGGTAACCACCATGCTGCACATAAGCATCAATATTTTTGATGCCGGTTTTGTCAATATGTTCGAGGAGTAGTTTCCGTGCCATTATTATTATCCGCTAGTTGTTTTGTATAATTTCCCTTTTAAACTGTTCCAATAATTCATCCACCTTCTGTTCAGTCAGATCTTCATAAAAGGTTTCCCCAACCTGAAACATCGGCGCATAACCGCATGCACCTAAACACTCAACTGTTTTTAATGTAAACATGCCATCAGTGGTTGTTTCACCAACTTCAATTCCCAATTTATTTTCGATATAATGAATTATTTCCTCAGCACCATTTAAACAGCAAGGGCTTGTTCGGCAAACTTCGATTACAACCTTACCGACCGGCTTCGTGTGGTACATAGAATAAAAGGTAACGACCTCGTAAACTTCAATTGGTTTAATTTGAAGCAGTGAGGCGACATAATTCATCGTATCGGTGCTCAACCAACCACCGAATTCTTTTTGTGCAAGATGCAGGATAGGTAACAATGCAGATTTCTTTTTATCAGGAGGATATTGTGCAAGTATCCGTTGCACTTGCTGCATGGCTAAGGGTGAAAACGGGGTATATTGAAGTTCATTACCAGAAAGATTCATAGTGGCAAATTTAGATTAATTTTAAATCTGAATTAATAGGCACTCCCATGGAACATTCTGATAGCACTATTTTAATATTTATAAGTTATTGATTTCAAAAAAAGATAAACTGAAAAGGAAATTCTCAGATTTGAGATAAATTGTTTACTTAAGATAACGGAGTGGGTAGAACGATCAGATAATACCCATATTTCGGTAATAAAATTTCCCTCGCATACATTCTCAAGAAAATATATTGAAAATTTTGATGAAAAAACAGATATACTGAGCAAAATTATTCCTATTAATGCGGCTCAAGATAAAACGGATGATTTAGAAATAAAATCTTTTTTAGGGTGTTACCCCACCCCAACTAAACAATTCAATCCTTTAATAAAAAGATTAAATGAATTATTACTTCCATCCATTCAAAAACTTAAAAAGTTTATTTCAATGAAAATATCTTTCATAATCATAATTGCATTCTTTTCTTTTTCATCATGCAATAGAATTCTAAAGTAAAGGAGGATCCTTTTAGCATCAATAATACTCAACGCAGAACAAAACAAATTGACACAACTCTTACATATTTATTAAAAAACTCCTGATTCTCCTTTGGATACGCCTGGTGTGCTTCATAACATAGACAAATTAAATGGTCTTAGATCCCTTAGAATAAATATGAGTATTGAAGAAATAAAAAAGTATGTTGAATATCCAGATTCAAATTGTTATCAGTTTCAATATTTTTCAGAAGAAAGAAATTCATTTGCAATTTTTTCCATGGTAAACAGTAACCCATGCAAAAGTCCTGATTATGCTTTTTTCGACCTTTTTAATATGAAACTCTATTTCGTTAATAATGAGCTCAAAGTAATTTCTTGGACCGGCGGTGCAGTTAATATAAAAACCGAAAAAATGAAAAAATGTAATATTAATTCAGAAATTAATACCAATCAAATTTATCCAATTCTTAAATACGCATTTGGTGCACCTACGAATGTTATCAGTAAAAATAATTATAAAGAATTTATATGGAAGGGCAAAACCCAAGCTTGGAATCTTAGTTTTTCTTGTGAGATTACTACAGAAGATTATGGTTTAACAAAAGCCGGTTCGATGAGAAATACAACTAAATTCTTTATAGCTGAAATGCCCTATGCTCCCGAAGAATTGAATAATTTTATTTCCAAAATTAAATCAAATCGAGAAAAATCAAATAAACAGAACTCATATGATGATTATTTAAAAAGGGAGTTTAAGAATTTATAGTTTATTAACTATCCAACTCTCCTGCAATCACATTCATACTGCTCAGGGTTAAGATTGCGTCGCTTAATAATGAGCCTTTTATCATTTCGGGGTATGCCTGGTAAAAAATAAAACATGGGCGGCGAAAATGTAACCGGTACGGCTGACGACCCCCATCACTTACCAGATAAAAACCAAGCTCACCATTGCCGCCTTCAACGCAGTGATAAACCTGACCCTTAGGTACATCAATCTCCCCCATTACAATTTTAAAATGCCAGATTAGGCCTTCCATTGTGTTGTAAACATCCTCTTTTGGCGGTAAATAAAATTCGGGAACATCAGCATGATAATCGCCCTTTGGCATTTTTTCCATTGCCTGCTTAATAATGTTGTAGCTCTGCCAAATCTCTTCGTTGCGTACACAAAAGCGGTCGTATGTATCACCTGCTGTCCCCACAGGAATAATAAAATCAAAATCCTGATAAGAGCTGTATGGTGTCATCACACGCACATCATAATCAACTCCCGCAGCACGCAAATTCGGACCGGTAAATCCATAATCCAATGCACGCTCTGCACTAATACCTCCAACGCCAATTGTGCGATCCATAAATATACGGTTGCGGGAAAGCATCTTTTCAAATGTTTTCATCACGGCTGGAAATTCGTCTAAAAATTGATTGATACGCCGGATTGTATCATCGCTGAAATCACGCTCGAAACCACCTATCCTTCCAATATTAGTGGTCAATCTCGCACCGCAAATTGTTTCATATATTTCATAAATCTTTTCACGCTCCTGGAACACATATAAAAAACCAGTCATTGCTCCCGTATCAACACCAACAACGCTATTGCAAACAAGGTGATCGGTAATGCGTGCAAGCTCCATAATAATTACCCTCATGTAATCAACACGCTTCGGCAGTTCGATGCCGAGGAGCTTTTCAACCGTCATATGCCAGCCCATATTATTTATGGGTGACGAGCAGTAATTCATGCGGTCAGTAAGCGGAGTGATCTGATAGAACGGACGATGCTCAGCAATTTTTTCAAATGCACGGTGAATATACCCGATGGTTTGAACTGCATCAACAATATATTCGCCATCCATTTTCAGCACATTCTGAAAAACACCATGTGTTGCCGGATGTGTGGGACCGAAATTGAGATACTGATACTGTTTTATTTCATCTTCGGCTGGAGCAATAATGTTTGCCTGAGAATTTAATTCCGGCAGGTTGGTAGTGGAATGTTTTAAGTTAGACAAGGTTATATAATTTATCTTCCAAAATACCTATCATCTTTATCGGTTCGTGTGCCGTCCTCAAGCGGATATTGCCTGAGCATGGGGAAATAACCCAGATCATCCATATTTAAAATGCGTTTTAAATTCGGGTGACCTTCGAATTGAATTCCAAAAAAATCATACGTTTCCCGTTCCATCCAGTTTGCTGCTTCGAATACCGTTGTTGCTGATTTTATTTTTGGATCATCTATCGGGAAAAATGTATGCAGCCTGATGCGTACATTATTGCTAAAGCTGTGCATATGGTAGACTATTGCAAGCTCTTCATTTTTATTTTCGGGGAAATGCATGCCGCACAAAGTTGTAAGAAAATTAAATTGGAGCAGAGGATGTTCTTTAAGCCATTTCAATACATCAATAATCCTCTCACGCTTCACCATAATATCAAGCATGTTATAAGATTCTTCGATGCCGCGGATTGCATCGCCAAATTCTTCTTTTACAAGCGACTCAATAAGCGGATTTTGTACCTTATCCATCAATCTATCCCGTATGAAGCAAGCAATTGTTTATACTGTGGCGATTGCCTGTAACCAAGCGGTTCGTTTTTTACTATCTCCTGAATTTTCATGATCCCATCAATAATTCCCTCAGGAGATGGTGGGCAACCAGGCACATACACATCAACGGGAATAATTTTATCAATCCCCTGCAAAACGCTATACGTATCAAAAATACCTCCGCTGCATGCACAGGCACCGACTGCAATTACCCATCTTGGCTCAGCCATTTGAATGTAAACCTGCTTCAACGGACCTGCCATTTTCTTGGCAATTGTTCCCATTACCATAAGTAAGTCAGCCTGTCGTGGAGAAAAACTTAAACGCTCAGAACCAAAACGAGCAAGATCATAATGTGAGCCCATTGTTGCCATAAATTCAATGCCGCAGCATGAGGTTGCAAAAGGTAAAGGCCATATTGAGTTTGCCCTTGCAAGCCCTACAGCTTTCGATAAACGGGTTGCAAAAAATCCTTCGCCTTTAATCCCTTCCGGCTCGACGGTTAGCTTTATACTTTTAGTTTCTGTCATTAGTCAGTATCGGGTAGTTAGTATCAGGTAGTAAGCATCAAGTATTGGATAAAGTTGTATTTGAGTTCTGGGTTGTCAAACTTATTTTATTTGCAACCAGATCCATCCGCAAATTCGCAATCCCTACTCCCTCAATCCCACTTTAACGCACCTTTTTTAAGGATATATAAATATCCTAACAAAAGTGGTGCAATGAAGATTAACATTTTTATAAAGCCTTCAGTGCCCAGTTCCTTAAAATTTACTGCCCATGGGTAAAAAAATATGATTTCAACATCGAACAGAACAAATAATATAGCAACAACAAAATACTTTACTGAAAAGGGCATTCGTGCATTACCTACTGAATCAATACCACATTCAAAGGCTTCAAGCTTTTTTGCACCTTTTCGCTTAGGCCCCAGCAAATGTGTTAATGCGAAAGTTGTTCCCACAAACCCTGCAACAACTATAAACTGAATAAGGATTGCCAGGTAATCTATTGATGCCGGATCTGTTTGCTGCATATAACAAGCAAAGTTAGCAACTGATACTGAACATAAATAAAATTCTGGAAAGGAATAGGCTATAATATACTAAGTTCACACATCACCTAACACCTGCAGACGTGTTAAAGTAGGTTTCTCACTGCCCCCTAAAGGCTCGAGTGTAATAGCAAAGGCGTCAGCATCGGCAATGTTTTTCATCTGCTGAAGTTGAGTATTTGCATCAAATATGCCAGCATCAATTGGTCTTCCACCTTTTAATGCCCATAGCTGGTATTGCTTATCGCTATCAGGCGTTTCAAGCTTATTGGCATTTATATATAGCTCGCCGGTTCCTTTGTTCCAGTAAACAATTGCAGTAGCATCGGGCTTTAATATTTTACTTTTTAATACAATAGCAACATACTCCGGATTGTGAAGAATATCGAGTTCTTTAGCCGCCTGTTCGTCAGTAAGCTGAAGTTCATTCATTTGCTTTGCAAGCTGCTCATTGTTTGCCCGCAATACATCATACTGGTCGGCAAGAAAAGTGTTTTGGTCAGTAAAGTCAGCAAGCTCGCCTTGCACACGTTTATAATTACTGTAATAATAAACGTTGAGTGCAATGCTGATAAATAAAAGAATAGTAGCTGCATACGCAAGAGAGCGAAGCCATTTATAGCCGGTGCCCTCATGTTGCTCGCCATGAAGTGAAATGGTTTTGCCTGTTTTCGTCCCCTTTTTAAAATCGTTTTCTATTTCATTTAAAATATTTTGCATTACTTCTTTTCGGGGTTCCCGGGCATGGGCAATCGCATAAGCCTGCAATGCTTTTTCAATTGATTCAAGCTCGGTTTGTATTTCAGGGTACTGTGCAACCATCCGTTCCACTTTATTTCTTTCAGTAGAAGAAAGGCTGCTTATTACATACAGCTCAAGTATTCCGGATTCTATGTATTCTTTAATTTCCAATTTATATACTCTCTCTTAAATACATGATTGCACTTCGTAACCGTGTTTTAACTGTGCCGAGCGGAAGATTTAACGTTTCTGCCGCCTCCTGATGTGTGTATCCGTTAAAATATATCAAATCAATAATTGTCCTCCACTCTGGTTTTAATTTAGTTACGATCTCACGAATACCTATTGTTTCAGGCTTAACGCTGTCGTAAATCTTTGTCGGGTTTTCATAAAGTACGGTTTCATCGCTCTGTGTTTTCATTGCCGTTTTATATCCCTTACTCCGCATTTTATCAATTGCAGTATTGCGGCAAATATTGAGCATCCATGTAAACAGCCGTCCCCTGTTTAAATCATATTCATCAACATTTTTCCAGATTTTAACAAACGATTCTTGTAATACGTCCTCAGCTAAGTGATCATCGTTAATGATACGGCTAATTACGCCATATAAAGCGGCCGAGTAACGCTCGTAAAGGATGTTCATAGCCGATGAATCCCGGTTCTTTAATCCTTTAACGAGGCTTTCTTCGTTTGACTGTATTATCGAAGTGCCGTCCAACAAGTAGGTTTAGTAAAGTCAAACATACGTCAAATATTTTAAAGTGGATTGAAAATGAACTGATGAAAATATTATTATGGAAGATTAAAGGTGCGCTATTTAACCTCGAGGGTCACATATTCTCCCTGTAAACCCGCAAACAGGCTCCCTGTTTTTAAAGAAATCATCATATTATAATTTCCTGCTTCAAGTGCAATGGGGATTTTAGTAATTTGCAGATAAGATTCACCGCTTTTTAGATGTTGTATGCCAAGCGAATCAATTATTGTATTCATAAATATCTTCCCATCCTTTTGAGCTACTGCATTTAACCGCACAGGTGAATTTGAATTAGCATTAAAATTTACATTCCATCCGCGATTAGTTATTTCTATTTGAACTTCAATCGTATCGTTGCTGTGTGCGAAGTATTTCTTTTCTGATGGTTCGATATGAATCTGGTCGTAGCTATAATAACCTTCAATTATTTTATAGCTCATCTCCCCAACGAACGTGCTTATTTTTTGATACTTTGGATGAATGTAATTAACCACGAGCATTATCTCCATTCCTTGAAAAAGAGAATCTGTTCCCCACAACTCATACTGCGATCTCCGGTAGGTTACATCATTCAGAGTGTAAGATGGCTCATGCTTAAACCAGGTATATTTTGAGGCATGCTGGTAAGAATTTAAAAACACTACCGGCTTGTCGCCGGCAATGTGTTTAATTTGCTGTGCCCATTCTTTCCATCCATGTATTTCGTTTGCAAGATAAATTCTTTCAGGCAGAGGGCCATAAAACATATAAATGCGAAGACCGAAAATGACAATACTTGTAATGAGTGCAGGAAAAAAGAAAAATTTACGAAGGTTTTTATTAGTGGCAATATGTTGATATGATAATACTATCAAGGGTATAAACCCTGCGGCAGTCCAGTTGGCTTCTACCCTCCCCCGTAAAGTGGATAATAAAAACAAAACAAATATCCCAATGAAATTAATTTTTAAAGCTCTGTCAAACGAGTTGCTGATTCTATATTTAATAGCTGAGAAAAATAGTAATACTCCACTAAATACCCCTGCAAAAATTATTTGCACAAAGACAAAATCAGTGGTAAATGATAATTTGTATTTACTGTCAAAGCGTTCCGAAATATGAAATTTAATTGATGGAAAACCGTGCTCATATTGCCAGAATAAATGTGGAGCATAAAGCAGCAACGATATACATGTAATTAACCAGAAAGATCGTTTTCTTAATATGTACAAATTCGATACAACCGTAAAAATAATAACAAGTACTCCGTGATATTTACTGTATAATAAACCTGCTGTAATAACGGCAAGCAAAATTGAACTCTTAAAATCCTCATTTTCCAAATATGATCTATACACTAAAAAAAATGCTGTTGTAAAAAAAAGCAACGGAATATCAGGTGCGGCAATAAATGAACCTGCATGAACAAACACAAGTGAACAGATGATGAGAATAAATAACCAGGCATCCTTAACTTGCACCGCACATATTTTCCAAAGAAGAATTATGGTGGCAGAATTTAGCAAACTCACAAAAAAACGAACGCCAAATTCATTTTCACTCAGCAAGTATCCTAAGTAAATTAAAACAGCAATTGCAGGGGGATGATCGAAATAACCCCAATCAAGATTCTGGGAATAGAGCCAGTAATAAGCCTCATCATGAAGCAAACCCATAGATAAAGCTTGTATAAAGCCAAGCAGTATCCAGCCTGTAACAAACCAGGATAAAATTGTATATCGCCTGAAAAAATTCCCTATTACTACAACCAGATTCATTTTGATAAACTCATTCAAATGTAAACTATTAACAATGCGTTGTTTAAAGAAATAAGTGAATAATTAATATTTTTACGATATTGCCAAACGAAGTATAATGCCAAAAAAGGAAGAAAAGAAGAGTTATAAGTTTAAAGAAATGAAAGTGTATGGTTCGCTTGAAAACTTTCATGGCAACCAGAAAAATTATCGCATTGTGTTTGACGAAAGCGAGGTAAGCTACATGAATGTTGAAATGCAGCTATACAATTTATTATTTGATGATCAGGAATGGAAAGCAAAGGTTTCAATAAAATCGTTTGAATATTACAGCAACAATGAGATGTGCAACCTGCAAAAAGAGCTTGTTGTTACTCCAGATCAGAATATTATTTATATCCGTGAAGGCTGGGGCACTCCGAACCCCGGCTGGTGGAAAAAAGGCACCTATAAATGGGAAATATGGATTGAAGAAACACTGGCAGGCACAAATTATTTTTATGTAACAAATAACGGCGTTGTAAATGCCGGCAATAACCCATATTTCGACATCAATGCCATTAAACTATTCAATAGCCCAAAGGGCAGCATTGCCAAAGAGCAGCGAAAATATTATACAGCATTCAGCAGAACAACTGCACAATATATATCTGTTGAGTTAGACCTGATTAATAAAATAACACAAGAGCAATATTTTCCCCTTGAATTAAATTTTTATTTCTACAACGATATACGCCAGCTAAAAGGTGCATGCTACTGGTTTGAACATATAAACGACAGGCGCAAAAACATAATTCTCGATGTTGGTTATGGGAGCGAAGAATCCGGTTTCTGGTATCCCGATAAATACACCTGTGAAATTATGTTTATGGATAACATCATTGCCATTTTACCTTTTGAAGTAGGCACGCAGGATATCGAGCTTGTAGGTAATCCTGTGTGGCTAATGCCTGGCGAAGCAGCACAAACTGCAAAAAGCCCTAACGAACAGGCCGATGAGAAAAGCTACGAAGAAGCAAAAAAAGAGCTCGATGAATTAATAGGTCTTGAAACCGTAAAAAAAGAAATCAACGAGCTCACCACATACCTTAAATTCCTAAAGCTGCGTCAGGAAAAAGGCTTCGACGAAAAACACAGAATCAATCTGCACATGGCATTTACAGGCAATCCTGGAACCGGCAAAACTACGGTTGCACGCATGCTGGGTAAAATTTATAAAGCACTCGGATTACTCAAACGTTCCGATGTTACTGAAGTGAGCCGTGTTGATCTTGTTGCCGAATACATAGGACAAACAGCACCGAAAACAAAAGCCGCAATTGAAAGAGCAAGAGGTGGAATTCTATTTATTGATGAAGCATATTCCTTAAGTGATCGTGGCGACGATGGAAAAGACTTTGGAAAAGAAGTGGTAGAAGTGTTAATCAGGGAAATGAGCGATGGCCCCGGGGATGTTGCAATAATGTTTGCCGGCTATCCCAAAGAAATGAGAGAGTTTCTAAGTTCAAACCCTGGCTTATCATCACGTATAGCGCAGGTAATTAATTTCCCGGATTATACTCCCAACGAATTAATGGCTATTGCTGAATATGATTCAAAACGACGTGGTGTAACAATAAACACCGAAGCACGCAATCTTATTTACATAAAAGTAGTAGAGGCCTATCGCAACCGCGACAATAAATTTGGGAATGCCCGCTTTGTAAACACTATTATTGAAGAAGCCAAACAAAATATGGCACTCAGGCTTATGCAACACCCTGAGGTTGATAAAATGACTAACGAAGATCTTTCAACAATTATGCAGAAGGATGTTGAACTGATCTTTGGCAACAAGATCAACACGGCTCACTTCAGTAACA
>MWVX01000872.1_pt1 | contig 9927 bp, 7 predicted proteins | sample 1047311 | NCBI WGS metagenome assembly MWVX01 (sample SAMN06349984, study PRJNA376086) | soil metagenome | isolation source: MtG-4 sample Antarctic (ecotone) soil | place: Antarctica | collected 2015-01-13
GCCTTCAAACGCGCAGAACGCGCCTTTGTCAAAGCTGCCGCCGACCTTTTTACGTCAACGACTTTAGCAATCGTCGGCGGACTCGGACTTTCGGTTATTGCGGGAATTATTGTCGGGTTTGTTTTCTTTTTTATCAGAAATCACAAACGCGCAACAATGGTGGCGTTTTCTGATGCGGGCGGAATGACGCGCTTGAATCTGGACGGTTTAACTCCGCAAACTTTGCCTGACAGATTACTTGAAGATTAAGGATTATTTACTTCCGGTATTAAAAACCGTCTTTACCGCCATTTTCGCCAGTTTCCAAGTTCTGTCCCAATCAATTGCGCCGTCTTTGTCGCGCCCCAAAAGTTTATCGGTCAGCATTTTACGCAAATCCTTGCCTTCGCGTTTGAGCATAAATTCCTTGGCATAAGGTTTCGCCGTTTCAAAGAAATTAAATTCCGGGTCGGTGATAATTCCGATGCCTTCGAGTGTCATTAGCGCACGCATAATATATGTAAAATTCGACGGCAGACGAAATGGATAATCATACATCACGTCCGCCAAATCGTAAGTCAACTCTTTGAAATTCACGTCTTTAAGTTTCAAATTCAAATGAAACTGAAACATTTTCTCAACCACCGGACGCACAACGTCGGGATTTGAACCCGGTTTCATAAAGTCTAAATCAATCAAATCCTGCGCGATTCCCGCCGCGTCTTTTGCGACAACGTGGAAAAATGCGTCAATCATCTTCGACTGCAGTTCGGGCGTAATTCTGCCGACCATTCCGAAATCGAAAAACGCTAACCTGCCGTCGGGCATTACAAGCAGATTGCCCGGATGCGGGTCGGCGTGAAAAAATCCGTCTTCCAATAGTTGTTTTAAATAAGTTCTGATTAAAAGACGATTGACCTTTTCGGGTGAAATGTTCCGCAACGGAAGTTCCTCCACAGCCGTAACTTTCGTGCCGTGAATAAATTCCATCGTCAAAACTTTGTCGGTTGTCGCATTCCAATAAATATGCGGAACGTGAACATTTGTCCAGCTTTTGAAGTTTTCCTGAAAACGCTCGGCGTTGCGCCCTTCTGCCGCATAATCCATTTCTTCATGGATCGTTACGTCAAATTCGCGCAGCATTCCCGACCAATCCGCGTTTTCATTCAAAGACGGAAAGCGTTCAGCGAACTTTGTAACCTTTCGCAAAATTTTAATGTCGCCTTTGATAATTCCGGCGAGATTCGGTCGCTGAACTTTAACGGCAACTTCTTCGCCCGTAAATAACTTGGCGCGATAAACTTGTCCGAGAGATGCGGCGGCAATCGGTTCTAAATCAAATTCTTCGTAAACTTCATTTATCTTTCTGCCTAATTCTTTTTCGATTCGCGCATACGCAATGGAATTTGGAAAAGGCGGAACTTGGTCTTGCAGTTCGCCCAACGCTTTGACAAATGGCAAGGGCAAAAGGTCGGCGCGAGTTCCCATCGATTGTCCGATTTTGATAAACGTCGGACCTAAATTTATTAAATTCTCTTTCAGCCAAACGGCTTGTTTTTCCTGATTGATTTCCTTGTTTTCCTCGCTGCCGATAAAAAACCATCGAAGCAGCAAAATAAATTGATGAAAAAACCAGAGATTGATTTTGTGGAATTTTTCGCCCAAAACTGCCAGCCAAGTTAATTTTCGGGCAATTTCCAAACGTGCTTCGGCTTGTTTTTCGTGCTGCGCGTGATGCACTTCGTATTGGTCGAGATAAAGATAGAGCGAAAGCATCCCGACAAAGCGGGAAATGTGAAAAAGCCGCAAATAACCGCCGATTCCGCGATAATTTTTCTCAACCGACTCTTCCTGCTCAATTAAAGATTTTTCTTCGGCGATTAACTCTTGATTGAAAACTTTTTTGGCAATCGGCAATAACTTGGTTTCAATCAAAGCGTGATTGCCATTCCCATTTAAATTGTCGCCGTTTTCGGAAACCGCTCCCGATTGTCGTAAAATAATCCCTTGCTTGTTCTCTGTCATTTTCAAATCCTTATTAGATAATCTCAAAAAATTCATTCTATCAAATTCGATACGAAATATAATTTAATTCAGATTAGTTTTTTTTCATTTGCTTTGCCTGTTACATTTGAAATGGTTTTCTCTGTTTTTCGACAAACCCGAGTTCTGCTCCAAGAGAAACAACTCTGGTTCAGCCGTTTAGTTTCGACTGGTAATTAGAATTTCACGCTCTATATCACATTTACGATATGTTTATTTGCAGGAAAAAAAGTGTTAAACTTCTTTCATCTTTGGAATGATTTCCGCAGCTGAAAAATATAAAAACGTAATCGAAGAATCCGTCGCACACCTGCTTTCCCGCGCCGAAAATTCGCGTGGGCTTCAGATTGACGATTTGTCGGCGCGTGTCGTGGCGGCGTTGGAAAAATATCTTTTTAAAGATAACGAAAACGCTTCGAGCGCGGAAATAAAAGAGTTTATTGATTCCATCAGAGCAGACGATTTTTGTTTGATAATCGCTTGTGAAAAAGGCGATGAAAAAGCGTGGAACGATTTGGTCAAAAATTTTGACGCAACGGTAAAATCGGCGGCGCGTTCGATTTCCAAAAACGTAGAAGATGCAGAAGACCTGGCAAGTTCGATTTGGGCGGAACTTTACGGTTTAAAGCACGACAAAGGCGGTAAGTTAAAGACAAAACTTTCGTATTATTCGGGTCGCGGTTCGCTCGGCGGCTGGCTTCGCGCTGTTACAAATCAACTTGCAATTGACCAATTTCGCAAGATGAAACGACTCGTGCAAATTGAAGAAGACCGCGAATTTGAAAATTTAGCGCAAGATTCTTCGGAGAAAACGGGAAATGATTTAGTGGTTTCCAAAAGCGAAAATCCTGAGGAACTTTTCAGCCAAACCGAAGCTCAAAAAGATGTGTCAAACGCTTTGAAACAGGCGATTGACGAACTCGAAGCCGAAGATAAACTAATTTTGAAACTCTATTATTTCGATGATTTGAAATTAAAAGAAATTGGAAGTACTCTGGGTTTTCACGAAGCGACGGCAAGCCGCAAACTTGTTCGTGTTCAAACCGAAATCAGAAAGTCGGTCGAGAAAATTTTGCGCTCCAAACACGGCTGGAACGAAGAAGAAGTAAAACGCAATTTATCGGAAACTGCATCAAAACTCGGCATCAGTTTTGAAAAATTGTTTGCGGTTTTACTTGTGTTCGCGCTCGTGCAAGAGTTTTTGTATCAAAGCGTTCTTTAGTTTGGGAAAATTTTAGCCATGAACGCAGAGAGAGGAAAAAGATTTTTGAAACAACGAATTACGCGGATTTTCGCGGATTTTTATAAATTTAATTCACGTTAATTAGCGTAGCTCGTTGTCGACATTTTTCTCTAAAAGCTCTGTGTTCTCTGTGGCAAAACAAGAATGGAATTTGAATTCGACAAAGAAATAGATGCTCTTTTGCGGCAAACGGCGAAAGGCGAATCTGCGTTTGCCAGTGGAATTCCAAATTCTAATCATCTTGATGCCGACGAAATTTCCGCTTTTGCCGAAAACGCTTTGCCCGGAATGGCGAAACAGCGTTACACGGCGCATCTGGCAAATTGCAATTCGTGTCGAAAAAGCTTATCGAATTTGATTTTGCGCAATCCCGAAACTAAAAGTGAGACAGTTCACGCTGAGGAAACTGCCGCAATTTCCTCAACAATTCCTTGGCACAAACACCTTTTCGCTTTTCCGAATTTGGCTTACACGCTCGGCGCGTTGGTGCTTGTGTTTAGCGGAATTATTAGTTTTGTCGTTGTGCAGAACATGAATAAATCGCAAAATGCGGAAGTTTCACAAATCAGCGAAAAATTGCAAAGCAACAACGGAATTTTCCAAAATAACGAAGCCGCGCCGACTCCGACTGGTTTTTCAAACAACGCAAATATAGCTTCAAACACAAATGCGGCATCCGTTTCTTCGTCAAATTCGACGGCAGAAGTGCCAACAATGAATTCAAATATGAATATAATTGTAAGCAAACCAAGTGCTTTGCCAAACGCCGCGCCAAAAAATGAACCGCGCCGCGAAGACAATTCTCCGACAGCGAACAAAGAAAACAATTTTCAAGCGGATGGAACGATTGCCGACACTCAAATTGAAAAGAAACAAGACAGCGCGGCGGTCAATGATAACAGCGCAGAAGACGATAAAACATTAAAATCGGAAACAAAACTATCTGCCCGCCAAACTTCCGAACTTCCGAAAGCCAAAACACTCAGTTCGACTTTGAAGAAAGCGGAAAAATCTGACGCAGCAAATAGTGAAACAACCCGCGTCGGCGGCAAAACTTTCAATCGCAGAAATAATGTCTGGTATGACGCGGCTTATAATAATCAAAAAACAACCAACATCACACGTGGCACAAGTGAATACAAAAAACTCGACGCAGATTTGCGCGTCATTGTCGAAAATCTTGGCGGAACAGTTGTAATTATCTGGAAAGAAAAAGCGTATCGGATTCAATAATTTCCGTGCAAAATAAATGTCGGGACAAATTCCGTTTCTCCAAAACCTTTCAATCTTCCCAAACAAAAGCTAAAATAACTTTATGAAAGTTTTTGCTTTATTTTTGTGTCTTTGGTGCTTTTTCGCGGCAAATTCCCAAGCACAATCTGTTTGGCAAGCAAGACTTGACGGCAAAGTTGAGTTTTATCAAACCACTGATTTTGGCATAGCTTTAACCGGCACGGACAATTCGCTTTACGCAATTGACGGGCAAACGGGCGAAACGCTTTGGCGCAGACGGCATAAAGGCTTAAATGAAACTTCCGTTACGCCGATACCGTCAACCGATTTGATTTTGCTCAGTTTGGACGAAGGCAGCAAATCGCGCATCGAAGCGGTTGATTTACTTTCGGGCGCGTCAATTTGGCGCAGCGATAAAGTCAAAGGCGACGTTTTGCAGCTTGCAGTTGAGCCTGAACAGGATTTGCTCGCAGTTGTTCTGGTCAAAAAGGCAAAAGGTAAAGTCGGCGAAGAACTCAAACGAACGCCGACGATTCATGTTTTGCGGCTGTCAGACGGCAACGAACTTTGGAAAAAAGAACTTGATTCGGACGTGGAAATGATGCCGTCGCGTTTCGGCGAAAATTTGGGCGAAGTTCCTTTTACGTTGGGTAATTATCGTGCGCCTTTGATTTTGGACGGCAGACTTTATTTATTTTACGAAGGCGCAACGAGTTATGACGCACGGACGGGCAAAGAAAAAGAGCGCGAAAAATTTAAAATCAACGAAGACGGTTTGGCTTTGACGGAAGCCGATCCGGTTTTCGACGAAAAATACGTTTTTACGTCGGGACGCGGAAAAATTCGCGCCGTCAATCGCAAAACCGGCGAGGTCGAATGGACAGCCGACGATTTAGGCGTTACGCCTGAAATGGCGGTTGTCGGAGATATTCTATATGTTCGCACGGGCGGACAATTTACGCGCATTGAAGACGGCGAGATAAAAGAAAAGGGTTCGTTTGGCGTTTCGGCAATTGACACGAAAAACGGCAAAACTTTGTGGCGTTACAAAGGCGCGGACAAAGGTTTGACAAATTTTGTTTTCTCAAACGCGAACACAATTTTGATTGCCGACAAAGACGATTTGATAACGATTGATGCAAGAAGCGGCAAACGGATTGAAAAGAGCGAACACGATGTCGAAAAAGCGCAGTTTGTTTTGATAAACGAGCGCGGCGAAGCGGTTGTCGGCGGACGCGATGAAATTGCCGCATTTCAAGTCAAAAGTCAAAAGTCAAAAGTCAAAAGTCGGTTGGAAGTTCAAGGTTTTGCCGAAATCCAAAATCCAAAATCTAAAATCCAAAATCAAGTTGTTTGGCGCGTCAAACATAAAGCACCTTCGCGCGGAGTTTTCCGCCTTGTCGCTGGAATTGCATTGCGGGCAACTGCACTATATTTTCGTTACGGCGGCATTGCAACTTCCGCTTTGAATCTCGTGCGCGGTGCGGGATTGGCGCGTTCCGTACTTGCGCTTCGTTGGTCGGGTTTGAAAAATCAATTTTCTTCTTTCGATTTGACAACATTGGCGAGCAATTCGGCGAAAAATTACGTTACAAACAAAATTTATTCTTACGGCATCGCTTCAAGAACATCAAATCTTTTAAATCGCGTGGGCGGTTTGCAAATTACAACACCTTCAAACATTCGTGGAAAAATTATCGGCGGCGCAATCAATCGCGTAACGCCTTCGCGCTCTGATGTGCAGGAAAGTTTATTAGATAGAATTGACCCCGTGCGACAAGTCGAAAAACTTTCCAATTACTTTTTGCGCCGAAAACGTCTGGCAGATTTGCGCGGAAATTATATGTATTTTTACACTGATTTGCCGAAGCCATTTGACAAAAAAGGTTTGGTCGGCGTAAATGTTCACACTGGCGAAGATGCGCGGTTTATTTTGGTTTCCGAACCCGATGCGCGTTTTGTAACCGATGAAACTGTCGGTTTGCTTTATTCGGCGGACGGCAATCGTTTGTTGGCTTTCGATGTTTTAAATAGATAAATAATCACAAATTAATGGCGGGACGCACCAAAACTCATATCAAAAAAGCGGAACGCCGTTTGGTAAATCTGCGCCAAATCAATGAAGCCGACGAAAACGATATAAATAAGAGATTTGGTTTGAATGTTTCGGCGTTTAGATAAAAAGTGAATAGGGCAAAATCTATAAATTCTTAAACAAATTGCCCCGCCGCCAACACCGAAGACCAAGCCCATTGAAAATTATAACCGCCGAGCCAGCCCGTAACATCAACAACTTCGCCGATAAAATACAAACCTTTAACGCGCTTGCTTTCCATTGTTTTTGATGAAAGTTCGTCGGTTGAAACTCCGCCGTGTGTTACTTCCGCTTTTTTGCAGATTTAATATAGCTTATGTGGTGTCGGATTTTTTAATTTTCTCAATCCGCAATTTTTCGAGTTCTGCACCCGTTTTTTTCCAAGTTTCAACCCAATTTTTTAGTTGTTCGCGCTCATTTGTCATATCACTTAAATTTTAACACAATCGGACGAAAACAAGATTTCATTTCGGTAGACAAAGCATTTTATCCGAGATTGCAAGCAATTGCGTGCGCAGCTTTTAAATCCGTTTCAATTTTGAGCCGCCTTTTCTCGTCTGCTTCAACTAGAATGCTGATAACATTTGCATTATTTTTCCGCAAACATCGGCTTTTCCGGTGCTTTTGAATTTCATCAGGAAGCGAATTAGTTTGCCCAATGCAAATCAGCGCGTGATGTCCTTTTTTTCGTTTATCGGTTTTACGTTTCGAGATAATGCAAACCGCCGGAATTTGTTCAAACGGCTCATTTAAACCGAACACTTCAAAATCGTATGTATTCTTTTTTCCGCGAAAAACCGCCGAGCCGATCGGTTTCGCTTTTTTCTTTTTCGGCGTTATTCGGCGCGGTAAATTTACCGTTTCTTTTTTCAGTTCAACTGTTTTTACAGCTCTTTCCGCTGCTTTTGTTTTCTCCTTATTTGGTTTTTTAAGTAGAATAACTGATCTAGTTTTTTCCCTTTTCGGCTTAACTTTTTGCGCGGAAACTTTTGCGTTGCTTTTTTCTTTAGCCGCCACAGTCTTTTTAACGGAAACGATTTGTTTAGACTTATTTACATTTCCGGCTGATTTTTTTTTACCTTTCGCACTTGCCGGTTTGGTATTTACTTGAACGTTTTTGGCTTTTTTAGACGGAGAAACTGGTTCAACTTTTTTTAATTTAGTTTTTTTAACTGAAATATCCGCTTTGACTTTCTTCGCTTTCGGCTTTGCGAGGTGATTAGAAACAGGCGATTTTAAATTCTTAACTGTAGATTTAGACTTTTTGATGGATTTGATTTGTTTGGGTTTTTCTGTTTTAGTCGTTTTAGCGGCGGTAACAAATTTAGCTTTTTTCGTTGTCGGTTTAACTTTCTGTTTAGAAATAATCAGTTTGTTTTTCGGTAGTTTAACTTTTTGAGCAAAAATAATCGGCGCAGTTTTTTTATTTTTTGGTTCGACATTTTTGACAGAAGCCGCCGCAGGCTTCTTGATTATTGTTTTAACTTTCTGTTTCGGCGCAGTCGGTTCAGACTTTTTTTTGGAAGTTTGAATTTTCTTATTGGAATTAGCCAATACGAACTTTTTTACTTTCGGTTGTGCCTTTGCATCTGTCTTTTTTTTGTCTAAATTATGTTTCATATAATACATTGTATTATAAATGAAACATCAAATCAAAATCTGAACGCATTAGTTTTGAGCAATAAAAAGAAAGCGTTGTTCTGACATCGGGATAAGTTTTTTCTGAAATTTTACGCCGTATTTTTCAAGTTCTGCGCCGAGATTATTTCCGCCGAAAAGGAGCAAGCTGCTTTTCTTTGACCATTTGAGAAGTTTAGGAAGTTTTTGTGTGAACTTATCAAGCGCGCGGCAAGTTATAAATTCAACATCAGGCTTCGGCAGTTCTTCAAATTGTTTGTTCTGAATAATTGTGCATTTTCCCAAATCAAATTTTGCTAAAACTTCTTTAAGAAAATCCGCTTTTTTTGGTTTTGATTCGATTAAAACGCCGTGCAGATCTTGGCGCACAATCAGACACGGCAACGCGGGCAAACCCGCGCCCGCGCCGACATCGGCAAACTTTGCGTTTTCGGGCAAAAACTCTAAAAGTGTGAGCGATTCTAAAATATGCCGGACGGCGAATTCTTCTGCTGAACACGGCGCGACCAAGTGCAGAATTGCATTATGCTTTTGGACGAATTCGTAATAATCGGCGAGTTCGATAATCTTTTCATCATTTATCGAAACGCCAAAACTCGTTTGATTAATTTCGACGGTGTTTATAAATTGTTGACGTAAATCGTTCATTAAATATGAATTTACACAGCTTGATTTTCAACTTGTTGAATGGCAAAAAGAAACCGTAGACTAACACAACTTCACACGGATTTTATTTTTTCGTGTAAGTCGGTGTGTCATCTGCGGTTTCCTGCAAATTCACTTTCTATTTTCCGCGCGGCGGCAAAATTTCTTCCTTATTCCGCACATCCGGTTTGCGCTGATACATTCCGACGATTTCGCCTTTTGCAACGACGTGATTTTCCATCGCGTCGAGTAATGCCTGGCGATTAAATCCGCTTGGCAAATCTAATTTTGTGTCGAGCGCGAAAACTTGAAAATGATATTTATGCGGCGGGTCTTCGCGCGGCGGTTTCGGTCCGTAATAACCAATTTTGCCAGTGATGTTCGCGCCCTGCATCGCGCCGTTTGCCATTTCGGTTTTCATCACGTTTTCCGGCAAACCCGTTACGTTCGGCGCGATATTCGCCATAATCCAATGCGTCACGGGTTTTAGAGCAGCATCTGGGTCTTCCATCATCAGAACCAAAGATTTTGCATTGTTTGGAACGCCCGACCATTTTAATTCCGGTGAAACGCCTGCATAATAATTCGAGTATTTGTCGGGAATCATTCCGTTATTTTGAAAAGCTGAAGTTTGAACGGTGATTGTCGCATTTGCGCCTGCGATTTCCGGCAACAACACAGAAATGTAATCACGCGACATAATCGGCGGCATTGCTTTTAAGTTATAACTGATGCAATAAATGATGTTATTCGTATCATCGGTTACAAGCATCGAACCGTCTTTCATTTGCGCTAAACCGGCAAGCCGTCCGAAATGCGCGCCTTTGCCGCCGGGTGCGCCGCCTTTGACCAGAAATCCGGTCAAAAACGGTTCAATCTTTTGGGATGTCCCGCGTTGTCAAAGCGTATGCGAATGACTTCGTAACCGCTCGGCGGAACACGATTCCAAGAACCGCGCATTGCCACGAAAGCGTCATTTTTATATTCGGCGGGAAACTGCGCGCCGGTGTAAAAAGCCATCTGCATCGGCGCGGCGTGCGGCGTGTAAAGA
>MWVX01000873.1_pt1 | contig 9926 bp, 7 predicted proteins | sample 1047311 | NCBI WGS metagenome assembly MWVX01 (sample SAMN06349984, study PRJNA376086) | soil metagenome | isolation source: MtG-4 sample Antarctic (ecotone) soil | place: Antarctica | collected 2015-01-13
ACCAAAAGCATTCCACTTCTCCAGTTCGTGCCCCTTTGGGTAATTAAAAGCATGGGTAGTAGTGCGGAAACCAACTACGGGTTTACCGGTTTTTAAATAATCTTCAATATATTTTACCTGAACGGCGGGTAACCGACGCCATCTTAAAAAAAAGACTGCTACATCGGCTTCTTTTAAAGCTTCTAATCCCGGAATATTTTCTTCAGAGTTACGATCAGGATAAGCTTTTAGAACCTTAGTACTAAATCCATAATTTTTCTCTAATTCAGCAGCAATGATAGGCAGGGTTGCTTCCCCGCTATACTCATGGTCGCCGGTAACAAATACAATTAATGGTTTTTTTATCTTGGCACCTGGTCTTGTTTGCGAACAGGAGTAAAAGGTATTGTGGAGCAGTGCGAATAGTAAAACAAAATATCTAATGTTCTTTAGATTTTTCATACGGTTATGAGATTAATAAGTTTAACCACTTTAATTATTCAAAGTGCGATCAATTTTCAAGGGGATGCCTTTTCAGTAGTTCATCCGGTTTATAAAAGCCGGTTTTATCTTTTGTGGCGGCACGTACTTTTTTCACTTTTAGTGCAGAAATAGCAGACGCTTTGTTTCCAAATGAATTGCGTACATAAGTTAGTACGGCAGCTACTTCATCATCTTTTAGCATTCCACCAAAAGGAGTCATGGGTACCTGTCCGGGATATTCTTTACCATTAACTTTAATAGGTCCGTAAAGTCCTTTTAGCACCAGTTTAATCAACCGCTCTTCATTGCCTACTACCCACTTGGTTGATGTAAGGGGTGGAAAGCCGCTAGCAGTCAGTCCTTTACCATCCGTCTGATGGCAGGTAGCACAATAACCATCCCGTGAATATATTGCCTGACCTTTAAGGAACAATTCTCGCTCAGGCCCTTTAAAATCGGTTTTCACAGCCTCCTCTTTTTTCACTTTTACCTCCTGTCCATTTAAGTGGGCCAGTGCTGTTGTATGGGCATGTACCATCCATTCATCAATAGGTTTTTTTCCGGCTTCGTTCACAATCGGCAAACCCTTTTCTTTACTAAGCCAGGAGGCTGCTACTATTGCTTCAAGGCGAACCCGCCCATGAACATCTTTAGCTGCTTCTAAAAGCAGGCTTGCCTGGTCGGGTACCTGGTGCCCGGTATAGCGAAGCACCCTTACCGCAGCAGCCCTCGCGTGGAAGTCTTTTGCCTTAAGTAATTGACGAAGGAGCTTTTGGTCTACTTTATTTAGTCCCCAGCTTACCCATAATGCTTCAAGTAAATTATGCTCATAACCCGCATCATTCTTATCAAGCATAGTAACCCAGGTATTAAGACGAGGAAGAACTTCATTTACCGGACGTCCCCGAAGTTCCCGGCGGGTACGGTAACGGGTTCGATATTCCGGAAGTTTTAAATTATTCAATAATTCATCTATTGAAGCCCCTGCGACACGAGCTGGAGTAACTAATGGTCGGGAAGGATATGTTATCCGGTAAATTCTTCCCTTAGTATGATCGCGAAGCGGATCACGAGCATTATGCTGCATGTGACCAATCAACACATTATGCCAGTCAACCACATATAGTGAACCATCCGGAGCAAACTCCATGTCCACCGGGCGAAAGTTCTTGTCTTCAGATACCAAAAGATCTTGCCTATGATTGCTTTTATAACCTGTTCCATTATCAACCAGTGTATGTTCTTTGGTACCTAAAAATCCAATGGTGTTGTTAATAAGAAAGTCTCCCTGCACCTCATTAGGAAAGTGACGGCTGGAGATAAACTCCAGGCCGGATGTTGGTCGAACCCTTTGCTTTTCTTCAATTAACTGAACTGATTTATGTGTAGCTACGCCATACCTTGACTTAACTGATCCCGGCATCATCCAGCGAACATCGGGACTTGAAGTCTCAGCAAAAAAATTCTGTCCCCATTCATCAAAAGCAATGCCCCATGGATTAGGAATTGAAAGTTGAGCTGTGCGCTCTAAATGACGGCGTTGAGGATTATAACGGTAGAAGCCGCCATTTGTAGCGCGAACCGGACCGTAAGATGTTTCAACATTGGTATGTAAAAAAACGCCCTCACCCATATAAATAGCGCCTGAAGGATCTACAGTATATGCATGGTGAGCATGATGAGTATCGTGATCATCAAAACCACTTAAAAGAATTTCTTTTGTATCCACTTTATCGTCTCCATCTGTGTCTTTAAAGAGCATAAAGTTGGTACCCTGGGAAACGTACACACCTTCGGGGGCAAGTTCGAAACCAACAGGAAGATATAAACTATCTGCAAAAACAGTTGATTTGTTTGCCTTGCCATCTCCGTTGGTATCCTCCAGAATGATGATCTTATCATTTGGCTTTTTATCTCCGGGCTTCCAGGCAGGGTAAGTTGGCATAGTAGTCAGCCACAGGCGTCCTTTATTATCAAATGATAACTGGTTTGGTTTAGCTAAGTCAGGAAATTCCTTTTCTGATGCAAACATTTCTATTTTATATCCCGGTGCTACCCTCAGTTTACTAAGCGCTTCATCTCCATACAAATATTCAAGGCTTCCGTTTTTATCCGGATTAAAGTTTGTATTTACAGGAGGAAGTTTTGAAGTTTTTTCGTCGGCGGCTGCCACGTCCAGCTTTTCTCCATTGGCTGCCTTCCAAATAGCCTCATCTCTTATTGCCGTCATCTCCCGGATTTTTACAAGTTCCGCAGGATAATTATCAGGGCCAAAAGGATTGAATCTTCGGCCATAAACATGAACCCCGTTGGGGATTTTAAGATCATTATGCCACATCCAGTTTTTCTCCATTACTGCATCATGAACCAGTGCACGGTTTGCCTCAACAATAGCGGGTGCATTGCCAAATATTTGATTTGTAAGAAGGGTAGAAAATTTAGCATAACCAGCATCATTAAATTGTGAACCGTCTATTGTTAATGGCTCCGTAGTGGTATCGAACCATTCTTTTGACGGTAAGTAAGCATTTACAAATAGAACCTTGTTTTTGCCGGCAATTTCTTTCATAGCCTCTGCATACAGAGCAAGGTTTGTGTTTTCCTGTTTGCCATTTGGCAAGTCATATTTATTAGACAAATCCTCAAAGGCGATGGGAGAAACGATAGCCAATTGAGGAGTGTTGGTTCCATTGTATTTTTGGCTTAAAGTATGTTTGATAAAAGCATCCAGCTCGGCTTTGTAATTTTCAAGTCCTTGTTTTCCCTGAAATGATTCGTTATAGCCAAAGAAAGCAATGATTATATCAGCCTTATGCCTGCTTACCCACTCATCTGGCGTTTCATAAAAACCCTGGCTGTCTGAATTCCTGGCTAGTTCGGTTTGAAATTTTTCAGCGCCTGGAAGGGCCCATGGTGATACTCGACCGGAATGGGGCCTAAAGCCGGGTGTATTCCCTCCATCACACATGTTTCTAATATAGAGCAAACTATCAGGATACCGAAGGTGCATCTCCGTTTCAAAATGACCGAAATTCATCATTCGTGAGCCAAGATTATTACCAACTAAGATGATATGAGAACCTTTTTTAATCTTTAGAAGTGTAGAAGAATCAGGTGGAGTTAACTGGAGAGAAACTAACGCTATTGCTAAAACCCCTGCACCTGTTATAAATACTTTGATATTATCCTTCATCCTTATTAACATCATCCATTTTATTTTAAGAATTTTTTGAAATAAGTTTTTAGCAAGAAGCTATTTGAAATTTAAAACAACAAGTTTTAACAGATAAAGTTTCCATTTAAGGAATAGACTCTGTGAGAAATTTATTGCTGTTGTTACCATTATTCATTCCTAAACAGCTTGAAGAAGATATAAGACAATAATTTCAAAACTTTTACCAGCGTTCACTTACATCTCCTTAAAAATCAAATCTAAAAGTTTTATTAGCATCTACCAAAAGAGAAAGCGAATAAAACTTCACCAATAGTAAGCCGGATAATAAGTGACAGCGATTATTATAATTTGCTCCTGGATGGCAGTTAGTGTTGAAATTGGAAGATAACATTTCGCCTAACCTTTCATGATAAGAATGTAAGATAATTGTTCAACTAGTAAAATAACCAGGAAGAAAACTTAGTAAGTAAAAGCGAGGGATATTATTTGATGGGAAGAAGTCTGAGTTGTTATTAAACTATCCGCTTAATACCAACATCTTTAAAAAATTTATACTATCCGGAGCAAACTGCTTAGACTTTTATTACTTTACTTTTTCTAATGATTTAATCCATTCTGCAATTTTACGAACCTCGTTGTAGGGCACATGAGTCATAGGTGGCATTTGTACTGAATAGCCGGGCCAATGCTCTGGTTTTGGTTTTTGTATAAGTTGAATAATCTGGGGAACAGAATATTTCCGCTTAGCTACTTCCTTATACGCGGGGCCTATTTGCCTTGTGTCCGGATTATGACATGCGAGGCAAGTATTTTTTTGTAACAAGTTTTTGATTTCCTGGTAAGAAGCTTGTTTTGCAGTACCTGAAGATGTTTTTCCAGAAGGCGTTTTGGTCGTAGTAAGTTCATCACCTGCAATAACTCCGGTTCCTTTTAAGGAGACAGCCTTTTTGGAAGGTGGATTCAGGTTTGATCCCTTAGCCGAACTCATATTGCTTACTTCAGTTATAATAAGTTGAGTTCCTTTATTTTCCAATTCATCCAAGGTCCACGGTCTTGTTCTTAATTCATTTTTTGCCCTTAGCAGTTTTACCTCTGCAGATGTAACAAATGGGCCGGTAGTATCAGTGGCTCTACGTCTTGGATTAACATTGCCAAATTCGTAACGAACATAATTAACAACGGATGCAATCCATTCATCTGAGTTTGCCCCTAATGGAGGCATTATTGAAGGATAGGTTTTACCATCAACAGGGCCTGTTAAACCATGAAGAATAATTTTTACCAGGTTATTTTTATCACCACCTAAACGCTTTGAAGCTCCGGCAAGTGGTGGAGCCGCTAAATCAGCAGAACCTGCTACGGCAATACCTTTACCATTAGGTCCATGGCATGTTACGCACAACGAAGAAAAAGTGGCAGCGCCGCTTAAAATCATTTTACGCTCTTCTTCAGGCATATTACCAAGACGGGCACCATAAGTCTTTACATCTGTGTTTTTGTCCATTGCTTTTTTTGCCGACACAAACATTTCATTGTCTTTATTTGTATCCACTAATTCCTGCACAATAGCTGCTGCCTTTTTAGAAGTCCGGTTATACAATGATAGTAAAAGTTGTATCCTTACATCATACCCCGGATCATTTATCATGTCTGAAAGCTTATCTATTACCTGTTCATCATTCCTTTTTATAAACGGTTCGCTTATCCAAATTGCGGCTCTTCTTACCTGCAGGTTTTCATCCTTCATAGCAGTAAATAAAATATCCTTATCTATAGCATCAAGGCCTTCCAATGTCCATAGAGCGTGAATTTTTGCAAGTACTGAAGGTTTTGCCGGTAAGGTAGCCTGCTGCCCCGCTACAATTTGTTTCAGCTGGGGAATGACAGATTTATCTCCCAAAACAATTATTTGTTTTTGAGCATTATCTCTCCACCACCCGTTCTTATGATCTAAATATTTTACTAGCTGCAGTGCTGTTTCATTCAACATCTGTGGTTTGGGTTCCTCCTTATAGCCGTCGTACACTAATCTATAAATGCGACCATGTCCTATATTTTTAGCAAGGCCTTTCTGATCTATAGCTTTACGAAGGAATGTGCCTGGTCTGGTCCAGTTACCCTGTTGAATAATACCACGATGCATATCAACAATATAAAGATTTCCATCAGGCCCTGTATAAGTATTAACAGGTCTGAAGTTCATATCCGTAGAAGCAATAAACTCCTGGCGGTAATAGGCATTTTGAACGATGATTTTTCCCTTTACATTCAACACTTTTGCACGACGTATCACCCTTGCAACAGGTTCACAAATAATATAATCTCCAACAAGATCGGCAGGAAGTGTATTCCCCCTGTAAATGGATTGGCCGCATGAAGCGGTGAAATGATTCAATGTACTATCAGGCCTTAACCTGGGAAGTCCCCCTTGTACATCAGCAGTTGCGATAATGGGCCATACCTGCTGAAACTCACTGCTAACCTGGTCGGGAAAGTCGAGACCACCATAAGAAGGATTTATCTGTGGTCTTACCAGGGGATTTTCGCCGCCGGCACTGGAAAAAAACAGGCGACCATAGTCATCATGTGTTATACCCCATTGTCCGCCTGTACCACCTGGAATTGAATCAGCCTTCAACATTCCGTTTGAGTAACGAAACCTAACAGGATCATATGTGATATAAATAAAATTATCGAGGTTCCAGTCAAGGCCACTCCTTTGGTGCTCCATATTTGCATCACTCACACTATAACCTTCCTTCTGAAAAACGATCCTTTTCTCATCTGCTTTGCCATCACCATTGGTATCTTTGTAAGCAGCAATAGTGATGGTGTTTGTTTCATTTACCAGCAATTCGTGATTAACACACAGTACCATTCGTGGCAATAAGAGACTGTCAATAAAAACACTGCTCTTATCCATTTTACCATCATTATCTGTATCTTCTAAAAGGATGATGCGGCTTTTATTTATCCGTTCGTCTGTAGCATCTGCATCCTGCATATAAGTAAGCATTTCCGCCACATACATTTTCGCATTTCCATCCCAGGCAATAGCTACGGGTTCCTTTATCATTGGTTCGCTCGCTACCAGTTGAAGATGATAGCCTTTGGGCAGGTTAAATGTTTTAAGGCTTTCCTCAGGAGTTAAGTAAGCTAAGGAAGGAGTTGGATTGAATAAACGATCGGGATACGGATTACCAGCCTTACTGGTAGAAGCTTCTCTTGTAATTGTGCAGGTATAAACCAGCATAGAAAACGATAGTAGCCCAATTATTGAAAATACTCTTTTCATGGGATAAGGTAAAGCGTTATTATTTTTTTGAAGAGGTAAGTTTTTGCGGATTTGCTCCCATAGCATATTTAATTCCGCCAAGGATATGTTGTAAGTACATAGGGTCTTCATAAGATTTATTATCATGGCCCAGGGCGGTATAAAAAGCCCTGCCTCCGTCAAAATCATGATACCAACTCATAGGATGAAACTCCCCGTTTGCACCACCTGTATAACTGTTTTCATCAATAGTTATTAAAATATGTAAATCTGTGCCTATCCACTTAAAGTTATACAATTCATCAAAGCGCTTCCATTTTTTGGGTAAGTGAGCAGTGGCAATATTATTAGGATCGGCAATATTAAAGATAGCCTCCTGCTGGCGGGGATGACTCTTAAAATAAGCACCGTTTAACTCCCCAAACCAGGGCCAGTCATACTCAGTATCTGCAGCAGAATGCAAGCCAACAAATCCCCCTCCTGCTTTAATGAATTGCTCAAAAGCCTGTTGTTGAGGGTTGCTTAGAACATCCCCGGTTGTACATAAAAAAATGACAGCTGTATATTGTTTTAAATTACTTGCAGTAAATATGTTGGCATTTTCAGTTGTATCAGCAAAAAAATTATTCTTACGGCCAAGCTCTTGAATAGCCTTCTTGCCGGCTTCAATTGCAGATCCATGACGAAACCCTGCGGTCTTACTAAAAACAAGTACCCTTTTTTGTTTTGCTGAGATGTGTCCGCTTACAAATAATGTTATTATCAAAAGCAAAATACGGAATAGGTGAAGTTTATTTCGTTTCATAAATTATTTAGTGATCTTCCATCCAATATTTATTTAAGCTTCTTTTTTTATTAAAGAACTTATTAAACTCGTTAATAATTATTCAAATATACCTTTAGCATAGAGCTACTTCAAAAGTAAATAAAGTCTAATTCAAAAAATGGAAAATGAGTTATTAGAACCCGTTATGCAGTACAACTTAAACTTACAGGGTAATAGATTTTTAAAAAATAATAAAAGAAAAAACAAAAGATTTTAATTTTCTATGGTACTATCTATTGGTGCAGGAAGCTTATTTTGTTCCCATGTAAACGATTCCGGCTTTTGGTTATTTAAAGAATATTTCAACTTAAGTATTAAAGATACTTTCCGCTTACGGACAGCTATGGAATCTATTATTTCGGTGATAGATTTAGGAGGTGTATTACTATTAAATTTTATTATCTGATTACTAAATAAATAACATATGGAAAATAGTACAGCAGACCAACGTTTTGAAGAAACAGGATTAACTCTTCCTCCTGCACAAGAGCCGCTAGGAGTATATAAACCGTTTCTTATTGATGGAAAGCACTTGTATGTATCAGGTCATGGCCCATTACAAAATGATGGCACTAATATCTCAGGGCGTATTGGCGATAATTTGGATATGGATCAAGGTAAAATGGCGGCACAGCAAGTTGGATTAGCAATCCTTTCAACAATTAAAAAAAATTTGGGGAGCCTTAATAAAATTAAACGTGTGATAAAAGTATTGGGCATGGTAAATAGTGTTGCTGATTTTGAGAAGCATCCTTACGTTATTAATGGATGCAGTGAATTATTTAAAAAAGTTTGGGGTGAAGAATATGGTATTGGTGTAAGAAGTGCAGTAGGTATGGGCTCTTTGCCCGGGAACATTCCTGTAGAAATTGAAGCAATGTTTGAATTGTATTAAAGCAATAGCATGAGAGATAATAAAAAATCAGACTGGTATCGCATAAAAAATATTAATGAAATAGACTCACCCGCTTTAATCATATACCCAGACAGGGTTAAAGAAAATATCAGGATTCTGTTATCAATGATTGATGATGTAAAGAGATTACGACCTCATGTAAAAACACATAAAACAATCGAAGCAACATTATTAATGATGGAAGCAGGAATTCATAAGTTTAAATGTGCAACCATACCTGAAGCCGAAATGCTGGCAATTGCCGGAGCGCCTGATGTATTGCTGGCGTATCAACCAGGTGAACCTAAAATGCAGCGACTTATCTCATTAATTAAACAATATCCCAGTACTACGTTTTCATGTTTGGTTGATAATCCTGCTTCTGCTAAAATTATTGCAGATGCCGGGTTTGCAAATGAGATTCCAATTGAGGTATATATTGATTTAAATGTTGGGATGAACAGAACGGGTATTACACCTGGAGATGAAGCTATTGAACTATACAAACAGTGCGTTGCAATGAAAGGGATAAAACCAATAGGCCTCCATGTATACGATGGCCATGTTAGAACGGAAGATTTTTACCAACGAAAAGCAGAATGCAATGAAGCTTTTAAAGCTGTTGAGAATCTTCAAAAAAGATTAATGGGAGAAGGTTTTACTGAACCAATTATAGTTGCTGGTGGCTCACCTACATTTCCGATCCATTCCAACAGGAAAAATATTGAATGTAGTCCGGGTACATTTATTTATTGGGACAAGGGATATGAAATGGTATGTGCAGAACAACATTTTCTTCCGGCAGCATTGGTTATTGCAAGAATAATTTCTCTACCAGGTGAAACAAAACTTTGCTTAGATCTTGGCCATAAATCTATATCAGCAGAAAATGAATTACACAACCGTGTGCATTTTTTGAATGCTCCTGAAGTAAAATTTATTAGTCAGAGCGAAGAACATTTGGTAGTAGAAACTAATGCAAATCATTCTTATAAAATAGGTGATGTGCTATATGGGTTGCCAGTTCACATATGCCCAACATGTGCCTTATATGACCGTGCATTAGCTGTAAAAAATAATGAAGTATCAGGTGAATGGAAGATCATTGCAAGAGATAGAAAGATTAATGTTTAATTGATTTTGAATAGGGAATAGTGAATAGTGAGTAATTGATTGGAATCAGTTTCTATAAAAATTAAAATTGTGTGTTTAACACCTAGCTTCCAGAATATAATTTTCAATTTTTTAACTCTCAATCTTCAAATCTCTTTAAGCTCTCCTGTTGGTTTTTTTA
>MWVX01000874.1_pt1 | contig 9912 bp, 7 predicted proteins | sample 1047311 | NCBI WGS metagenome assembly MWVX01 (sample SAMN06349984, study PRJNA376086) | soil metagenome | isolation source: MtG-4 sample Antarctic (ecotone) soil | place: Antarctica | collected 2015-01-13
GAAAAATTTTATTCGGCTGGTGTCGTTTTACCTCATTCCCTATTGCCTGAGCGAGGTGTGTTTTTCCTAATCCTACTCCTCCATAAATCACCAATGGATTAAAAGAGTTGGCACCAGTTTTTTATGAGTACCTTGAGGAGCATTATGTAAACCTGTTGGCGAAAACCTTAAAAAGAGAACTGGGTAAAGATGCCCAGCTTGAATACCGCATTATGGTAGATGGTGGCAATAATTATAATAAGCCGGTAACAGTGGATGTTTCGGGGCAGGGATATAAATCTTTCTCTAATAATGAGATGGATTTTCCCTTAGTGATCAATACACCCGTGAAAAATCCATTCGTAATTCCGGGATTGAAAAAAATGCATATAGATTCCCAACTCAATTCCATCTATACATTTGAATCATATATAGAAGGTGATTGCAACCGGGTAGCACGCCGTGCGGGCAAAACAGTAGCTGAAAAACCTGGTGCCAACTCTTTTAATCCATTGGTGATTTATGGAGGAGTAGGATTAGGAAAAACACACCTCGCTCAGGCAATAGGGAATGAGGTAAAACGACACCAGCCGAATAAAATCGTTCTGTATGTCAGTTCAGAAAAATTTATCAATCAATTTGTGGATCATAGCCGCAACCAGGCTATAAATGATTTTATCCATTTTTATCAGATGATAGATGTGCTCATCATAGATGACGTGCAGTTTTTTAACAAAGCTGAAAAATCACAGGATGCATTCTTTGCCATCTTTAATCACCTGCACCAATCAGGTAAGCAACTTGTATTGACTACAGACAAAGCGCCAAAAGATCTGGAAGGTGTGCAGGAGCGTTTGCTCAGTCGTTTTCGTTGGGGCCTTAGCGCTGATGTGCAGGTTCCCGATTATGAATGCCGCATAGAGATACTGGAACGGAAGATGAAGAACGATGGTTTGGAAATGCCTAAAGAAGTAGTAAAATATATTGCCTATAATATTAGTAACAATATCCGCGAACTGGAGGGTGCACTCATTTCTTTGTTGGCACAATCTTCGCTCAATCGGAGAGAAATTGATTTAGAATTAGCAAAGAAAGTGTTACGCAACTTCATCAAATCATCCAGTAAAGAAATAACCATCGATACCATTCAAAAGCTGGTGTGTGAGTATTTCGAAGTTCCTTATGATAAGCTGCTCCAGAAAACCCGCAAGCGTGAGATAGTACAGGCCCGCCAGATCACTATGTACCTCGCCAAAGCATTTACCAAAAATTCACTGAAAACTATCGGTGAACATTTTGGAGGTCGCGACCATACTACGGTAATTCATTCCTGCCAGACGGTTAAAGACCTGATGGATACTGATGGTATTTTTAAGGACAATGTAATGGAGCTGCAACAGAAAGTGCAATTGGCAGCAATGTAAAGCCCCCTGTCCCCCGGTGGGGGCACTTAGATCGGAACCTTTTTATTACTTACTCCAATAAAAGAAAAACATGTTCAAATTTTTGATTTGTTTGTGCAGTACCCAGTCAACACATTTACGTATATGCGAAACCATATTTAGGTGGTGCAACTCTAATTGAAAGTTGTAGTAAAACTGATGATAGATATAAGAACTTGTAAAGCAAAAAACAAACTGTAATCATTAAGAAAATTAACACCTAAGTTCCCCCACCGGGGGACAGGGGGCTGCATTATCTTTGCCGCTCATTATTTTTTCTTTCTATGTTCCGTTCACATACTTGCGGGGAATTAAGAATCACTCACGTTCATTCAGTTGTAACACTGGCCGGCTGGGTACAAACGATAAGGAAATTCGGAGCCATTACTTTTATTGATCTTCGCGACAGGTATGGCATCACCCAATTGGTTTTTGGGGAAGACTTAAATGCTCAGCTGGATACGCAACCATTAGGCAGGGAATTCGTGTTGCAAGTCAATGGAATGGTTACAGAACGCAGCAATAAAAATAAAAATATTCCCACCGGTGAAGTTGAAATTACAGTACAGTCTTTCACCATTTTAAATAAATCTGCTGTTCCGCCCTTTACCATACAGGATGATACAGATGGTGGTGATGACCTGAGAATGCGATACCGTTATCTCGATCTGCGCAGGAATGCTGTAAAGAAAAACCTTGAATTGCGATATGCAGTGAACCGTACTACCCGCAATTACTTGCACGGGCAGGGTTTCATGGATATCGAAACCCCTTTTTTAATCAAATCAACACCTGAAGGTGCAAGGGATTTTGTGGTGCCTTCACGGATGAACGAAGGACAATTTTATGCCCTCCCTCAATCTCCGCAGACCTTCAAGCAATTGCTGATGGTGAGTGGCTATGACCGCTATTACCAGATTGTAAAATGTTTTCGCGATGAAGACCTGCGTGCCGATAGGCAGCCTGAGTTCACACAGATAGATTGTGAAATGTCTTTTGTAGAGCAGGAAGATATTTTGCAGATGTTTGAAGGCCTTATAAAATATATTTTCAAAGAAGTTAAAGGACTTGAGTATACAGAAAAGGTGGACCGTATGACCTGGGAAGAGGCCATGTGGAATTATGGTAATGATAAACCCGACATTCGTTTTGGCATGAAGGTGGCCAATCTCAAAACTCCATCACATATTTTTCAGGAAAAGAATAATGCTACATTATGGAGCCTTCAAAAAAACTCATCCACCGCCGAAGATCGGGGAGCTTATATAAATAAGGGATTGGATGGTGCCTTTAAAGTTTTTGATGATGCAGAAACAGTGCTTGCCATTGCTGTACCCGGCGCAGCTGAATATACCCGCAAACAATTAGATGAACTAACAGAATGGATAAAACGTCCACAGATAGGAATGGAGGGTATGGTGTATATTAAATGTCTTGCGGGTGGCAATAGAACCGTATCTTATAAAAGCAGTGCGGATAAATTTTTAAATCACGATCACCTGCAATCTATTGCTCGATATACAGAAGCGCAATCCGGCGATCTCATACTGGTGCTTGCAGGGGCAGAAGAACGAACCCGCAAAGCTATTAGTGAATTACGTCTTTTACTGGGTAACCATCTGGGATTGCGCAAGCCTGAGGAATTTAAATTATTATGGGTGGTAGATTTTCCTTTGTTTGAATATAGTGAAGAAGAAGTGATAATCCCTGCTCAGATATCATCACCTGATCCGTTAATGGGTTATAACTATTTTCCTTCCATTGAAAATTTTCCATCGCAGATAAAAATAGGCCGGTGGGTTGCCAGGCATCATCCATTCACTTCTCCCAAGCCTGCACAGATTGAAGTGATGATAAATAATAATCCTGCGATTGAAAAGACTGCAGAATATCTGAAACATCCTTATGCAACCATTAAGGCTAACGCATACGATATGGTTTTGAACGGCAATGAAATAGGAGGGGGATCCATCCGCATTTACCAAAGAGATCTGCAGGAAAAAATGTTTGCAGCATTAGGAATGACTAAAGAAGAAGCCCAACATAAATTTGGGTTTTTGCTTGGTGCTTTTGAATACGGTGCTCCGCCCCATGGAGGTATAGCCTTTGGCTTTGACAGGCTTTGTGCCATACTTGGTGGCAGTGAAAGCATCCGCGACTTTATTGCATTCCCTAAGAACAACAGCGGTAGGGATGTGATGCTTGATGCACCTTCCACAATTGATGAAAAACAGTTGGAGGAATTGCAGATAAAATCAAACCTCCGATAAAATTACGCACCCTTACGTTGGAGATACAAATCTGTATGATCTTTAAGTTGCACCAAAGCATCAATGGATGATTCATTCAATGTACTCATTTCATCTACATCTTTTATACGGTTCACTATAAAATTCTGGAATAAATATTCTGTAAAGGCCTGTGCATTGGTGTATAAAAACGGGCTGTATTCTACTATAATCTGCAGTTCCGGGTTGTTTTTGATCGTTTGCTGCATGCCTTCAAATACTAATGGTTCTACACCTTCTACATCTATTTTAATAACATCCACTTTTGTAAGATTGTTTTCCAGGACAAAATCATCAAAGGAAATAGTTTTAACCTTTACTCTTTTTTTATTGAATGCCCAGCGATCGGACCTGGCAATAATGCTGGCATCGCCAAAGTACTCATCAGGAATGGAAAGTATAACTCTGCCTTTTTTGTTTGAAACAGCAACTTCAACCACTTCGATTGTACTGTTATGAACTGCAGCTGTAGAACGAAGTAGTTTACAAACATAAGGATTAGGTTCAACCGCAAGAGTTCTTCCTTTAGCTCCTGAAAGAGCAGACATTAAAATGGAGTAGTATCCGAAATTGGCACCTATATCTATGCATACATCACCTGGTTTAATAATTTTAGCCAGGCATTGTGTAAGCCATGTCTCCCAAAAACCATCTAAAATTAAATGTGGTGTTATGCCTAAATCCCTTATATCAACATACAGTTTGTATTTGGTTAAAATGCGACATATAGCAATATTTTTATTTAAATAAGCATAGCTGCTATAATTGCGACAAGCGGATTCAAATTCAAAGGCTGTGAGACTATTTATATCATTGATGTGTAAAAAAGGAGACATGTAAAAATTGAGAATTTTTGAAAATTACATTGGTTGGTTTACTATATTCTGACTGTTAAGTATAAATCTACAGGTCTTTTATATTTTATCAATTGATCAAAATCATCGATTGTTAATTGGTTTATACATGAATCGCCGTTAATCATAAAAACGTTAAATCTTGAAAGGATTTTTGTTATAAAATTAGCTGGGTCATTGTACGAATATGGACTATATTCCATTACTATTTTCAGTTGGGGATTTTTTTTGATTGTTTCATTCATTCCTTCCAGCACAAAAGGTTCAAACCCTTCGCAATCCATTTTTATAAAATCAATTTTTTCCAAGTTCTTTTCAGATACCAAGAAATCTAGTGTGTAAGTTGCTACATTTAGTCTGGATCTGTCCGGCAGATTTTCATCTAATGACATTATAGTGCCCCCACCTAGATACATATTTTCTACTGTTAGAATAGCTTGTCCATTCTTGTTTGATACTGCACCCTCTATTACATCAAAGCTCCATTCATTAATAATTGCTGTTTTTTTAAGTAACTCACATATATAAGGATTAGGTTCTACTGCAATTGTTTTTCCAGTTTTGCCGGATAAATCGCTGAGTAATAAAGAATAATAGCCAAAGTTGGCACCTAGATCTACACAAATATCACCGGGATTAATCACTGTTGCAATCCATTTAGTAATCCAGGATTCCCAAAAGCCATCTAAGATCAAATGAGGTACAATTCCTATATCTCTTGTATCTACATACATTTTATATTTCGTGAGTACTTTGCATAATTGCACATGATTTCCTATATATGCATTTTGGGTGAAAGCTGTACACTGTTTTTCAAACTGTCGCCGATCTAAGGAAACAATTTCTTTTATTTCTAAAAATGGCTTCATGCGTTTTCTTATTCACAGTAACGATTCGTAAACCTCTAAATATTTTGCAGCACTAATTTGCCAATTGAAGGTTTCCGATCTTTCTTTAATTTTTTGCGACAAACCATTTGTTTCATATTCCTTCATGCCTCTAGCAAATACATGTTGCATGTGATCCGTATCAAAATTTTTAAAATAAAATGCTATATCTCCGCCAATCTCTGGCAAAGCTGTAAGGCTCGATAGAAATAGTGGCTTTCCTTTAGACATAGCCTCTACTACAGTTAAACCAAATCCTTCAGCTAAAGAGGGATGTACAAAAGCCAGGCAATTTTGATAATACCATGATTTTTCGCCTTCACTCACCGGTCCCAGTATATGCAGCCGTTCTGCAACGCCCATTTCTAATGCCTTTTGCTTCATTTCTTCAATATAATCATGCTCATCTAAGCGTCCGGCTATTATTAAATCATATTCAGTGTTCTCTAGTAATGAAAGCAGCACATGAAAATTCTTTTTTCGATTTACATATCCCATACCAAATAAAAAAGGGCGCTGAGGATAATATGATGAGTCCTGTAAAGAAGCGTCATGTACGGTATGGGTGCCATTATGTATTACGTACACGGGCTTGTTACCTACATTACAATTTTTCAATACATCGTTTTTCGTGAATTCTGAGATACAAACAATTGCATTACTCCGGTCTATCAACCATTGGGTATGTGCCAGGCTTTGCTTTTGTTCTTCCACAGGCTTACCTTCATGCAGGGGGTTCAGATCGTGAATAGTGAGTAATACTTTGATGGACCTGTTATTATAAGGAATCATCCTGCCTGATTGAAAGGGGGCATGCCATACCTTACAATTTGCAAGAAAAGGCTTAAAAAATGAATGAAATTTTTTTTCAACAATGCAATCCTGAGGAAGATTGAAACTGGTTTTTTCCTCTGCGGGAACGTAAAATTTAATTTTGGCTTCATTATTATCATTCAGAAGCTTATTTACATGATTTCCAAGGTTTAAACAATAATGGTACAAACCAGAATTTGGGTGTTTCATTAAATCACAGTCCAGAATTATTTTAATCATCCCGTTATACCTGTTTGAGATGTCAAATTAAAGCTAAATATCGTGCCTATTCTATATATGATTATGTTCAAAAATTTTTTAATTTACAAAAGCTTCGGGTTCATTAAAATTCTTTTTTATAAGTAGGTATAAATTTTGCTAACGGTGCAGCTTATAAAGCAGTGCCCGCTGCATACACGAAATATGAACCGAATAGTTTTTGATTGCGAACGCATGAAATACCCCAATACAGGGTTATTTAGCTATTGCCTGCAATTAGGGCAGCATTTAAAAACGGCTGCACATCCGAAAATAGAGGAAATAAGCTATTTTTTGCCTCCCCAGGCAGGTGGAATTTTCGGTGAAAGGGAAGAATATATATATCAGCACAGCCTTCAAAAATTCTTCCTGCCATCTTTAAAAGCACATGATGTCTGGCATTCGACTTACCAGAGCAGTCATTATATACCTATAATTAATAAAAAAATAAAAGTACTGCTGACCATTCATGATCTGAATTTTCTTTATGACCAGGATAAGCCGGAATCAAGCAAGCAAAAGCACTTGCAACAATTACAAAAAAACATAGACCGCAGTGATGCCATTACCTGTGTATCAGAGTTTAGCAAGAGCGATGTAATAAAACATTGTGATGTAAAAAATAAACCGGTTTATGTGGTGTATAATGGCACTAATAATTTGCAACCGGCAGGCTTAACAAAAAGATCATACAAGCCAGATTCCCGTTTTTTATTTTCCATAGGGACGGTTAACCGGAAAAAAAATTTTCATGTTCTGTTGCCTTTAGTGGAGCAAAACGAGGATATAGAATTGCTCATAGCAGGCAAAAGGGATGACGAGGATTATATTGATTATATAAATGATAGCGCAAAAAAATTAGGTGTTGGAGAAAAAGTTCGGGTATTAGGTGCCATATCTGAGCATGAAAAATCCTGGTATTATGAGAATTGTTATGCCTTTACATTTCCTTCTCTTGCCGAAGGATTTGGATTACCGGTAACAGAGGCCATGTCCATAGGAAAACCTGTTTTTTTATCTGACCGTACTGCACTGCCAGAGATAGGACAAGATGTGGCTTTTTATTTTGACGATTTTAATGCCATGAAAATGCAGGAAGTATTCCTCAAAGGCATGGATCAGTATAAAAAGGAAAATATGGAGGAACAGATCCGGGAGCGAAGCAATCAATTTTGCTGGCACAAAGCAGCGAAAGAATATTTAGAAATTTATCATACATTATAATCTTATAGTTTTTAGGATGAATAAGTTTGCGTCATGAAAATTTACCGACGGTTATTGAAATATGCCCGGCCATACCGGCGTTTTATCCTGCCCTTTTTTATATTTACCCTGATCGCCGTATTTTTTAGCATATTTCAATTTGCACTTATTATTCCATTATTAAATTTCCTTTTTAACAATATTTCTGCTGAAGACGCTCAAAAATATATGCAGATCCCGGAATTTTCTTTTTCAGGGAGTTTTTTTAAAAGCTTTTTTTATTACCAGGTGTACAGGTTGAAAATGATCAATCCACAATATGCACTTTATCTTCTTGCCGGATTAATCGTAGTGGCTGTGGTCTTTACAAATATTTTTCGATACCTGGCTCAACGCTGCCTTATTAATACACGTACTCTCCTGGTTAAAAGGCTCAGAGAAGCTCTTTTTCAAAAGATAAATCACCTGCACCTGGGCTACTTTACAAAAGAACACAAAGGAGATTTGCTTTCACGAATGAATTCTGATGTTTTTGAAATAGAGGCGGTTGCTGCAAATTCAATCGAAGTTTTATTCAGAGAGCCATATGTAATGCTTGGTTATTTTATTGCTTTATTTGCCATTTCAGTTGATCTTACTTTATTTACCCTGGTTATCATTCCAATTTCCGCAATCGGCATTGCCACAGTTACGAAAAAATTAAAAAAAGAAGCGCAGGCTGCTCAGGCTTCCATAGGAAGGTTGCTGACAATCATAGATGAAACTTTAATGGGCATGCGCATTATAAGGTCCTTCAATGCTACTAAGTTCATAATAGATAAGTTCAGCCGTGAAAATGATTTTTACCGCCGTGCCAGCATACAGGGTTTTAATAAAAGAGAACTGGCGCCTGCTTTTTCCGAGGCATCAGGTGTATTGGTGGTTGCTTGCATACTCGTATTCGGTGGAAGTCTGGTGTTGAAAAACAATGCATCCGGAACCGGTTTGCAGGCAAGTGAATTCATCGCTTTTATAGCTATTTTTTCTCAGGTTATAAGGCCGGCAAAGTCGATGGTAGTGGCATTGTCCAACATTCAGCGTGGAGAAGCAGCCGGAGAACGCATCATTGAAGTGTTGGATAAAAAAATAGAAGTGGATGACCTTCCGGGTGCAGTGCCTTTGAAGTCATTTGACCAAAAGGTTGAATTCAAAAATGTATCCTTTGCCTATAATGACAAGCTTGTATTGAAAGACGTTAGTTTCAAAATCGAAAAAGGTAAAACAATAGCCCTGGTGGGACCATCAGGAGTAGGAAAATCAACGATAGCAGATCTTATACCCAGGTTTTATGATGTAACACATGGTGAAGTGCTGATTGATGGACATAATGTAAAACACTTTACCATGGAGTCATTGCGCAACCAAATGAGTTTTGTAACACAGGATATTATTTTGTTCAACGACACTGTATTTAATAACATAGCATTGGGTAAACCAGAAGCAAAAGAAGAAGACGTCATAAAAGCTGCGAAAATTGCCAATGCACATGGATTTATTATTGATACGGAGGATGGTTATCAGACTATCATTGGTGACCGGGGAATAAGGTTGTCAGGTGGTCAACGTCAGCGATTAAGCATTGCAAGAGCTGTATTTAAAGACCCTGCTATTCTGATATTGGACGAAGCAACATCTGCATTAGATACTGAATCTGAAAAACTTGTACAGGAGGCATTGAACAACCTGATGATGGGTAGGACCACCCTGGTGATTGCTCACAGACTGAGCACTGTCAAAGAAGCGGATGAGATTATTGTATTGCAGGATGGAAGAATAGTGGAAAGAGGCAATCATTATAACCTGATAGAAATAGAAGACAGCATTTATAAACGCCTCACCTTATTACAAAAGATTGCATAGCCTTTTTTGAATAAAGTATTCTCCTAATATTTTAAGTCAGCCTTTGCTTTTTGCGGCATAGCAATTGTTTTTATTTTTTTTGTAAGAATGCTTTACTCACTATTAATAATTATGTCATTCATCCAAAGGTATCAAAGAAGTGAAACCGTTTCAGATCATACCTTTCCTGAAAAATTAATATGCAAAAACGTAGCTTATGGCAATGATCCATCTCAGCAAATGGATATTTATTTGCCTGCAGTAAGAGATAGCAGCACTAAGCTAATAGTATTACTACATGGCGGTGGCT